>Ga0210409_10003252_pt1 | contig 18450 bp, 15 predicted proteins | sample IncBWH17MmetaG_FD_161649 | JGI IMG/M metagenome (GOLD analysis project Ga0210409, IMG submission 161649) | Forest soil microbial communities from Barre Woods Harvard Forest LTER site, Petersham, Massachusetts, United States - Inc-BW-H-17-M | ecosystem: Environmental > Terrestrial > Soil >... | reverse complement strand
CCGCGGTGGCGCCCATGGTCAGGCCGCCATACATCGAAAACGCCATGTTGGCCGCGGACTGGAATTCGGTGACGGCCTGGCTGAGCGTCACCGGCAGCCCCTGCCCGCCATATTCGGTCGGCGCCGAAAGCCCGAGCCAGCCGCCTTCGGCAACCTGCTTGAAGGCTTCCTTGAAGCCCTTTGGCGTCGTCACGCTGTTGTCGTCGTGGCGGACGCAGCCCTCGAGATCGCCTGTGCGATTGAGCGGCTGCAACACTTCTTCGGATAGCTTCGCCGCCTCGCCCAGGATCGCCTCGCGCACATCGGCGGAGGCGTCGGAAAAGCCGGGGAGATTGTCGTAGCGGTCGATTTGGAAAACGTCGTTGAGCAGGAAGCTCACATCTTCCACGGGGGCTTTGTAGATCGGCATCATGTTCTCCGGGCAGGCAGTAGAAGACAGGTCAAATTTGGCTGGCGGATCGCTTAGGCGAGATTTTCGACCGCAGCGATCGCAATCGTTCCGGAAAGGCACCCTATCTGATTCCGGAGGTCCCAAGTGGCTTTTCAAGTTGGCTTTGGAGACCAAAACCACTTCACGGCTGCGTCAGTTGCTCCCTCATCAGCCGATGCAGCAGGTTGAGCGCCTTGAGCGGGCGCACCATCACCTTGAAATGCGTGATCCGGCCGTCGTCGCCGACCGTGATCATGTCGACGCCGTTGATCCGGATGCCGTCGATCTCGCCCTCGAATTCGACGACCGCGCCATCGTCACTGCGCCACTCGCCAACAAACGAAAAGCTGGGCCCACCCAGCACCTTCACCGCGCTGGACAAATATTTGAACGTGATGTCGCGCCCGCGCTGCGGCGTGTGCACGACTGGACTTTCGAACACCGCATCGGGGTGCAGCGCATCCCACAGCAGGGCGCGGTCCTTTGAGCTAACGTAGGCGTACCATTTGTCGAGCGCGGGCATCGTCATCGGACGTCTCCTGTGATTGCGCGCTGATCCGCTTGTTGAAGTCATCGCCCGCCGCGGCAAATTCGCATCTCATGCGCGCGACCAACTCCGCCACCGGCGGTACGTCGGCGATCTGGCCGATACCCTGTCCGGAGCCCCAGATGTCGCGCCACGCCTTGACCTTCATGTTGCCGCCGGAGCCGAAATTCATCTTCGACTTGTCGGCGACGGGCAGGTTGTCCGGATCAAGTCCGGCAGCCGCAATCGACGGACCGAGATAGTTGCCGTGCACGCCGGTGAACAGGTTCGAATAAACGATGTCATGCACGGCATGGGCGGTGAGCGCGGTCTTGTACGCCTGATCGGCATCGGCTTCTTCGGTCGCGATGAAGCGCGTGCCGATATAGGCAAGGTCGGCCCCGAGCGCGAGCGCGGAAGCGACGCTCCAGCCGTCGGAGATCGCGCCCGACAGCAGGATGGTGCCCTTGAACCATTGCTTGACCTCGCGCACCAGCGCGAACGGCGACAGCATGCCGGCGTGCCCGCCCGCACCGGCGCACACGAGAATGAGACCGTCGACGCCCTGCTCGGCCGCCTTGCGCGCGTGCTTGACGCTGATGACATCGTGGAACACCACGCCGCCATAGGAATGCGCGGCCTCGACGATTTCCGACGGCGGCCGCAGCGAGGTGATGATGATCGGCACCTTGTGCCTCACGCAGGTCTCCATGTCCTGCATCAGCCGGTCGTTGGAGGCGTGGCAGATCTGGTTGACCGCGTAGGGCGCGACTTTCCTCTCGGGATGCCTCGCGCTGAATTCACCAAGTTCGTTTTCGATACGTGTCAGCCACTCGCCGAGCTTTTCGACGGGACGCGCGTTCAGCGCCGGAAACGAACCGACGATGCCGGCCTTGCACTGGGCGATGACGAGTTCCGGCCCCGACACGATGAACAGCGGCGCGCCGACAACGGGCAGCTCGAGCCGGCCCTGTAGCGAGGCTGGAAGCGGCATGGCTCCTCCTTAAGGCGCCTGTTGCAATTAATATGCACATTGACGCATATGCACCTTTATGCATAAAGTCAAGGATGGTATTGACCAGCTGGTTGGGCGAGTTGGTTGGGCGAACCGGTGAGACGCGGAGGGTTGGCGCAATGGCGCTCGGTGACGCAATCCTTGCATGCCTGACGGAACGCCCGATGACGGGCTACGAGCTCGCCAAGACGTTCGACGCTTCGATCGGCTTCTTCTGGAAGGCCGACCACCAGCAGATTTACCGAGAGCTGACGCGCCTGCGCGACCGGGGCCACGTTCAGGGCCGCGAGGTAGTGCAGTCGGGCAAGCCCAACAAATTGGTCTACACGCTGACGTCGGAAGGCCGGGCCGCGCTGCGGCACTGGGGCGCGAAGCCGAGCAGCCCGCCATCGATCAAGGACGACATGCTGGTGCGGCTGTTCGCGCTCGAGGCCGTCGACATCGGGCCGTTGCGCGCCGACCTGATGGCGCGGCTGGAACATCACCGCGACCGCCTCTCCCGCTTCGAACGGATTCTGACCAAGCATTTTCCACAAGGCACCGCTTCACCCGCGGATACCGGAAAACTGCTCTGCCTTCGCATGGGACTTCGCCATGAGCGGGCGGTGGCGGAGTGGTGCGAAGAGGCGCTGCAAACCCTGTCGGGCGAAGCCGGCGGCGCGACGGTCACGCCGATCGACGGCAGCCGCGCCTAAGCGGCACAATTCCGAGGAATTTCGAGGATTTGGGCAACTTTTGGGGCCGGCGGGCCAATTCCTTAACCCGTTATTTACCGTGACGGGAAAAAGTCGGGAGTTGAGGCAGACGAGCCGCGCGGAATTCGATTGTCTCTCCATCGGGACGCGCGGGGAGGCTGAAGGCGCAGGTGGAGCGCCTGGTCGGCGGAACCGGACGGAAGCATGAATTCGCGCGTATCGTGGAGTGTTGACGGTATTGATCCATCCGTACGCGAGCGGGCCGAGGCCGCCGCGCGCCGTGCTGGGATGTCGCTGAACGACTGGCTCAATTCCACCATGGGCGATTCCGTGCCTCCGAATTTCCGCAACCCGATGCAGCAGCCTGCAAGCCGCGAAGCGCCCGATGTCGCGGACATCCATCAGCGCCTCGACTCGATCACCCGCCAGATCGAACAGATTTCCCGTCCCGCCCCGCGCAGCGACGCTGCCCGCGGCGAGCAGGGCGTTGCCCGCCAGTTGAACGACGCGATCTCGCGGCTCGATGCCCGGCTGTCGCAGATTTCCAATCCGCAAAGCGCGCGCGCCGCCGCGGCCCAGCTTGCCGACAAGCAGCGCCAGGCCGAGATGGTCGAGCGCGCGGCGGGTCAGGTCTATCGCCCATCGCCGCCGCTGAGCCCGGTCTCGTTTGATTCCGCGATCGCGGAAATCACCGCGCGCCAGAGCGAACTCGATGCCCCGCCGCGGTCGATACCGCCGCGCAGCGCGCCGCCGGTCGCGCCCCAGATGTCGGCGCCGGCGATACCGGCGGGTCCGGATTTTTCCTCGCTCGAGCGGCATCTGCTCAAGATCACCAGCCAGATCGAGGCGCTCCAGCGCCCCGACGGGATCGAACAGTCGATCGCAGCCTTCCGCAACGAACTCGCCGAAATCCGCCACGCCATCACCGAAGCGATGCCGCGCCGGGCGATCGAATCGATCGAGAGCGAAATCCGCTCGCTGTCGCGCCGTATCGACGACACCCGCCAGAGCGGCATCGACGATCAGGCGCTGGAGCGCGTCGAACGCGCGCTCGCCGAAATCCGCGAAGTGCTGCGCTCGCTGACGCCGGCCGAGCAGCTCGCCGGCTATGACGACGCGATCCGCAATCTCGGCGCCAAGCTCGATCTGATCCTGCGGGCCAATGAAGATCCCGCCACCGTGCGGCAGCTCGAAAGCGCGATCGCAGCGCTTCGCGCCATCGTCTCCAATGTCGCCTCCAACGACGCTCTGGTGCGGCTTTCCGACGACGTCCGCCTGTTGTCGTCCAAGGTCGACCAACTGGCGCAGGCCGGCAACAACAGCGATTCCTTTGCGATCCTGGAACAGCGCATCGCGGCGCTGACCTCGACGCTGGAAAGCCGCGAGCGGCCGGCGCCGAACGACAATTCGGAATTTCTCGAAGGCACGCTGCGGGCGCTGTCCGACCGCCTCGACCGCCTGCCGGTCGGCAATGACAGCGCCGACGCGATCGCCCATCTCGAACAGCGTGTAGCGTATCTGCTCGAGCGCCTGGAGGCCTCCAGCGATCACCGCGCCGGCAATCTCGGCCGGGTCGAGGACGGCTTGCAAGATATCCTGCGTCACCTCGAGAACCAGCACGCGACCGTTGCTGCGCTTGCCGAAACCAATCGGAATGCGAGCCCGCCGCAGCCGATGGATTCCGGTATCGTCGACATCGTCAAGCGCGAACTGTCCGACATCCGCTTCAGCCAGTCGGAAACCGACCGCCGCACCCAGGACTCGCTCGAAACCGTTCACAACACGCTTGGTCATGTCGTCGATCGACTGGCGACGATCGAAGGCGATCTCCGCACCGAGCGTTTCGCCCCGGTCCAACCGGTGGCCTCGCCCGAACCTGCTCCCGCTCCCGCTTCTACCTCCGCCGTCGTCGAGCCGTTGGTGATCCCGCGCGCAACGATGCCGCCGCTCGCGCCGCAGCCGGAGCCGCAGCCGCGGCCCGAATTGCCGAACCCCGCCGCGAGCGAAATGCCTTTCGCCGCGGCACCGCGCGAATTCCATGCCGCGCAGCCGCCGGCATCACCTGCCGCCGCCCCGATGCCGCCGAAGGCGATCAGCGAGATTCTCGAGCCGCATGCGGCCCAGGCGCGTCCCGCGATTGCGCCCGATCTGCCGCCGGACCACCCGCTGGAGCCTGGCACCCGCCCGAGCAGCCGCGTCGCTTCGCCGTCGGAGCGGATCGCCGCTTCCGAAAGCGCCATCAGCGAAATCCCGGCGCCTTCGCGCGAGAAGGTCTCTTCGTCGAGCTTCATCGCGGCCGCCCGCCGCGCCGCCCAGGCCGCCGCAGCCGCGCCTGCCAACGAAAAGGCCGCGCGTGCATCGAAGGCTTCCCCCGCCAACAACAACGATAAGGGCAAGGAGCCCTCGACCATCACCTCAAAAATCCGCTCGCTACTGGTCGGCGCCAGCGTGGTCGTGATCGTGCTCGGCACCTTCAAGATGGCAATGGCGCTGCTCGATACCGGCAGGCCGCCGCCGATGCCGCCGGCGATGGAGAATTCGATCGACCCGCCGGAAGCAAGATCTCCGGCCAGCGCCGCACCGGCGCCGGTAGCGCCCTCGATGACCTCGCCGACCCCGATGGGCAGGCAGTCGAACAATATGGCAGCACCCAGCCTGCTCGACAGCGCGCAGGTGGCGATCCCGCCTGGACCCGCCCTGGCGCCGGCCTCGACGATTACGCCCGCCGACATCACCGGCGCGATTCCGGCCGCGCCGATGCTGCCAACCAATGGCAAGCTTGCGGTCGTGCAGATACCGCAGGGCGAGCGTTTGCCTGACACGATTGGCGGACCTGTGTTGCGCGCGGCCGCGCTGAAGGGCGATCCCACCGCGGCCTATGAGATCGGCGTCCGTTTCGCCGAAGGCAAAGGCATCGAACCGAACCTCGATGAAGCCGCCAAATGGTACGACCGCGCCGCGCAGGCTGGCCTGGTGCCTGCGATCTTCCGGCTCGGGACCCTTTACGAAAAGGGCCTGAGCGTGAAAAAGGACGTCGATATCGCGCGGCGTTATTATCTGCAGGCCGCCGAACGCGGCAACGCCAAGGCGATGCATAATCTCGCCGTGCTGGACGCCGATGGCGGCGGCAAGGGCGCCAACTACAAGGGTGCCGCGCAGTGGTTCCGCAAAGCCGCCGATCGCGGCGTCGCCGACAGCCAGTTCAATCTCGGCATCCTCTATGCCCGCGGCATCGGCGTCGAACAGAACCTCGCCGAATCCTTCAAATGGTTCAGCCTGGCGGCGGCGCAGGGCGACGCGGACGCTGCTCATAAGCGCGACGATATAGCGAAGCGCCTCGATGCCCAGTCGCTGGCGGCGGCAAAGCTCGCGATCCAGACCTTTACCGCCGAACCCCAGCCCGACGCCGCCATCAATGTGGCGATCCCGCCGGGCGGATGGGACTCCGCGCCCACGGCCGCGGCGAAGCCCGCGGCCAAGCCTGTTGCGACCAAGCGCACAGCGGCCGCGCGCTAAGGCGCCACCGTCCCGCGTCGCCGGCATGTACCTCAGCGATGAACCCGTGTAGACAATCGCGCTACCAACCGGTGCAAGTGATTTTTGCCCAGCGACTTGTCGTCGAGGATGGTTCTAACCGCCGAGAGGATCGAATTGTCCGTCGATGACCATCAGGACGATGGAGATCGTTTCCAGAGGTCGCCGACCGGCCCTTGGGTCACCCCGCCGCGCAAGCCTGTCGACCAGCCTGCGGCGCCGCCGCTTCGTACCGCCGGTAATAGGCGGCGCTTGTTGTCAGTCGCCATCTTTATTCTATTGATGTCGAGCCTCGGCATCCGCGCCTACCGGGACCTGTCGCGGCCCGAGGCCTGGGCCTATTGGAAGGATCTTTATTTTTCGCCGAGCATGACGTCGTTGCTGCTCGCAAGTTCCGACCTCGGCGGTTCAGGCCATTCCCGCCCCGCCCTTGGCATCAGCGGGACGATCGGCGCCGCCAGCGCGAGTTGGTTCCGCGAACGGCTTGACGAAGCCCATCTCGTGGCTGGCGACGTCGTATTGCTGTCCTCTCCGGGCGGCGATTTGAATCAGGCGATGATCATGGGCGAAGTCATTCGATCGCGCGGGCTTTCGACCGCGGTCGGCGCCGCGGATTCCGCGGGTCGCGTCACACCCGCGTATTGCGCCAGCGCCTGCGTGCTGGTCTTTGCCGGCGGCAAGCCCCGCCTTGGCATCGACGGCTCGATGCTGGGCGTCCACCGGTTTGTGACACCGGCGCCGGGGCGCGACCCCGTCGCCGACACCCAGCGGACCGCGGGGATGGTTTTGAGCTATATGACCAAGATGGGCGTCTCCTCCACCGTCGTGGAAGCCATGTCCGAGACCAGGGAAGTCCGCTGGCTCGGCGCGAGGGAAGCCTCCGCGATGAACCTCATCACCGAGCCCATTCACAGGCCTTGAGCGCGCGGCTTGTGCGTTAATCTGAATTTTTCACCACGTCGAAAATTCGTAAGGCCAGGCGGCAAAAAAAGCCGGCGCGTGCGGATTCTTTAGTCCCTCAGGGGAGCGATTTCGGTTATGCAAGGGCGCGGCAGATCATCTGTGCCGCTCATCGAAAAATGGTGCCGTGAGCGGTTTCGGCCAGCCTCAGGGCTAACATCCGAAACGAATCGCGCGTGCAGCTTTATCTCCCGATCGCCGACCTTCCGGTCAATATTTTCCTCATCCTGGCGATGGGCGCGGCGGTCGGCTTCGTGTCGGGTATGTTCGGCATCGGCGGCGGCTTCCTGATGACGCCGCTGTTGATCTTCATCGGAATCACGCCCGCGGTCGCCGTCGCCTCGGTCGCGAGCCACATCGCTGCTTCGTCGTTTTCAGGCGCCATATCCTACTGGCGCCGCCGCGCCATCGACCCGGCGCTCGCGGTCGTGCTGCTAAGCGGTGGCACCGTCGGCACCGCGCTCGGGGTCTGGACTTTTACGCAGCTTCGCGCGCTCGGCCAGCTCGACCTGATGATCGCGCTATCTTATGTGGCGCTGCTCACCACCGTCGGCGGACTGATGTTCTGGGAAGGCCTGCGGGCGATGATGCGGACGCGGCGCGGCGTGGCTGCTCCGCGCCGCAGCCATAACTGGATCCATGGATTGCCGCTGAAAATGCGGTTCAAGCGTTCGAAAATCTACCTCTCTGTGATCCCGGTTGTTTTCATTGGCGTCATCATAGGTTTCATCGGCGCGGTGATGGGCATCGGCGGCGGCTTCATCCTGGTGCCGGTCATGATCTATCTGTTGCGGGTGCCGACCTCGACCGTGATCGGCACCTCGATGGTGCTGACGCTGGTCACCATGACCTTCGCCACGCTATTGCACGCCGTCACCAACCATCTGGTCGATGTCGTGCTGGCGCTGATCCTGATGGTCGGCGGCGTCACCGGGGCCCAGTTCGGCGCGCGCGCGGGACAGAAGATCCGCGGCGAGCAATTGCGGCTGTTGCTTGGGGTTTTGGTCCTTGCCGTCGGGATCCGCTTCGCGATCGAACTGGTGATCCGGCCTGAAGATCTCTTCACGATCCGGGAAACCGGAGTGGACGGATGATGGAACGGCATCATCTGGCAGGCGTCGCCGTGCTCTTGCTGGGCACCGCCTTCGCCGTGCCGCCTGCGCGCGCCGAGCGGCTGATCGTCTCCGTCTCGAACCACCGCGTCACCGTGACGCCGAACTATTCCGGCGAAGAGCTGGTGCTGTTCGGCTCGGTCGAAAAGGACGCCTCCACGCCGGCCAATCGCACCAGTTATGACCTCGTGGTCACGATCGCCGGACCGCGCGCGGACATGGTGACCCGGCGCAAGGAGCGCAAATTCGGCATCTGGATCAACACCGACTATCGCCAGTTTTTGCAAGTGCCGACCTATCTCGCTTTGTTCGCCAACCGCCCGTTCGCCGACATCGCCTCGCCAGAAGTCGAGCGGCGGCAGCAACTCGGCCTCAACAATGTGCTTTTGACCCAGCGCGTCGGCCCCGATTACGCCGACGTCGTGCCCAACGATGCGTTCCGCAGCGCCTTCGTGCGGCTGCGCTCGCAGCGCGGGCTCTATCGCGAGGACACTTCGGCGGTGACATTCCTGACGCCGACGCTGTTTCGCACCGGGATTCCGCTGCCGGCCGAGGTGCCGATCGGCACCTATGATGTCGAGATCAAGCTGTTTGCGAGCGGCGCGCTGGTGACGCGGACCGAAACCGCGTTCGAAATCGTCAAGGTCGGATTCGAACAGTTCGTCGCCAACACCGCGCGCCAGAACGGCCTCATCTATGGGCTCGTCACCGCCGCCATGGCGCTGATGACCGGCTGGATGGCCTCGATCGTGTTCAGGAAGGATTGATGAGCAGCGCGTGCGTGTTTCCCGTCATTGCGAGGAGCAAAGCGACGAAGCAATCCAGTCGCTGATTCCTCGATCGGGATTCTGGATTGCTTCGCTCCGCTCGCAATGACCGCGCAGATCCTTCGTTCGTGTTGCTATCATCTTCTCAGGATGAGGCCCGTGCGCGCGGCGCCTCGATCGCGGTTGCGATACCAGGTTCCAGAATCTTCAGGCGCTTGCCGAAGCCGAGCGTATCGAACGACGCCCGCAGATCCTGTGCGTTCTGCCGGAAATGCGCCCATCCATCGGTATGAACGGGAACAATCACCGCATCCGGGAATGCGCGCGCCGTCTCGATGGTGTCGTTGGTGTCCATCGTCAGGTGAAAGGGCCCTCGGGTCTGCGCCGCGCCGGCAAACGGCAGCACCACGCCGCAGCTGAAGCGGCGCGCGACTTCGGCGACGCCGTCAAACCAGGTGGTATCGCCGCTGACATAGATTGGGCGGCTGCCCTCTTTGTTCGACGCCACGACAAAGCCGATGACATCACCCGACAGCGGCTCGATGCCGGCCGGGCCGTGACGCGCCGGCGTTGCGGTGATCACAAGCGTGCGGCCATCCTTGCCCTTTAGTTCGGTGCTCGCCCATGGCGCAAAGCCTTCGGCGTGACCGCCGAGACGCTTGGCGCCGGCTTGCGTCGTCAGCACGCGTTTTGCTCGCCCAAGAAAATCCTTGCCGGAGTGATCGAGATTGTCCGAATGCTGGTCATGGCTGAGCAGCACCGCATCGATTTCGCCGATGGCGTCAGGCTTGAGCGCGGGGCCTGCGAGCTTCTCCAGCTTCACATGCGGCAATTGATAGGCGCCGGGCCCATCGAAGGTCGGATCGGTCAACAGGCGAAAGCCGTCGATTTCGATCAGCGCGGTGGGGCCGCCGATCAGCGTGATCGATAGGGTCATATTTTACTCCTTTCTACGGGCGGGCTCACCGCGGCGGTCGGACGCGTCACCAGATAGATGCCGAGCGCGACCGGAACGATCCCGAGCAGATCGCGGAATTCGACGTGCTCGTCGAGCACGAGGAAAGCGAACAGCATGCCGAGCGGCGGCATTAGAAAATGATAGGCGCTCGCAGCGGTGGCGCCACACACCTTCAGGAGATGGAACCACAAAAGATAGGCCAGGATCGAGCCGCCAAGCACCAGGAACGCGAACGCGCCGAACAGGCCCGCGCTCGGCACGATATCGTGGACGTCGGCGAGCGTGAACGCGAACGGCAGCAGCGCGAGTCCGCCAGCCAAATTCTGGACGCCATTGCCGACCCAGAGGCTGCCCTTTGGCGCCAACAATTTGAACAGGATGGTGCCCGCGACGATCGAGGCCAATGACGCCAGCGTGAACAGGATGCCATGAAAACTGTCCGATCCGACCGACATGCGATGCCAGACGATGAAGCCGACGCCGGCGATCCCAAGCAGGAGGCCCGAAACCTTGCGCCAGGTCAGCGCCTCGCCAAGGAACAATGCCGCCAGCGCCGCCGTGAACACCGGATTGGCCGATACGATCAGGCCGCCGAGGCCGGCAGATACGGATTTCAGCCCGGTATAGCCGAGGCCGAGATAGAGCGCGTTGTTGGCGACGCCGAGGATCGCGAACACCGCAGCGTCACGCCAGGTGAGTTCAAAACCCTCGCCGCGAACGACCGAAATGCCGAGGATCAGAAGGCCGGCCAGCGAAAACCTCGCGGTGAGCAGGATCAGCGGCGGGCAATCGGTGACGCCGATCTTGCCGGCAACAAAGGCAAAGCTCCAGAGCAGGCAGAACAGGCCGATATAAAGCGGCAGCGGATTGAAACGGGCACGCGGAACCGCAATCGAAGGGGCAAGCGACATGGAAGTCTCCTTTGCCGCTTGATCTAGGGCGCTGCGTTGCTATTTGGAAATTAAATGATAAACTTATAATCAGTGGCTTTGTGAATGGAGACGTCGATGCTCGATCTTGAGCTGTTGCGCAGCTTCGTCTCGGTGGTCGATGCCGGCGGCTTCACCCGTGCCGGCGAGCGCGTCCACCGCACCCAATCGACCGTCAGCCAGCAGATCAAGCGGCTGGAAGATGATATCGGCCAGCCGCTCCTGGTCCGGACGGCCAAGGACGTGACGCCGACCGAAGCCGGCGAGCGGCTGCTGTCCTATGCGCGGCGGCTGCTGTCGCTCGCGGAAGAAGCCCGCGATGTGGTGACGCGGCCGGGCAATGAGGGCGCGGTGCGGCTCGGGGTGCCTGAGGATTTTGCCGCCTACCGGCTGGCGAAATTGCTGGCGTCGTTTTCGCGCTCGCATCCCACCCTGCGGCTTGATATCCGCGCGGATCAAAGCGCCACTCTGAAGCGCGATCTCGAACGCGGCGAACTCGATCTTGCGCTGTTCAAACGCGCCGCGGGCGAAAAGGGCGGCATCGCAGTGTGGCCGGAGCGGGTGCATTGGGTCACTAGCAAGAGCCATCCGCGCGACACGCGCACAGGCTCGGTGCCGTTGATCGGTTTTCCGGTCGGCTGCCTGTACCGGGCGGGCGCGATTCATGCGCTGGAAAGCGCCGGCCGCGCCTGGCACATGGCCTATACCTCTTCCAACCTCGCTGGCATTCAAGCCGCGGTCGCCGCCGGCATGGGCTTGAGCATTTTGGCCGAAATCGCGATCCAGGCCGATCACCGCGTGCTGACCGCAAGGGATGGCTTTGCGCCGATCGACAAGACCGAAGTAGCGCTGGTGGCCTCGCCCGACGCCAGCCCCGCGACGCTGCGGCTGGCCGATCGGCTGGCAGAATTCTGCGGCACGGTGCAGGCGAAGGCGGCTTAGCTGGCTCGCTACATCTGCTCGACCAATACCTCCTTCGCGAGCACCCAGCCAGAGAGGCCATACGAGGAGCTTAGAATGAAGCCCCGCACCCCCTTTGCGATGAGCGTTTGCGCCCCAGATGCAATATCCGCAGCCCACGAACCTGGGGCGCCCGCCGTTCGATAAGACTCCGCTATCTGTGAACCGAATCTGGCGAACAGTTGCTCAACAGGAATCGTATCCAACGAATAGATAATATTGCCGAACGCGTCATTTTCGAATTGATATCCTTCAACGCCGTTAAAAATGATGACGCGCGTCGTCGGCTCTTCGCTTGTTGCTGGGCGCCTAGTGTCGCGTTTTGCGACGAGCTTGATTTGGCGAGCCTCGCAGTTCACCTCGTACGAAACGATGAAGTCGTCATGGAGTGACGGCAAGATGGTTACTCTCAATAACACCGTGACGCGGTGATGGTGTGCACGCGGTTGTCGCCGAGCACGTGGGCCGTGAAGCGCGAGTGGAATATTTTTGCAAACGCCGCGTCGCGGATGCTCAAGCCGCCGGTATAGGCGCCGAATGCCGGCATCACCGCGCGCTCGCCGTCGCAGGCGAAACATCGCCGCTCCATGGTGCGGCCGCGCGTCGGCACGCGCGCCTTGGGGTGCAGATGGCCGGCGATCTCGCCGAAAACCCCGGTCGGCTCGTGGCGGAAGGCGATCGGGCCGATCGCAACTTCACTGGCCACCACGCCGCCGAGATCAGGCGGCAGAACTGGGTCGTGATTGCCGGAGATCCAGATCCAGTCGCGCCGCGCCTGTAGCGCGGCGATGGCGTCGCGATCAGTGTCGGACAGCCGCGCATGCGCGTCACGGTCATGAAAGCTGTCGCCGAGCGCGATCACCATGCCCGGGTCATGCCGCGCGATCACCGCCGCAAGCAGGCCGAGCGTCGCAACCGTATCGTACGGCGGCAGCAGCACGCCGCGCGCGGCAAAGCTCGAACCTTTTTCCAAATGCAAATCGGAGACGACCAGCAGGTTTTGCTCTTCCCAAAACAGCGCGCCGGAGAGATCGGCGAGCAGGGAAACGCCTGCGATCGTAACTGTCGAAGCGCGCATGGTATGGCCATTTCTGGAAGATTGCGCGCTTGCCGTCACGTTCTATCCTGTCGCCTCTTTGACGAGTTCATCGGCGGCTTCCGCCAACAGCTCGTCCGATGCTTCGCCATAGACTGACTCGCGGCCGATTTCCAGCATCACGGGGACCGCCAGCGGCGAAACATGGTCGAGTTCCTTGTGGGTGATTCGCCCATGGATTCGCGACAGCATATCACCAAGCCTGCGAAGGTCGAGCAGCCCGCTGGCGGCATCGGCGCGCGCGCCGCGCAGCAGCACATGGTCCGCCTGATGTTTTCGAAGCACGTCGTAGATCAAGTCGGTCGAAAACAGCACCTGGCGCCTGGTCTTGTCTTCATCGGTAAAGCGCCGCGCGATCAGGCCGGAAATCAGCGCGCAATTGCGAAACGTGCGTTTCATCAGCGCGGATTCGGCAAGCCATGCCTCGAGATCGTCACCGAGCATGTCGGAATCGAACAGCGCGTTGAGATCGATCTTGCCATGCCGGATCATGAACGACAAATCGCCCAGTCCCCAGATCGCCAGCGCATATTCATTGGCGACGAAACCGAGCGGCCGGGCGCGGGCGCGCTCGAGCCTGCGCGTCAAGAGCATGCCGAGCGTCTGATGCGCGAGCCGTCCCTCGAAAGGATAGCAGACGAAGTAGTGCTTGTTGCCGCGCGGAAAAGTCTCGACCAACAGTTCGCGCACGCCGGGCACGCGCGAAAAATCCTTTTGCAAGCGTAGCCAGTCGCGCACCTGGTCCGGCAACGCGTTCCAGGCTCTGTTATCGTCGAGCAATTTGCGGACGCGTTCGGCAAGATATGTCGAGAGCGGAAACTTGCCGCCCGCATAGGACGGCACTTTTGCGTCCTTGTCGTTAGCGCGGGAAACGTACACCTGGTCTTCCACCAGCGCCTCGTAGCGCACCACCTCGCCGCCGAACACAAAGGTGTCGCCGACCACGAGGCCTTCGATGAAATATTCCTCGATCTCGCCCAGCATGCGGCCGGCGCGTGCAATCGCGCCGGTCGAGCCGGCTCCGCCGCCGCGCGAGCGAACCAGGCGCACCTTCAGCATCGCCTCCTCGACGATGGTGCCGACATTGAGGCGGTAGCTTTGCCGCACCCGCGGATTGGTGACGCGCCAGCGCCCCTGCTTGTCCTGCTTGATGCGCGCGAAGCGCTCGTAGGTTTTCAGCGCGTAGCCGCCGGTCGCGACGAAATCGACGACGTCGTCGAAGTCGGTCCGCGTCAGCTTCGAATAGGGCGCGGCGTTGCGCACTTCGGCATAGAGTTCGTCGGCCAAAAAAGGCTCGCCGCAGGCGCAGCCGAGCACGTGCTGGGCCAGCACATCCAGCGCGCCGGTGCGGAGCGGCGGGGTATCCTGCGCGTTCTCCGCGATCGCATCGATCGCCACCGCACATTCCAGCACCTCAAAACGATTGGCCGGAACCAGCACGGCGCGCGAGGCTTCATCGATACGGTGATTGGCGCGGCCGATACGTTGCATCAGCCGCGACGAACCCTTGGGCGCGCCGATATTGATGACGAGATCGACATCGCCCCAGTCGACGCCGAGGTCGAGCGAAGACGTACAGACCACACCGCGCAATTTGCCGGCCGCCATCGCGTCCTCGACCTTGCGGCGCTGGGCGACATCGAGCGAACCGTGGTGCAGCGCGATCGCAAGGCCATCATCGTTCATGCGCCAGAGATCCTGGAACAGCATCTCGGCCTGGCTTCGGGTGTTGACGAACACCAGCGTGGTCTTGTTGCGCTTGATCAGGTCGTAGACCTCGGGGAGCGCGTGGCGCGCGGTATGGCCGGCCCAGGGCAAGCGCTCACGCGTATCGAGCATATCGACGATTGGAGCCGCGGCGCCGCCGGCGATCACGATGTCGGCGGCCTCACTCCTGCCGTCGTGCTGCGGCACCAGAAACCGCGCGAGCTGCTCCGGCTCGGCGACGGTCGCCGACAGCCCGATGGCGCGCATTTGCGGCGCCAGCCGCCACAACCGCGCCAGGCCAAGCGACAGCAGATCGCCGCGCTTGGACGTCACCAGCGCGTGCAATTCATCGAGCACGATGCGTTTCAAGGACGAAAACAGAAACGGCGCGTCGTCGGAGGACAGCAGCAACGCCAGTTGCTCGGGCGTGGTGAGCAGGATGTCCGGCGGATAGCGCCGCTGCCGCTGCCGCCGCGACACCGGCGTGTCGCCGGTGCGGGTCTCGATCTTGATCGGCAGCCCCATCTCGGCAACGGGCGTTTCCAGGTTGCGCGCGATATCGACCGCGAGCGCCTTCAATGGCGAGATGTAGAGCGTGTGTAGGCCGCGGCTTCGCTGCACGCTCCGGCCGGTGGAGATGAAATCGCTGCGCAACGGCTGCGCTTCGGACGCGACATTTTCTTGTGCCGTGAGTGCGATCTGCTCCCCTCCCCCCGCGCGCGCAGCGCGTGGCGGGGAGGGGTCGGGGGTGGGGGGTCTCTCCAGTCGCGCTTCTGCTCGCAGCGAAGTTGCGGAGCCACCCCCCACCCCCGACCCCTCCCCACCGCTTCGCAGGAGGAGGGGAGCAGAGCGCAGCCCAGTAGAGGGGGAGGATAATTCCACGAGTGTCGGCAGAAACCCGGCCAGCGTCTTGCCGGCGCCGGTCGGGGCGATCAGGAGCGCTGAGCGGTCCTCGCGGGCCTTTTCGAGTAGCGCAAGCTGATGCTCGCGCGGCGACCAGCCGCGGCCCTCGAACCAGTGGCGAAAGCGGTCCGGCAGCACGGCCGTCCCGGCCGATGGTTCGGGTAAGTTAAGCAGCGACACGGCCAAACAGGTAAGCCGTCGGGGCCGCTTCGTCGAGGGGACCAACGATCGGGATCAGCCCTTGACCGCAACCACCACGAGGCCCGGCACCGGCACATTGTCCTCGTTGCGCGCCGACAAATCCTCAAGATGCGCCAGTGCCAGCCCGGCCGCTGCGATCGCTGAGCGCACATAGCTCGCGCCATGGGCGTAGCGCAGCCCTGCGCCGATGACGACGCCGTCGCCCTCATGGGTTTCGGCGGTGAAGGCCAGCAGGCCACCGGCGGCGAGCACGCGCCTCGCCTCGTTCAGCACCGGCGCAAGATCGGACAGATAGACCATCGCGTCCGCCGCCAGCACAAGATTGGCGCTTGAGTCCGGCTGGCTGCGCAACCCCTGCACCATGTCGGCGACCTCAAGCTCGGCATAAAGCGAGGTCGCACGCGCGCGCTCGATCATCTTCGGCGACAAGTCAAAGCCGATGAAGCGGTCGACCTCCTTGGCAAACGCGCCCGCGGCAAGGCCAGTGCCGCAGCCGAGATCGATGGCGCGCTTGAAGAAGGCGGGTTTTCGCGCGGCGGCACGTGCCGACAGCACCGCGCGAAACAGCAGCGACGGCCCGCGATAGCCGAGATTGTCCACCAAAGCGGTCTCGAACCGCGGCGCGTATTGATCGAACAGCGCCTGCACATAGGCCTGCGGCATCGCCGCAATCGCTTCGGCGTCGAGCCGCATCAGATGCAGGCTGGCGCCATGACGGTCATCGGGATCGGCGGCGCGCGCCTTTTGAAACGCCGCGACCGCCGCGTCTTGCTGGCCGAGCTCGATTCGGATCTTGCCGAGCGTGAACCAGGCGGAGGCAAAATTCGGCGCAAGCTCGGTCGCTTGCACGAGAAGATCGGCGGCGGCGACGAGATCGCCCTTCAATTGCAGATCGCGCGCGAACTCGAACCGGCGGTCGGCGACGAGATCGCCGGAGGACAGGAACAGGCGCGCGGGCATTTTCGAAAAACCGGATGGGGGCGAAAAGGAGAGACTCGAACGAAGCTGACGCCGAACCTATATGACAAAAATGCGTCCGCAAGATATCCTGATGCCTGTCCCTGCCGGCCTGTGCTGCAAGGCGGGCGGCTTCCATATCGATCCGGTCAGGCCGGTGGAGCGCGCCGTGATCACCCACGGCCATTCCGACCACGCCCGCCCCGGCCACGGCGCGGCGCTGGCCACGCAAGAGACCCTCGACATGATGCGGCTGCGCTACGGCGACAATTTCGCGCGCAGCACGCAGGCGATCAGCTATGGCGAAGAGATCAGGCTCGGCGACGTCAACGTCAAATTCCATCCCGCCGGCCATGTGCTGGGCTCGGCGCAAATTGCGGTGTCCTGCAAGGCGACCAAAATCGTCGCCTCGGGCGACTACAAGGATGCGCCCGATCCGACCTGTACGCCGTTCGAAGTGGTGCCTTGCGACGTCTTTATCACCGAGGCTACCTTCGGCCTGCCGGTGTTCCGCCACGGCAACGCGGCCGACGAGATCAAGAAACTGCTCGCGTCCGTGGCGCTGTTTCCAGAGCGTGCGCATCTGGTCGGCGCCTATTCGCTCGGCAAGGCGCAGCGCGTGATCGCGCTGCTGCGCGAAGCCGGTTACGACGCGCCGATCTATTTGCATGGCGCGATGGAGAAGATCACGCATTATTATGAGAGCCGCGGCGTGGCGCTCGGCGAGTTGCGCGCCGTGAAGGGCACGAAGAAGGCCGATCTCGCCGGCACCATCACGCTGGCGCCGCCGACGGCGACCTCCGATATTTGGACGCGGCGTTTTCCCGATCCGGTCACGGCGTTTGCCTCCGGCTGGATGCGGGTCCGCGCTCGCGCCCGTCAGCGCGGCGTCGAGCTGCCGCTGGTGATTTCCGACCATGCCGATTGGGACGGACTGACCGCGACGATCGACGCCACCGGCGCCGGCGAGGTCTGGGTCACCCACGGCCAGGAAGACGCATTGGTGCATTGGTGCAAGGCCAAGGGTCTTGCCGCGCGGCCGCTCGACCTGGTCGGTTACGGCGATGAGGAAGAAAGCGAGACGTTGCCTGACGGCGAGGACGAGGCATGAACCGCTTTGCCGAGCTACTCGATCGCCTCGCCTATGAGCCCGGCCGCAACAACAAGCTGCGGCTGATCTCGGCATATTTCCGCGAGGTTGGCGATCCCGATCGCGGCTATGCCCTCGCCGCCTTGACGGGGGCGCTGTCGTTCAAGCATGCAAAACCCGGGCTGATCCGCGACCTGATCGCCGCGCGCACGGATCCAGTGCTGTTCGCGCTGTCCTACGACTATGTCGGCGACCTCTCGGAGACGGTCGCGCTGATGTGGCCGAAGGCTTCTTCTCCCCTCCCCCCGCGAAGCGGTGGGGAGGGGTCGGGGGTGGGGGGTCTATCGGCTTGCTCTTCCGGCAGCGAGTCTGCCGAGGCACCCCCCACCCCCAACCCCTCCCCGCCACGAGCGAGGGCGCGTGGAGGGAGGGGAGATCACCGTGCATGGCTCCGCGATCTCGCCGCATGTTTCGCGCGAGGTTTTGTCATTCATTCCGCCCTCTCCGATCGGAGGGCGCAGGGAATGCCGGGCGTCCGATGCGCCCGATAGCCGCGTGTGCAATGAGTGTGGTAGAACGCACACGCGTTGTCAGGTCACACCGGGAAACA
>Ga0210409_10003250_pt1 | contig 18463 bp, 13 predicted proteins | sample IncBWH17MmetaG_FD_161649 | JGI IMG/M metagenome (GOLD analysis project Ga0210409, IMG submission 161649) | Forest soil microbial communities from Barre Woods Harvard Forest LTER site, Petersham, Massachusetts, United States - Inc-BW-H-17-M | ecosystem: Environmental > Terrestrial > Soil >... | reverse complement strand
CATCGTGGTGTCGGGGATTCTGGGCGGAGGGAGGGGCGGGGGGACGTTGCCGCGCGCAGTCGACTCTCTGGTTCTGGTGCAGGGGGCTGTTTCGTTGTGGGCATATGCTGACACAATCATGGGCCTGCCCAAGGCCGGCTATTTCAATCGCGCACTTCGCCGCCAGGCGGTCCGGGGTCCGATCATCACCACGCGCTCGACCCATGATTACGCTGTAGGCGTCGCTTATCCATTGGCGGTTGGACTGGTGGGTCAAGTCAGTTTCGTGAAGTTTTTGCCGCCGTTTGGTGGCATTGGCAGTTTCGGAATCCAAGGCCTGAGAGGCGCAGAAGACGTGCCCATGTCCGGCGCGAGTGCAGACTACAATTTTCAACCCGGAAGCGTGGTGAATTTGGAGGCGAGCAATTTTATTGGCGGCCACTGCGATATCGCGGGCCCGGAAGTCGCGCACGCCATTTGGCAGGCCGCCCTAGTTTAGCTGACTCATGATGGAACAGAGCCCGACCGATCAATCCGAATTGCCCCTGCCCATGGGCGTGCAAGAAAGGACCGGAGCCTTGCTGCCGCCGCTCGACCCGCTTGCTCTGTCTAAGATTGATCCGGCGCCCAGCGAGGTCCTACAGCGCGGCGCCACTCGCGGTGCCGATCGCCTCGCGGTGAGCGACATAGAACCCAACAATCTCACCGATGCGGGCTGGGGGGTCATTTTCAGCTCAAGAGCCGATCCCGCAGTGACGAAGGCGCTCGGGCCGCTTATCGAGCATCGCCAACAGCAGGTCCGCGATAGTCGCGTGTTCCGGATTTTTGAGGGCAAGGCAGGCTACGAACCCGGCGACACGGCGAGAAGCTGGCTCGCGAAGTCTGACGTGGGGCTTGCGGTAGTGGACCCTTATCTCGGAGTTCCTCTATATCTGCTGATCGTGGGCGGCCCCGACCAGATTCCGTTCGAGTTTCAATATCTGCTCGATACCTATTGGAATGTCGGTCGTCTTGCCTTCGACAATCCCTCGGATTACGGGCTTTACGCGGCTCGGGTCATCGCCTACGAAACTGCCTTGACGTTGCCTCACAGGCGCCGGGTCGCAGTGTTCGCGACCAAGAATCCGGGTGACCGGGCGACGGGTTTGATGCACGACTTGCTCGCCAAACCGCTGGCCACGGGTAGCGATAGAAGAGGCCATCTGGGCGAGCGGCAGAAGTTCGAGATCCAGGCCCTGCTCGGCGAGAGTGCAACCAGAGAAAATCTCGGGGATTTAATGCGGGGCAAGATGGAAGGGGTCCCGGCATTGCTGTTTTCCGGCTCTCACGGAGATTTCTTGGAAATCGGTGAGACCGACCAACGGGAACGCCAAGGCGCCATCATCTGCCAGAACTGGAAAGGAGGACCAGTTGGTCGTGACATGATCTTTGCCGGCGATGATATACCGGGCGACGCCACTCTAGACGGCCTCATTCACATCCTCTTCGCCTGTTACAGTGGCGGTTGTCCGGAATTCGACAATTTCCGTTCCCCCAGTTCCTCCCCTTACCGGATTTCCTCGGGACCATTTGTGGCTCGGCTGCCGCAAAAAGAGCTGACCAATGGCGCGCTTGCAGTGCTGGCGCACGTTGACCGGGCATGGAGCTACTCCTTCCTCGTGGGCCGCAGCGCTCCGCAAACCCAGGAGTTCCGCGACCTCATGGTGCGGATTATGAAAGGAGAAAGAGTAGGGCAGGCTACCGATCAGTTCAATCTCCGCTGGGCGGTGCTTTCCTCCGAACTCGCCGACGACGAACGTGCACGCACGCTTTTTCCCGGAGAAGTTTCCGACATCGTGATGGCCAACCGCTGGATCGCGCGCAACGATGCGAGAAATTATCTGCTTTTTGGGGATCCCGCCGTGCGGTTGCGCGTGGAAGACATGTCGACCTAAAAGAGCGCGGCCAAGAGCTCACCCTGCCGACGTTCCTCATCGGCATCTATCTTCGGTTCGCTGAGCGTGGCGCCAGCCAGTGCCGGAGATTTCGTTGTCACATAGTGATCGAGCAGCTGCTCCCAAAATGCGCTGAGATCCGCGTCCCGCAGGTCCCGATTGCTCATGAGCAACCGCGCGGCGGCCACGTAGAACTGGGGTAATTGCGGATCGACTCTGAGCGGCGCTCCGGCGGCGAGCAGTTTCGCATTCATAGTGGCAATATTGAGCTGTTCCAGGGTAAAGACTGGGCGCAGGCTGTCCAGACGGGCCTCTTTAGAGAGACACGCCGTGATCTCGTCGAAGTCGTCCTCAAAGCTCCTTAGCGCTTCGCCGGGATACGTGGTCTGCCAGGTTTCGCGGATCTGGCTTGCGTCATCCGCAAATTCCCTTTTTTCGAGGATATGGCAGCCAAAGCGAATGCGCAAGGTCGCGGTGGGATACGCGGTCCAGTCGCCGTTGCTGCGCGGCCGGGTCTGTTTCGCAATGCTAGCCTGGTCGGAGGCCAAGTAATCGGCTAGGGACCAAACAAAAGAGGGACCAGCCATCCAGCACGCGAACAGGTCAGCGAATACTTCTCGAATCCAGGATTGCCAGGCGGCGCTGTGATCATTAGATTTTAGCCGAGCCTCGGTTATGGCCTTGCCCAAATCCAGACCGCCGTCTTGTTCCACGGTGTGCGCGGCTTCGTGCGCGAGCAGTGCCATGTGGGGCAGATAAGTCAGGTATGACCAGGGAACTCCCACAATCGCCACCGGCATGGATCTGATGGCCTGCGTGAATTGGGTCGCTGTAATTACGTTGGCCGTTTCGGCTTCGGGGGTCGGTTCTTCGGAGGCCGTGGCCCAAGGCGAAGTCTGATCATTGAAGGACACCAGGGGCGCGGCGCATAGCTGACTCTCGGGAATGTTTTTCAGTACTCGAATGGCAGGCTCATAACAGGCGCGCGCGTACGCATCTGCCAGAGCGAGATAGCGATCAAAGGGGGGCACCGTGCGCAGCGAAAAACGGGTGCGGAAAAAATCCCAAAGCATGTGAATCATCAGCGCTTTGTTTTCCAGCGCTTGGGCCCGCGTCCACAGGCTCCCCGCCGCAATCGCCTCATCGAGCTCTTTCTCAACCTTTTTCTGGAAGCCTTCGATTCGAAATGTCACGCGGTCAAGTTGGGAGTGGTTCTTGGCCAGAGGCCGGTGGCTTTGCGCAAGCTTGCGCCAATGTTCCAGCTCCAGCGGCAGGCTGCTGAGCTTGAAACGCAACTCGCGTTGCTTGCGGTCAAGGAAAAGATCCGGCGGCATCATAGAGTAGAACGAGCAACGGCGACGAACATCGCCGAACCTTTCCTGGCTAGGGTCGCCAAGGGATCCGCAGGAACTTCCCCACGCTCGCGAAGCAACTGGAGCACGTCGAACAAACTGCCGGCATGGGTTAGAGCCTCCATCACGCCCGCAGCGTTCTTCCATCCGGTTGCCAGCACGCAGGAAACAGCGCCAGTGTTGACCAGTGCCTGAGCGAATTGATTCCGCAGCAGTAGTTGCTCGACCGCACTCGACAGCGAACCTTCCGCCGGCACGTACAGCACGACGCACGGGGTTTGTGGGGCGCACGCTTCTGCGATGCGATGAGACAGAACCTCCGCCGACAATGACGGACCCAGAGTAGGTCCACCGCGACGAGGCGGATACATCGGACCAACAACATAGATGACGTCGGCCCGTTGGATCCCATTCATCCAGTTAAGGCTTTGCGTCCCTTCCCAGCTTTTGAGGTCGTTACTGGGTTCTGCCGAGAACAGGGTCACCGACGAGAGATCGCCAAGTGCCGCGGTTGCGATGTGCAAGGCGGGCATTCCGCTTCCGAGCATTTCATTCGCAAAGGGATCTCCTTCCTCACCCGAACCAATGCGAACCACGCTGCTCCGGTCGGGCAGGGCCAGTTCCCACGGTGCCGCCACTAACTGAGGCGCGGTAAGAATGAGAAACCGATCCAGTTCGCCGGCGGTGTCGTCCAGTAAACTAGTCTCCACGAAAGGCTCACGTAGATCGGAAATGCTTCGATCCCAATCCTTCCTCATTAATTCAACCAGACGGCGAGGAGTGCGTTCGTTGGTATATGCCGTCAGCACCGCTAGCGCGTCGTTTTCCACCGTAGAGATAAACAGAGGCTGAGATTGCCCCGGAAGTACAGCGAATAATCGTTGCGATTGCACTCCCAATAGCAGGCAGGGATGGCCCGGAGTCGCCTCAGTTGGGGCTGGGGCCAGCCTGGTTTGCATCGGGAGCGAACCAAGTTCCTTCTCGAGTGCAATCCGGCGGAGGGAAAACGCCGGCAGGAGCCGGTCCAAGCCGGGCTCGCTTGGCGACAAGGCCAGCGCATCGGCTGCCCGCTCAAGGTCTTTCATCGCCAGCGCTCTTTCGGCGCACTCCACCATGACCGCCAAATAAAGACCGCGCTCATTCCGTAGCGGATCCCAAAGATGGGAAGGATCGGGATCGCCATCGATGCTCCGGTCGGCGATCCGGCACAGCCTTAGCATGGCGAGTTCGGGCGGTGAGAGATTTTCCAGGGCCTTGATTTTACGGAAGAAGGATGCTGCGCTTTTCTTACGTCCGATGGCTTGAAGGACCTTTGCCGCGTACAGCCGCGCAAGATTCGCGCCACTTTCATCCGAGACCGGCGTCAAAAGTGAGCTGAGCTCCGTCGCCACCGAGCTTCCGATTTCCAGTTGGTCGCCGAACTCAACCGGAGGCGCCGTGAGGTTAAGCCGCGCACCGTAGCCGTCGATTCCCCGCAGTACTCGGCACAGTTCGCCGTGGGACTCGGTCGGCAGCGTGCCCCACGACAAGGCGGCCAGCATCGCTCGCGCTCGAATGAGCGACGAATAATTTCCGGTCGAGAGCGCCTGCACGATGGCCGCCGCGGCCGTCGGATTCTCCTTGCGCAGTTGCCACGCGCGACACAATTCCAACTCCGCTTGAATCAAGGCAGAGCCACCCCTGGCTTCCACGCTTCGAGCCGTCAGGGTTTCGGTGGAGTGATTCGCTTCGAACAAGCGGAAGCGCGACCGCTCCAGCTCGACGCGATCCACTTTGTGCTGCTGCCCCATGGCGTTCGCGGCCTCGGCTGCACTGTCGAAGGCGCTGCTTGCCTCGGCAACGCGAAGCAGCTGTCCGGCTGCCATCCCGCGAAATAAGTTGGCGCGATAATCGGAGGGGTTGGCTACTTGCCCGACGGATGCTAACGCTCCCCAAGCGTCACGACGCAGCAATTGAATATTCGCAGTCTGAAACAGCTTCTCGTCGGCCAATGCCGGGTCGAGAGGAAATTTCTCCAGTTCGTGTTCGGCCTCGTTCAGCCGCAGGCTGAGAACCAGCGCCTTAATCACTCGGGCACGTATTCGGTCCTGGTCGGCCGTAGTCAACGATTTCGGCCTGAGGGTGAGCGGGTCGTTAAGGATATTAATGGCCCCAGTGTAACGGCCCAGCTCGATCAGCGAGGCCGCATAACGTTCTCGCCAGACCCACGAGGGAATCCGGGCCGATTTGACGGCGCCCGGGAAAGCGCTGATCATCACGCGCAAGAAGGAAAGCAGCCCGCCCCCCAGCTTCTCCTGACCGAACAGATCGATCAAGAGAAGCCAATAGCGGCTGCGGTCTTCAGAGCGGAGGCCCAACATGGCGAAAATAGCGCCGCGGACGTCGGGATAGTTAGAGTCGAGAAACTCGCGCCAGCGCCATACTAGCGTGGGCAGGGCGATATTCGTATTTCTTGCCAGATCGCAAGCCTGCGCCAGGAGCCGGCTCAGTTCCTGCCGGCGTTCGTCCGTGGGCAAGTAACGGAAGTTGTGTCCGATCACCAGGGCATCTGCATATTCGTAAAAAGCCCAGGCCCGCACTGCAGAGGGAGCGCTGCTGAAATCGCCATCCGTCTTGACGATCTCCACCGCCAGCCCCTGCCGCAAGCGGGCTTCGCCAGGAGAGGGCCGCTCGTTAAAAGCATCTTTTACGGCTTGCACCGGATCGTCCGTGCCCGCTTCAATGCGATGAAAAAGCTCGCCCAGGGCGTAGTCCACCCAGCGCTCGGGGTGTTCCTTTTTCAACTTGGCGAAATGCTCGGCGGCCTCGGTGTTGAGCGTGGTGTAAATCTTGCCTCCACCCCTGGCACGTTGTTCCTTGAGCAACCGGCGCATGGGCTTGGCCACTTCGGCGTGGAGAATAACTGTGTCGGGATCGTGGCTGTCCACAGAAATCCAGCCGTGCTCGCTTGAATACTTGCTCAGTTTGTCCCAAAGGCTTCGCGGACTAAGGTCGACCTCCGCGCGCTGCAACCAGGATTGCCGCTCCCTTTCCGAGGGGATATCCTCATTGTCTTGCTCCAGTTCTCCCTTGAGAGCGCGAATCAACAGGGGATGCAAGTTTTCCTCGAGAAAGGAGTAAGTCAACCGCCGAGGAACTGCGCCATAACGAAGGAGCCATCTGAGCCCGAGCTCCGTGCCCGCCGGAATACGATTGATAACCCGATAGAGGAGATATGCAATATCCGTGTCCTTGCCCGACTCCCTCAGCTCCTGCGCGCTGATCGAAGGCTGGTCGGTGACGATCTCGCTTAACAGGTAGAGCTTGAAGGGATTGCCGCCAGCGGACTCGACCATCAGCTCGATTAGATCGGCGGAGGGCGGCCGCGTCATAACACGACCAATGAATGCCCGGGCATCGGGTGGGTCTAGCGGCTTCAAAGTCGCGAAGCGCGTCTGTTGCCTGAGCTTCTTGTCGTATGAGGTGAAATGGTTCTCTTCCGGACGGTATCGCCCCGACAGAACCAGGCGGAGTTGCGGCAGGGCCTGATGAAGCTCCTCGAAGCGCTCTAACACTTTACGGAACTCGTCGGGAAAGTGGAGCGACGCCTCTTCGACAGTGTCGATAAAAACCACCAGCGGACGTTCAGAAGGTAAGTCCCGGCAGTAGCTTTGAAACTTCGACCATTGGGAGAATTCGGCGCGGGCTTGTTTCGCCAACTCATTCCTGGCATTGTCGCCAAGCGCAGGAGCCCGGCTGGAGGTCCTGCGATAGAGGAGTGGCCGAAATGGCTCTACCTGCTGGGCGAAGCTGGGGTTCCCTTGCGAAAACAATTTTGAAGGCAATTGGACTTCGAGGTCAGAGACGATCTCGATGGCGATAAGCCACGGCGCAAGCGCGATGGAAGAGACATCGATATCGTCGAGATCCACCCGTACCACCAACGAAAACGGGGGATGGTTAAGGAGTTTGTGGGCGATCATTCGCTGAATGAATGTGGTCTTGCCCATGCCGCCCGGAGCGTCCAAAAACAGTATCCATTGATTGCCATTCCCCGAAACTAGTTCGTCAAAAGCCTTTTCCACCTCGGGGCGCGGAAAATATTTCATGGTCAGGTGAAGCTCGGTCAGAAACAGGGCGCGTGCGCTGTAGCGCGTGACAAACTGCAAGAACGCCCCGCGTTGCCCTTCCGGGATCCGCCCCATACTTGCTTCCACCCTCTCCGCCAGGGCATGGCAACGCACGAGGTCGTTATCCGCATCGGCGCTGTCATATTCCCGGCGAAGCAGCGTTAGCGCATCCTCCGAATCAAACCGCAGCAGCAGATCCAGGCAATCCACGGCCGCGCTGCCGTGAGCCGTGAGCCAGAGGTACAGCCATTGGCTCCATTTGCGCTCATCATCGGGGTGGTCCTGCCACTCCGCCAAACGTCGAGTTTGCGCGGCTTCACGCAACCAGTACTGTTGCTCGCCTCGGGGAACGGGCTGCACGTCGGGATGGTGAATTACCGCCTCAAAAGGCGGCAGCTCGGAGTCGTTCGCGATCATAACCCCGAGGTACAACGTGGAGTCGAACAATCGCACCAGACTCAGGCAGCGCAGGGCGCGATCCATCGGGGCGGCACCCGGTTCTCTCCTTAGACCGCGCAGAGCGGGCGTCTTCTCGATCAATGATTGAAGATCCGCCACTTGCTCGGCATCGAGGTCGAGATCGCGAAAGTTCAAGCTGTCTCCTCGATGATGCTGGCAATTTTCTTCAATAGCGAAGGCTTCCAGGGATCTTTCTGTCCAATGAAGATCTCGAGAACCCCCTCGAAGGGCAACGCGGGCTGCTCGACCGTCTCAATTCTTACGCTTCGACGGAAGCGGCACAGCTCATAAAACAGCATGCGATAGTCCGCTCGCTTAAACTGTTTCACTTCGATCAACGAGGCTGTAGGCAAACTCACAAGGTCGTAAGAGACGTACTCGTCGTCGCGCACCACGAAAACGACTCGCAGGCCGGAAATTTCTCCCTGAGCGGCTTGGATCCACAAATAGGGCAGAAGTTTCTTCTTGAATTCGTCTTCCGAAAATGAAGTCCGCGGAGAATCGCGGCTGAACTGATCCAGCACGATCGTCAATTCCTGAGCCTTTAAGGCGTTTCGCAGGCCCGCTTCGAAAGCTTTACAAACCCGATTGATATCGTCGATGTTTAGCTTTGCCGCCTCGTTTGCAGTAAGGTTCCGGTACTGCTTGAAATCGGTAAAGCAGTTCGGATCAAGTCCTTTGTGTATTTCCGAACCGAGTTGCGCGGAATCGCCATCGATGATCGCGCCCAGCAAGTCGATGAAGTTCGCGTCGGTTTTCGAGCCGCAAACCTCCACGTAACGAACCCGCTGATCAAGAAATACAGCATCGCGCAGCGACCTCTGTACTAGCCGAGATTTGCCCCCGCCAGGAATACCTTTGACGATGATGCAGTGGGCCGTAGACAAATAGGTGAGGCAGTCCCATCGCTCGCGGAGCCATCCCAGGGCGACGAAGGGAGAAGTGCGAGTGCCGGTCTGAACGAATTGGCGCAATATCTTGCATGAGGCCACAATTTGCTCGGGGTCGGGCAGGCCGGCGGCGCGCTGAGGACGCGCGAACAGATCCTCAGGAGGGACCGCTACGGTGAGCACGGGCAGGCCCCAATCGCGCTGGTGCCAGTCGTCGCCATTGTTCTGATTGCCAAGACTGGTGCGCACCTTAACCATGGCCACGTCTATCGTCTTCTTGGCCGTCAAACTGCCATACAGCGCTGAGGAGATGATCCGCGCTGAGTTCTGGAGCAGTCGCGCCTGCGCTCCGATCACCGCGGCCGCGCCGCTTTGGGCGAAGGCATCTACCAGGGAAACGAAGTCCCCGCTGGTGACACGCGCATCGCAGGTGTTCAAAACCACCAGCCGTGGACGCCATTGCTTTGTGTTGAAGAACGCATGAATCCGGTCTATGTCCCACCACCAGACGTGCCCGGTCACGCCTATCTTGAGAGCTGGATGATTCGTGGTAGGGCTTTTTTCCCCGTGTCCGCTGAAGTGAATTACCTCGGGCTTCAGCCGGTCCAGCGCCGATTCCAGTTGATCGAGCGACGGCGTTTCAATTACCTCTACGTGGGCACAGAGACTGCAGCTTTGAAACTCTCTTAAAGCGGCCACCACGTCGTCGCTGGGAAACTTGTCCTGAGCCCAGTCGACCGGCTCCCCCGAAATAATCAGAACCTTGGCGTGCTGCACGGGCCGCAGTGCCAGAACTTTCTCATGCACCCGCAACATCGGCTGGTTCTCATTGGCGAAATATCGCTCGGCAATACCGGTTCCCTTAACATGCGTCAAATACTCCCAGGGAAGGTCGGCGAGCCGTTGCTTGGGCTGGGGAGGATCGACGATTTCAAGATATGTGCGAGTTCCTTTCGAAGCACGCTCACGCCACTGGTCCCATACGGCCGAGCTGGCAAGCGCCTTTCGCAAAGTCTCGCCGATTGCCTCGAAGGCCCCGTTCTGCACCGCGGGCGACTCGCGCACGCCCTGAATCGTCGCATCCCAGAGCGATTTGCCGTCCTTGGCCGCTGTCAGAAGGTCCAGGCTGAAAGGTTTGGTGCCAATAGGATCTTTGCGGGCTTCGAAAGCGCCCTCCCAAAGCGTGAGGACTCCGCTTCCATCCGATTGCTGCTTGATTTGCAGCCACAGCGATTCCATATTCGTTGGACTTGATTCGGTTTGACTTTTTCCGAGTATAAGCCCTAATCCGAATGCTTCTCAGAGAAAGTTTTCTGCCTCTGCTATCAGAGAAATAAGACTGTCTCTCCTGGTAAAGTCGCGAAGTTATAAGCTCCAACGCAAACCCCGAGCCTATGACTACCGGGTTTCGATCACTGCCACAGCTCGCAACCACGGCAAATTCCGAACTGTCTATGACAAGCAATTTATGCGAGGTAGCACAGATTGAGACGGCAATGTTCGGTTCACCATAGAAACTATAGCTTCCCGTCCGATGTGGATGCTCCTACCACACAAGTTGCGATAAAGGACGTTAATCATGCCCCGATCTGGAAGCATGCGGGATGAGGTTCACTGCTTCCGAGCGCCGCAGGCCGCCTCCGAGCAGCAGTCCGATCAGCGCCGCATCTCTCCTGCCACGCATTGTGCTTCGAGAAGCGGCATTCAATAATTCTTGCGCCTGATCACCAGTCAGCCAATTGCCAAGCCTCCGGCCAAGCCGCTTGACTCCTTTAACTCGCCGGACTCCAATTGCCAGTTCCGAGCTTAACCAACCGCTCTCCGCGGCCTCATCGGCAAGGCGCCGGATAGCAGAAAGATGAAGATTAATCGTAGCGGCGGACAGGGAAAGACTCTCCAGGAACGAGCGGTATCGAACCACGACGGATCGATTAAACCCCAATCGAGGCTCAGAGCAATACCAAGCCATGAACCTTTCGATGGCGTGTTTGTAGCTCCGACGGGAATGTGCTGACGCCAGCATGTTGAGCACCGCGATCTTCGATTGGTCTAGTTCTGGCACGGTGGGACTCAAACAAATGGCAGACTTGCTTCGCTGTTTCTTGGGCAACATGGGGAGGCGGCTCCTTCCACCGCCTACCAATCTTGCGTGCACAAAGAACCCAGCGCGAAATTCGAGGAATTCAAGCCAATTCGCCTAGGCGGGAAGAACCGGCTGTTTTTGGTGATAGAGGACGTTATCGTTCCATGTGCCAGTGCAGAGGACAAATGGATCGGATGTTCGTAGCAAGGGCAGGGTTTCTATGCGGCGGTAGTTGGCCTAGGGTACTGAGCTGGCACGAGCTAAATGACGTCTGTAGCGGCGTCGGCCCTGAGCATTGGACAAGTCGACGCTCTCAGGGAAGAATAAGGATAAGTTATTAGAGAGCTCCCAATGGCAGTCATCACGATCTGCCAGCTTCAGAACATATTCCAGTGCGCCCCCAGATGAATCGTAAGGCTCGATTGCAATCGGTTTACTACCATTGCCAGCAAGCGTCTTCCACTCCGTTGCCAGCATACGGGTGTCCAACTGGCGGTGGGAAAACCACAGCGCGTGAAAATGAACTGGAATTTGATACAGGTCACCGTAAGCAGTTCGACTCTCCTCTGACCAAAGATAAGCCAAAGTGTCTCGATGCAACGAACGCACATTATCAAGATAAGTTCGCCAGAGTTCACGACCATGAGTATCAGAACTGGGGCGGGTAATGAAATGAGTGCTGAAGTATTGCCAAGGAATGTGGGCGAAGTATGCACTTCTCTCAGATCTGGCATCAAGTAGCAATTGTTCCTTAGTAGTGTAAGGAAGCTGTGTCTGTGGGATTGCAGTGTTCATGTGTGGACTCCTTATCAGTCGAGGGATTTTTCCTATTTCTATAGGACACCTAAATGTAGAGACACTAATTCCCTCTGGGGTCGTTTAGCTACTTGATCGGACTGCGGACTTCCACTTAGGCAGTGGTGGCGCACAATATCCTGCTTTTTATGCACCAGCTAAGCCGCCACACTATCAGGAATCGGAGAATAGCTGGTGACTTCGAATCCCTGGTAGTTCTCACTGCCGGAGGTTAAGATATCCGTCGTGTTCGGATCCAAGATGGGCGGCTTGGTTTCCGAAACTGGTTGAGGCGCCCGTTGAGCAGGCCCATCGAAGTCACGCCCGAAGTAATGCTGCCCGAATTTATCTTCGGCGATGATGGCGCTTAGATCACCAGCACTCATATCGTCAGCTGGGTCGTGACTCGTTATCTCCCGGAACTTGTCGATCAAAAAGCTCCTGTTGGTGCCTCGCAGCTTCTTCCAATTGGTTTTCTTGTTAGCCGCATCGGCCAGCACAGTCGTATCCAGCACTTCGTTCTCCTCCTTAGTTAGCTGCGAGCGTAGGCGTTGCAGGAAGCCATCTGTAGATGTGATAACTTCCTTGCGAGTGCGGAAGAGCAACCGTCCCGAGCAAGGATCGCTAATGTCTCTGGTAAATACAGGCAAGACGCGATACGACCCGTGGGTTTCCTGGCAATAGACAGCTGACCATACGCCATTCGAGCGCTGGCAAAATATGAAACCCTGTTTACAACGCACATGTTTATGAGCTCGCGCCCATTTCTTGACGGCCCATTCCTTGCTGTTTAGGCGAGCGGCAGAAGGAGGCTGGATCTTCAATTCAAGGACCATTGCATCCTTGCCCACCGCGGTGTAGTCATTCGGCGATTCTCCTGCCATTGGGTGCAGACCATGTCCATCCCGCAGTAAGTCGGATTCCGTCCAGCAGAGGTCGCCCTTCGCATCCACTGACATCTCCTCGCCATCTGCCGGCTCCGGCAAACACTTCACCTCATCCTGCAAAGCGGTGAATTCCGTCCCTTGCTCCGGGATAAAGTGTCTCGCGGTTACCCCAGCAAGACGAGGCAGCGTGATCAGAGCGTGCTGTCGGTCCTCATCGTAGAAATCGATGACGATGCAATGAGTCTTCTTTGAGCCGTCGGAATATGTGAATGTGCGGAGTCCACGCCCGGCCTTCTGGACATAAACAACCTCTGAGCAGGTAGGCGAAGCCATCAGGATAACTTCCACAGATTGGTCGTTGTAGCCTTCTCGGAGCAGAGCGCAGTTGAACAGCACTTTTGTCTTGCCGCTTTTGTGCTTTGCAATCTTGCCCTTCCGAACATCCGAAGAATCTTCGCCCGAGATGTGATCGGCTGGAATGCCTGCCTCGTTGAATAGTTTCGCCAGATTCTTTGCGTGAGGAATACTCTCTGTGAAGCCGATCGCCTTTTTATTCTTCCCGTAACCCTGGTAGCCGTGCAGCACCACCCGGTTACGAGCTGGAGTGTCGATTGCAGTTGCTAGGTTTTCTCGGATGAACTCGCCATTCTCCCCAGTCGGCACATCAGTCAAGTCAGTGTTGGTGTGCTCGGCGTAACACAAAGGACGAACCAGGCGACCACGGTCTATCAGCTCCCTAATCGTGACGCGATATACAAAGTCATCGCCAAAGAGCCACGACAGATCTTCCTTAACATTGGTCCTGCGAAACGTTGCACTAAATCCGAGGATCACCTTGTCCAGGTTTGGGTCAAGAATATCCAGAACTGTTTTGTACTGCGACGTTTCCAGTGCGTGATGAGCTTCGTCAATTACGATCAGATTGATGTTTTTCCAATTATTATGGCGGTGATGGCGGCTTATGGATTTGTTGTGGGCTAAGGTTTGAGGAGACGAAACGATCACGTCGGCGGTTGGAGACGCTTTTTGGTCGGCTTTCTCAAGTGCGACTGCTAGCCCTCCTGACTCATTTGCCATCTCCTCGATTTCAGCTTTCGCTTGGTGGGCGAGCTCGTCGGTATGTGCCAGCACAATCATCTTCACCGGCGCTCCAAGGATGGTTGCGAGAGCACTGCAGCTGGAGAGGTATGAAAATGTGGTGGTTTTGCCTGCTCCGGTGGGCATCTCGATTGCACCCCCGCGGGGCAGCGTCCACTCGTGTGTTTTCTTTCTGGCGGCGAACTTTAGAATGTTGGCGACTGCATCGTTTTGAAAATCGTATAAGTTCTTCATTAAATGTCCTCTTTTCTTGGGAGGATGGCTCCTCCGTCCTGAATCTTGAAGCTCTGCAGCATTTTGGTGATATCGGCCGAGATCTTCGTCCATTCGTCGAGCATCTTGGTCGCGCCGCCACGGTAGACGAAAACCTTGGTTGCGGCTCTATACATGTAGTTGTACCGACCTTCCGGGGTATCCAGATCCATCGTGGTGTCACACTCCGACACCTGCCATTCAAGATCTTTCTCCTCTGGGGAACTCGATGTGTCACTAGGCAGGTAGGTGGCCATGTCGCTTTTTGCCATCGCCACACTGCCATGCGTACCGATCCATTCCTTCGCCTCAAGCCAGGATTCTGTAACTCCATTGTTTTCTTGGCGTTGGCTGCAACCTCTAGCAACACTTGCTACAGGTTTCGGACGTAGGCTATGAAGTTCCTCATGGCGCTGAATCCAGCTGTCGACAGTGCGAACCTTCAACCCACGTTCTTTCAACTGGGCTGCCCAACCTTTACCGTCACGTCCTGGCGCTAGGCACTTCTTTTTGAGCTTTCGGAAGATGCGTCCCAAGTTGTCACAGTCTTTGTCGAGAGCGGCGGCGAGAGCCTTGTCGGCTTCTTTCCAGAGTTCACATTCTGACTGCAGAGAAGCGACGGCATCCTCAGGTGCTGCCGCCGTGCCTGGTTGAATTTCCATTTCTATGATTCCGTTCATTGTTGCTCAGTCCTTTCTGCTGCCTGATTCACAGCGTGCTTTTGGTAATTTGGCGTCTTCTTCAAGTTTTCTCGAGCCGCGTTTTTCTGGGCTTCCGTGGCTCTGCAACCACCCTTCCTACCCCAAGTAGCCATCAAGTCACTTATCGTTGTTTTGCTCAGCTTTTTTGCCATTGGTCATCTCCGTAACTTCTTCAATACTGCTGCGGGTACCGCAGGTCCCTTGGTTGTGCTGATCATTTGAGTTCGCAGGACTGCTGGGCTACCGCTACGAGGTTGACTAGTATATGTCCGGACCCGTTTTTGAGGAATGTTCTTGAGGCAGCGTTCCGACCAGCATAAACATTGGCTATTTCGCCCGTGTCGGAACCGATGTGTGGTGCACGGCAAAATGAAAACCGCCAGGATATGGGTTATCCGGCGGTTTGAGCTTGGTCCGACCTGCTGAGTCGGGCACGCCAGTTTATGGCGGGCAGCGCCTTCGGCTCATTAGAAACTGCGGAGGGCTTATCTACTACGTATTCGTGCCGAGGTCCGGGTCAACTATCTCAAGCAAGCCGGACGGTCAAGGTTACCGGGCGCGAGGAGAGGTCTGTCTTTCCGCTTCCACCTCCGAGTGACGCTGTATCTTTTTTTACGCCGCTTTCTCACTTCTCAAAGAATGACGCTCAAATCCTCCAATGACGGTAGTGCTACTACCGTACAGTTGAGTTGTATCTGCGGAACGGAAAGAGCCGCCTCACGGCGTCTCTTTCCTTCCCGGTTGTGAAGAAAGCCGGAAGTCAGCGGATCCCCTGTAGCTATTCAACTATCACCCTCCCCGCTAGAGCCTTTGACTCTAAAGTGGCTTTATGTCCCGCCGCCCATGAGTAGCGGTGTAGCCCTCGAGACTCACACCCCCAACGCTGCGGGTTAATCTCGCTCATTGTTTTCCTCATCTGCCTTTGCCCTACATGCTCCTCTATAGCGTCGCGTATCGCTAGCCGGATTTGCCTGGCGTCTTGACATTTCGTCCAACCCGGCGAGGCTGCTCTAGTCAACATATATAGGTCCCCGCCGGACTTTTTGACTGGCGAGTGTGCCCACCGCACGCGGGACCCCTCCAATAACACGGTCCCCTTAGCTTTGTACTCTATGAACCACATGTGCTCATTCTTGGCGTTAGTCGGCTCTTCAAGCTCTACTTGATAGTTGGGCTTTCGAGCAAGCCTAGCAGCTTCGCTATACATGTCGTCAGCACTCATCACAGCCCCTCCGTTGTGCTCTTACTCATGTCCAACACGTAAAGAAAGAGACCGCCCTCAACCCGAGTAATGGTTATGTCATAACCCTCTTTCTGTAGCTCGTGAGTTGACCCGCCGTATCGCAGCTGTATTGCGGATAGCTCAACGTTGGTGGAACCTTTCGGACCCGCCGCCTTGAGCGACGCGAGTATTCGCGCCTTGGCGGTTTCCATGCGCCGGACCTCCTGTTCCCCGAGCGGATTGAGTAAGCTGGGGGTTGACTCGGCTCAGCGGCTGAGGAACAACGGTCGTTCCTCAACCGTTGAGGAAAAGGAACTATGCCAGCTTTAGAGCGATCAGCTTTTCTCTGAGTGCTTTTTGCGCCGTCTGCGCCCAGGCAAAGTCCGGATCGTCGCAACCCTTACCACCGAGCATCTGCACGATCTCGGTCAGCTTGTCCTTGAAGGACTGCTCCAGCTCTTTGGCGGTCCCTTGATGTTCATCGAGCGCCGCTTTCAGAGTTTTCTGGATGACAGGATCTTCCTTGTCGTCCATCTTGGCCCGAATCGTGTTGATGGTTTCGGCCAAGGTGTCCACGGACACGCCAGACTCGCGTTGAACCGGGTATTCCTTTCTTAATGCCTTGGCTACCTCGTCCACTTCCTTCGAGTCGTGGACGTCCAGGCCAGTGACTCTTGCGTCGTACCGCCCTTTAGCGAAACGATCTGAAGCGAGGTTCACGCCGTTGTCATAAAGAGCCAAGAACGTGTCCTGCGGGATCGGCTTGCTAGAGTCATCAACGGTCACCGCCATCTGGCGGTAAAATTCAGCCGTTGCGTAGGGAACCCCCGTCTCTGCCACCGCATCCGTGTAAGTCTGACCTGTGATGGGGTTCTTCTTATGCGCAGAGAAGGTTTTCCGCATTTTAACGAAAACTCGTCCTAGCTCGAGGATTGAAGGTTTCACGGTTGCCCAAAGTTTCTTGGCTTCCGCTATGAGCGGTTGAAGCTCCGGATCAACTGCTGCTGTTACCGCCTTGGTACTCATGTTTAACTCCTTTGGCCCGTTGAAGGTGGGCCAGCCTGTGATTGGCCTGTAGGCCGGACAGAGCGGCTCTCTAAGGAGAGTCGCGCTCTCCGCCCCACGGAGCATCGCTTCCGGCTGAGCGCGAGGATCTGCCTGGCGATATCGACCAGTCGACTCCCCTCGTGGGCTGCCCATCAGCCTGTCCCCGAATTGGTTTGAGAATGATCGAAGAACTTTCCAGTGCTGGCGTCACAATGTGAGCGTGCGCGCCGACTTCCGAGTGCTTGATGGCCGCTTCAAGAACACAGTGTTGTTTCGTGCTTGCGCCTGCCGTCGCTTTCAAGCCACGTTGAACGGCGCGTAGGCTTGCCTCCAGATGGGCTTGTTGCTTGAAGCGCTCGAAGTACTCGGTCCAGCTCGGCAGGTTGAGAGAGTTGAACCGCTTACGCTCGTTCTTGTTGGCGCCACGCTGGGACAGCAAGGCTTGCATCTTGGCGAGTGCCGGAAGAAGCTCCCCAAGGTTGTGCGTGATGACCCTACCATTCTCGGAGGCGTTCAGTTCGTTGTAGGAAGCCAGAATCGGTCCCGACTCGAACTCGCGACAGTTGTCGCGAGTTTTGCGGTGCGGTGCCACCGCTAACAGAGTCCAGGCACTAGAATCGACCGTCGCTGGCGCCGCAGTTATCGATGTCGCGTTATCGTTTGAATCTGCCACGTCGCCGAGACTACTGCGTGTGTGGGACGGCAGCGAAGAGCAACAGGCTGGAGAAATTCTATGTATGTATACTACTGATATTTAGATCTTTACTTAATACTCTATGCGCTGACAAAGAAATCGCAGTATGCTGACAACATGAAGAACCATCGCGTGAAGCACGCTGGCGACCGCGATCGGATCCTCGCCTTTATGGAAGACGAAGGTCTCGTCTACGATCTCGCTCGGCCCGAGGATTCTCGCGATGGGGCGCTGCGGTCGCTCATTTTTTTTCGGGGATTGCAGGCCGCGCTCCAAGAAAAAGGCATACTCTTCCCAGAAACTGGTCCCATTGGTTGCGAACCTGACGACTGGAACCAGGTCGATTTTATTCTGGATACGGCAGCGGAATTATATGCCGCATCGCGTGCCACGGGTTTCAGAGACGGCGTCGAGAGAGGGTACGCGGCGTTGACCATCGGTGCTTACTACCAGACCTATCCCGAACGCTTATTGATAGCGAAGTACATTCGCAAACACCACGCTGCAAACCCTCAAGACATATGCGAGTATGTCGACAACCAAGAAGGCAAAAGAGTCGCATCCATGCCGCCGAAACCAGGGATACAGCGCTTACGGCCGTACCCTCTTCCTTGGGAGTCGAAACCGCTTGGGCAACGGACTCCCCTACCGATGCAAGCATTGGAGCGGAGAATGCGATGGGGTGACGCTTTGGACAAAAAAAAGAACACCCTCAATCAGGTGAGATATCTGCGCAGTTTCCTATCGAAGCAGAAGGACAAAGCCCTTCGTGATAAAGACGCCCAGATGTACTTCGCATGGCGGCGAGCAGCAGCAAAGGGAATGGTCATCGAAAATGATCGTAACGATGGGCCTCGCCAGGTAACCTTTGGGGACTCGTGGCGTCACCTGCAGTCGATTGGGACTGACATCATCTCGCCTCAATTGGAAAAAGCTCTTCGGGAACGCGAGCAACGGCGGG
>Ga0210409_10003249_pt1 | contig 18467 bp, 14 predicted proteins | sample IncBWH17MmetaG_FD_161649 | JGI IMG/M metagenome (GOLD analysis project Ga0210409, IMG submission 161649) | Forest soil microbial communities from Barre Woods Harvard Forest LTER site, Petersham, Massachusetts, United States - Inc-BW-H-17-M | ecosystem: Environmental > Terrestrial > Soil >... | reverse complement strand
GAAGAGGCAACTGGAAACCTAGGTCCTCCTACAAAGTAAGCTTGCAAGCCAATAAGATTCCTTGTGCCGGCACTAGTGCATTCTATTTTGAGAAGCCCAAGGGTTTCGAATTCGAGCCAGGGCAGTGCGCCAATTTCACCCTCGTTTCTCCCGATGGCTCGGATATCAAAGGCAACACTCGTGCTCTCTCCATCGCCAGCGCGCGGTATGAAAGAATCTGATTGCGGCGATGCCTTTGCGCGCCACGGCTCTTAAAGGCACCTTGAATTCCCTTTCCAGTCTCCCAGACTACTCCTTCCATTCATAAAATGTCTGGTGGAAAACGCCAACCCGTCGGACTAGCTCCGCCAGCGGCACTCCGGTCTCGGACTGCGGTAACACAGCGACGATCTGTTCAGCTTTGAATCGCTTCTGCTTCAAGGCAAAATCCTCCTCTTGAGATGTGGATTCTGGTGAAAACCAACCTTCCGTGTGGTCCAATAGTACCTCGGCCCATTACATGTGCTTTTTCAGCCACTCGCACCTCACACCGCATTCGAAGTTTGGCCCATAGGGGGCGTTCGCGTACAAAGCGGAGGGCGGGGCAGACATCAAAATACTACGCGGTCGCTGGGCCTTGCGCCTCGGAGCGGCCATGCCGGCCTCTTATTATTTTGACGCCTTTACCGTATAGCCCGAAGATATTTGCAGGCATCCTGTACAACTTTTAGCCACTTCTTGATCGACCGAGCCCTCGATGCGGATGACGGTTTCCGGCTCAGAGCAAACCCGTCCGCCTCAAAGGGAGATAAAAGTACATGAGCGCTTCATCAGATCCCAAGATTGGCCGGCAGGGAAATAGCGAGTTGAAGGTTCAGCTTTCCTCCCTGTCGGAGGCAATAGACATTGTGGACGAAGCGTCGCTCGAGTCTTTCCCCGCCAGCGATCCCCCACCATGGACATCTGGGCGCGAGGCGCGTCCCCCGGCGAAGGCTGCTGGACGGTAATCGCTGCCACTTATTGAACCTTCAAATCATCCAATGGTGCTGAAGCGCTCATGCACGTCGGCTCGAATTATTCCTAGGAAGTCCGCGTTGTCATTCACGGAGGAAACATGAGAAACGCGCAAGACGAAGTGAAAATCGTTCTTCAAGTTGGCAGCGAAGTTCGAATCAAGAACAATGGCGACGTCATAATAGACAATCCGGAGCTCGAGCTCGCTCAGGACGACCAGGCAGCGGATGCGGTCCTGCTCTACCGTTTTGATTCGAGGGCCGGTGAGCATATATTGCGGCTGCAGGATCCGGTGGCGAACCATCAACACTTGAAAGTGCATCGCCGCGGCGACTAAGCTCCCCCACCAGATGACATCTGTCGAAGACTCGAGATTTCCAAAGGAGCATCCTTATGCACCTGTTTGATCCGCTCCAAATTCGCGCTGCGACATTGCGGAACCGCATCGTCGTTTCACCCATGTGCGAGTATTCGAGCAAGGACGGCTTTGCGAATGATTGGCACCTGGTCCACCTCGGCAGCCGCGCAGTTGGCGGCGCCTCGCTTGTTTTTACGGAAGCATCCGCCGTTTCGCCCGAAGGACGCATCAGCCCCCAGGATCTGGGAATCTACAAAGATGCGCACATCGAGAATCTCGCTCGCATCACACGATTCATTTGCGAGCAAGGCGCGATTCCCGGCGTGCAGCTCGCGCATGCCGGCCGCAAAGGCAGCACGCTGCGCCCGTGGGACGGTTCCGGCGCGATTCCAGAATCGAAAGGAGGATGGGTACCCGTGGCCCCGAGCGCAATCCCGTTCTCGGATGAGTATCCCATGCCTGCCGCGCTCGATTTGAGTGGGATACGCGCGGTCGTGAAATCTTTCGCTGATGCGGCGCGGCGCGCCTGTGAGGCCGGTTTCGGGGCTATCGAGATTCATGCCGCGCACGGCTACCTGCTGCACGAATTCCTCTCGCCCCTCTCGAACCAGCGCACAGATTCCTATGGCGGGTCATTCGAGAATCGCACGCGGCTTCTGTGTGAAGTGATTACGGCGGTGCGGCATGTGTGGCCGGAATCAGCTCCACTTTTTCTACGGATTTCCGCCGCGGACTGGATCGAAGGCGGATGGGATCTGGAACAGTCCCTTCACTTGGCGGAATTAGCAGGACCCCTGGGAGTTGATTTGATTGACTGCTCATCGGGTGGACTTGCACCCGGGGCCAAAATTCCAATTCGCCCTGGATATCAGGTTCCATTCGCAGATGAAATCCGACGCAGGACGGGGCTCTTAACCGGCGCGGTCGGGTTGATCACCACCGCTAGCCAAGCGGATATGATCCTGCGAGAAGGGAAGGCGGACGTGGTTTTACTGGCTCGGGAATTCCTGCGCCAGCCCTACTGGCCGCTGCAGGTGGCGCGTGAGCTTGGCTTCCCGTGCTCTTGGCCGGCACAATATTTGCGAGCCGCACCGGATGGGACTCCCCAGCGCGAAGCACTAAGTCTGCCTGAACTCAGGCGTTGCATGTCCGAACAACACGCCATCCCTGAGGAATAGTTCCGCGTGGATTGACAGGAGGTACCGCTTCGCTTTAGCGATCAGGGGACCTTGGATGCGCTGAATGCCCGACCGAATAGCGCACGTGCCTCGGCGAGGCCGAGCATCAGCGTCGTCGCAAAATAAACGACGCCATACGGGGCCAGCGCAAGAACGGCAAGAACGATCGGCGAGTGATTTCTGAAGAAGTGGCGGACCGCCCATCCGCTCGCGGCGGCCAGAATGGCTGCCAGCCACAGCTTTGCAAGATAGTCCGCACCGAGCCCCGTGACGCCGATGCGCCGGTTCAACGCGCGCCTGAGAAGCGTGAACTCAACCCACGAGGAAATTCCCGCTGAAATGGTGAGCCCGGCAACGCCCCAGCGCGGCTCGATGCCCAGCATGGGCGGTAAAGGAATCGCGCACAAGTAACCAAGAATCGTCGTCAGAATCACTCGGAAAATCGCAAATCGCAACGGCGTGCGCGTATCGCGCAGCGCGTAATATGTGGACGCATAAAGCCGGCCGAGTGTGGAGGCCAACAATCCGACGGTGGAACCTGCCAGAATACCCCAGACATAAATTGCGTCGGCCTGCGTAAACCTACCGGATTGGTAAATCGCGGCGACAATTACATCGCCTAGCGCAAGAAATGCAACCACAGACGGCAAAACGAAAAACGCAATCTGCCGCAGCCCGGAATTCAGCCGCGCCCGAAGGAGTTCTGCTACTTCTTTCTCTGCGCCCACGGCGCCGGACATAGCGGGCAGCTCCGCCGCGGATACGGACATTCCGAAAAGGCTCACCGGAAGCGTGTAAAGCGTTTGGGCGTAAGAGAGCGCGGAGACGGCCCCGGTGACCTGGATGAAACTCGCCAGCCACACGTCAACGTAGGCGCTGATCTGCACCACTCCCCGGCCAATAAAGACGGGCCAGAAATTTCGCACCACTGTTTTTACGTTTTCCGCGTGATAGCTGAGTGATAGGCGCAGCCCGCGCAGCAAGCGCAACACGACAGGCAGCTGCACCAGGACTTGCAACGCGCTCCCGACCACCGACCCCCAGGCAAGGGCCCCCGTGAGTGTAGTTTGCGCGTAGCGATGGCCGAATATCAGTAGCGTTGCAATCATCGCCGCGTTCCAGATGACCGGTGCCGCGTAGGAAAGAAAAAAGCGTCTGTGGCTGTTGAGGATTCCCAGGCACCAGGCCGATAAAACCAGCAGACCTGCGCCGGGAAAAAGAATGCGCACCAGACGAATTGTCAGTTCGCGTTTTTCGCCGTGAAAACCGGGGGCGATTAGGTCTATCAAATACGGTGTCGCCAGGACTCCGAGCAGCACGAGAGTCGAAGTCGTTAGTGCGAGAAGGGACGCAACGGCGCCAGCGGTACGGCGCGCCTCTTTGTCATCGTCCCGCGCCAACAACCCGGCATACACCGGGATAAAGGATGCGGAGAGCACGCCTTCGCCAAACATATTTTGAAGAAAATTGGGGATGCGGAAAGCAGCTTTGAAGGCGTCGGCGGCGTCGGAATTTCCAAAATAGTGTGCGAACACGCGATCGCGAATCAGTCCGGCGATGCGGCTGAGGAAAATCCCCGCCCCCACAAGAAATGCGTGGCGCTTCGAGCCACCGGGGAGGGCGTCCGTCTTTCCGGGCGTTTTCACTGGCAAAATGTGGATGACAAGTGCATAGATGTGAAGCAATTCATTACAAGAGCTACGCTTGAAGTTGTCAATCCCGATTCTGGCCGCTGTGCGTTGTCGTTAGCCCACGTCAAACTCCAAAACGCCACCGAGTTGACCGTAAGTTGAATGACCGCCCTTGACAATGCCTTGCCGCATGAGGAATGCTCTGCCCGCCATGACGGTGAAAACGCGAGAGTCAAATCGCCCGCCGCGTGCCGGCCTCGCAGAACTGATTGGAAAACTCAGCCTCAAACGCCAGGAGATTGTTCGCCCGGTCATCGAAAATCCTCGTGATTTTGTGTTGCTGAGCGTTCGCTCCCTCGCCAAGCGGCTGAAATCGGATCCTGCGACCACAGTTCGAATTGTGCGCGCCATGGGGTTTGTCGGCTATCGCGAATTTCAAAGGTTTTTACACGAGCTTTCCATTGCCCATGCAACATCGTTCGAAATGATGCAGGCAAGCTCCACGCACGACGGCAGCATTCCGGTGCACGTCCGCGAGTCTCTCGAGCAAGAAAGCAGGAATCTGCAGGCGCTGCGAAATTGCCTGGAATACAAGCGCGTGGAAGCTTTGGCTAAGAGGGTCTACAAGGCCGACCGGATTTTGCTTCTCGGCGGTGACTTGGCTTCTACCGTGGTGGCTTATTTCGAATACCATCTTGCAATCCTCGGCTTGACCGTCTTGTCCGCCACCACCACGGGCCGCGTGGCCCATCTCGCCCGCAATTGCACGCGCCGCGATCTGGTGTTCGCGATCAGCTTTGGGCGTGGATTGCGGCAAACGGTCGAAGGCCTGCAGGATGCGCGAGCGCGCGGCGCCTATTGCGTGGGCATCACGGACACGTTTGTCTCTCCGATCGCCCGCTTTGCTGACGAGTGCTTTCTCGCTTCGGTGCGATCCCCTTCGTTTGGCGCTTCCTATGTCGCGCCCATAGCTCTCATCAATGTAATTCTGGTGGCCTGCGCAAATTTTCGCCGCAGACGCACGCTTGCCCTCCTCAAGCAGGCGGACCACGAGCAGCGTTTGGGTTTCCGCTGGTACGAGGCCTGACGCAGAGAAGTGTCTCCGCCCAGAGCCGTTCTACTCCGACGCGGTCCACGTAATCAAGAAATCAAACTTGCCGAAACAACATTTTTGCATTCATCCAAACTCGGTTACATTGCAAGGCGCCCATGACAAGTGCCAACATGGAAAAATTGCCTCTATTGATTGCTTTTGTTTCTTTGATTGTTGCCGCAGGCTTGGCCTCGCCGGCCGTAGCGCCCGGGAATGATGATTCGGCTCTCGGTGCCCGAATCAAGGAGATTACCAGCCGCCCCGAGTACAAGCACGCGAGCTTCGGCGTTGAAGTGTATTCGCTCGACGAAGACAAAGTTCTGTTTGCGTTGCATTCCCGGCAACTCTTCACTCCTGGGTCCACGACGAAGCTCCTCACGGAGGGAGCTGCGCTCGAGCTTCTTGGCGCCGATTTCAGATTCCACACGCACATCTATCGTACCGGTCCGATCGAATCAGACGGGACTCTAAAGGGCGATCTGATTCTCGTCGCCAGCGGAGACCCAAACCTCTCGGGAAGAATTCAGCCGGATGGCACGCTCGCATTTGAGAATCAGGATCATTCTTACGATGGCAGCCCCGACACGCGGGCCGTTCCCGGCGATCCGCTGCTGGTGATTCGCGAGTTGGCCGAACAGGTAGCTGCACATGGCATCAAACGAATTCAGGGACGGGTACTGGTGGACGCGAGTCTGTTTCCGGAGGGCGAGCGCGAGGGTGGCACGGAAGTGGTCATCTCGCCTGTGTCTATCAACGACAACGTCGTGGACCTGAATGTCTCACCCGGTCCAAAAGAAGGCGCGCCAACCAACCTGAAAATTTCACCCGTAACTCCCTACGTTCAGTTTATAAACAAGATCGTCACCAGCGCATCTGGTTCCAAAGCTAGTTGGCAGCCTCCCGACGACGTCACCAATCCGGATGGTTCGCACACCGTCACCTTAAACGGCACATCTCCCCTGGGAGGACATTCGATCCTTTACACCTACGTCGTGCCGCAGCCAACCCGATTTGCGCAGGTCTTGCTGGTCGAGGCCATACGCGAGAAAGGAATCAAGGTGGGTCTTCCGCCTCCTGGTGAAACCGCAGACTTTAAATCCCTCGCTGCTTCTTACACCGCCGAAAATATTGTTGCGGATCATGTCTCTCCACCTCTGTTTGAAGAAGTGAAAGTTACGCTGAAGGTCAGCCAGAACCTTCACGCCAGCATGATGCCATTTATTCTGGGCGCTGTTCTTGCACACAAGACAAAAGAGATTGAACAAGGCGGCTTCGACCTCGAGCACAATTTTCTCGAGAAGGGCAGGCTCGATCTCGCGGGGGCTTCCCAGGGCGACGGAGCCGGCGGCGCACGCTCAGCCTACTTCACGCCGGATTTCATGGTCCATTTCCTCGCTTTCATGTCGAGGCTGAAAGACTTCTCCGTTTTCGAAAAGGCATTACCGATCCTCGGCCGCGACGGCACACTCGCGAAAATCGGCGTGGATTCACCTGCTGCCGGCCACGTTTTTGCCAAGACTGGCACCTTCGGATCCTATAACGCGCTGAATAAGGCGTTGATGCTCGATGGAAAGGGTCTCGCGGGTTACATGACCACGCCGGACGGCCGTCACCTCGCCTTTGCCGTTTTTGCCAATCGGGTTTCGCTCCCTCTCGATGATCCGGAAGCCCCGCAGAAAATCGTCGGAGCAACGCTCGGAGAAATTGCTACTGCCATTTACACAACGCCAACCGATCAACCCGCGACATACGACGTGATTATCAAGAACGGCCACATCCTCGACGGCAGCGGCAGCCCGTGGTATGCGGCCGACATCGGCATCCGCGGCGACCGCATCGCGGGAATCGGAAATTTGGAGGGTGCCCCGACAAAAAAAGCGATTGATGCAAACGGCCGAATTGTCTCGCCGGGCTTCATTGATATGCTCGGTCAATCAGAAACCGCTTTGCTGATTGACAATCGTTCGCTCAGCAAGCTCGCGCAGGGAATCACGTCGGAAATTACAGGCGAAGGCGGTTCGGCAGCGCCGCAGAATGAGAAGACCCTTGCGCCCCAGAAGGCCTTCCTCGAGCACTACCACCTGACGATCAATTGGACGACGCTTGAAGGCTATTTTCGCCGCCTGCAGACAGACGGGACGCCACTCAACCTCGGTACTTATGTCGGCGCAGCCCAACTCCGAGAAGCAGTGATCGGCGACGATGACCGGCCCCCTGCCCCCGCTGAGCTTGAGCAAATGAAGTCATTAGTCGCACAAGCCATGCAGGACGGCGCGCTTGGGATTTCCACTGCATTGATCTACCCGCCCGGCCATTACGCGAAAACCGAAGAACTCATCGAGCTTTCAAAAGTTGCCGCGCGGTATGGCGGGATTTATGCGTCGCACATGCGCAGCGAAGGTGCCACCGAGATGCAAGCCCTCGACGAAGCCATCCGCATCGGGCGCGAGGCTGGCTTGCCGGTCGAAATTTTTCATTTGAAAGTTAGCGGAAAAACACGCTGGGGATCCATGCCGCGCGTCGTCGAAAAGATTCAAACCGCGCGCGATTCTGGACTCGACATTCGTGCGGATCAGTATCCCTATATTGCCGGGGCCACAGCCCTGGCTTCTTCGCTTCCGCCTTGGGTTGCTGATGGAGGCACGCCGAAGTTGCTGGAGCGTTTGCGCGATCCCCAGATGCGCGAGCGGATCAAACGTGAACTTGCAGCCGACCACGCCGATTGGGAGAACATATTTTTCGACAGCGGCGGCGGCGAGGGTGTGATGATTTCCGGGGTCACCAATCCGGAGCTAAAAAAATATGACGGGATGACGGTGGCGCAAGTCTCCAAGGCAATGGGCAAGTCCGAACTAGACACCCTGTTCGATTTCATTCTCACCGATGCCGCGCAGACCGGAGCAATCTACTTCTTCGCGAGCGAGCAGGATCTGATATACGGCCTGAAGCAACCCTGGACTTCCATTGGGCTCGACGCGAACGAACTCTCACTCGACGGCCCGCTCTACGAGCCACATTCACATCCGCGCGCCTTTGGATCCATGCCACGATTCCTGGGCCGCTACGTTCGCGACCAAAACCTGATGCCGCTTGAGCAAGCCATTCGCAAAATCACTTCCATGCCCGCTCAGCGCGAACACCTGACAGACCGTGGTCTCCTCAAGATCGGCTTCTACGCGGATATTACTGTTTTTGACCCCGATACGATTATCGACCAGGCCACTTATGCGAATCCCGCGCAGCTCCCGAAGGGCGTTGACTATGTCATCGTCAACGGTCAGTTGGAGTACGATCACGGCACGTTGACCGGCGCCAAAGCCGGCCGCGCTCTTCGCGGCCCCGGCTGGCGAGATAGCGCTGCCCACTAATGCTCGCTTGGGTTCGGGGTTTGCAATTCGAGGATTTGGCGCACCGTAATTTCCCTGCCTTTCGCAACATCGCGTTCCCAGTTTTGCCGCCCGAGTGATTTTAGTTCGATGTGGCAAATACGAGCCTAGCCTCAGTCGAACCGAGTGGCATCGATGCGCAGGGCTACGTGGGCAGTGTGGAGGCCAGCGGCCTTCCCTATTTGAGATAATTCGCCAGCCAGGCGTGAAACGTCTTGTACCAAAATTCGCTGTTCTGCGGTTTCAATATCCAGTGACCCTCGTCGGGGAAAATCAGCAGTTTCGACGGCACTCCCTGTCTCTGCAGCGCATTAAAAAATTCCAGGCTTTGCGTGTAGGGCACGCGAAAATCCATCTCACCCGCCACCACCAGCGTCGGCGTCTTGTATTTTCTCAGCGCACCGGCATATTCGTGCGGGGACCATTTCTTGTAGAGCTCGGGATCCGACCATGGCATCCCGCCGAATTCCCATTCTTGGAACCAAAGCTCCTCCGTTGCGTACATGCTCACCTCGTCCCAGGACCCTGCATGACTGATCAGGCACTTGAAGCGGTCGGAGTGCGTGGCAATCCAGTCCACCATGTAACCGCCGTACGACCCGCCCGCTGCCGCCATCCGCGAGCCGTCAATGAACGGGTATTTCGCGAGCACCGCGTCCACGCCCTTCATCAAGTCTTCGTAAACTTTTCCTCCCCAGTCGTGCGTGATCTCCGCCATAAATTTTTGACCGTAGCCCGGCGACCCACGCACGTTGATCAGCACAACCACATAGCCCGGCGCAGCCATCACCTCCGGATTCCATCGGTTGCTCCACGAGTCTGCCCACATCTGCTGCGGGCCGCCATGGATGAGCAGCAGCATCGGATGTCTCTTTGTCTCATCGAAATGCGGCGGCCGCAACACGAGTCCTTCCACCTGTGTGCCATCAGCTCCGGGGAACCAGAATGGCTCGGGGAGGGGAAGTTCCAGTTGCGCAAGCAGCGCGCCATTCTGGTGCGTCACCTGGCGGATATCGGTGCCGTCGGAATTCGCAACGAAAACTTCCGCAGGCGCGGCCATGCTCATGCGCGTGAACGCAAACGCCCGGCCATCCCGGCTGACGTCAAATTCCGGATTGTAGCTTGCTCCCAGAACCACCTTCGGAGTGTTTCCCGCGCTTGCAGCAAGCGAGAAAATGGGCATCTCCGTTTTGTCTTCTGCCTGGAAGTAGAGGGTCTTGCTGTCTGGCGCCCAGGCGAATGCAGCTACGCTGCGATCGAAATCATCCGTCAGACTCACCGTCTTCCCGCTTTTCCTCTCGTACAGCATCAAAAGCCAGCGATCGGCCTCATATCCGGGCTGCATCTGTGCGCGATAGGCAATCCATTTTCCGTCGGAGGAATATGCGGGGCCCCAGTCATTCCCTGGATTCGAAGTAATACGCTTTGGTCCGCTCGCTCCCGTCACTGGGACAGTAAAGAGGTCGCCGTTTGTGCTCAGTGCCGCGTCTTTGTCCGTGTTTGCGGTAAAACAAAGTTCCTGGCTGTCAGGTGAGAAGCCAATCGCTTCCGGATTGCCCATATTGAACGGAGGCACGTCGAAATCCGCACCCGGCGTCAGATCGCCCAGAGCTCCGCCACCCACCCCCACGACGAATAGATGGCTGCGCTTCCCATCCCACCACGTATTCCAGTGTCTGATCATCAGCCGGTCGTAAATTCGCACCTTCACCTTGCTTTTGTCTTTTTCGGTGTCGCGCTGCGAGTTGCAGGCATCGTCCTTGCAATCCGGATACACTCTCGATAGGAAAGCAAATAGCTTGCCATCCGGCGACCACAACTCGTTGTCCACGCCTGTGGAAAGGGAAGTCGCACGCGTGGCATCGCCTCCTTCCGGGCCTATCCAGTAAATCTGCTGTGTGCCGTCGCGCGCAGATAGAAAAGCCAGTTTCTTGCCATCCGGAGACCAGCGAGGCCGCGAGTCGCTCCCGCCGCGCGTCAGTTGTCGCGATTCGCCGCCCGCCGTCGGCACCATCCAGATGTCGTGCGAGATCTGGTTGGCAGCCAGATCCGGCGTCGCCACTTCGTAAGCGATCCATTTGCCATCCGGTGAAATCTGCGGCCCTGTCAATCGCCGCATCGCCACCATGTCTGCAAAGGTGATCATGCGCCGCTGCGGCTCCTGCCCGCTTGTCGTACCCACAAAAAGAAATATGGACAGCACTGTCCACACGGTTCGCAGCTGCCAATTCATGCTTCCTCCCCCAAAATCAATCCTTCCACACCGATCAGCAAGGATTGGCATGATCACATTTCTTGTCATCATTTCCAAGCGCTTCGGGGAGCTGTGCGCATCGCGGGCGCTTACTTCTGCGGCTGAATGGGATTACAATCGCGGCGCCCGCTCCTCACTGTCGCCCGGGGGAACGTATGGAAGACCCACTGACGATCCACCGCCTTCAGTTCGCTTTCACCATTACCTTCCATTATATTTTTCCGCAACTCACCATGGGTCTGGCGCTCCTGATTTTTATCCTCAAGACGCTTGCGCTCCGCACCGGATGCGAAATCTGGAATCAGGCCGCGCGTTTTTGGGGCAAGATTTTCGGCATCAGTTTCGCACTGGGCGTCATCACCGGCATCCCAATGGAGTTTCAGTTTGGCACCAACTGGTCGCAATTTTCTCGAGCCGCAGGCGGTGTGATCGGCCAGACTCTTGCCATGGAAGGCGTCTTCTCTTTTTTTCTCGAGTCTTCCTTCCTCGGCCTTTTTCTTTTCAGTGAAAAACGGCTCGGCCCGCGCAGACATTGGTTTTCGTCGTTCATGATGTTTATCGGCTCGTGGCTATCCGGTTACCTCATCGTTGCCACGGATGCGTGGATGCAACATCCCGTCGGCTGGGTGTCGGGCGTGAACGGTTCGTTTGATCTGAGCAGTTTTTGGGCTCTCGTGTTGAACCCGTGGAGTCTCTGGCAATACACACATACCATGCTTGGCGCGGTCCAGACAGGCTGCTTCACCATGGCTGCCGTCGGCGCGTATTACCTGCTTTCCAATTTGCATATTGAATTTGGAAGGGGGCTTGTCCGCATCGCTGTCACGGTTGGCGTGATCGCTTCCCTTCTACAGCTTTTTCCCACCGGTGATGGCCAAGGAAAAATGATCGCGCGCTATCAGCCCGCTACCCTGGCTGCAATGGAAGGGCTCTTCGAGACACAACAAGGTGCGCCCTTGGTCATAATCGGCCAGCCGGACGTCCTCAATCGCCGGCTCGACAATCCTTTGGTGATGCCTCGAGTTCTGAGTTTTCTTACTTACAAGTCCTGGGCGGCAAAAGTTGATGGCCTCGACCGCTTTCCAGTAGCGGAATGGCCCGACAATATCGCGCTCCTTTATTTCAGCTACCACATCATGGTCGGCCTGGGGACTATCTTTATCGCCATTCTATTGCTGGCGGCATGGAAATTGTTCCGCGGCCGTCTGTTCCACTCGAAATTCATGCTCTGGACCTTGATGCTCGCGCTTCCGTTTCCATTCGTTGCAAATACGGCCGGCTGGATCACCGCTGAAGTCGGCCGCCAGCCGTGGCTCATCTTTGGGCTGATGCGCACGCGCGCAGGCGTCTCGCCGCTGGTATCGACTGGAAACGCGTGGTTCACGTTCCTCGGTTTTCTCGGCCTGTACACAATTCTCGGGATTCTCTTTCTGTTTCTGGTCTATCGTGAAATCGAACATGGCCCGGAGCCTGCGCGATTTGCCACGACGCACACCGCCGCGGGATTTTCAGCGGACTGATGAAGGAGCGCGATGGGAAGCATCTGGTTCTGCTTGGCGGCATTCCTGCTCATCGGCTACGTCGTGCTCGACGGTTTCGACATTGGCGCCGGCATCCTGCATCTCTGGGTCACACGCAACGACGCGGACCGCCGCACCGTGATTCACTCGATCGGTCCCGTGTGGGATGGCAACGAAGTTTGGCTCATCGCTGCCGGCGGCACGCTCTTCTTCGCTTTTCCCGTGCTCTACGCCTCAAGCTTTAGCGGTTTCTATCTTCCGCTGATGATGGTTCTGTGGTTGCTGATTCTCCGCGGGATTTCTCTGGAATTTCGCAGCCATGTGGGGGGGCCCATCTGGTCCGCCATTTGGGACGGCGCCTTTTCATTTTCCAGTATCTTGCTCGCAGTTTTTTACGGCGCAGCGCTGGGCAATGTGACCCGTGGAGTTCCACTGGACTCCTCCGGCTATTTCTTCGAGCCGCTCTGGACGAATTTTGTCCCTACAGGCCAGACTGGAATTCTCGATTGGTACACCATCCTCGTAGGAGTTGCGGCGCTCGCTGCCCTGGCGCTGCATGGTGCCGCGTGGCTGGCGTTCAAGACGGAGGGTCAATTGCAAGCGCGCGCTTTTCGCTGCGGCTCGCAGCTCTGGTGGTTCGTTGCCGCCCTCACGGCGCTGGTCACTGCCACGACCTTTCATCTCCTGCCAGAATTCGCGTCGAGTTTCCGTCAGCGTCCCTGGGGATTTGTCTTTCCAATTTTAGCGGTCACGGCGCTCCTGGGCATGAAGTTTTTTCTCCAAGCGAGGCGGGACGGGATGCTCTTCGCCTCTTCCTGCACCTACCTCGTCGGCATGATGACAAGCGTTGCGTTCACTCTGTATCCCGATCTACTCCCGGCCACCACGAATCCCAATTTCGGGCTCACAATTTCCAACGCGAAAGCGGCGGACTACGGCCTGCGGATCGGTCTCATCTGGTGGGTGATCGGGATGGGGCTTGCAATTTCCTATACCATTTTCAGCTACAGAAATTTTGCTGGGAAGATTTCTTCTGCAGGGGCTGCTGAGGATGAATCCTACTAGAGCCCCCACGCCAATCGCGGCCGGAGATCGGCCGCATTGGCGAGTCGGTCTCGGAGGAACGCTCTAGGATTTCCGTACACCGAGGAACAGCAATCCCGCGCCGCAAACAATGATCAACCGGTCGACAACCGGCGGGACGCTCACGATACGCCGCGTTTCTACTGGTACCTGTAACCCGCCGATTTGAAGTTCTTCGCGCTTCGCGGGCATTTTAATATCCGGGTGCAACAGTACCGCCAGACCAAGCGCGACAAGCAACACGCCGAAAATGGCCAAGAAATTGAATTTCATCGCGCCCCCGCAGTCTTTTCCGTCACGCTTTGCCCAACCGGGGCGATTCATACCTCAGGGGCCATCACATCACTGTGCCAGCCTGTTCATCTGCCCAAGGGGCGTAGTATCTCGCTCAGATAATCGGGGCGGCTCCCATCGCGTTCGATGTGCGGATACCGCAAGCCCCCACGATATTCCAGCGAAAAAGTTTGGTACCGCGCGCCATTCCCGGTCAGCAGCTGCAAAGGCGCACCGTTGCTCTTCGCTGCATCAACGGCCTCAATCAACGCCTCGCCATCGAATTGTTTTCCGTTGACCGCCGCAATCTTCATCCCCGGGCCGAGCCCCGCTGCATAGGAAGGTCCGCCGCGGATCACATCCACCACCGTCCCGTCTTCTCCCACGATCAAGCCGATCGAATAAGATAAGTCCACCTGCCTTCTCACCGCGTCCCGGTTCGCCTCGATTTCATTCGGCAGCTCGTTGTATATCAGTTTCCATCCACTGTTCTCGATTGCTTCGATTGGCGTGTTGGGTGAGGTGGTATCCAGGCGGGTGCGAAGAAATCCCGCCCAATCGTACGGCGCTAGACCATTGAGGGTCGCAACCACATCTTCAAACGTGTAAGTCTTTAAAGCCGGCTCGCCGCCGGGTCCGCCATGGAAAGCTCTGCAGAAATCGTTCATGGACTTCTGATCGTTCGTCAGGTTTCTCAGATTACTGTCCACGTCGAGCCAAAGCAATTCTCCCTCGTCATAGAAATCCACGTTGCGGCGCCAATTTCCCCAGTCCTCTTTCCCTTCGAAGAGAAACGGAGCTGCATCGGCCGTATCCTGCAGCGGGCGCCACGCGCGTCCCGGCTCGTTTGCATACCACGCCGCAATACGCGCTAGGTTTTCACGTGTCTGGCTCGCAGTCAGCAGTCCGCTGCGCGAAGTCAACACATCTCCCAGATATTCCGTCAGCCCCTCGTACACCCACAACAAGTCGTCTTGCATTGGCTGCTGATAATCCGGCGTCGCCAAGTCCGCCGGACGCCGATATTTTCCATTCCATGAATGAACCATTTCATGCGGTAGCAGCCCGGCAAAATAAGTGCGCTCCGAGTCGTCAATGAAACTGCGCTCGTAAGTCCGATCGTCGCTCGACTCATGATGTTCAAGCCCGAAGTGAGCAACATCGTCGCTGAGGGTCACGAGGAAATGATAATCACGGTAGTGGCGCGATCCGAAAAGCGCGCCCGTCTCCACCACCAGTTGATGAAAATGCATCTCCATACTGGGCGGCATAGCCAGCGCGGCCACGCTGTCGGCGGCAACGTCCATATAGTGCGGCGGATTTTCGCCCGGCGTCAGCGCGATCGTGCGCAAGTATTTCCCGGCGATTACCGGCGAGTCCACCAGCGTGTTCAACGCCACCGGCGCGAAGTCAATGGACGCTCCGTCTTGCCTCGCTCCCGGCAGCGCCGTCCCATATTTCCAGCCGGCAGGAAGCCGCAAGCTCGGTTCAAACATCACATCCCGTGCCGCACGGCCCGCGGGATAAAGCAGAAGCTGATTCCAGCTCAATACGTCCAGAGAAGCGGTTGCAGATGCGCCGGAAGAGTACCCCGCAGCGGGCACCGAAAGCAGCGAATCGAGATCGATGTCGAGCGACGTCGCGCCTTGCGGAATCTCCAGATGAAACGCGTACATATCCACCAGGTCACGCCGCCACGCAATCGTCTTTCCGCCGCTGCTGAATTTCAATCCAGCCATCTCGAGAATCGGGCCGGTGGGCATGTGCTCGCCGGGTATCCATTTTGGATAGACGAGCGTCAGCGGCCCGGGCTGCACCGGCATCACCATGTGCGCATGCAGGATTTTCTGCGGCGCCTGCGTCGCATCCACCGTCAACCGGATGGTTGGCGCAGGCGGTTGCGCCTGCAGGCGTGCGCCGCCCATCAGCATCAGCGCCGCGCTTAAGACCTTCAGACAAATACTCCGGTGGAAAAATGTTGGCATTGCTTCTCCTTGCTTCCTGTGGAAGGACACCTGTGATTTCTTCTGCAGTCCATGCCCATGGGCCGCGAGAATTTTAAGTTCGCCCGCTGTTTTTCTGGTTGGCCAGCTACCTGACTGGCGTCGCAGTCTTCCGAGGCGGGTTGAAAAACGGTAATTCCCGGGTCGTGGCTCGCACCCTATTTCGCACAGCCTCGACCGTCAATTCCATGTGCAGTTCCGTGCCCGGCGCGGCTTGTTCGCGCTGTAGGCTCGCGAGCGCGATCATTTTCTTTAGCGTCGGCGACCATGTGGTGGAAGCTGCTTTCCCCACTTGCATTCCGCCGCGATAAACAGGCACTGCCACGCGCGAAGCTGTCGTCGGCACCTGCGGCGCCAGACCGATAGCATCGTAAAGCCGCTCGACATCTTCCCAATTGATGTCCAGTCCCATCAGCAGGCGCTTCGGGCCGCGCTTGTTTTCTTCCTCCAGCGCCGCCCGCCCGATGAAATACTCCTTCTTCAAATCCACCAGCCGTCCCAACCCGATTTCATACGGCGAGTATTTCTGCGATTCGATCAATGCTTTCTTGCTGCTGAAATAATCTACTTCGATCAAAATCAGTCCCGCCTCGATACGCGCCACGTCCAGCGCCACCATTCCCGCCGCGTGCAAATCGAATTGCTTGCCCGTCTCGACCAGCGCGTCCCACACTTTCGGGGCCTCGTTCCACGGAATCCAGATCTCGTAACCCAAATCACCTGTGTATCCGGTGCGCGAAATGTCCACTTCTACGCCCGCAATTTTCCCGTGCGTTACACGGAAGTATTTTAGATTCGTGATGTCCGCCTCAGTCGCTTGTTTCAGCAGCCGGCCCGAAGTCGGCCCCTGCAATGCCAGCGAAGCCAGCTCGCCCGAAATATCCTCAATGCTTACGTCGAGTCCCAGGGCATTCTGGTGGAACCAGCGCATGCTCGGGTCTGCCGCCGTCCAACGGTACAGAGTTTCGCCCAGGCGCGAAATCGTGCCGTCATCAATCACTCGGCCCTGCTCGTCGCACCAGCAGCAGTAAATCACTTGCCCCACAGCCACTTTTTCAATATCGCGCGTGATCACGCGGTTCACGAATTTCGTCGCATCCTTGCCGCTGATGCGGTATTTGAACAGCGGCGTCACATCGATTAAGGCGGCCGCGTTCCGAATCGCGTTGTACTCGTGCTCGTGATGCGTCTCATACACGCTCACAGCGTAGTAGCCCGACCATTCTCGGTAATTCAGGCTTTCGCACAATTTCAAAGTCTGCTGGTGGACCGCGGTTCCAATCGGCACGCCTGCTCCTGTTTCATCCCCGGCGAAAATCGGCCCGCGAATTATAGTGCGCCCATCCTCCCTGCCGCAAGGCGAACCAACCCCCGGCAGTCGCTCGGTATCCGGTGACTGCCCCTCAGCTACCACCCGGGAAGGGAAGCTTGCGCTCTCAAACGTGCCGCAGTAGCATTCCACTATGACAATGGAATTTTCAACCTCTTACCTGGCTGACTCCATCTCGCTGTTTCGTTACTACAAGAAATTGGGGGAGCGGGCGCTTGCGCAGGTTGCCGATGACCAACTTTTTTACTGCCAGGACGAAGAGTCCAACTCCATCGCCATCATTCTAAAGCACCTGGCCGGCAACATGCTTTCTCGCTGGACGGACTTCCTGACAACAGACGGCGAAAAACCCTCCCGCAATCGCGATACTGAATTTGAGGATCCGCCAAAGAACCGAGCGGAATTGATGCGCGCGTGGGAGGAAGGGTGGACTTGCCTGCTGAATACGCTTGAGTCGCTGACGGATTCCGATCTGACCCGGCGGGTTTTTATTCGTGGGGAAGCGCACTCGGTGATGCAGGCGATCAATCGCCAGCTTTGCCACTATTCCTATCATGTTGGGCAGATCGTCTTCGCGGCAAAGCAGCGACGAACGGGTGACTGGAGCTCGTTGACGGTGCCCCGCGGCAAATCGGCTGACTACAATCGCCGCGTATTGAGGAAAGAAGTGAGCCAGCGTTAGAGGCCCCTCAGTAGCGCGTTCTTGCGCCCGATTTTCAGTGCGCGCGTTCGAATCACGCCGTCCTTCTTGTGACTCTCCACGCAGGCTTGTAGAATGCTTCGTCTCGCGCGCAACGAGCGCAGTCTGCAGAGCAATCGCAGAAAATTCTCATGGCGAAGCGCTACGACGTCATTGTCATCGGCGGCGGCCACAACGGCCTCGTGAACGCGGCTTATCTCGCCCGCGCAGGCAAGAAAGTGCTGGTCCTCGAGCGCCGCTACGTACTCGGTGGCGCCGCCGTTACCGAAGAAATTATACCCGGCTTCAAGTTCTCCGTCTTTTCCTACGTTGTTTCCCTGCTTCGCCCGGATATCATTCGCGACCTCGACCTCCCGCGTCACGGCCTGGAAATATTGCCGCTCGACGGCACCATGACACCCATGCCCAACGGCGACCACCTCTGGCGCGTGAACGATCACTCCAAAACGCGACGGGAACTCGAACGCCACTCAAAGCTCGACGCAGAAGCTTACGAAGAATTCGGCAAGTCCATGGTGGCCATGTGCCGCTTCGTGAAACCGATTCTCGCCATGATTCCGCCCGATCCCACTTCCCTCGACCCGCGCGACCTGAAGAAACTCGCGTTTCTCGGCAGACGCTTTCAGGCTCTCGCGGCCGAGGACAAGTACAACCTCGTTCAGCTC
>Ga0210409_10003248_pt1 | contig 18473 bp, 19 predicted proteins | sample IncBWH17MmetaG_FD_161649 | JGI IMG/M metagenome (GOLD analysis project Ga0210409, IMG submission 161649) | Forest soil microbial communities from Barre Woods Harvard Forest LTER site, Petersham, Massachusetts, United States - Inc-BW-H-17-M | ecosystem: Environmental > Terrestrial > Soil >... | reverse complement strand
CGATCTACGAGGACCCCCGGCACCGACGCTGCTCGGGCTGGTCCTTTACAGCAGCACCGGCTGGTTCGGCAGCTCGTTGTCGCTGCGGCGTTTCCCGGGAAAGTGCCGTCCAAGGAGCGCTCCGATCCCCAGAATCCCGACCACCGAGCCCTCGCGGAAACGTCCGGCGCGGTAGTGGTGCTCCATCTGGCGGCACACCGCATCCCACTCCGCTTGGCTGACGCGGGCGGCTATGCCGCGGTCCGCGACGATCTCGACGGCGTGATCCGCCATGAGCACGTAGATCAGTACGCCGTTGTTGTGCTCGGTGTTCCAGACGCCGAACTGGCCGAACAGCTGCAACGCACGCGTGCGCGCCGAGAGCTCACGCCACAGCTCCGGTATGTCGAACGCAGTCTCGATGACGAAGCGGATCTCCCCGCCGTGGCTGGATTCGCACTCCCCGACCGCCTGCTCGATGGCATCACGCACGGCCTGTGGAAAATGCCGGCGCGTGCTCCAGCGAGTAGTGGCCATGTGACGGATGAGACGCACGATGTTCATCGACCGCTACCAGCTTCCGGAGGAGCCGCCACCTCCGAATCCGCCGCCTCCGCCGCTGAAACCGCCTCCACCGAAGCCTCCGCCGCCCAGTCCCCCGCCGAATCCGCCCCAGCCGCCGCCGAAGCCACCCGAGCGTGGATTGCTCGACCAGCCGCTGCCGCGCGCCAGACCCATCAGCATGGTGATCAGAGTTCCGACGATCGCGGCGAGTATGGCGAGCCCCACCGCGTAGCCCGCGATCCACACCAGGGCGCCGGCGCCGATTCCCGTCAGGATCGAGCCGAACGTGCGCCCGAAGATCGCGCGCAGCAGCACCGATCCGATGAGCACGGCGAAGAGCAGCTCCGGCAGGATGTTGCCGCCGGAACCGTGCCGCGGCGTCTGCCACGCATGCTCGGGCGGCGGCAGCGGCTCGCCTTCGATCACCCGCATCATCTGCCCGAGACCCGCGTCGACGCCCTCGTAGAAATTGCCTTCGCGGAAAGCCGGCGCGATGGTCTCGGAGATGATGCGGTTCGACATGGCATCGGTCAGCACTCCCGCCAGACCGTAGCCCACCTCGATGCGTACGCGATGGTCGTCCTTGGCGATGAGCAGCAGTGCGCCGTCATCGACTTTCTTCCCGCCGACGGTCCCGCGCCCGAGCTTCCACTGGTCGACGACTCGTATCGAATACTGCTCGATCTCCTCCGGGCGCGTCGTCGGCACCATGAGTACGGCGAGCTGCGAGCCCTTGCGCGCCTCGAAGGCAGCGAGCTTCTGCTCGAGCGCGGTCTGCTGCTCGGCGCTGAGCGTACCGGTGAGATCGGTGACGCGGGCAGTGAGTGGCGGAACGGGCTGCAGCCCTCGCGCCGGGCCCTGTGCTCCCGCGTGGAAGCACACGCTCAGCAGCAATAGCGCCGCCACGCGCCCGCCCCGGGCGGCGCGATGCGCCCGTGCGATCATTGGGTCGGCGATTGTCCTGCAGGTTGCGCCGGAGGCGTGGCGGATCCGCCGGGTGTACTCGTGTCGAAGCTGACCGTCGGAGCGGTGGAGATCTGCTGCTCGTTGCCGACGGTGAAGTTCGGCTTCACCTGGAAGCCGAACAACTTGGCCGTGAGATTGGTCGGGAAGCTGCGCACCGTCACGTTGTAGTCCTGCACTGCCTGGATGTAGCGGTTACGCGCGACGGTAATGCGGTTCTCCGTGCCCTCCAGCTGCGACTGCAGATCGCGGAAGTTCTGGTCCGACTTCAGCTGCGGGTAATTCTCCGCGACGGCGAACAGGCTCTTCAGCGCGCCGGTGAGCTGGTTCTGTGCGGCCTGGTACTTCTGGAACAGCTCGGGGTTGTTGAGCACCTCGGGGGTCACCTGGATCGAGCCGACCTTGGCGCGCGCCTCGGTCACGCCGATCAGCACCTTCTGCTCCTGCGCAGCGTACCCCTTCACGGTGTTCACCAGGTTGGGGATGAGGTCCGCCCGGCGCTGGTACTGGTTGACGACCTCCGCCCAGGCGGCCTTCACGCCTTCATCCTTCGCCTGCAGCGTGTTGTAACCACAGCCCGACAGGGTCAACACCGCGAATGCCAGAGAGGCAACAGACCAAGCGCGCATCGGCTTCTCCTTATCGTGTAGCGCCCACCCGGCTCCCGGGGGCAGGGATTATTGTCACATGGCCGCGAAAGCGGCGTCGATCGCGCAAAAAAAACCCCAGGTTTTGAGGCCTGGGGTTGGTAAGGGCGGACCTTCGATGAAGGGAAGGAAGTCCGCCAGGGGATTCCTCAGTGCAATAGTGCCCAGTGCAGGATGCGGATATCGTCCGAATCCAGATCAAAGCTCTGTGCCAGCAGCGCACGCAGCTCCCGATTGGCGCGTGCGTGCGTCAGGGGCTGCCGTAGCTCGACCACACCACTCCACTCATTGCCGGCTGCGTTGCGCGCCCTGTCGATGTGGGTCACGAAGTGCGTGTAGTACTTGGTAGCCACGGGAAAAGGTTAGTGGCCCCGCGCGGACACGTCCGTGAGATGTTCCACAGAACCCCGGATTTCTGTAAAAGTGAGTGCGACATAATCCACAGGATTCAAGCGCATGGGACGCTTCCGGGCGCCTTCCCCGGCGGGGTCGAAATACGTGACCTCGGCGGGGGCGCGGCGACTGCGCGCCGAGCTCGAGCAGCTCTGGCGCGAGGAGCGCCCCCGGGTCACACAGGCCGTGGCCGCGGCCGCCGCGCAGGGCGATCGCTCCGAGAATGCCGAATACACCTACGGCAAGCGGCGGCTGCGCGAAATCGACCGCCGGGTGCGCTTCCTGCGCCGCCGGCTCGAAGGCATGGTGGTCGTGGACCAGCCACCGGCGGATCCGGGCCGGGTGTTCTTCGGGGCGTGGGTGGCGGTCGAGGCCGAGGATGGTGTGTGTGCGCGCTACCGTATCGTCGGCCCGGACGAATTCGACATGGCGCCCGGTTACATCAGCATGGACTCGCCTCTCGGCAGGGCGCTGCTGCGACGCCGCACCGACGAGGAAGTCACCGTGGAGACACCGGCCGGTCCCCGCGTTTACCTGATCGTGTCGATCGAGTACCAGCGCGATTGACTCCGATGTTTCCCGCAGGGGCGCAATCAGAGCCCCCGTGGGCCAGTAGTTTGGCAATTACCTAACTATTAGCTCGAGGAGGTATTTACGCCTCCTGCGGGCTGTGTGCAGTGGCCGGCCCGCACGCTGCGCGGCGCTACCAGATGACCCGCACGTTCTTGAACTGCCAGGGATCGCTCTTGTCGATGTCCTCGGGGAACAATCGCTCGCGCTCGTGCAGCGGTGTCCAGTCGGTGTACTCACCGGCCACCGGCCCGAGGTAGGGCATGCAGATCTCCAGATTGCGACGGAAATCCATGTCATCGGGCTCGACGACGCCGAGATTGGGATTCTCCATTGCCCAGATCACGCCCGAGAGCACGGCCACGCAGACCTGCAGGCTCGTTGCGTTGTTGTAAGGCGCCAGCTTGCGGGCTTCGGCGATCGAGAGCTGCGAGCCGTACCAGTAGGCGTTCTTCTTGTGCCCCGCGAGCAGCACTCCCAGCTCATCGATGCCAGCGGTGACGTCGTTCATGAGGATGCGCTGCCGCTCCTGCTGCACGTAGTTGCAGCCGGCGAGCTCGTGCACGGACATCACCGCCGCATCGCACGGGTGATACGCGTAGTGCACCGTCGGGCGATACGCCACCTGGGCCCCCTCACGCACCGTCAGGTAATCGGCGATGGAGATCGACTCGCTGTGCGTGATGCAGAAGCCATGAAAGTGCCCTGCCTTCGGAGTCCAGGTGCGTACCCGCGTGCCCGCGCCAGGCTGCGTCAGGTAGATCGCCGCCATGCAGCCGAAGTCGTGGCGCTTGCCATCGCGTGGAAAGTTGCGCTCGTGCGTGCCCCAGCCCATCTCGCTCGGCTGCGAGCCTTCGCTTACGAAGCCATCGATGGACCAGGTGTTGACGAACTCGCCCAGCTGCTTCGGCACACTCGAGACCTGCGTGTCGCGCTCGGCGATGTGTATCACTTTCACCCCGAGCCGGCGCGCGAGCTCGCCCCACTCCGCACGCGAAGCGGGATTGCCGGCAGGCGCCTCGGTGTCGCGTGCGATGTTGAGCAGCGCCTGCTTGACGAAATGCGACACCAGCCCCGGGTTGGCACCGTGCGTGAGCACCGCAGTCGGCGCCCGCGCGTTGCCCGTGCGCAGCGCCAGCGCCTCTTCGCGCAGCGCATAGTTGGTGCGGCGGCTTGCGGGCACGGTCGGATCGGTATAACCGCCCGGCCAGGGCTCGATGCAGGTGTCCAGGTACATCGCCCCCTTCTCCCAACACAGCTTGATGAGGGCGATGCTCGACACCTCGACCGAGACATTGATGAGGAAGTCGCCGCGACCGAGCAGTGGATTGAGGACCCGGCGGTAATTTTCGCGCGTCAGGCGTTCCTGCACGAATTTGATGGCGTACTTCGCCGCCTCCTCGCGGCCCCGCTCGTCCGCGGTCACGATGGTGACCCGCTCGGGCGCAATGCCGATGTGGCGCAGCAGGAGTGGCAGCACCCCCTGGCCAATGCTCCCGAAGCCGATGAACAGAATGCGTGCCGGGAACTCGACGTGAACCGGGTACTTTTCGCTCATGATGCTTGGCTGACACTCCAGGGTCGGCGGGACAGGCGAAGGGTATCAATCGGCTCCGCGCGGCTCAATTTTCCAAGGCAGCGGCCCGTCGCCTGCCGGAGTCAGCTGGTCCGCCAGTGCGGCGGATAGGTGCGTTCGTAACCGGGCAGGCCGGCGACGCGCGTGAGCCAGCGCCCGAGCGCGGGATATTGCACTTCGACCGGCATGAAGCGTGATGACAGCTCGGCGGCGCGCGGCTTCTCGAGCGCGCGCTTCAGCAACTGGATCCCGGGAAAGATGACCAGGTCCACGGCCGAACAGCGGTCTCCTACGATCCAGTCGGACTTCGACAGCCGTCCCTCGATGGTGCGCGCCTCGCTCGCTACCGCGTGCATCGCCGAGGTGATGGCATCGCTGCCAAGATCGGTGCTGCCGGAAAACACCGCCTGGACGATGACCTGGAGCTGCGGCTCGATGTACGCCTGGTACTCGCAGATCACACGCATGATGGTGCCCGCTTCCTCGGGACTGCGCCCGAAGAGCGGCGGTTGCGGATACTTCAGGTCGAGGTAGTACAGGATGGCGAGTGACTCGAAGCACACGTACTCGCCGTCCTTCAGCACCGGCACCCGCCCGCGTGGATTGAGCGAGAGCATCTCCTGGGACTTGTGCTCCTGCTTGGAGAACTGCAGCAGGTGGCTCAGGTACGGCAGGCGTTTGTATTCGAGTGCCAGCAGCACCCGCCAGGAGTAGGGACTGCCGCTGCCCCAGAAAACCTCGATTGCCATCGTTGCCTCGCCGAGGTAGTGCTCGCGATTGTAACGACAACCCCGCGACACCGAAAATGCGCACCATGCCGAGCACGCTGATCGAACCACCGGAGCTCGCCGCGCACCTCGACGATGCGGGCTGGGCGATCATCGATTGCCGTTTCGATCTCGCGCGGCCGGACTGGGGCGCGCAGGCCTACGCCGCCGGGCACATCCCACATGCGCTGTACGCCCATCTCGACCACGACCTGTCAGCGCCGCGCACGGCGCGCTCGGGACGCCATCCGCAGCCGCAGGTCGAGGCACTCGCGATCACCTTCGCACGCTTCGGCATCGACGAGCACGTGCAGGTCATCGCCTACGATCAGGGTACGGGCGCCTTCGCCGCGCGCCTGTGGTGGCTGCTGCGCTGGCTCGGTCATGCGCAGGTCGCGGTACTGAATGGCGGGCTCGCGGCCTGGGAGCGTGCCGGCCTGCCGCTCTCGAGTGCCATCGAGCCGCGCGCCCCGCGCCGCTTCCGGGCGAGTGCCGACCCGCGCCGGGTGGTGAGCGACAGCGAGGTGGCGCAGCTGGTGAGCTCGGGCGCCCTGCGGAGCGGTGAGCAGCTGCTGATCGATGCACGCAGCGCCGATCGCTTTGCCGGCGAGAACGAGACGATCGATCCGGTCGCCGGCCACGTACCCGGGGCGCGCAACCATCCCTTCGCCGCCAATCTCGACGCGCAGGGCCGCTTCCTCGATCCGGGCCAACTGCGCCAGGGTTGGGAGAAAACCCTCCGCGGCGCCTCCGCGCAGCGGCTGATCTCGATGTGCGGCTCCGGGGTCACGGCGTGCCACAACCTGCTGGCGCTCGAAGCTGCGGGACTGCCCGGCGCACGGCTCTATGCAGGCTCCTGGAGCGAATGGATCACCGATCCCACTCATCCGGTCGCGCGCGGGCCGGAATGAGCGTCGCGGCAACCGATAACTGAAACACTCTTACTTCACACACATTTTTGATATAAACGCGCCCCGTGGCAGCCGATCCCAAGAGCGCCGTCAACGCTGCTCGCAAGTTCAATCCCGCACAGCCCTGGCGGATTGAGGATTCTCTCGATCTCTACAATGTCGCTGCCTGGGGCAAGGGCTACTTCAGCGTCAACGCGAGCGGCCACGTGGTGGTTCGCCCGGACACCACTGCGCAGCACGAGATCGACCTCTACGAGGTGGTCGAGGGCCTCAAGGCGCGCGATCTGACGACCCCGGTGGTGGTGCGCTTTTCCGACATCCTGGCGCATCGTCTGCGACGGCTGCACGAGGCGTTCGCACAGGCCATCGCCGAAAACGACTACCGCAACCAGTACGCCGCCGTGTACCCGATCAAGGTGAACCAGCAGCGCCTGGTGGTCGAGGAGGTCTACCGCTACGGCAAGGAGTTCGGGTTCGGACTCGAAGTCGGCTCGAAGCCTGAGCTGCTCGCGGTGATGGCGATGACCGAGAACGCACCCGAGCGGCTCATCGTCTGCAACGGCTTCAAGGACGACAGCTACATCGAAGCTGTGACGCTCGCCACCAAGCTCGGGCGCACCATCATCCCGGTGGTCGAGAATTTCGAGGAGCTGGGGCTGATCCTGAAGCACGCGGAAAGCTACCAGGTGCGCCCCCGCATCGGCGTGCGTGTGAAGCTCTTCAGCGAGGGGTCGGGACGCTGGAGTGCCTCGGCCGGCGAGAAGTCGAAATTCGGCCTGTTCATCACCGAGATTCTCGAGCTGTTCAACGTGCTGAAGACGCGCGACATGCTCGATTGCCTGCAGCTCGTGCACTGCCACCCGGGAAGCCAGTTGCAGGACATCCGCCGCGTGAAGGACTCCATCAACGAGCTGGCGCACGTGTACGCCGAGCTGAAGCTGATGGGTGCGGGGCTGCAGTACATCGATGTGGGCGGCGGACTCGGCGTGGACTACGACGGCAGCGGCACCAACTTCTCCTCCTCGATGAACTACACGCTGAACGAATATGCGAGCGATGTCGTCTACCGCATCGCGAGCGTCTGCAACGCGCGCGACATACCGCACCCGAAGATCGTGAGCGAGTCCGGCCGCGCGGTGGCGGCCTACCACAGTGTGCTGATATTCGATGCGCTCGGCTCCTCGGCGCTCGACAAGTTCCGGGTTACCGGCGACCGCGCCGAGGATTACAACGGCGAGGAGGAGCTGCCGCAGCCCGTGCAGGACCTGTTCGACGCCTACCGCACGGTGAGCGAGCGGCGCCTGGTCGAGTGCTATCACGACGCCCTTACCGCGCGTGAGCAGGTGCTGCAGATGTTCAATCTCGGCCTGCTGTCGCTCGAGTTCCGGGGTCTCGCCGAGCGGCTCTACTGGGCCACCTGTGCGCGCATCCGCGACGCCTGCCGCAAGCTCGAGCGCCTGCCCGAGGAGCTCGAGGACCTCGAGTCGATCCTGTCCGACACTTATTTCTGCAATTTCTCGGTATTCCAGTCGCTGCCCGACAGCTGGGCCATCGAGCAGCTGTTCCCGATCATGCCGATACACCGCCTGGATGAGCGCCCTACACGCACTGCCGTGCTCGCCGACATCACCTGCGACTCCGACGGCAAGATCGATCACTTCGTCTCGCTGCGCGATGTGAAGCGCACCCTGGAGCTGCACGAGCTTCGGCCGGAGGAGAAGTACTATCTCGCGGCTTTCCTGGTGGGGGCTTATCAGGAGACGCTCGGCGACCTGCACAATCTCTTCGGCGACACCCACGTCGTGCACGTGCGGCTGCACGATGAGGGTGGCTGGTGGATCGAGGAGATCGTCAAGGGCGATACCGCCAACAAGGTGCTCGAGTACATGGAGTACGACGTCGCCGAGTTGTATCCGGCACTGGCGCGCGACTGTGAGCGCGCGATACGCGATGGGCGCATGACGCTCGCCGAGAGCCAGGCGCTCAAACGCTTCTACGAAAGCGAGCTGAACGGTTACGCCTACCTCGAACCGGCCGGCGCCTGAGGAGACCCACCCACCGGCCGCGCGCCCCGCCGCCAGGGCTCTGGCGCCATGGACCGACGCCCCGGCGGACTGGCGCTCGCGGCGGACGATCGGCCGGACTTATGTAAGAGGTGAGATTAGCGGCAACACCCGGCAGCGGTGACCGAAAGAGCCATGGTTTGCTTAGCGGAAAAGCCGGGAGTAGCATGGGTCGCGCGTTCGTATCCGCCGTGGATTGAGTGCGCTTTGTTCGAGTTGTTGACTTCACTTCCGCCCGCCCGTGCCCCTCTATCCGCGCGCGAACGCAGGTGCAGGCCGCCGGCCCAAGCGCTGCGCATTGACTGAAACACTGCCGATCGTGTGCCTTGAAGCCTTGACCTGTTTGACTGTTCACGCGGTACATGCGACCGACGCGTGCGGCTCGCCGCTGTCCGCTTTTCCAAGAGAGACTTACGGATGACGACGATTTACGTGGGGAACCTCCCCTTCAACGCTACCGAGCAGGACGTCAAGGCGCTGTTCGAGCGCCATGGCAAAGTGGAGTCGGTGAAGCTCATCAACGACCGCGAGACCGGCAAGCCGCGTGGCTTCGGCTTCGTCGACATGCCCCAGGCCGAGGCGCAGAGCGCGATCCAGGCCCTGAACGGCTTTCAGATGAATGGCCGCCCGCTGCGCGTCAACGAAGCACAGGAACGCCCGCAGCGCCCCCGTCAGGGGGGCGGCCCGTTCCGCCGCTGACCGCGGCGCTCGTAAGTCCAGCGGAAAAAGACCCCGCGCCAGACGCGGGGTTTTTTTATGCGACGCATGAGGTAATGTTTGCGGGGACGCTAGCGATGTCAGCCAAGCCGAAACTGGTTGCGGCCGCCACCACCGGGGTTGCCCTGGCGGCGCTCGGCTGTGTTCTGTTGGTATCGGCGTGCGCCTCAGGCAGCTCCCGCCAGAGCACGGCCGACGCGCTCACCGTCATCCTCGCAGGAGACCAGCGCCCGCCCGAGGAGCGCTCGCGCGACATCTACCGCCATCCCAAGGAAACGCTGCTGTTCTTTGGCATCCGGCCGGAGATGAAGGTGCTCGAGGTGTGGCCGGAGCCAGGCTGGTACACCGCGGTGATCGCACCGCTGCTGCGCGAGAAGGGCAGCTACTACGCCGGCGTCATTGCCGAGGACCCTTCCAGCAAGTACATCACGCACCGCCTGGAAGAATATCGAAGCCGGCTCGCCACTCGGCCGGACCTGTACGACCGGGTCACTGTCGTCACCTTCCCGAATGATGGCGGCGATGCAGTGCCGCCCGGCTCGGTCGACATGGTCGTGACCTTCCGCAACATCCACAACTGGATGGCGCGCGACCAGGCGGCACAGGCGTTCGCCGCCATGTACCGTGTGCTCAAGCCCGGGGGGGTGCTCGGGGTCGTGGAGCACCGCGGTAACGCGGCGGTGCCGCAGGACCCGAAGGCCAAGAGTGGCTACGTGAACGAGGACTACGCCATCAAGCTGATCGAGGAGCAGGGCTTTCGCCTGGTGGCGAAGTCCGAGGTGAACGACAACCCGAAAGACACCAAGGACTACGAGGGCGGGGTGTGGACGCTGCCACCGACCTATCGTCTGGGGGCGAAGGACCACGACAAGTACGCCGCCATCGGCGAGAGCGACCGTTTCACACTGCGCTTCGTGAAGCCGAGCCGCTAGGGCACCCCACGAAATTCCGCTCGCCTCTCCTGACAGCACCCGCCTGTCATCAAGATGCGGAATTTCGCGGGGACCCCGCTAGGCGCTAGGCGCCAGTCTCGGCCGGCACGCGCCGCGCGGTCCGCACCTCACCACATTTCCCGCAGCCGCGCACCGACATCCAGTGTCACCGTGGAGCTGCTGTCCTGCAGCGCATCGCCTGCGCCGGGCGCCGAGCCGTGGAAGGTGAGCGGCTCGAGCGTCTTCAGCACACGCTCGGTCATGAAACGGCTGCGGCCGCCGTAGACGTGCGCATCGCCCTGGCGTGACTGGTGGGTGAGGTGAAACTTCAACGGCACCATCACCGCGAGCTCGTTCTGCGCGCGCGTCAGCGCGACGTATAACAACCGTCGCTCTTCCTCGATCAGCTCGGGCTTGCCGGTGGAGAATTCGGACGGGAAGCTGCCATCGACCACATTGAGCACGTACACGCTGTCCCACTCCATGCCCTTGGCGGAGTGAATGGTCGAGAGCACCAGATAGTCCTCATCGAGCGTCGGCCGGCCCGACAGGTCGCTGGTGGCGTGCGGTGGGTCGAGCGTGAGCTCGGTGACGAAGCGCTCGCGCGAGGGATACTGGCCCGCGAGCAGCTCGAGTTGCTCGAGATCGCCCTGGCGCGTGTGATGGTGCTCGTAGAGACGCTCGAAATAGCGCTGGTACCACTCGCGCACCATGTGCAGCTGCCCCACCCATGGCCGCTGCGGGTCCGCGAGCGACTGCATCAGCTCGATCAGCCGCCGCCAGTCGATCTCCGGCGTCTGCTGCGGTGGAGTGAAGCTCATCAGCCTCTCGAAAGAGTGTACGCCGCGCTCGAGATGCTCGATCGCCCCGCGCGCATGCACCGGCCCGATGCCGGGCAGCAGCTGCAGCGTGCGGAAGGCGGCGAGGACATTGCGGGGGTTGTCGGCCCAGCGCAGCACGCCGAGCAGATCCTTGATGTGTGCGGCCTCGAGGAATTTCAGGCCTCCGTATTTCACGAACGGCACCTTGCGCTTGGTGAGCTCCACCTCGAGGACGTCGCTGTGGCTTGCGCTGCGGAACAGCACTGCCTGGCGCTTGAGCGGGACGCTCGCTTCGCGCTTCTTCAACACCTCGGTGCAGATGAACTCCGCCTGCGTCTGCAGGTCGTCCACGGTCACCACGCGTGCGCGTGCACCTTCACCGCGGATCGACAGCAGATACTTGCGGTGCTGGCGCGGTGCCTCGGCCAGCACCGCATTGGCGACATCGAGCACCTGCTGGGTCGAGCGGTAGTTCTGCGCCAGCGTGACCACCTCGGCCGGTGGCTGGAAGTGCTCGGGGAACCCGAGGATGTTCTCGACCGCTGCCGCACGGAAGGAATAGATCGCCTGGGCATCGTCGCCCACCACCGTGAGACCTGCCCCATCGGGCTTCATGGCGTAGATGATCTCGGCCTGCAGGCGATTGGTATCCTGGAATTCATCGACCAGCACATGGTCGAAGTGCGCGCCGATGTGCTGCGCCAGGCGCGGCTCGGCCATCATGCCGTGCCAGTAGAGCAGCAGGTCGTCATAGTCGAGGAGACTCGCGTGCTGCTTCTGCTCGACGTAGGCGCGGTACAGCCGGCTGAGCTCCGGCTCCCACTGCGCGCACCAGGGGTAGTGCTGCTCGAGAACTTGCGCGAGTGCGACGCGCGTGTTGACGCGGTTGGAGTAGATCGCAAGGCACGTGTCCTTGCGCGGGAAACGCTGCTCGCGGTCCGCGAGCCCGAGTTCCTCGCGCAGGCTGTCCATGAGATCGGCGGCGTCGGAGCGGTCGATGACGCTGAAATGGGGATCGAGCTGCAGATGCGCGGCATAGTGCCGCAGCAGGCGGTTGCCGATCGAATGGAAGGTGCCCGCCCAGCTCAGGCGCTGCGCGACGCTCTGCGTCACGCCGCCGAGCGTGTCGTTGAGCGCCTTGCGGGTGATCTCGTGGGCGCGGCGGCGCATCTCGAGCGCGGCACGGCGCGTGAACGTCAGCATGAGGATGCGCGCGGGGTCGACGCCGTTGATGACCAGGTGCGCCACGCGATGCGCGAGCGTGTCGGTCTTGCCGGTTCCGGCGCCGGCGACGATCAACAGCGGTCCGGCGCGGTACCCTTTCTCGGGTAGCGCCTCGCCATGAGTCACAGCCTTGCGCTGGGCGCCGTTGAGCCGGTCGAGTTGCGACGTCGTCGTGGCCATGGGCGTACAGGTACCAACTATACCCTTTCGTACACGAGCGCGGTCCGAGGACGCTACGATGCACGTCATGAAACCTGACAAACAGACCCTGCACTTTGCCGGGCGCGTCATCCGGGTGACGACCGATGAAGTGGTGCTGCCGAACGGCCACCGCACGGTGTTGGAGGTCGTGCATCACCCGGGCGGCGCCGCGGCCGTCGCTCTGGATGAGGCGGGGCATGTGTGCCTGTTGCGCCAGTACCGCTACGTGGCCGGAGGGTGGCTGTGGGAGCTGCCGGCAGGCAAGCTCGAACCCGGTGAGCCTGCGCTCGCCACCGCGCAGCGTGAGCTGATCGAAGAGGCCGGAGTCTCCGCCGAACGCTGGGAGAGCCTCGGCACCTGTCTGAGCTCACCTGGGGTATTCACCGAGCGGCTCCACCTGTTCCTCGCGAGCGGCATCAGGCCGGCGCGTGCGGCGCAGGAGCATGCCGAGGTCATCGAGGTTCACTGGGTGCCTTTCCGTGAGGCCTGCCGTTGGGCGATCGATGGCACCATCGCCGACTGCAAGACCGCGCTCGGCCTGCTGCGCGCGCGCGCGCGCCTTCGGACGAACGGCGGGCCGGAAGGCGCTGTTTCGTGACCTGCCTCGCGGAATCGCGACTGTGCACGTCGGTACCCTGCGACCAGGGGAATCTGGCCCTGCAGTGGGGTGCATACATAATCTGTGAACGAGAATCCGAAAAGATTCAGGCGAGAGCAGGCACAGCCGCCGGACGAGCGGCGCCGCATCGGTACGGTCGTGCACGATGACCGGGGCAACGCCTCGGTCGAGTGGCGCGCCGCGCCCACCGACCATGAGCGCCCGGTGCTCGAGGTGCTGGGCGAGGACGGGCTGACCTTGAAGACCGAGGAGCTCTCCTACGATCCGTACGCGCGCAACCGGCCGTTCCGAACCGGCGTCGGCCGACGCACGGATCTGCGCAAGCTCTCCGAATGGATCAAGAAGATGCGTGAGCTCGAGGGGCGGCAGCGCTCGGGCGGTGACCCGGAAGCGGAATGAGTCCGTCCCGGGGACTCAGCCGATACCCTCGATGAGCGCGCGCTTGCGCGCGTGCGTCAGGCGATAGAAACGGCGCAGCTCGGCGAGCACCGCGCCTTCGGCCGCGGCGCCGTGGAGCGAAGCCCGGCTGCGCGAGAGCAGCCGCTCGAGACGGGCGCAGAACTTGTCCGCATAGCGGCTGGCCTCGCGATACAGATCCGCCCGTCCCGCCGCCGCTGCACGCGGATCGACCCGCGTGCGCTCGAACAATATGCGCCGCAGCTCAGCCGGAAAGTGCTGCGGAAGCTGCCGCCGCAGCAGCCAGTAGCTCGCCACGTACTTGTCGACCTCCGCCTGCATCTCCAGCTCGAGCAGTGACACCGGTTTGTCGTGACCGGCGTTCCAGGCGAGATACAGAAAATGACTCACGCCCTCGAGCGCAGTGCACCAGTCGGCGACGTTGCCGGCGTGCAGCCGCACCAGAGGATCCTCGCGCGTCAGCCGCTTGAGCAGCGCCGGATCGAGGTACAACGACAGCGCGACCTCATCACCGCCATCCACAGGCTCGGCGACGATCAGCTCCTCCTCGGCGGTGCCTGCGCGCGCGCCCGGGGGCAGCCGCCGCCGGTCGGTGACGAGGAAGTCGTACACGTCGTGAGCGACGCTCACGTCGTAAATGCTGCCGATGAGATTCTGCAGCCGCGACAGCAGCATGCGATCAGTGTGTAAACGCCGTCCCGCCGGCGGTAATCGGGTCGACGCCGCAGCGCTTGAGCTGCGTGTAGCAGCGGGCGCTGCCGGTCTTCAGCCAGATCTCGTACAAGCGCAGGATGTCGCGATCGGACTGCGCACCGGAGCTCTCGCTCACCTCGTTGAGCGCATCGACCATCGGCTGGAACTTCGCCGAGAGCTCGGCGAACACCGCGGCCAGCACGTGCCCGCGGCCGCGCGAGGCGGACTGCGCGAGTGCCTCATAGGCGCGCCCGCCCATGGCGATGTGATAATCAATGTCGATGAGCTTCGTGGCGAAGCTCTGTGCGAAGAAGCCGGCGATGAACAGCGACACATCGCCGAGCCGCTGCAGGTAGCGGTGTCGCTCGGCGGTGCCCGGCGCCGCCTCGAGCGCCTCGCACAGCATGGCCACCAGTGGCTTCAGCCGCAGCCCATCGGGCGTGCTTTCGTACAGCGCCTCCGAGCGCGCGAACAGAGTCAGGAGATTCACGACGTAATGCTCGGTCTGGTCTTCGACCGCCAGGTGTTGCCTCAGCAGCGCGCCGTGCAGTGTGTCGCGAAAGAACTCGCGCAGATTCGCCACCGGCAGAACACGCTTTTCAGCATCGCTCATCGTCGCTCGCCTCCTCCCCCTTAACTTATATGCAGCAGCACCAACACTGGAAGGTGGCCTTGGTCACTTTCCCTGCAACCTTTACGGATTTCCGTGACCGACTGCGCCGAATGAGCGCGCCAGCGCTGGCAGCCTCGGGGCACGAGTGCTGACAGCAGTGTCAGGGATGGGTGCTGGAGTCGTAATTGCACACTGCGTCACGCCGCGGGCCCCCGGCTGCGGGGGGTGTGCCCGGCCTGAACGCAGCCATCAGGCCCGCAGCGCTGCCGCGAGCTGTGCGCAGTCGTTCACCGTCAGATCCGCCGTCGGCAGTTCCTGCGGCCAGGCGAGCGCGCGGCGGTTCATCCATACGGTGCGCAGCCCGGCTGCGCGTGCGGCCTCGATATCGAGGCGCGGGTCATCGCCCACGTAGGCGAGCGCGCCGGCCGGCAGCAGCAGCTCCTGCGCCAGCCGCTCGAAGCAGCGGCGTTGGGGCTTGGCGGCGCCGATCTGGCGGGCATTGAGCGACACGCTGAAAGTATGTTCGAGCCCGATGCGTGCCAGATCGGCGTTGCCGTTGCTGAGTGAGGCGAGCACATAACGCCGGCGCAGCCGCGCGAGCGCCGGAGCGACGTCCGCAAAGATCTCCACCTCGTTGCGCGCCGCCAGGAATACCTCGAAGGCCTCAAGGGCGAGCCGCTCGTCGTAGCCGTGCTCGCGTGCATGTGCGGCGAGCGTGGTGACGCGCAGGTAGCTGACATCGTGCGCGTTCTGTGGCTCGCTGCGGGCAAGCTGCTCGCGCGCCGCGCGCATCTGCTCGCGTGACAACCTGATACGGGGGCAGTGCTCCTGCAGCCAGGCGGCGAGGCTCTGCTCGGCGCGCTCCAGCACCGGTTCGACGTCCCAGAGTGTATTATCGAGATCGAAGGCGATGGCGCGCACGTCGCTCAGCATCGGAGGCAAGGTTACCACCTCATGGCGCCGCTCACCCTGGTCATCGGTAACAAGAACTACTCCTCGTGGTCGCTGCGAGCGTGGCTGTTCATGAAGCACGCCGGCGTGGAGTTTCAGGAGATTCTCGTTACGCTCGATAGCTCGGGTACGCGCGAGCAGCTCGATCGCTACGGCCCGAGTGGGCGCGTGCCGGTGCTGCGACATGGCAAGCTGTGCGTGTGGGACTCGCTCGCAGTCTGCGAGTATATCGCGGAAGTGAGCGACAAAGGCTGGCCGAAGGCGCGCGAGGCACGCGCAGTGGCTCGCTCGGTCAGCGCCGAGATGCACTCCGGCTTCACCACGCTGCGTTCGCTGTGGCCGATGAACGCCCGTGCACGTAACCGCCGCACGGCAGTCACCGCGGCACTCGAGGCCGACGTCGAGCGCATCGATGAGATCTGGAACGACTGTCGGGTCCGCTTCGGCGGAGACGGTCCGTGGCTGTTCGGTGAATACAGTGTTGCCGATGCCATGTATGCCCCGGTGGTGCTGCGTTTCAACACCTACGGCGCACACATCTCGCAGACCGCACGCTGGTACATGGCGAGCGTGCTCGAGGACGCCGCGCTGCAGGAGTGGCTCGCGGCCGCGAAGCAGGAGCCGTGGACGATCGCCGCCGACGAAGTCGGCTGAATCGCCCGAACGTCAAGACCATGCATCGCCCCAACCCCGCGTGGGCCTCGCTCACCGTGTGCCTGTGCGTACTTGCGGTCGCGCAGTTGCGCTGCGCGCACGCCGGCGAGGCGGGCGCGCCTTTCACGGTCGAGGACCTGGTGATGCTCAAGCGCATCAGCGACCCTCAGGTATCGCCCGATGGACGCTATCTGGTGTTCGTGCAGCGCGAGACCGACCTCGCCGCCAACAAGGGAGGCACCAGCCTGTGGCTGATGGCGCTCGCAGCCGGCGCCCATCCGCTGCAGCTGACCGATACGGGCGGCGGGGACTTAAGTCCGCGCTGGGCCTCCGACGGTCGCACGCTCTACTTCCTCTCGACGCGCTCTGGCAGCCAACAGGTGTGGCGCGTAGTGCTCACCGGGGCCGAGGTACGGCGCGTCACCGACTTTCCGCTCGAAGTCGGCGCGCTCAAGGTCGCACCAGCCGGGCACTCGATCGCAGTCTCGATGGAGGTCTTCCCGGACTGTCCGACGCTCGCCTGCACGCGCGCCCGTCTCGATGCGCGAACCAGGAACAAGGCGAATGGCCGGCTGTACGAGCGGCTGTTCGTGCGGCACTGGGACCGCTGGGCGGATGGCACGCGCTCGCACCTCTTCACCGTGGCGACAGACGCAGCCACACCGACGGCGGCCGCGGTGGACGTGATGCGCGGCTTCGACGCCGACGTACCGGGCAAGCCTTTCGGCGGCGACGAGGACTTCGCCTTCAGTCCCGATGGCCGCTCGCTGGTGTTTGCGGCGCGCGTCGCCGGGCGCGAGGAGTCCTGGTCCACCAACTTCGACCTCTACCAGGTGCCGGTGGAGGGGAACGCCGCCCCCGTCAACCTCACCGCCAATAATCCGGCATGGGACGCGCAGCCGACCTTCCTCGCCAACGGCGATCTCACGTGGATTGCCCAGGAGCGGCCCGGCTTCGAGTCCGACCGCTTCCACATCATGGTGCGCCGTGCGCGTAGCGGCTCGGTGAGTTCCCTCACCGGCGGCTGGGACCGTTCGGTCGCCCGACTCGGCGCAACGCCGGATGGACGGGCACTGCTCGCGGCGGCGGACGAGCTCGGCCAGCGCGCGCTCTATCGCATCGATCCGAGGACCGGGACGCCCACTCGACTCACCTCCAGCGGAGAGGTGGAGGCTTTCAGCGCGAGCGAGGACCGCGTGGTATTCGCGCGCGCCGATCTCGGCGGCCCGGCCGACCTGTACGTGGTTCCACTGCGCGGCGGAGAGGCGCGGCGACTGACCGATGTGAACCACGACCTGCTCGGCGCGCGCCATCTAAGCGAGTACCAGCAGTTCAGCTTCCGCGGCTGGAACGACGAGACGGTGCACGGATACGTGATGAAGCCATGGGGCTTCGAGCCGGGCCGGCGCTATCCGATCGCATTCGTGGTGCACGGCGGCCCCCAGGTCAGCATGCAGAATCTCTGGACCTACCGCTGGAACGCTCAGGCATTCGCCGGCGGCGGCTATGCGGTGGTGATGATCGATTTCCACGGCTCGCCCGGATACGGGCAGGCCTTCACCGACTCCATCAGCCACGACTGGGGCGGCAAGCCGCTCGTCGACCTGCAGAAGGGTCTGGCGGCGGCGCTCGACCAGTTTCCGTGGCTCGATGGAGAGCGCGCCTGCGCGCTCGGCGGTTCCTACGGCGGTTTCATGATGAACTGGATCGAAGGAAACTGGCCGGAGCGTTTTCGCTGCATCGTCGATCACGATGGCCTGTTCGACCAGCGCATGATGTATTACACGACCGAGGAGCTCTGGTTCCCCGAGTGGGAGTTCGGCGGACCCTACTATCAGGATTCGCAGGGCTATGAGCGGTTCAACCCGGTCGACTTGGTCTCAAAGTGGCGCACGCCGATTCTCGTGATCCACGGCGAGCAGGATTTCCGCGTCCCCTACACCCAGGGGCTTGCCGCCTTCACCGCCGCGCAGCGCCGCGGGATCGAAAGCAAGCTGCTGATATTCCCGGAAGAGAATCATTGGGTGCTGAAAGCTGCCGACAGCATACTGTGGTATCACACTGTGCTGGGGTGGCTCGACACTCACCTGAAAGACTCACCTCACCAGCCGAGCACTCCGTAGGTGCGCGAGCGCACGGGCTCGACACTCACCTGAAAGACTCACCTCACCAGCCGAGCACTCCGTAGGCGCGCGAGC
>Ga0210409_10003247_pt1 | contig 18473 bp, 16 predicted proteins | sample IncBWH17MmetaG_FD_161649 | JGI IMG/M metagenome (GOLD analysis project Ga0210409, IMG submission 161649) | Forest soil microbial communities from Barre Woods Harvard Forest LTER site, Petersham, Massachusetts, United States - Inc-BW-H-17-M | ecosystem: Environmental > Terrestrial > Soil >... | reverse complement strand
AACGCAACTTATCCCTATATAGGGCTTGTTTATGCCCCTATGCGCAACGGTTATTGTTAGGGAATGCTCGGCCAAGAAATGTGCCGACCGCTTTTTTGTAAACCGTTGGTCGGGAGTTCAATCCTCTCACCCGGCACCAACGAAATCTGGGATTCTTGCACTGCTGTGGAAAACGGCAGCCAATGAAGCCCCGCCTTCTCAGTACGGCCGACCGGAAGCGGCGCGCAGCGACACCTGCATCGCACGCGGATGTTCAGCGGATGCCGCGATCGAACTTCCCGACTATCAACCCGAGCACCCCAATGGGCGCTCGGCATAGTCGATGATCGCTCCGGAGTACACCCGTACCAATAAATTCATGAATCCCAGACGGCAGGCATTCACCAATTAAATTTGAAATTGATACCGCCGCGGACGACATTCTCAGTCAACGTGACCGAACCGCCGCAGACCACTATAGCGGTTGCCTGGCAATGCATTTTGCCGAAATCGGCGAAAAGATACTCGATCTTGGCTGTCCACATATCGGCGAAGGCATACTCAATTCCCGCCCCGACAGTCCAGCCGGCCTCCACTTTGCTGTCGGTCGCTGCTGGATTCGTTATAACCAGTTCCACATTGGCGAGCGCCAAGCCGCCCGTAGCAAAGAGCAGGACGCGGTCGAACGCGTAACCCCCGCGAAAGCGGGCTGTGCTCAGCCAATCACTCTTTGTTTTGCACGCAAACCCAGTAACAGCGGGCGCGCAAAGACCGACAGAACTGCTGCCAGTTAGACCAGACCAATCCAGGTCCGCCTCTAACCCCACCACAACGCGGCTATATTGGAAATTTGCGCCCAACGTTCCGCCGAAAAGGAAGCCATTCGTCTTGAAGTTGCCGGTCGAGAGGGCGCCGAGGGTCCAATCGCTGCTGCCGACGGCATAACCGCCGTTTAGGCCGAAATAGCCCCCGCCCCAATTGTACGGGGCGGGGAAATAGCTTGTGCTTGGAAGCCTTGCCGGGAGCGGAAGGTCAGCTGCGAAGGCCTGGCCTGCCGCAACGATCGACAACAGCAACGCGACCAATACCCGCTTCATCGGAAGCCCACAGTTTACGGTACACCCGATCGTATCGCCTTCACTGGCGTAAAGCTGTTGCTAACAGGCAACAGTCGAAATCAATCGGTCGTCTGACTGGCTGCGGCTGGGCCCCGCCTGGTCCAAGATGAACGGCACCGATCTGCCCTTGCCGACGCCAACAAGCTCAAGTTCGAGGGACTTACACAATGAAAGGCTCGTCGTTTCTCGGCATGCGGACGCATCATTTCGTGATTGCGCTGATCGCCATACTGATCGCGATCGCATTGGTGTCGAATTATTACCTCTGGTGAGGCGCATTGTCTCAAAACTGTTTGGCCGTTCCGTCCGCTTGCATGACCAATCCCCGCTGGTTACGTGGCCGGACTATCAGGCCCAGCTGATGAGGCTCTATGCACAAGCCGCGCAAAAGCGTGGTCCTGGCCGTTTTACTGCCTTGGGCGTATGCTGCGCCGCGCAAGACCGGACGAAGACAAGGTGAACATGGAGTGACGCCATGAGCCCTTCGGCCTGCACCCGTCCACGCCCCACTCGCCGCAGTGTCCTGATATCGGCGGCGGTCGGCTCGGCCGCCGCGATGGCGGCGCCCTTTGTCAGACACAGCTACGCCGCCGGAACATTGAGCCTCGGCGCCGTGGACCACTGGGTGCCCGATGCCAACAACGCGCTTACGGCGCTTTGCCACGAGTGGGGCGCCAGTAACAGCGTCGAGGTGAAGATCGACTACATCACTTCGCAGGGCGACAAGGACAAGCTGACAGCGGCCGCGGAGGCGCAAGCGGGCACCGGCCACGACATCATGTCCCACCGTGATTGGATGATTCGCATTCATGCCGAGGCGCTCGCGCCGCTCGACGATGTTGCCGCGGAACTTATCAGGCAGAACGGCCCGATCAGTCCGGTCTTTGAATATCTGGGCAAGATCAAGGGTACGTGGCGAGCGGTACCGGCTACGAGGCTAAGCCAGGTGAAGCCGTGCTGCTCGCGTCTCGATCTCTACAAGGAGCACGCCGGGATCGACCTGCGTGACATATTCCCCGCCGATGAAGCGAAACACGACCAGGCCAAGATCGCCACCTGGACCTGGGATACGTATCTCGCTTGCGCCGAAAAGCTCTTCAAGGCCGGCTATCCGGTTGGCTTGCCGATGGGGCAGACCGCCGACTCTGTCGACTGGGTCGGCGCGCTGCTCAACTCCTACGGTGTGGTCATGGTCGATGCGAAGGACAACATCAGGGTCAACTCTGACCAGACGCGCGAAGCGCTGGAATACCTCAAGAGGCTCATGGCGGTGAATCCGCCGGAGGTTTACGCCTGGGATGATGCCGGCAACAACCGCTGGCTCATTTCCGGCAAGGGATCGGGCATCATGAACCCGCCGAGCGCCTGGGCGGTGGCCAAGCGCGACAACCCGAAGGTCGCGGAGAACTGCTGGACGCACCCGATGCCGAAAGGACCGAAGGGCCGCTTCGTTGGGCAGCTCCCGACATTTTACGGCTTGTGGAGTTTCTCGAAGAACAAGCCGGCGGCGAAGGAGCTGCTGCTCCATCTCTCGCAAAAAGCATCGGTGGCGAGACTTGTCCAAGCGTCGTTTGGGTATGACCTCCCCGCCTTCAACACCATGTACGACTTCGACACCTGGAAGACCGTCGCGCCGCCGCTCGGCACGGTCTACAACTACCCACCGCGCGGCGACGAACAAACCTCGATCGCCGGGGCACCGGCGCGCTCGGAAGTTGGCGCGCAAATCTACAACCAGGCGATCAATACGGTGATGGTGTCCAAGTTCACACAGGGCGGCGAGAAGCTCGACGATGTGATCAAGTGGGCCGAGAACGAGCTGGAAGGAACGCTGCGCGCCTAGATCACGCCACGTGAAAGCTTGTCGAGTTCGGCTCATGCCTACAATCACATCCGGCGACGGCGAGATTTATTACGACGTGCACGGTACGGGGCCCCCCGTCTTGCTGGTCTCCGGCCTCGGCGGCACCGGCAGTTACTGGAACCCGAATCTTCCGGCTTTCGCAAAACGCCACCAGGTCATAGTCCATGATCACCGGGGGATGGGCAAAAGCAGCCGGTCGCGCATCCGGTATTCTGTCGACCAGATGACCGCCGACCTGCTCGCGGTCATGGATCACCTCAAGGTCGAACAGGCTCATCTCGTCGGCCACTCGACCGGCGGCGCCATTGGGCAGACGCTTGCGGCAACGCATCCCGACCGTCTGCTCAGCCTGGTGATCTCCGCAAGCTGGACCAAGGCCGACCGGTACTTCCGCCGCATGTTCGAAGCACGGCGCGCGCTGCTTACAGCTGTTGGTCCTGCGGCCTACGTTCGCTCGGCCACGATCTTTCTCTATCCAAGCTGGTGGATCAACCAGAACATCGGATTGCTTGAAGACCGTGAGAAAGTCACCGTTGCGGCGTTTCCGCCCGCCGAGATTGTCGCCAGCCGAATCGACGCTATTCTCGAATTCGATCGTACCGCTGATCTGCCGAAGCTGAAGATACCTACGCTGATGATCTGCGCCAAAGACGATATCCTCACCCCGCCCTATTTCAGTCGGGAGCTCGCAGCTCTGATTCCTGGCGCCGAACTGGTCGAGCTTGCCCGCGGCGGACACTGCGCGTCGGAAACAAATACCGAAGAATTCAACGGCGCCGTTCTTGGATTTATCGCGCGGCATTCCTGGACGTGAAGCGCCTTCGCAGCGTGCCGCCGGCGACTCCATTCACGCGCGCAGCGTTGCTTCAAGTTCGTTCTCGGCCCACCTGATCACGTCGTTGATCTTCTCGCCGCCCTGCGTGAATTTGGATACCATTACGGTATTGATCGCCTGGTTGTAGATTTGGGCGGCGACTTCCGTGCGCGCCGGCGCCCCGGCGATCGAGGTCTCCTCGTCGCCGCGCGGCGGGTAGCCGTAGACCGTGCCGAGCGGCGGGCCCACCGTGTTCCAGATGTCGAGGTCGTACATGGTCTTGAAGGCGGGCAGGTCGTAGCCGAACGACGCCTCGACCACCTTGGTGACCGCCGGCTTCTGTGAGAGATAGAGCAAGAGGTCCTTTGCCGCCTGCTTGTTCTTCGAGAAACGCCACAAGCCGTAGAAGAACGGAAGCTGGGCGACAAACCGGCCCTTCGGTCCTTTCGGCATCGGGTGCGTCCAGCAGTTCTCCGCCACTTTGGGGTTGTCGCGCTTGGCCACCGCCCAGGCGCTCGGCGGATTCATGATGCCGGAACCCTTGCCGGAAATGAGCCAGCGGTTATTGCCGGCATCATCCCAGGCGTAAACCTCCGGCGGATTTACCGCCAGGAGCTTCTTGAGGTATTCCAGAGCCGCGCGCGTCTCATCGGAATTGATCCTGATGTTGTCCTTGGCGTCGACCATGACGACGTCGTACGCGTTGAACAGCGCGCCAACCCAGTCGACGGCGTCGCTGGTCTGGCCCATCGGCAAGCCAACCGGATAGCCGGCCTTGAAGAGTCTTTCGGCGGCGGTGAGATACCGGTCCCAAGTCCAGGTATCGATCTTGGCTTTGTCCCATTTTGACTCGTCGGCGGGAAACATGTCGCGCAGGTCGATGCCGGCGTGTTCCTTGTAAAGGTCGAAACGCGAGCAGCAGGGTTTCACTTGGCTTCCCCGCGTGGCGGGTATTCCGCGCCAAGCGCCCTTGATCTTGCCGAGGTATTCGGCGACCTGACTGGCCGGACCGTATTGCTTGATGAGTTCGCCGACGACGTCGTCGAGCGGTTCGAGCGCGTCGGCGTGGATGCGGATATTCCAATCGCGGTGCGACATGATGTCGTGACCGGCGCCGGCTTGCGCCTCGGCGGCGGCGGTGAGCTTGTCCTTCTCGCCCTGCCCGGTGATGTAATCGATTCTCACCTCGACGCTGTTCTTCGCGCCCCATTCGCTGCAAAGCGCCGTCAGCGCGTTGTTGGCTCCGGGCACCCAATGATCCCACACGCCAAGCGTCAATATCCCGGCGGCGCGGCCACCGCGAACATGAGGTGCGGCAATGGCAGAGACGGAGCCGACGGCGGCCGCACGAAGAACGGATCGACGCGAAAGGCCTGGCCTGGTCCCCGATCGTGAGTGCATGGTCGTCTGCTCCATCGTGGCCGCGATGGTGTGTTGTCGGGAGCAAGTATACCACACAGGGGCTGCGATGGCTGCAAACGGAATCTCTGATGCCCGGAGGTCGAGCGGTTCCTAGTGCTCGCTGAAACGACGGACCGCGAGCGGATCGAGCTCGACGCCGAGGCCAGGACGGTCGGGCAGCACGCAGGCTCCATTTTCAACAATGATCGGCTCCTTGAAGATCCCGTCGCGAAGGGCGTTGTCGCCAACGTCATACTCGATCAGCGGCGGCTGCACGATATTCCGACTGTGCGGATAGTCGGGCAGCGATGCGACGAAATGGCAGGCCGCAGCCAATCCGACTCCACTCCCCCAAACATGCGGCGACAGGCGCACGTGATGAAGCCGAGCCAGCAGGGCGATCTCACGCCCGGCCCGGAGGCCCCCGCACAGCGACAGGTCGGGCTGCACGATGTCGACGGCGCGCAGATCAAGCAATCGCTTGAAATCCCACGCCGTGTAGAGCGCCTCCCCAGTCGCGATCGGGATCGGCGCCCGCGCGCGCAAGACGGCATATCCGTCGAAGTCGAGCGGCGGAAGCGGTTCCTCGTACCATTCGATACCGTAGTCGGCGATGCGCCGCATGCTGTCGAGCGCCTCGTCCACCGTATAGTTGCCGTTCGCATCGACCAGGATGCCGATATCATCGCCGAGCACCTTGCGGGCGACCGACGCGCGTTCACGGTCAGACTGCGGACCAGCGCCGATCTTGATCTTCGCTCGCTTGATGCCGGAAACGCGCAGTCGTTCCAGTTGCGCCGGAAAGTCTTTCTCGGGCGTCGCGGTGAAGTATCCCCCGGAAGCGTAGATCGGTAGGTGGTCTCGTGCGGCGCCCCCAAGCAACTTGACCACCGGCAGACCCAGCATCTTTCCGATCGCATCGAGGCACGCCATGTCGATCCCGCTCAAGCAACTCGTCATCTGATTCTGAATGCCGGAATGATAGTACGTGGAGAGGATCGCGCTCACGGCGTGCTCGAAGCCGTAAACGTCGCGGCCGATGAAAAAGGATACGATCAAGTCAAGATAAGCCTTGGTAACGGTGGGCGGTCCCCAAGCCTCCCCGACGCCCTCAACGCCCTCGTCCGTCGTCAACTTCAACAAGCTCGCCTGTCGGATTGACGTCAAGCCACGTGCCATTCCGTACGCGCGCCCCTCGGGCACGCGGTATATTAACGGAACAATCTCGAGCTTCGCGATCGTCGGCACGTATCCTCCAAATTTCGCTTGTTGCCGGCATTCACCGGTCGCTCGGCCGGAATTGTCAAGGATAAAGCGAATCGGAAGCCGCCAGCCTGGCTGCCGCCGTCCAAAAAAATGACCACATTTTTGCTTATCGTCCTACTTGGCGGGCGTCCCGCGACTCGAAAGCATGATGTCCCATGATCGAGGACGATAGGCGGCGTGAGTAAATATTTGCCGTCTACAATGGCCGGCTACAATCTTGCCCGGCGCGAACCAGAAATGCTGGGATCGAGTCAAGCATCGGCACTAGCGCTGCTCGCTCGGCGTTGGGATGCTGTGCTACTGAACGAAGGAAACGCGACAATGACCGATAGCATCATGTTTCATGAGGGAAATCGGGAACTACAGGATAAATTCCAAAGTCGCAGAATTTCCGATCGACTTGAAGAAAAGCTGACGAGAACCACATTTACGCCTGCCGACATGACGTTCATCGAGAGCATCCCCTATTTCTTCCTCGCTACCGCGGATGCCTCCGGGCGGCCGGATTGTTCGTACAAAGGCGGCTTGCCGGGCTTTGTGCGGGTTACCGGACCGTCCGAGCTCGCCTTCCCCGACTATGACGGGAATGGTATGTTCAAGAGTCTCGGCAATATTCTTGTCAATCCCAAGGTGGGTCTTCTGTTTATTGCCATGCACGGCAAACCGCAGCGGCTGCGCGTGAACGGCGAGGCCACCGTGAGCGATAGTGATCTACTCTTGCGGGACACGATCGGCGCGCAACTTATCGTGCGTGTCGCTGCGCGGGCAATTTTTCCAAATTGTCCACGTTACATCCCGACCATGCAGGTGACCGAACATTCGATCTATTCCCCTCGGCCCGGCTGCGATGCGCCTGAACCGGCGTGGAAGGATTTTCCGGATTTCAAGGACCATGTGCACCCGCGCCAGCCAACCTTCAAAGGTTGAACGCGGTCATTGCGCGTAGGTGTTATAGCTCTGGCACAATTGGCCATGCCCGACTCCTGCAGCCGAACGGCGCGCAGCGGCATAAACGCAAAGAAGGTCGAAGGTGGTTAAGATCACCGACATGCGCCATAAGCCGACCCGCCGCCTTTTCCTGAAGACGACGGGAACGTTCGCCACATCAAGCGCGCTCGCTTTGAGCCGTGCCGCGGCTGCGTTGGCGGCGGAGCCGCCGGACAAGGCTCTTGGAACACTTCCGCAAGTCGACGTCCTGCTGAGGGCCGCGGTCGGCGCTGAGGATGTGCCCGGCGTAGTGGCTATGGCCGCCACCGAAACCGGCGTCGTCTACGAAGGGGCTTTTGGCAGCCGGCGCATTCACGAGGGACCGGTGATGACCCGCGACACGATTTTTCGTGTCGCTTCGATGGTGAAGCTGATCACGTCGGTGGCGGCGCTGCGCCTGGTCGAACAAGGCAAGCTCTCGCTCGAGGCGCCGGTGCCTGATATCGATCCGGCGATCGCCGCGCCGCAAGTCCTCGATGGCTTCGATCAGGCCAGCAAGCCACTGTTGCGGCCGGCCAAGCGGCCGATTTCGCTCCGTGACCTCCTCACCCACACGGCCGGCTTCGTCTACCGCCTGTGGGACAGTGAGGCGCTGAGATATTATCGGGCCCTCGACAAGTTGCCGACCGCCGACCGAAGCAGGTTTCCGCTCAAGCCGCTGATGTTCGATCCCGGGGAGCGCTGGCAATACGGCGGCAACATCGACTGGGTCGGGCGCATCGTGCAAGCGGTGAGCGGCGAGCCGCTGGAGGCACATTTCCGCAAGCACATCTTCGAACCGCTGGGCATGAGCGACACCGGTTTCGTCATTACGCCGGCGCAGCGGACGCGTGAGGCGAGCGGGCATCGCCGCCAGTTCGATGGCTCGTTGAAAGCCGAACCCACGGAGCACCTGTCGAAGCAGTCGCCGCCACCGCAATCCTTTACCGGCGGCGGCGGCATCTATTCGAGTGCACCGGATTATCTCACCCTGGTCCGCATGCTGATGAACGGCGGCGCGCTCGACGGCGTGCGCATCCTGCAACCCGATACAGTGGCGCTAATGGGGCAGAATCAGATCGGCCGGCTCGACGTCGGCGTGCTGCGCACCACCACGCCGGCAGTCTCCCGCGATGTCGATTTCTTTCCCGGGCGGAAGCTGAAGTGGGGATTCGGCCACATGCTCACCTTGGAGCCGGTGCCGGAAGGCCGCAGTGCCGGCAGTCTCACCTGGGCTGGCATTTACAACACTTACTATTGGATCGACCCGAAGACGCGCATTGCCGCGGTGTTCATGACGCAGGTGCTGCCGTTCGCCGACGACCGCGTATTGGGCGTCTACCGGCGGTTCGAGCGTGGCATTTATGCGGCGATAAAAGCCGGCTATGTCAAAGCCAATTGACGCCGCCTCCTCGACGTCAGCGGAAATCACAGAGTAGGCGCCGTTGAGGCAAAGGCACCCCATGCGCACCACCCCCGCAATTGCCCTTCTGCCGCTGTTCTCGCCTGCTGCTGTCGCCCGGGACGAGAGCGAGGAGACGCGAGACCTGCCATCATCATCAATGAGTGCGCCGGCGCCCGCGACCTTTCGGAGGAGGTAGCACCGGTATGACAGTAGCTTCGCCTACGAGGAGTTCCTTAAACTTATTCTTCAAAGTCCGAGTTCGGTTTCGGCCAGCAGACCACGATGGTCGGAACTGAGGCGTAATCGCAAATTAGCCGGAAGAAACGCGTGTCATGAGGTTTGCATTTGCCCTCTTACTGGGAGCCCTCGTGGGCTTGGTAGCGTTCGACACCGCGACCGCTACAAGCTCCGGCGAACTTCTACCGAGCTGTCTGGAGATAGTGAATAAGGCACGGCCCGTGTCGGGAGGCGACATCGATATCCCGCCGAGCGGATTGAGTTGCTGGCACTACATGGCGGCGATTCAGAACGCGTCGGTTCTGGAAGACGTGCGTGGAGTGCGGTTACTTGGAATTTGCGCTCCACCAGAAACAACTTTGATCGATTACATCCGCATTTTCGTGCGGTATGCGCGTAAAATTAAGACGCAAGAGAGCAACGCAGCGGCACTCGCAGTTGTCGCTCTCAGCAAAACCTTTCCGTGCGAAGCCAGCGGAACACGAAAATAGGTGCCTTAGACGAGCATCATCGCCCGCCCGGAACGTCGGCAAGAGCGTGGCAGATGGAGAAACCAAGGTCCCCGTGGTGAGTGATCGGCATCTGGCCAACGGTGACTTTGCATAGGCTCGGTAACCTGAAGCTGCGCTTCTCGGCGTTCTAGCGATTTTTCATTTTTCGCGTCACACATTTTCTCACTTGCAAATATTTTCCGTTCTTACCTAGTTCGGCTCGACAGGCGTCAATTGCTTCTACGGTCGACATCCTTTTCTGGCTCACACATTTTCTCACCTGCGAATACCGCCCGTGCCTCCCTAATTCTGCTCGGCAAGCTTTGATGGCGTCGACGGTCGACATTTTTTCAATGGTGGTCGGTTGGGTATCGGGAGCCGAGGAGGCTGCTGTCGCCACTAGGGCCACCTGTAGGACGATCGCATATCTAAGCATGGCTTGCTCCCTGCGAACGGGAAAGTTCACGGTTCTACAGCCGACCTGCCTCGGTATCGGAACTCGCCGACCGAGCTTTACCGATAACATTCTTTGGCGGCTTCGACCCGTTGCAGAAAGCTAATAAGCTGCCAATCATGATCAGTTAGAGGCAATACGGTTACGTCGACATAGGCGCACGCCGCATTTCCGAAGACGCGCACCGCGCGCCGCTCTGGAAAGCAATATCCCGCCGCCCACAAAATGGCGTTTCGCTGATGCCAGAGTTGACCGCAATCTAGGGCGTACAGGCCGCTCTTTGCACCGACAGTCAACTGTTGCATCACCCCCCGCGGATAGACGGTATTCGCGATAAAGTGCACTATCGATCCAGCTTGAGTTGGTCTTGCAGATTGCAATTCAACAATCGTACCGAGGCTCAGTGCGAGCGGTAGGCTGTAGAGGAATGCGAGCCGTTTTAACATCGTGATCTGCCGGACTCTGCGACTTGAACCAGTCACCGCAAGGGCGTTCCCATTCGTGTTTCCGCACGGAGACAAATAACGCCATAGTTCTCGTCAGTCCGCCGGTTCGTTGAGCGTCCTTCGCCAAGGACAGGGACATGACGCGTACCCGTGTTTGGCGCGAAGCAAAGAATGGCTGCCGTCGGCGCGTGGACGTCCGGGAGAGTGCCCCTGCGGATATGAGCAAAAAGACCGCGCGGCTATGCAATTGCCGCAACGGAGCGCCCTGTGCGCCACCCTAAACGAAGAAGAAATACATTTCTGACGCGGGGGCGCAGCAGCCGCGCAGGCCATCCGGCCCCGAAAGCCAAGTGTCGTATCAAAAGACCAGCGTCAGGAGGCCGCACAGAACGAAACTGCCGAGCAACACCGACCAGTCGGAAGGTGTCAACCCACATAGCCTGCCGTCGCTCAGCACAGAATTGATCATAGTAGTTCCGATGTGAGGCAGTTTGCAGTATAACGCCTAGCCGCAATTGCGGCTGTAGCACCAATGCTACAGTACGGCTGATTCCTGGTGTTCAGCAAACAAAATGGCTAAGGCGACGGCCGGGTTCAGTCCATAGTTTTGCGAGCGTGATATTTTTGTCGCACCGTGATGCTACCACCTTTTCAGGCCGGACTACCAAGAGGTCGAGGCGGAGGGTGGTGGTATAAGAAGTTGGAGAATTGTTTGTGTGGTACGACACGTTGAAATATTTGATCGAACTGTTCTTGGGTCTGTTTGGTCAGTAAAGGATAGACCGCGGTTTTGTGGCTGAAAGGTCACAGTCTGCAACATTTGTTGTGGGCAACATAAAAAAGAACCCCAAGCAGTCGACGCGCCTGGGGCTTCCGCTGAGTTGTTGCCTCGACCAGGCCTCTGAGCAGGGCGACAGGAATTGTCGGGGGGCTTGTTGCCGCCCTGCCGGCCTATTGGGCTTTAGCCGCCCGCACCGCGCCCTCGGCATCGTTCTCCGGTGCCATCGGGTCGCCGAACAGCGCCATCAGTAGGTCGCCGAGCTTCTTGACGACCTTGTCGCCTAATTCCCGTTCGCCCCGACCTCGGTCGCTTCCCGCGTCCGACCGCCCAACGCTATGGGACCGGGTGCGTCAACAGCGACTGCTGTCCCGTCTGCCCCGCCTGGGTGAGCAAAGCGCCCCCGTGGCCATCCGCCGTAGCGACGAAGCTTCCCGCCGTATAGTTGCCGAGTAGCGCGATGCTGGCGGCATGGCGGCCCTCGTCCACTGTGAGCGTACCCCCGGTCTCGGCGTAGGCGAGCGTCGTCTGGGCGCCGAAAGCGATCTGGGAAACATCGACTCCGTGGTGCCTGCCGAGGATAGTCGCCGAACCGGTGTCGACGCTGCCGCCATTCACCACCGCCGGACCAAGGATCGCGACGGTCCCGCTGACGCCGGCGGTGACTCTGAAGTTCGCGGAGGTGTAGTGGCCGATGAAATCGATCACCGCCACCTGCGACGCACCGCTCATAACCGTCCGCGCGCCATCGAGGAGGCCCATAAACTTGCCCGGCTTCGCTTCCGCGCCTTATCAATCCAACGATCCGAAGCTCGCCGCGCGTCGCACTGCTGCTAGAACGTTAAAGTCAGGAGAGGTATTGGGCTATTATTATCCGGCCCACTTTCCGCCAAAGTCGTCAAACACGGTTGCGGGTTACACAATTTTGGGAATGATAGAATTTTCGGAATGATAGAGAGCCCCGCGCGATGCTGCGTCCACCTGTTCGCATCACGTTGGAGGACCGATGCAATAGTTAAGCGATATGTTGAGGGGCTGTCTTCCAGAGCGCAGCTTTTCACGCTCAGGGCGCGGTGATAACACGCGCAAGATGCACGCAAATGATCCCTCCGAAACCCAAATCTCATTGATCATTGGATCCTCAGTGGACCAGGACACCTTCGATTCCTTCACGATACAGCAACTGTCCGTTTTCGGCCTCGGTAAGCTCGGACTGCCTCTCGCGGCACTCTTTGCGCAGAACGGCCTCCGGACAGTCGGCATTGACGTGGACATTGCCTTGGTCGAAAAACTGAGGACTGGCAAGATACCGCTGCTCGAGCCGGGACTTGAGGCGCTCCTGGCGGCGGCCGCGCCGAAAATCAACTACACCACCGACGCACGCGCGGCGGCCGATACCGATGCGTCAATCATAGTGGTCTCGACGCCGTACGACTCTTCGCGAGCGGCATTATCGAGCACGTCTGTCGAAGAGGCTTGCAGCGAACTGTGTGCAGCGCTGCGCGAACGTACGCCCTGGCGTTATCACCTTGTCATTATCTCCTCGACCGTCCTGCCGGGCGCGATGTCAACGAGAATCATCCCGGCGCTCGAAAAAGGGTTCGGGCGGCGCGCGGGCGCCGAATTCGGCATCGCATACGTTCCGGAATTCGCGGCGCTTGGAGAGGTGGTCTCCGGTTTGCAACGCCCACCGTTCCTGCTGATTGGCAGCGACGACGCCCGCGCGGGCGCTAGGGCTGCTGCACTCTACGGCAGGATTGTTGGCGACCGCACTCCCCCCCGCTTTCTGTCCATCCAGGACGCCGAGCTCACTAAGATCGCTCTCAACGTGTTTCTCTGTTTGAAGATCTCATTTGGCAACCTTCTAGCTCAGTTCGGCGACCGGCTTGGCGGCGCAGACCTAGACATCATCGCTAACACGCTGGCGCTTGATCCGCGAATCGGATCGGGTCTGCTGCGCGGCGGCATTCCTTACGGAGGCCCCTGTCTGCCGCGCGACGTCGACAGCTTCCTTCATCTGTCGCGAGCGCTCGCTCTTGACGCGCCGCTGGCGCGGGCGTTGCCCGACGTCAACAACGCACAATACGACCTGATCGAGAGGCATGTGCTTGCATGCCAACCACGCTGTGTCGCAGTGCTCGGCCTTTCATTCAAACCCGGAACAGCGGTCACGACCGCATCACCAGCGTTCGAATTTGTACGTAGGCTGCAGGCCCGCTTGATCGAAATCGTCGTCTTTGATCCGATTTCCGAGGCACGTGAAGCGGCTATCGCAACCTTTGGATCGACAATCTCATCTTGCGATACCCTCGATGAAAGCCTTCGAAGAGCGGACGTGATTTTGATCTGCAATCCCGATCCAGACTTTGTTGCTATTTCGGCTGCAATTCCTGCGGACCGTCATATTGTCGACCCCTGGGGCTGCGTGCAGGGACCGCATCCAGGCCTTAAGCGTCCTGGCCGGCTTCCCGTGCACAAGGCACGCGGTGATCAACCCCAGCTTATCCCCACGTCCAGCGCCGTCCGATGAAGACGGCGCTCGTGTGCGGAGGGGGAGGATTCATCGGCGGGCATCTCGTCAGACGGCTGAAGCGCGATGGTTTGTGGGTGCGCGCCGTCGATCGAAAACATCACGAGTTTGCACCATGCGAGGCGGATGAGTTTGCCCTGGGCGATCTCCGCGATGCCCGCTTTTGTAAAGAGGCGATAGATCGTCCATTCGATGAGGTTTATCAACTAGCCGCGGAAATGGGAGGCGCCGAGTTCATCTTCGCCGGTCGATTTGACGCCGACATCCTGCAGAGCTGCATGATCGATCTCAATGTCCTGACTAATTGCGTTGCACGCGCGGTAAAGCGTGTATTTTTCGCTTCGTCGGCCTGCGTTTATCCGCAAGGAAATCAGGTAGCTCGAGAGGCAGTGAACTGTGCAGAAGACACCGTCTATCCAGCGAACCCTGACAGCGAATACGGCTGGACCAAGATTTTTGGCGAGCATCTTTATTTGGCACACGGGCGCTGCAGCAGTTTGCAGGCGCGAATTGCGCGCTACCATAACGTATTCGGCCCCTACGGAGCCTGGAACGGAGGACGCGAAAAAGCGCCCGCTGCGCTATGCCGCAAAATCGCGCTCGCGCGCAATGGCGGTAGCATCGAGATTCTCGGAGATGGTCAGCAGAGCCGCACGTTCCTGTTCATAACAGAATGCATCGAGGGGACGATTCGGCTGATGCGTTCCGACGTTGTGGAGCCGCTCAATATCGGTTCCGACGAAATGGTGACCATCGAAGAGCTCGCCGATTTGATTATCAAAATCTCGGGCAAAGTCCTGCACAAGACTTAGCCGACCGGAGTTCACGCGCGGAGGTCGGACAATCGGCGCATCCGCGAGGCGCTCGGGTGGGCACCTTCGGAGCCGCTGCGCAAGGGCTTGGAGCAGACTTATGCGTGGATCGAAAAGCAAGTTACAGGCGGCTTATCCGCATGATCGGCGCTTGGCTTCAGAGCCTCATGGGTCGGCCGCCGACAGCGGCTCGCGGCAAACTCGTCATCGTGGCGTTCAATCTGGCCAATCAATGGAGCCATCACTACAACGAGCTCCTGGGCTACAAGGAGGCGGCACGTTCTCTGGGTCTGGTACCTCACATTCTCGTCCCGCGCTCGGCCGAGCCAGCCCTTGCGGCGGCGCTTTCCGCGGCGCCCGTAATCGAACCTCCACCCGCTATGGTGAATGTCACCATCGATAATCTGGTCGACCATTTGCTCGCCTTCGCCGACGCGAAGCGACACCTGGCATCGCTCTGGGCTGCAGTCGAAACGCACGACCTGAGGTCGGACGACTTCCTGTTTTTTCCGGTCCCACATCCCGCGGTGGTCGCCAGTGTTGGAGAATGGCTTGCACGCAGAGCCCCGGAGCGGCATCCGAGCGTATTCTTTCGTTTCACCGGCGGAGAAGTCTCCCAGAGAACGTCGGGGCGCATCGACTACGCTGCAATCCTCTTCCGCCTGGCTTGCTCGGAGCTTGGCCAACTGCCCGGACATGAACGTGTGTTCCTGCTTGCCGACAATTCGCCGACGGCGCGCGTGCTGACTCGTTTCTGCTGCCGGCGGGCTTTTCTTATGACATTGCCGAAGTATCTTGGTTCAACGGCGAGCGACGATGCCGTTACGACCGATCCGTACAGCATCCATGTGCATTTCAATTCGCGATCGGGTCGCCTCATTGGCGAACTCAGCAACGTCATTCGCCTGGTTGCTGCCGCCCACCCGGCGATCCGTTTCACCATCAAAACCAGTGGCCTCGTCGCCGAAAAACGCGCTTTGATCGAATCCCAGTGCGCTTCGCTTGCGCACGTCCTGCCTGACGAGCAAGACGCGGGCGACTACCTCGCCAACTTTTCAAAGTGCGCCGTTGTCGTGCTGGCCTACGAGGCGCAGCCTTACACAGCGGGCTCCTCCGGGGTTTTCATCGAAGCTGCGAGTTTCGGCAAGGTCGCCGGTGTGCCGGCCGGGACGTGGATGAGTGAACAGATCGCCGACGGCTGCGGCGCCGGCACAACGTTTGCGGAACCCGGAGCGGAATCGCTTGCCGCCGCACTCTTGCAAGCGATCGCCGACTTCCCCCGCCTCAGCACCCTCGCGCGTGAACGCGCACCAGAGGTACGAAGCCGAAACTCCAGTGCACGATATATCGAGCAGATCATGAGTTTAGTCCGGCAGATGCCGGACATGGAACCAGTCTGCCACCTCGATGAAGAGATTAACTTCGGTGACACTTTCGATTCGCGCTACTTCATGCGCGAGGGCTGGGGAGAGACTGAGGATTGGGGTGTCTGGACTATCGGCCGCCATGCTGTTCTATGCATTGGATTTGCATCGCCGCAAGCCGTAGTCCTGCGCGCGTTGGTTCAACCGTTTCTGACAAAGACACATCGCCGTATCGAGGTTCGCGTTTCTGCCGGGCCGCGGCAGGTAGCGCGATGGACCTTCAGTCTAGACAGCGATGCGGGCGACAGACCGCAGTGGCGCGAGGCTTTGATTCGACCAATAAGCCGTTGCACCACACTTACAATTTCCTTTGCGATAGACGCGCCAACGTCTCCATTTGCAGAGGGGATATCCGGTGATAAGCGGACACTTGGCCTGGGACTGCGCAAGCTCATCTTCCGCTCGTTCCACTGACCAGCCTCGTGGTCTACTGTCTCACCTCCTCAGCTCATATCAGCGCGAAAGTGCAACTCCCCAATGACCCCGGCATTTGCCACCGCCGTGCAACATCCCCTGCTTTGTAAGTTCGGTCGCGGGCTCGCATTGTATCTTCCTTGCTGCAGGATCGGCGCGTGAAGCCGCGATCTGCGATTGGCACCGCCTATTTGGCCGCCAAGCTGCGCCTACTGCTGTGCGGGTCGATCTTGGCGGCAATTTTCAGCTTCGGCGTGTACCTGTCGAATGGCCGCACCGATCGCAGCGGCGATACGGTACCGGCCTCCCTCATCCCGGTGACCGTATTGCTACACGGCACGACAATGCTCGACAGCTTTGCCGAGGAAGAGCATCGCCGCTTCGCAAACCCGTATTGGCTTAAGGAAACGCCTTACGGAGCGGCTTCGCGTTACCCGCTCGCCAGCGGCATACTCTCTATCCCAATCTATGCGGTCCCAGTGTTGCTGCAGCAGTGGCGGAAACCGCCGCTCTCAATCGACGAGTGGCGCGACTTTGCCGTGGGCCTACTGCAGAGGTGGCGGCGTCCATTTTCGCAGCGGCGGCGGTCGGCGTGTTCTGGTCGATCTGCGTCGCTCTCGGCTTTCGCCCATGGCTGGCTGTTGCTCTCACCGTCCTTTTTGCCTTCGGCAGCGAGAACTTCGCGATCTCCTCTCAAGGTCTATACCAGCACGGCCCTGGCAGCCTCGCATTGCTTTGCGCAATTCGCGCATTCTTGGCCCTCCAATCACGGCGCAAAACCGCCGCACTTTTTGTTGGATTGTTTTTGGCGCTGGCTGTAGCGATCAGGATCAACAATTTGCTTCTGGCAGTACCGATCGGCGTTGCAGTCCTTTTTCAACAGCCTCGTTTGTGGCAGTTGCTCCTGGTCGCACCGACATTAGTTGCAGTACTTCTAGTTGGTTACAACGAGACTGTATTCGGCAGCTTCCTTGGTGGCGGCCAGCGGGAAACTGGCAATTTGGCGGTTGCCAACATCCCGAGCGGACTGCTGGGTTCCTTCTTTAGCCCAGCGCGCGGCCTTTTTCTGTACTTTCCCGCTGCGCTATTGGCTCTTATTGTTGTATCGCAACGTGCAGGCTCACTGTGGCATGATCCGCTCTTCTTCGCTCTTGGCTTGTCCATTTTGCTCGTCACTCTACTCAATTCTTCCTTCAAGATATGGTATGGTGGACACTCATTCGGCCCGAGGTATTTCACGGAGGTCCAAGCGCCGATTCTGATCCTGCTCGGGGTCTCACTAGAAACGAGCGGGCTGCGTTCAGGTGTTGTGGCCGCGTGCCTCGCACTGATCATACCCTACTCAGTCTTTGTACAGACAATGGGCACATTTAACGATGCCACGATGGTCTGGAATGCCTTCCCTACCAACGTGGACCAGGACCGCTCCCGGCTTTGGGACTGGAGCGACAACCCGATCTTCCGCGGCCTTCGCGTGAAAAGCCGTTAACAACCAAAGACCGGCTTCGCTTTCGCGTACGTATCGTGCGTGCAGAATCTTGCAGTCGACTGTCGGAACAATGGTGCGGCGGATGGTGCACTTCGCCGTGGCGGATACCGACGCCGCCGACAGGCCGTGATCCTGTTACGTTGATTGGCCCTCCCCTTCTCGGTCAAAGGGCCGCCATCCTCAAGCGGCCTTCACGGCCCCCAGAAAGAGCGTAAGTTGGGGGGCCAGTACTTCCGGGGGCCAAAGGGAAACGGGCACCCGGCGCAGTCAAATCAGGGATTTCTCAAAGACGTCTTCCCAATAATCCATTGGGAAAGACCATAGGAAGATTGACATGCCCGCCTCGCCGCGCCGTTTCACAGGGTCTGCAGCCATGATCATCCTCCTCCTCGCCGCGGGGCTTGCCGTGCCGCGCGCGGCGGCCGCTGCCGACATGACCGCCGAGGAAAGGGTCGCGATCCTGGGCGTCTATCAGATGGAATGCGCGCCGCTGAACGCGCGTCTCAAGGCGCTTCTCACCGAACTCTCACAGAGCCTGGACGGCGACCAGATTGCCATCAGCGCATCCGAGAAACGCCAAGACCT
>Ga0210409_10003245_pt1 | contig 18476 bp, 18 predicted proteins | sample IncBWH17MmetaG_FD_161649 | JGI IMG/M metagenome (GOLD analysis project Ga0210409, IMG submission 161649) | Forest soil microbial communities from Barre Woods Harvard Forest LTER site, Petersham, Massachusetts, United States - Inc-BW-H-17-M | ecosystem: Environmental > Terrestrial > Soil >... | reverse complement strand
ACCATAGATTGAGCGTGTTTGGATTTGTGGAGATGTTGCTCTACATTATGATTCTGCTGGTTGGTTATATCTTCCTCTGGAACAAGGGCGCGCTGAACTGGGATAACTAACCGCCCGTCCGGAATCGGATCCATCGTGGAATCATCAGAAGCAGGCAAAAACCCTGCGGTAGATAAGCTCAGGGACTGGGACAAGCAGGCCGTCGCCGAAGTAATTGAATTCAGAGGCGAAACGACCGTTGTCGTCCCTCAGCAACATCTCGTGCGCGCGGCGGAATTCCTGGTGTCCGAGCCTTCGCTGCGGTTCACTTTTCTTTCCGATATCACGCCGGTTGACCGGTTCCCCATGGAACCGCGCTTCGAGATGAATTACCACCTGCTTTCGATGGAGCGCGGCCTGCGCTTGCGCCTGCGGGTGCGCCTGCCGGGCGCGGAACCGGCTCTGCCGACTGTCAGCGGCGTCTGGGCCACCGCCAACTGGCACGAGCGCGAGGCTTTCGATCTTTTCGGCATTCGATTTCATGGGCACCCCGATCTGCGCCGCATTTTGATGCCGGACGATTGGGAGGGATACCCGCTCCGCAAGGATTATCCCGTGGAGGGGTTCCGCTAAATCGAGCGGCCGAGGGCTGACCTATGACCACTAAGACTACTGTGATCGAGACACCAGCCGGCCCGGCGCAGCCGATGATTCTGAACATGGGTCCGCAGCACCCGTCCACGCATGGCGTTCTACGTGTCGTCCTCGAGCTCGATGGAGAAATCGTCCTCACGGCGAGGCCCGACATCGGCTACCTGCATACCGGCATCGAAAAATCCTGCGAATCGAAAACGTATTCGCAATGCATCACTCTCACCGATCGCATCGATTACCTGGCTCCGCTTTCGAACAACCTCGGTTTCTGCCTCGCCGCCGAAAGGTTGATCGGAATCGAAATTCCCAAGCGCGCGCAGTACATTCGCGTGCTGCTGACCGAGCTGACGCGGGTCAGTTCACACCTGGTTTGGCTGGGAACGCACGCAATCGATCTGGGCGCGATGTCCGTTTTCCTTTACAGCTTCCGCGAACGCGAAGAGATCATGAAGATTTACGAGTACGTTTCCGGCCAGCGGATGATGACCAGCTACTTCCGCATCGGTGGACTCGCTCTTGAACCGCCACCGGACTGGCTCGATCGAGTGCGGCGCGTCGTGGATGCCATGCCCGGCCATATAGACGAATACGAAACCTTGCTGACGCACAACCGCATCTGGATGGCCCGGACGAAGGGCGTGGGCTACCTCAGCCCGGAAGGCGCAGTCGCCATGGGCGTTTCCGGTCCGCTGCTGCGCGCGAGCGGCGTCGCTTACGACGTGCGCAGGGCTTTCCCCTATTCGAGCTACGAGGAGTTCGACTTCAACGTGCCGACGCAAACCGCGGGCGATTGTTACGCGCGATACCAGGTGCGCGTGGCCGAGATTCGCGAAAGCCTGAAGATCATCCGCCAGGCGATGGACAAAATCGAGCCCACCGGGCCATTTCGCGCCGAAGTCCCGGGGATCATTCCCCCGTCGCGCGAAGAGATGAAGACCTCGATCGAAGGCCTGATCTATCACTTCAAGATTTTCACCGAGGGATTCGCTGCGCCCCCAGGTGAGGTCTACCAATGCATTGAATCGCCGCGCGGCGAATTGGGAGTTTTCATTGCCAGCGACGGTTCGCCCAAGCCGTACCGCGTGAAGTTCCGCACGCCGTCGTTCGTCAACCTGCAATCGCTGCCGATGCTTTGCGAAGGCCGTTTGATCGCCGATGTGGTAGCTTGCATCGGCACAACCGACATTGTTCTAGGCGAAGTGGACCGCTAGCTCCCGGGGACCAAGAACCAGACCATGCAACTGCCTCCGCAGCTGGAAACAAAGTTCAATGAGCTTGTCGGCCGTTACCCGGTCAAGCGCTCGGCGCTGATTCCCATGATGGTCTACGCGCAGGACCAGTTCGGGTTCCTGAGCGACGAGATTCTCCGGGAAATTGCCACGCGTCTGGGCTTGAACACGATTGAGGTCGAGGAAACTCTCGCCTATTACTCCATGCTCCGCCGCAAACCCGCGGGCAAATATCACATTCAGGTCTGCACCAACATTTCCTGCATGCTCCGCGGCGGCAGTGAGCTTTACAAGCACGTGCAGAAGCGGCTGGGCATCGGCCACAAGGAAGTGTCCGCCAGCGGCACTTTTTCCCTCGAAGAGGTCGAATGCATCGGCGCCTGCTCGGGCGCGCCGGCGATGCAGGTAAACTACGATTTCCACGAAGAGCTGGACGCGGACAAAGTGGACGCCATCCTCGAGCAGCTCGAAGCCGGAAAAGTTCCCAAGCCCGTGCCGGTCATCTCCGGCGCGCTGCATCCGCGCGATGCGGCTGAGATTCCGGTGATCACCAAGCGCTTCGGAATCCCCAACGCGAAGAAAATCGACACCTATCTGCAGAACGACGGCTATAAGGCGCTGGAAAAAGCGCTGAAGGAGATGACGCCGGCTTCGATCATAGACGAGGTGAAAAAATCAAACCTTCGCGGACGCGGCGGCGCCGGCTTCCCCACTGGGATGAAATGGAGCTTCGTTCCCAAGGATTCGCCTAAACCAAAATACGTGCTCTGCAATGCGGACGAAAGCGAACCCGGCACCTCGAAGGACCGGCCGCTAATGGAGCTCGACCCCCACCAGTTGATCGAAGGCACGGTGATTGCCGGCCGCGCGATTGGATCGAACCAGGGCTACATCTATATACGCGGCGAATATCGCTATTTGCTCGACCTCATGGACATCGCGCTCGCCGAAGCCTACGCCAAAGGCTTTCTCGGCAAGAACATTCTGGGCACAGGTTTTGATTTCGAACTTTGCACGCACAGTGGCGCGGGCGCCTACGAATGCGGCGAGGAATCGGCGCTCATGGAGTCGCTCGAAGGCAAGCGCGGCTATCCGCGCATCAAGCCTCCTTTTCCCGCAGTCGTCGGCCTGTACGGATGCCCGACGGTCATCAATAATGCGGAAACGCTCAGCACCGTACCCGCCATCATCAATGGGGGTGGCGATTGGTATGCCGGCCTGGGCACTCCGAAAAATGGCGGCACGCGCCTCTATTCAATCTCCGGACATGTGAACAAGCCTGGAATTTACGAATTGCCGCTGGGATTTCCGCTGCGGCGGATGATCTATGAAGTCGCCGGCGGCATGAGGAACGGCAAGAAGTTGAAGGCCGTGATTCCGGGCGGAAGTTCCTGCCCGCTGCTTTCGGCGGATGAAATTGATGTGGCCATGGACTACGACTCTGTCGCAAAGATCGGCTCGATGCTCGGCTCGGGTGGCACGGTGGTCATGGACGAGGACACCTGCATGGTGGATGTGGCGCGCCGGATCATGCACTTCTACGCGCACGAGTCCTGCGGCTGGTGCATCCCATGCCGCGAGGGCACGGCATGGCTGCAGAAGATGCTCGACCGCTTCCACGAGGGCGGCGGCCGCGAGGAAGACATCCCGTTGATTGACGATCTCTCGAAAAATATGCTGGGCAGGACATTCTGCGCGCTTGGCGACGCCGCGGCGCTGCCGACGATCAGCATCGTGCAGAAGTGGCGTGGCGAATTTGAAGATCATCTCCACGGCAAGTGCGCCTACAACGCCGCAGAGATGATCGTCGGAGCGCAGTAAAGCGACCATGGCCGATCAAAAGCAGATCGCGTTCACGATAGACGGGCAGCCGGTGACAACGTCCGCGGGCACGCTGGTAATCGAAGCGGCCAAGACGCAGGGGATCGAGGTCCCATCTTTCTGCTACTACCCGGGTTTGTCGCTCCAAGCAGCCTGCCGTATGTGCCTGGTCGAAGTCGAAAAGATGCCCAAACTGCAGACCGCATGTACTCTGGTCGCCACCGATGGCATGGTGGTGAAAACCTCCACGGATCAAGTCCACGCAGCGCGTAAGAATATGATCGAGTTCCTGCTCTCGAATCATCCACTCGACTGCCCCGTATGCGACAAGGGCGGCGAGTGCGAACTGCAGGACATGACCTTCCGCTACGGCCTGGACAAGACGCGCTTCATTGAGGAAAAGCTGCACACGCCCGAGGAAAAGTGGTCGCCGCTGGTTTATTACGACGCGCCGCGCTGCATCCTGTGCTTCCGCTGCGTGCGCGTCTGCGACGAAGGTATGGACGTCAAGGCGCTCGGCGTCGGTTCCCGCGGCGTGCACTCCGTCATTCTGCCGAATAATCCGGACGAGCTGGCCTGTGAAGAATGCGGCATGTGCATCGACATTTGTCCTGTCGGCGCGCTGACCAGCGGCACGTATCGCTATCAGACGCGCCCCTGGGAGATGACCTACGTCGCCAATCCCTGCGCGCATTGCTCGAATGGCTGCAAGACCACGCTCAGCGTGCGGAACAATGAAATTCTGCGCGCCAATAACCGCGACCATTCCGGCGTCAACGGCGAGTTCCTTTGCGCCAAGGGCCGCTTTGGATACGATTTCACGACGAATCCCGAGCGCATTCGCCAGCCGCTGGTCCGCCGCAATGGCAAGCTCGAGCCCGCGAGCTGGGAGGATGCGCTCGAAGAAGTCGCGCGCCGACTGAAGCAGGCGCACGACTCACATGGCCCCGCGGCCGTCGGCGTGATCGGCTCGAACCATACGACCAACGAGGAACACTATCTGCTGAATCGCTTCGCGCGCGTCACGCTGGGCACGAACAATCTTGATCATCACCGCACGGCGGACTATGCGGGACTCGCGGCCGCGCTGGGGTCGAAAGCTAAGGATTCTCTCGCGACCATGGCTGATGTCTGCAACGCCCCGGCTGTGGTGCTCGTCGCCAACGACGTCACGCAGCAGAATCCCCTGGTCGCCTGGCAGATTCGCACCGGCGTGCGCCACCATGACCTGCACCTTTACGCCATCAACAGCCTACCGAGCAAGATTCATCGCCAGGCGAAGATTGCAGTCGAAGTCGCCAAGGGCACCGAGCACCTGGCTCTGCGCTGGCTCGCCTCCGAAAAGGGACAGTTCGACCCGAAAACTACGGAAGCGCTCGTGCAACTTAAAGCAGCGGTCGAAGCCGAGACGGACGTGGTTGTTCTCTTCGGTGCGGATATTCAGGGCGCCGCGATACGCGATCTCGTTTCGCTTGCTGCGCGATTTGGCGGCAAGACGAAATTCATGGCGCTGGGCGACTACGCGAATTCGCGCGGCGCTGCCGACATGGGGATCCTGCCCGACCGCCTGCCCGGTTACGCTCTTCTTTCGGATTCAGCCGAACGCGCGCGATTCGGAAAGCTGTGGGCCGGCGAGATTTCAGCCTCGCCTGGGTTGACTGCACGCGCCATGATGGAAGCAGCGGTTTCAGGCAAGCTGAAAGCTCTGTACGTGGTCGGCGCGAATCCGTTGAAGACATTTTCGGTCGCGCAGCCTGATCGTATGGCAGGTTTGGAATTGCTGGTCGTTCACGACCTGTTCCTTACCGAAACCGCGCTGCGCGCCGACGTTGTCCTGCCGGCCGCATCCACTTACGAAAAGGACGGCACGCTCACGAACACTGCGGGCGAAGTGCAGATGACCCATCGCTCGATTGATCCGCAGGGACCGCGCAGCGATTTCGATCTGCTCCGCATTCTTTCGCATCAGCTCAGCCTGCTCGGACTAGGAACGCCGATCCGGCTGCGCACGGCCGAATCGGCGTTCGATGAAATCCGTCAGAATGTGTCGGGTTACGACATTTCACCCGCCGCTCTGCTGGCTGGCGGCGCGGAGCTGGCGGCGGCGACCAGCAAGTCGCCCGAGGCAGCGTACGACGTGCCCGTGGGCGCAATTTTCTCTTCACAGGATTTTCTGTTTACGAGCGGCACCCTGGGCCGTTACTGTTCCAGGCTCACTTCGACCAACGAGGCTAAACAATCGCCGTGGAGTTCATCTCCCAACATCCAGTCCTGGTGGCAGCGGTAGTCAAGGTTCTCATCCTGCTGTTTATTGTGATGACGGCTTTGGCGTACCTCAGCTATGCCGAACGCAAGCTCATCGCGCATATCCAATCGCGCTGGGGCCCGTACAACGTCGGCGCCCACGGGCTGCTCCAGCCTCTGGCTGACGGCATCAAGTTCCTGTTCAAGGAGGACGTCACTCCGCCGGCCTCGGATCGCTTCATTTACACCATGGCTCCGTTCCTCGCGCTGGCGCTCGGAATGTCGACGATCGCTCTCATTCCGTTCGGCCCGCCGTCGGTGCGTTTCCCCAACGGCGAGGAAGCCTTCTCCGTCGCGGACCTCAACCTCGGATTGCTTTTCGTCTTTGCGATCACCTCGCTCGGCGTCTACGGCGTCGCGCTCGCCGGGTGGTCCTCCAATAGCAAGTATTCCCTGCTGGGCAGCCTGCGCAGCTCGGCCCAGATGGTCAGTTACGAAGTTTCGCTCACGATTTCCGTTGTCGGAGTGGTCCTGCTCGCGGGAACGCTCAATTTCAACGACCTCATCCAGAGCCAGCACGGATACTGGCTCCACTTCATCCCGCGCTGGAATTGTTTTCCGCAGATCGTCGGCTTTCTCTGCTATTTCGTCGCCGCGATCGCGGAAACCAACCGCGTTCCCTTCGACCTGCCCGAGGGTGAGACCGAGATCGTCGCTGGATTCCACACCGAGTATTCCAGCTTCAAGTTCGCCATGTTCTTCATGGCCGAATACGCGAACATGATTACGGTCTCCTGCCTCGCGACCATTCTTTTCCTCGGCGGCTGGCTCTCGCCCTTGCCCGATCGCTGGACCTGGCAGATTTATCTCCCCGGAGCGGGCCTGCTGATTCTTGCCGCCTATTGCGCATGGGACACCGTCGCGGAAATGCGCGGCATCGCCCGCCTTCAGTTCGCTGTGGTCACGCTGATAGCCGGCGGCGCGGGATTGCTTTGCCTGATTCCCGCGGTGGCCGAAACGATCAAGGGCCCGTTTTGGTTCACCACCAAAATCCTGGCGATCCTGTTTTTCTATATCTGGATGCGCGCCACTCTGCCGCGTTTCCGTTACGACCAGTTGATGTCCTTCGGCTGGAAGCTGCTTCTCCCGGTTTCTCTGGCAAATCTGGTGATCACTGCGGCATTCATCGTCTTCTGGCCTCTGTTGAGGCATCCATGAGGCACGAATGAGCATACCCGTCATCCTCTTCTTCTTGTGCGCGTTGGTGGCCGTAGCCGGCGCCGTGCTGCTGATTCTGGCGCGCGAGCCGATTCACAGCGCCCTCGCGCTGGTCCTGGTGATGAGCACGCTCGCCATACTTTACCTGCTTCTCGGCGCGCCCTTCATCGCCGCGGTGCAGGTGATCGTCTACGCCGGCGCCGTAATGGTTCTCTTTGTATTTGTAATCATGCTGCTCAACGCGGGCTCCGAGGAGCGCACCAACATCAGCAGGCTCGCGAAACCCATTGGATTGCCTCTTGGTTTCGTTCTACTACTGGCATTCGCCTATTTCCTGTGGCGCTCCCCGGTCGGTGGCGCTATCGCGAACGGCACTGGTTCCTCCAATGACGCAGCCGACACCGTCAAACTCTCCGAGATGCTTTTCCGCCAATATTTGTTCCCGTTTGAGGCGACATCGATTCTGATTCTGATCGCCATCCTGGGCGCGCTGGTGCTGGCGAGGAAGGAATCATGAGCGCCGTTCCGATTTCCTACTATCTCGTGTTGAGCGCCATCCTGTTCGGACTGGGCGTGGTGGCGGTCGTGTTCAAGCGCAATATCATCACCATTTTCATGTCCATTGAGCTGATGCTCAACGCCGTGAACCTGGCTTTTGTCGCCTTCGCGCGCGCTCACAACCAGCTCGACGGCCTCGTTTTCGTTTTCTTTGTGATTGTGGTCGCTGCCGCGGAAGCGGCCGTGGGGCTTGCGATTGTGATCATGCTGGCGCAAAACCGCGAGTCGCTCAACGTCGAACGCGTCAATCTGCTCAAGCTCTAATGCTGCTACTCAACCATCTCTGGATCATTCTCGCGCTCCCTCTCGCGGGCGCTGCGATCAACGGCCTGCTGGGCAAGCTCTGGCCGAAATCCGCGGTGAATTCCGTCGCGATTGGCTCCGTGGTCCTGTCGTTTCTGGCGGTCGCCGAAACCGTCCGCGAATTTTGCAATCTTGCGCCCAGTCAAATTCCGTTCATCGGCAATTATTTCACCTGGATGATCGCAGGCGAAGCCACGCCGCATCCCTTCCGCGTGGATTTCGCTCTGCAGGTTGATCAACTCACCGTGGTTATGTTGCTGGTGGTCACCTTCGTCGGCATGCTCATCCACATTTATTCGACCGGATACATGGCCCACGAAGGCGGCTATTACCGCTTCTTCAGCTACCTAAATCTATTCATGTTTTTCATGCTCACCCTGGTGATGGCCGCGAATCTCGTCGTGATGTTCGTCGGATGGGAAGGTGTGGGCCTGTGCAGCTACTTGCTGATAGGGTTCTGGTTCCTGAAAAAGTCCGCGACCGACGCCGGAAAGAAAGCCTTCATCGTCACGCGCATCGGCGATTTCGGCTTCACCATTGGAATCCTGCTGGTATTCGCAACATTCGGCACCGTGGCGTTCGGTGAAATTTTTCCGCTGGCCTCGCAACAATCAGAGACCGTGCTCACTACCATCTGCCTGCTGCTTTTCGCCGGTGCTGTCGGCAAATCGGCCCAGTTGCCTCTCTACGTCTGGCTGCCCGACGCGATGGAGGGCCCCACGCCCGTCAGTGCTCTGATTCACGCGGCAACGATGGTCACCGCGGGCGTTTACATGGTCGCGCGCATGAGCCCGCTGTTTTCCCGCGCACCCGTCGCCATGTTCGTCGTCGCCATCGTGGGCGCGGTCACCGCGTTCTATTCCGCCACCATCGGCTTGGTCCAAACAGACATCAAGAAAGTTCTCGCCTATTCCACCGTCTCGCAACTCGGCTACATGTTCCTGGCCTGCGGCGTGGGCGCCTACGCCTCCGGCATCTTCCACTTGATGACCCACGCGTTCTTCAAGGGCTTGCTCTTCCTTGCCGCCGGTAGCGTGATCCATGCCATGGGCGGCGAGCAGGACATGATGAAGATGGGCGGCCTGCGCAAGAAAATCCCGGTGACTTACTGGACCATGCTGATCGGCACGCTGGCCATCGCTGGAATCCCCGGCTTCGCGGGCTTCTTCAGCAAGGACGATATTCTCGAAGCGGCAGAGGCCGGGCGTTACCATCACGTAGTTCTCTTTGTGTTGGGGCTCGTCGGCGCAGGCCTCACTTCCTTCTACATGTTCCGCCTCGTCTTCCTCACTTTCTTCGGCCAGCCGCGCTACGACGAGCACAAAGTCCACGTCCACGAGTCGCCGAAGAACATGACCATTCCGCTCATGATCCTGGCGTTCCTTTCGATTTTTGGCGGATGGTTCGCCGCGCCCAGGCTCGTCGGCAGAATGGACTATTTCGAAAAGTTCCTCGCGCCGGTGTTTGCGTCGTCCCCTGGGGGCGACGTGGCGCCGGCTGCTGCGGAAGCCGGGGCGACCCCTGCGATGGACCTCGTGCACGCGCTCACGGGTTGGCCGGTGATCGTCGGCATCCTCGGCCTGCTCGTAGCCTGGTGGTTTTATATCAAGAACCCGGAAGTGCCGAAGCGACTTGCCAAAAACATCCACGCCCTCTATCTGCTGCTGCTCAATAAATATTACGTAGACGAAATCTACGCCGCGTTGATCGTCCGCCCGCTCCTCTGGATCTCAACAAACGTCCTCTGGCAGGTCGTGGACGAAGGCTTGATCGACGGCACGGTGAACGGCACCGCGACCGTAGCGCGCGAGTCCGGCAGCCAGGCGCGCAAACTGCAGTCCGGCAACACGCGCAGCTACGCCGCCTGGGTGATTGTGGGCGCCGTCGCCTTCACCGCGCTCTTGTTCGGAATTCTGGGGGTGAAGCGCTAACGTGGGAACGCATCCCTATCTGTCGATCATCACGTTCCTGCCGCTGCTCAGCGTCGTGGCGCTGCTGTTGCTCCGCTCCGACGATCACGTGTGGATTCGCCGCATCGCCCTGGCGGCTTCGGTCGCCGAATTTGTGATTTCCGTGTTGTTCCTGCTGCCGAAATTCGAATCCGCCGCCACCGGCTACCAGTTCGAGGAGTTTCACTCCTGGATCGGCGACTCGATTCACTACCACCTGGGTGTGGACGGCATCAGCCTGTTCCTGGTCCTGCTGACTACGTTCCTCACGCCGGTCTCCATCCTGTGCTCCTGGGAATCCATCCACGAAAACGTCAAGGGTTTCTTCGTCTCGCTTCTGGTCATCGAGACGGCCATGATCGGCGTCTTCCTTTCGCTCGACCTTTTCCTCTTTTTCGTGTTCTGGGAGCTCACGCTGATCCCCATGTATTTCATGATCGGCATGTGGGGCCACGGCCGGCGCATTTACGCCGCCATCAAATTCATTCTGTACACCATGTTCGGCTCGATCCTCATGCTGGTGGCCATCCTGTGGCTCTACGGCAGGTCTGGAACGTTTGATCTGCCGGATATCCTGGCGCAGATGCAGTCCGGGCAGCTCGTATTCCCGCCGCACACCGAATTGCTGATGTTCGGCGCATTTTTCCTCGCCTTCGCCATCAAAGTTCCGCTTTTCCCTCTGCACACCTGGCTGCCGGACGCGCATACCGAAGCTCCCACGGCCGGCTCCGTGATTCTGGCCGGCGTCATGTTGAAGCTCGGCACCTACGGAATTCTGCGATTCTGCCTGCCGCTTTTTCCCGAAGCAGCGCACCGCATGGCGCAGCCAATCGCCGTGCTCGCAATCATCGGCATCGTATACGGCGCGCTGGTCGCCATGGTGCAAACCAATTTTAAGCGCCTCATCGCTTACACCTCCGTCAGTCATCTTGGATTTGTTGTGCTGGGAATTTTCGCGTTCAACACCGTCGCGGTTCAGGGCGCTGTCTTCCAAATGCTGAGTCACGGCGTATCCACCGGTGCGCTCTTCCTCGGCGCCGGCATGCTCTACGATCGCCGCCACACATACGAGATAAAGGAGTTCGGCGGCCTCGCAACTCCGATGCCCGTGCTGATGTCCTTCTTTCTGTTCATCGCGCTTTCGTCGCTGGCCCTCCCGCCGCTCAACGGTTTCATCGGCGAATTCCTCATTCTCATCGGGACGTTCCCGAGTCATCACGCATGGGCTTCCTGGGCCTCCAGCGGCGCGGTGCTCTCCGCAATCTATCTCCTGTGGTCGTATCAACGCGTGGCGCTCGGTGAAGTGACCGTCGAGAGGAATAAGACTCTGTCAGACGCCTCCGCGCGCGAGCGCATCATTCTCGTGACGATGGCGGTCGCCATTCTCTTCATGGGCATCGCTTCTCCGCTCTTCACGCGTCGCATGGAAGTTTCCGTCAACAATGTGCTCCAGCAGACTTCGAGTCCCCGCAACGCTTCGCATTCACCGGCGACCGCGCCAGGGCACCCCCTCGTAGCGATGCCGGGCCCGCCGGCTCAAGCTTCTTCCGTTGTCGCCGCAATCGTCGAAAGGCGGATGCAGCCCTGATGCCGGCCGTCAGCCAATTCATCAGCTTCCACAGGCTTGCGCCGGAGGTTCATCTCTGTCTGTTCGGCATCATCATAATGATTGCGGACCCGTTCGTCAGCGCGGCGCGTCAACGGCTGCTGGGCTGGCTCGCTTTCGCCGGTACGCTCTTCGCGCTTCTGGGAGTCCACACCGCCAGCCGTCATCTCGGGCCGGCCTACGACAATCTGATCAGCACGGACTCTTTCAGCATCTTCGTCCATGTGATCGTCATCATCGCCGCAGCTCTCGCCATCCTGGGTTCGATTGACTATCTCGAGCGGCAGCGCATCCAGCGCGGCGAATATTACGCGCTCATCCTGTTCGCCGCCGCCGGCATGGGCATCCTGGCCGGAGCGAACGAACTCGTCACCGCGTTCATCGGTCTGGAAATGAGCTCCATCGCCACGTATGTCCTGGTGGGGTTCCGCCGCCGCTCGCTCGCCTCGAACGAAGCTTCGCTCAAATATTTTCTGCTCGGCTCATTCGCCACCGCGTTCTTCCTCTACGGCATCGCCATGATCTACGGAGTCACCGGCACCACGCGCATTGACGCCGTGCAAGCTGCGCTCGAACCGTACGTGGAGGCCGGAGGGCAGGTGCCAACGCTCGCCGTTTTGGGCATGGGCTTGATTCTCGTCGGCCTCGGATTCAAGGTCGTGATCGCCCCGTTCCAGGTCTACGGGCCCGATGTGTATGAAGGCGCGCCCACGCCGGTCACCGCGCTGCTGGCATCGGGGCCCAAGGTTGCCACGTTTGCGCTAATGATCCGTGTCTTCTACGTGGCATTCGCCCCGGCTCAGGGTCTGTGGTACTGGCTCATCTGCGTCCTCGCCGTGCTGACCATGGTGGTCGGCAATTTCGCGGCCCTGGTGCAGACTAACGTGAAGCGCATGCTGGCTTATTCCTCGATCGCACACGCCGGATACATTCTCGTCGCCTTTGCCGCCTCCACGCCGCTGGGCGTTGCCGCGGTCCTCTTTTATCTGACAGCCTACGTGTTCATGAAGGTCGGCGCGTTCCTCGTCGTCGCGCACCTTGGCCAGCTCGATGAAAAGCGGCTTTTGATTCAGGACTACGCAGGCCTCGGATCCACACAGCCCATGGTGGCCGCGTGCTTCTCGCTGTTCCTGTTCTCGCTGCTGGGATTGCCCGCCACCGGCGGCTTTCTGGGAAAATTCTTCGCGTTCCAGGTCGGGTTGGAGGTTGGCCGCCGTTCACTGGTTCTGCTTGTGGTCATCGCCGCCATCAACAGCGTCATCGGCGCTTACTACTATTTGCGCGTGATTATCACCATGTATTTCCAGGAGCCGTCCGCGGACTACACTCCGACCCCGGTCGCCCCGTCGGTTACTTTCGCCCTCGTCATCGCTGCCCTGGGCACACTCTATCTCGGCATTCTGCCGTCCCGTGTGTTCGAACTCGCAAAGACTGCCGCCGATTCGCTCTTCCCGCATTAGCCCGAGGCGGGGTCCGCGCATTCGGCGCCTGTTTCGCCCCCAAAAAAAGCCCCGAAGCCAGCTTCAACCCGGCTTCGGGGCGCATACCGCAAGACTCAATCGTCTACTTGATCAGCACAATGACCAACGCATACAGCGTGAGCGACTCAATCAGCGCCACGCCGATAATAAACGCGATTCGCACCGCGCCTCCGGCTCCCGGATTCCGCGCCGTGCCTTCGCAAGCCGCCGCCGTTGCCAGTCCCTGACCGATGCCGCAGCCAGCTGCCGCAATTCCCAGCGCGATTGCCGCCGCCACGCCGACCCAGTTCGTCGTCCCCGCCGCCGGGGTGGCCTGCGCAAATGTAACCGGCGCCAGCATCAGCGCCACAACCGCCACCAGCAAGATCAACGCCGCTTTCTTGTTCATGTCTTCTCCTCCTTATGAATTCGCCGCCAGGAGGTGGTTACCGGAAGTCCTGGGGGACAACCGGTCTCACACTGGAAGCTTCTGTTGCCTGACTTCTTGCCTTCCTTGATGCCGGATTAGTGCTCTTCCGCGGACGCGAGTCCGAGATACACGATCGCCAGGATCGTGAAAATGAACGCCTGCAAGAAAGCCACGAAAACGTGCAGCAGGGCCAGCACCAGCGGAATCGCGATGGGCACCACGCCGGTGGCGTATCCCACCGCATTCCAGTGGGTGGCAAAAACAAAAATCCCGAGCGACAAAGCCAAGAACGAAACGTAGAGCAGCTCGCTGACCATCATGTTGGCCCAAAGCCGGACGCTAAGCGAAAGCAGTCGCGCGAAATGACTGACTGTTTCCACGATGAGCATGATGAGGTTGATCGGAAAAAGCTTCGGCATCGGTCCCAGCAGCGATTTCAGGTAGTGGCCGGTGCCATGCTTGCCGATGCCCGTCGCGTTGTAATACAGAAAAACGATGACGGCGCATCCAAGCGTCACCGTGATCGCACCGGTAGGCGACGCGAATCCGGGAACGAGTGAAATCATGTTGCTGAACAGGATGAAAATTCCGATTGTCGCGATCAGAGGGATGTGGCGATCCGATCCATGCCCCACGATATCGTCCACTAAGTCTTTCACACCGATACCCATGGGATTGGTGATCACGAATTCCATTGCTTGCTGTGTGGCGCCGGGACGATCCACGCTGATGCGCCCCTTCAGCCAAAGGAAGAAAAGTACGGCGATCAGTACGACCAGCAATTCCATCGAGAACGAGTTCGTGATGGGATACTCGGAATTGTCCGGCTTGATGTGCAGGAGCGCGAGCAGCGCCAGCGCCGGTTTGCCCAGCAGGGCGTTGACAACCTTTGTCACACCCAGAATCTGCTCTTCGCCCATGAATCTCCCGAAACAGGAACTGCTCGAATATTTTTTGCGCGAATCGGATTTACGGAGTGTTCCAGCGGTGCTGGCCGTGCACTAATTCGTACCCTAACTCGAGCACGATTGCCGGTACCACCGCCACCAGCCCGCATAGAAACGCGAGCGCGGGCAACCTCAACCAGGCAAGAATAGCATACGCCACCAGCAGCAACAATAAGAGGCGCCCGAAGAACTTCACGTGCACCAGCGGCGGGACGCGCGGATTCTCGATCGTGGCCTGCGCTTGTCCCAGACGGATCAGCGCCGCTGCGCCCTGCCGCAGCCAGCGAAAATTCAACCAGCAGATCGCCGTCCCTGCCGCTGCGCCCGCACCCGCGCGAATTCCCCACCCGATTCCGGCGCCCAGAGTGAATGCTGCGCCCAGACCAATCAAGAATCGTTCGATGCGGCGCTCGATCGCCGCATATTCGGCATCATCCACTTTTCTTGTCCCCGGCGCTCGCCATTTTCAACGCGTCGAAAAGTCCCAGCACAACGCCGCAAAGACCGAGCACGATCATGACCCACGGCTTGGTGTGCAGCCAGCGATCCACAAAAAACCCGATCACGCCACCGATGACTGCTGGCCCGACCAGCAGGAACGGCAATTCCATCGCCAGCGCGATCTGTCTGGCTGCTCCCCCGGTATTCTTCTTCGGCGTAGGACTCTGCAATTCCACGGGCGCTCCCCAACACTTGGCCTTGAACTGGAAAACGCGTTCGCCGTTCCGACAGAATTTCTTACGGATCACGAACGGCTCAAACCAGCCGGGAGTTTAGCGTAGAACGCAGCGCGTATGCACGCAGGCTCCCGCCCAACATCTGTGTCTAGGCGCCGTGGCCCGCGCCGTGAACGATGGCGATGGCGTGGGGCAGCAGCTCGGCAATCACGTCGAGCGATTCCACCGCGCCTTTCGGACTGCCGGGCAGATTGATGATGATCGCTTTTCCGCGAATTCCTGCGGCGCCGCGCGAAAGCACCGCGCGCGGAGTCTTTAGCGCGCCCGCCGCGCGCATCTGTTCAGGAAATCCGGGGATTGTGCGCTCAACCACTGCAGCGGTCGCTTCCGGAGTTACATCTCGCGGGCCAAGGCCCGTGCCACCCGTGGTCAGGATTAAGTCCGCGACGTTCGCATCCGCCGTCTTCTTGAGAATATCTTCGATTGCGACGCGGTCGTCCGCCAGCACCGCGGTTGAAACGACGCTCCAGCCGAGTTCGCGGCAACGCGAGGCCACCGACGGGCCCGAACGGTCCTCGTTCTTACCGGCTGCCACTGAATCGCTGATTGTAAGGATGGAGACGCGCATCAAATCGGCCGGGCTGTCTAACTCTCTGTCGCTTCGATTTTTTCCGCGTCGCCGTCGCGCTGGCCTTCGTCCACCACGCGCAAGGCTTCCATGAGCAGGCCTGTCGTGGTGCGGGAAATCGTGGCGCGTTCCGGCGTGAAATTGAAGTCAATCTCGAATTCGCCGGCCGGCCAGCGCACCACCTGAAACACGGCGGCTTCTCCCTCGACTGAACCCAGCTTCGCGTCTGCGCATTGACCGGCGGAGAAGAATAGCTCGCAGGTCTCATCCTCGTGGCGAATCGTGAGGCGGCAGGATTTCTGTCCCATCTCGAGCGACTGCATCAGATCGAGAATGCTCATTTCCTCGAGCCGCCCTTGAATCACGCCGGGGCGTACCGCGCGGCTCTGCAGCTTTTCCAGCGCGAGCCGGTCAATCACTTTCTTCGTCCGGCGCACCAGATCCTTGATGAAGAACGGCTTAACGATGAACTCCTCCACGCCTTCGACCATCGGCCGCAGCTTTTCTTCCAGGTCGCCTCGGCTGGAGAGAAAGATGAACGGAATCTGTTTGGTTTGCTTGCGTGCGCGCAGTTTTTCGTAGAGCTGGCGTCCGTCGAGTCCCGACATGCGGTAGTCGCACAGGATCAGGTCCGGCGGGTCGTCCACGATTTTCAGCAGCGCGTCGGCCCCGTCCGCCGCCGCGAAGGCCTCGCAATGCGGCGCGAGTCCCTTCATGAGCAAGTCCAGGATCAGGGCGTTATCGTCCACCACCAGGACTTTGACGTCCTTTATCGGCGTCATCGCTTCCCGCTCTTCCGGGATTGGCCAACCGAGCGCAGATACGTTCCGCTGCGCCCCCCCGATTTCTTTACCAGATGCAAATCCGTGATCTCCATGCCCCGTTGCAGAGCCTTGCACATGTCGTAGATTGTCAGCGCCGCCACGGCTGCTCCGACCAGCGCTTCCATCTCCACCCCGGTAGGCCCGGTAACCGTAGCCTCGGACGTGATCTCAATTCCATTCTGGCATAGCTTCGCGCGCACATCCACGTGCGTCAACGCCAGGGGGTGACAAAGCGGAATCAGCTCCGAAGTGCGCTTGGCGGCCGTGATTCCCGCGATCCGGGCGATCTCCAGCGGATTGCCTTTGGGCGATTTCAGGCGTTTCAAGCTGGCAACAGTCGCTCTTTGCATGCGCACAAAGGCGCGCGCGGAGGCCGTTCGCGAGGTCGCCGGCTTGGCGGTCACGTCCACCATCCGAACCTGGCCCGATTTGTCGTAATGTGAGAGCTGCTTCATCGTGTTCCGGTGAAGTTGGCGATTCGATCGGCTCTTATGCCCAAGGTGGCACAACAGGAGTTAGGGCGCAAGTAGCAGTCCCCGTGGAGTTCCTCGGCGCCATACGTCGAGTCACGAACTATCCACACCTCATTGACTTCAAATCGGATGCGAAGTACGCTCCGCGCCAACAAATTTGGCGCGCTTAGCCACCGCGGTGTGATCAAGTCGTTCTGGCGCCGGTTTGAGGATTGGGGGGAACATGAAAATCGCATTGAACATCGTCGGCGTCCTGCTTGTGATCATGGGTGGCATATGGTTTTTTCAGGGGATCAACGTGCTCCCGGGCAGCTTTATGACCGGGCAAATGAAGTGGGCGATCTACGGCGGCATCGCCTTCGTCGCGGGAATCGTGGCGCTGATCGTGGCGAACCGCAAGCGCGCCGCAGCCTGACCCCGTGAGGATTGTTGCAGAGAACCGCGCGTCGGAGAGACCCGCGTGACCGACGCTACGGCGCTGAGCCCGGAAGCAAATTCCAGTCCTCCGGCTTCCGCTTTAGATACAATCCGCAAGCAGAGAACTTTCTTCGGCCACCCCGCTGGCTTGTATTTCCTATTCTTTACCGAGATGTGGGAGCGCTTTTCCTACTACGGAATGCGCGCACTGCTGGTCCTCTATATGGTTGACCACTTGATTCTCGGCACGCAGTCCCCGACTTCGCACGTTTTCGGATTTGCAGCGCTCCGGCACACATTGGAATCGGTGTTCGGTACGCTGGCCACTCAGCCGCTTGCTTCTCAGATTTACGGGCTCTACACCGGGTTTGTTTACATGACGCCGATCTTCGGCGGAATGCTGGCGGACCGCGTCCTGGGCCAGCGCAAGACGGTGATCATCGGCGCCATTCTGATGGCCATCGGCCACTTCCTGATGGCTGCCGAGTCTATGTTTCTGCTGGCGCTCCTTGTCCTGATCCTGGGAAACGGCTGCTTCAAGCCGAATCTGGCGACGCAGATCGGCAGTCTCTATCCGGTCGGCGACCCGCGTCGCGACCGCGCCTACACCGTCTATTACGCGGGCGTAAATCTGGGAGCGTTCCTTTCGCCGCTGGTTTGCGGAACTCTGGGGCAAGTTTACGGCTGGCACTATGGATTTGGCGCGGCGGGCGTGGGCATGCTGATCGGCTTGGCAATCTACTTGGTTGGGCAGCCCTATTTGCCGGCGGATCAGTTGACGCTCGGCAAGGCCGCACCAGCGGAAAAAACAAAAGCTCCGCTCACTGCGGCAGAATGGAAAGCTATCGTGGGACTGGCCGCGCTGTGCGCGCTGAACATCGTCTTCTGGGGCGTATACGAGCAGCAAGGTAACACCATGCAGCTGTTCGCCGATCGCAACGTTGATTGGCATGTTTTCGGCAAGCAGCTGCCCTCCACGTGGTTTCAATCCGTGAACCCCATGTATATTTTCCTGCTGACACCATGCCTGAATATTTTCTGGGGCTGGCAATCGAGAAG
>Ga0210409_10003244_pt1 | contig 18477 bp, 17 predicted proteins | sample IncBWH17MmetaG_FD_161649 | JGI IMG/M metagenome (GOLD analysis project Ga0210409, IMG submission 161649) | Forest soil microbial communities from Barre Woods Harvard Forest LTER site, Petersham, Massachusetts, United States - Inc-BW-H-17-M | ecosystem: Environmental > Terrestrial > Soil >... | reverse complement strand
GCCGGGCGCGAGGCGGCCCCGCTGGAACACGTTCGTCCACACCGTGAAAAACGTTTCCGGTATGGCGGCGGCCTGGAGCGTCGAAACACTGGCGGGAATCGGTAGGCATTGCACCGCTGGGGCTACGCAATACTCGGCGTATCCACCTCCAGCCACGAGCGCGCACACCGCATCCCCGACCTTCCATTGCGTGACATCGCGCCCTAACTCGGCGACCCGGCCGGCGACCTCGAGACCGAGAATCGGCGACGCACCTGGCGGCGGAGGATACTTCCCCAGGCGCTGAAAGACGTCGGGGCGATTGACGCCGGCCGCGGCGACTTCGATCAGGACGTCAGTGTCGCCGACCGAGGGGATCGGGCCAATGGCGAGCTCCATGACATCGGGCGGTCCCGGCTCCGAGACCGCCACGTAGTGCATCTGCATCAGACGCGAACGCCGGCGTTCTCCGCGGCCACGCGGCCGAGCACCGCCTGGTCGCGACTCTCGTAGCCGCGGGCCAGCGCGGTTACGAACGCGTCGTGCACGAGACTCGCGACCGGCATCGGCACCTGCAGCGACTCGGCGGCCGCGATGGCAAGGCGCACGTCCTTGAACGCGAGCGCCGCGGTAAACCCTGCCTGTTCGTCCTTTGCCGAGACCAGCAGGTCGCCGTAGGTGTGATAGACCGGTGCGTTGAACAAGGACGACGTCAATAGGTCCTTGTATGCCGCGACGTCCACGCCTGCTTTTCGAATGAGCGCGAATGACTCGGCCAGCGCTTCGATCGCCGCGAACAACATGAAATTGCCGGACAGCTTGACGAGGTTCGCGTTGCTCGGGTCCGTGCCCATGCGATAGGTCCGCTGACCTATCGCGTCGAACAGCGGCTGCACGAACGCGATCGTCTCGTCCTGGCCTGCCGCGACTACGAATAGCCTCCCGGCGGCCGCGGCGTCCGGGCGCCCGAACACTGGCGCCGAGATGAAACGATGGCCGGCACGGGCATGGGCCGCGATCAGCCGGCGAGCCAACGCTACGCTGATCGTGCTGGCCGAAACGTGCACGGCGCTGTTGACCATCGCGGCTAGAATGCCGTCGGCCGCGAAGACTATATGTTCTACGGCCGGGTCGTCGGCCAGCATCGTGAACACGACCTCGGCGCCGCGAGCGGCCGCTTCCGGGGTCTCGGCCACCACCGCGCCGCGTTCTCGCAATTTTTCCGCACGCTGGGCAGTACGGTTGTAGACAGCGAGCGTGTGGCCCGCGTCTAGGAGACGGCCCGCCATTCCCGCGCCCATTCTGCCAAGGCCAATGAAGCCGATACGCATAGCGGATAAGCTAGCAGATAGGCCCGGGCCCGTGACATTCGCGTGATCGGCCGCGACAATACTATCTCCTATGCGATATGACCTGTTGTGCATCGGCAGCGGCCCAGCCGGACAGCGCGGCGCCGTGCAGGCCGCCAAGCTCGGCCGCCGCGCGATCGTCATCGAGCGCGGCGCCGTCGGCGGAGTGTGCACCGGCACCGGGACGATTCCGAGCAAGACGTTCCGAGAGGCGGTGAGGACTTTCGTCGCCGGCCAAGGCACGCCGCGTACCCGGCCCTCGGCCACCGACCTCCTGGCTCGCGTGGGACAGGTCGTCGATCGCGAAGAAAGCGTGATCAGCAATCAGCTCGCCCGAAACGGGGTCGATATCGTGCAAGGCAAAGCGTCGTTCATCGACCCGCACACGGTCGTCGTGCAAGGCGCGAACGGGACGCAGCAGATCGAGGCGGAGCACTTCCTCATCGCCACGGGCACTACTCCCGCGCCGCCACCGGGCGCGGCCACCGACGGCGAGACGGTGCTCACGAGCGACGACATCGGCGGCATGAAGCGATTGCCGATGTCGCTCACGGTCGTTGGCGCCGGCGTCATCGGCGTCGAATACGCATCGATGTTCGCTGCGCTCGGGGTCAATGTCACGCTGATCGACCGGCGCGACAGACCACTCGAGTTTCTCGACCATGAGATCGTCGATGAGCTGCTGCATCAGCTGCGCAAGATGAATGTGCTCTATCGGCCGAACGAAGGGGTCGAGCGCATCGAGAAGATCGACGGTGTGACACCGAAGGTTGCGGTCATGACCGAATCCGGGAAGCGCATCGTCTCCGACATGGTCCTCTTCGCGGTCGGCCGTCTCGGGGCCACGTCGGATCTGGCGCTCGACAAGGCAGGTCTCACGGCGGACGACCGTGGGCGGCTCGTAGTGGATCCCATGTTTCGCACAAGCGTGGCGCATATCTATGCCGCCGGTGACGTCATCGGGTACCCGAGCCTGGCCGCGACCTCGAGCGAGCAAGGGCGCCTCGCGGCTTGTCACGCGCTCGGCGCTTCGGCCCGACCCATGGCCCCGCATTTCCCGATCGGGATCTATGCGATTCCCGAAGTGAGCATGGTCGGTGCGCCCGAGCACGAGCTCACGAAGCAAAAGGTCCCATATGAGATCGGCGTGGCGCGCTATCGCGAAATCGCGCGCGGACAGATCCTCGGCGATGACAGCGGGTATTTCAAGATGCTGTTTCATCGAGCCGATCGGCGACTGCTCGGCGTGCACATCATGGGCACGAATGCCACCGAGCTGCTGCACATCGGGCAGGCGGTGTTAGGGCTCGGAGGCGGGCTCGATTACTTCTTGGAGACCGTGTTCAATTACCCGACGCTGGCCGAGTGCTACAAGGTTGCCGCGTTGAACGCGGCCAACAAGCTGGCTACTTAGAGCTCGGCGAAGCCGAGCTCAGTTCAACGACTCCTTTATCGGCGCGCTAATCGGTGTCACTCTCCGGAGAGGCGCGACTGCCGCTCGACGTTGCGCGGGTCCAGATCACGACGACCGCGCAGCTCATTGGCGCGACCACCAGATCGGCCGGGGCCTCGGCTGCGTCGTAGACCTCGAGGCCAATGATGTCGTCCGGTTTGACGAATGTGTCGATCGAGCCGAGCGGCCGATCCGCGAAGGGCACCCGGTCGACCAGATACGCGACGCATCCGCGATTCGAGATCGACTGGCCGCGACCCTGGAGGATCACCTGCCCGAACCGAGTCTGCCGCACAATGAAACCCGGCATCATCCGCATGAGATCGGATAGCTGCACGGCGCCGCGGTTCTTCACCTGCTCCTCGGTTAGGTAGTGTCCGAGGCCGTGCTTCTTGCGGTCTTCGAACCCGACGCGGACCAGCGCCGCTTCACGCAGGGCGTTGACGTTGACCGTACTGAGCGTCACTGGGGCCGTGTGCAGCGTCATATCGAACTGCACCGGCGACTTGGACGACAGCATGAGCGCCGTGTCGGTCGCCCCGAATCCCAACTTCCGGACTTCGATCGTCTGCGATCCGGCCGGCAGATCCCGCAGGGCGAACGTCCCGCTGTCGCCGGTGACCGTCTTGAGTCGCGAGCCCGCGAGGCTGACGTCCGCATGCGCGACCGGTTTGCCCTTGTCGTCGACGATGCGGCCGAGCACGACGGCGGTGCCACGCTTGAGAGTGTCGAGGCGCAAGGTCACGCTCGCCACCAGCCACTTCGACACATCGGCGACCATCTCGCCGGTCGTGATGTCGCCGCGGGCGGCCCGCACGGTTCCCCCGGTCACGATCGGCAAGCCGCACAGGGCGAAATCACCGGTCGGCTTCACCTTGACTTCGCGCGTAAAGACGTCGCGTTTGAGCTGACGGCCGCTCACGTATATCGCCGTGAGCGACGTGTAGCGAACGGTCGCGTCTTTGACCGGATCGTCGCTCTCGACCGCAAGTACGTGCCCGACGACTGCCCCCATGCCGCGCTTGCGCTCCTCCTCCGAGCAATAGGCCGCGACCACGGTCGGCGCCGATGGTGTCGACATGAGGACCGTCGTTACGATGCCAGCGGGAAGCGCGACGCTCTTGCTGCCGATCGAGATGCTCAGCGAATCGAGCAGCGGGTGAAAGACGCCGATCTCGTGATCGCCGGGCGGGATGCTGTCGATCCGGAATCGGCCGGTCGAGTCGACGATCGCCGATCGCTCGGTGCCCGAGACAACGACTGCCGCCCCGGTAAGGGCACCGCCATGGATGCTATCGACGACAACGCCGGCGAGCGCCGCGTACGGTGAGGCAGCGGGCTGCTGCGCCGCAATCGGCGCGGCGCAGAACAGTATGGCGAACCATGTGCAGCGCATGTGAGCCTAGTTGGTACCGGCGGTGCGGACCGTCCAAATCGCCAGCATCGAGCAACGGAACCAGTCGGGTATCTGGTACCTATCGGAAAGTTCTTTCGGGATACGGCCGTACTGGTAGTACTCAATCCCCACGACATTAGCCGCTGGCCAGTCTTGGTTTATACGTGTCGGAGCCTGATCTCGTAACCCATCGACGAGGTACATGAGACACCGCTCGACCCCAGAATAGGTTGGCTCGAGCATCGGACCGCGACTCGTTTGAACCGCTCTGAGCCCCGGCAGGAGCGGTTGGAGGTCGGCGATATACCGCGCTTTGCGCTTCCTGATGGTGTCGGCGGTGATGAACACCCCACCGCCCGCCTCCCGCCGCCGCACGAATCCCACGCCAACGAGGGAGCCCGCGGCCGAGACCGTCTTCGCTGTGAGTGCAATCGAGACGATCGCCGGCTGGGATCCAAGGATCAGCACGGGCGCGGCTGTCCTGGGGTAACCGAGCTTGTCGATGTCGAGCATTTGCGAGCCGAGTGGGAGCTCGCGCAGCGTGAAGGTGCCGCTATCCGTTGCTTGCGTGCTTTGCTCCCCACCGCGCAGCGTGACGCGCGCCGCGGGAATGGGCGCGCCGGCGTCGTCGACGATGCGGCCCGTCACGACTCCGGCGTGCCTCGGGAGCGTGTCGTCCGGCGCCAATCGCAGGGTCACGGAGCCAAGCGCGGCGTTCGACAAATCGACCGGCATATCGCCGGTGCTCACGCGGCCCTTCGTCGCCCGAATCGTGCCGAGGGCACCGGTTGGAACGCCACAGACAATGAAGTCGCCGCTGGGGGAAGCGGCGGCATCCCGAGTGACCGTCGTATGATGGAACCCGACATCTTTGCCGGCGACGATCACCACGGCGGAGTAATGCACGAGCGCACCCGTGACCGCATCGTCGCTCGTGAGCTGCAGCACATGACCGACGATGGCATCCGCACCATCCAGACGCTCAGCGTCGGAGCACCGCCGTCCGATCCACGTCTGCGCCGAGGGCGTGGCCAGAACTACCGCCGTCGTCCCGCCGGGCGCGAACGCGATCTTGTTCGTGGCCAGCGAGAATCCCATCTCGTCGAGCCATGGGTGCAGCACGGCCATCGCATGCTCGCCGGGCGGGATGCTGTCGATCCGGAATCGACCCGTCGAATCGGAGACGCCCTGGACCTCAGCCCCAGAGAGGACGATCGTCGCGCCGACGAGCGGGCGACCGTGCACGCTATCGACGACGACGCCGACGGCGGTGGCGAGTTGTGCTTGCGCGGTGCTCGCGAAGACGAGAGCGAGTAGGAACGGGACGCGTGGCACGCGCACCTCAGCGGGACCCGACGTAACTGTCGGTCCAGACGGCGATCAGCGAGCACTTGGGAAAACCGAGCGTATTGAATCGGTCGAGCAGCTCTTTCGAGACATGCCCGTACGGGTAGTACTCGATCCCGGCGATCCTGTCGGCCGGCGCAATACTATTGACCTGCCCGCCGGTCTCGATGATAACATCTCTCGGCGCGAACGCGCTCCGTCCTTCGACACGGGTCAGTCTGCTGGAGTTCGCCTCGTACGGCAGGTCGTCGACGAGGTAAAGGATGCACTGCGCAAACGTCGAGCGAGTCGGCACGAGCACCGGGCCGCGAGCCGACGACACTTCTATGAGACCTGGGAAAAACGGCTGCAGATCCGCGATGTAGCGCGCTTTGCGCTCGGCGATCGTATCGGCGGTAATGAACACGCCGCCCCCGGCCACGCGCCGTCGCACGAATCCCACGGATACGAGCGCCAGGTCGGCGGGCCGCGCCGGGAGCGCGATCGCGACAACAGTGGGCTGCGGCCCGAGAATCGTGACGGCGACTCCTTTTGCCGGGATCCCGACCTTTGCAACGTCCAGCATCTGCGACCCGAGCGGCAGCTCGCGCAACGCGAACGTCCCGCTGTCCGAGGTCAGCGTACTTTGTTGCCCTCCGCGCAGGGTCACGCGCGCTGCGGGGACCGGTGCGCCCTTGTCGTCGACGATGCGACCCGTCACGAGGCCCGCATGCGTCGCGAGCGTGTCGTTCGGCGCCAACCGCAGCGTCACCGCGGTGAGCGCGGCGCCCGATAGACCCACCGGTATGTCGCCGGTGCTCACGCTACCCTTCGTCGCGCGGATCGTGCCGGACGCGCCAGGCGGCACGCCGCAGACGATGAAATCCCCGCTCGGACTCGCGGCCGCGTCCCGCGTGATCGTCGTGTGCCTGAGACCGACGGCCGCCCCCACCTCGATGGCGACGCCGGAGTAGTGCACGAGTGCTCCGGTAACCGGGTCATCGCCCGTGAGCTGCAGCACGTGACCGATGATCGCGCCGGCGCCGCCCTGGCGTTCCGCCGCGGAGCACCGGCGTCCGATCCACGTCTGTGCCGACGGCGTGGCCAGGACTACCTGCATCGTGGCGCCGGGCGCGAACGCGATTTTGTTCGTCTCGAGCGTCAGCCCCAGATCGTCCAGAAATGGGTGAAGCACCGCCATCGTGTGGTCACCAGGCGGGATGCTGTCGATCCGGAATCGACCCGTCGAATCGGAGACGCCCTGGACCTCAGCCCCAGAGAGGACGATCGTCGCGCCGACGAGCGGGCGACCGTGCACGCTATCGACGACGACGCCGATCGCTGTGGCGAGTTGTGCGCGTGCGGCGCTCGCGCACAGGAGAGACAGGCCCACTAGTGCCGCACGTCGCAGCATAGAGAACATGGCGGCGCGAATATAGCACGCGTGTCATCGGTGTGTTAGGAACGGTGTGAACGCGGGCAGTTCCAGCATAAACGCTGGTCGGTTTCGATATGTCGCGAGTAGCACCGTGTCACGGGCACCAAGATCGCGCGCGTATATGTTCCCGTCTTCGAGGATCGATACCGGCGCCAGCGGTGTGACGCCACGGGCGGCGAGTGTCACCTGGCTCGTACAACTCTCCGGATACGCGTAACCGGTCTGTATCGCGATGTCGGCACCCGGGCCGGCAACCACGTGGTGTACGAGGCCAGAGTCACGCAGTAGTGGCAGGAGCGCCTGCACGGCTGGCGTGCCGTGGGAGGATTCGAGTGCGGTGATCGCGCTGTCCAACCGACAGGCATCGGTTGACCGCACGATGCGTTCGACGGAGACCGGAGGGACGCCCAAGGCCCACATGCGAGCGACGAGTTGCCCTTCCCAGCCTTCGCGCACGAACACCAGCGCATCGTGCACGCCCGCACGGCGCGCCACGTCCGGTTGCGCCCACCGCTCGGTAGCGAAGCTGGACGCCCATTGCGAGGCTCTGGCTGGGATCCCGACCGCGACGGAGATGATAAAGCTCGCGACCAGCGCTGCGGGAATCGCCCGCGACGTGACGAGCGTTGGGAGGCGTGCCGTCCAGAGCGCGAACAGTGGCGCCAACGTGAAGAAGAAGCGGGGGCCCAAGAAAAAGCCCTCATGCCAGTATGCGGCGTAGATCGCGGTGAGTAGGGCGGCCGAGGCGATCAGGAACCGATCCGGCGCATCGATTCGACGCACGAAGGTCAGAGCCACGATCGCTGGGAGCAGCGATGGCATTGGCGTTTCGAACAGATAGCGATTGAGTTCTAAGAAATACGTCGAGACGAAACGGAGGCCCTCGACCGGCGTGTGCATCTGGCCGAGGGGGGATTGGTGGAAACCCAGATCGTGGCCCTTGCCCCAGAAGACTTCGTAGCCAAAAAGAAGGGGCCCGCCGGTTGTATTGGCGTTCACTAGCATCATGAGACCGAGCGGAATCGCGACTCCGGCCGCCGCCGCTAGCGCATGCGGCCAGCGGCGCAATGACCAGATCCCGGCCGGGATCGCAAACGCCAGCGTGTCGGCCGGACGAATCGTGGCGGCGACGCCGAACGCGAATCCGCCCGCGAATGCGAGCCAGGGGCGCGGTGCCTCGGCTCGGGCCGCGTGCGCAATGGCCGCCGCGCCGGCGAGGATCCACGCGAGCGTTGGCACGCAGCTCATGTGGGTGCCGGACATGAACGCGACGAACGGAGCGAATGCGAAGAGCACAATGGCTCCCAGCCGAACACGCGGATCGGGTTCGGCTGCTCTCAGGAAGGCCGCGAACGCAAGGACGCTGAGGGCTCCGAACACAGGGCCTGCCAGCCAGCTGGCGTGAGCTAAGACGAACGGTACCAGCATCGCCGGGCCACCCGGTGGATACTGCGAGTACACGCGCCCGTTCGCCGTCACCATCTGGAGGGTCGAAAAGAACTCCGGGTGGACTGGCGCTGGGAGCCACAGATGGCCGCTGGCAAAGATCTCGGCCTGCCGTACGAGCGCGATCTCGTCAATCAAGATCGGCCGGTGCTGGAATACGAGCGCGGCTACCGCGACGTAGATGACGAGTGCTGTCGAAGTGACAATGGCAAGCACTCGCCCCTGCGGCGCCCGCATCACGGCCGCGCCCAAGGCGCGCGCCCAATCAAACGAAAAGCGTCGCGAGAGGATGGCGAAAACGACACCGGCCCCTATGACTATAGACGTGCCGCTCAACCACTCGGCGCGGAGCGGGCCCTCGCCGCCGATCAAAGGAAAGAAGCTGAGCGCGGCGACTGCGATGGCTGTGGTCGTGCCCAGCACTGTTCGCATGCCTTTTAGGACTCGGCCCTTCGGGCGTTGGTTACTTGGCGAGCCCGCCTTCGGCGGGGTTCAGCGAACAGACGATCTGCGCTCGATTTCGATTACCAGGTTTTGGAGGTCGCTCGGGCTCACTCCGGGCACACGCGCGGCTTGGGCGAGCGTCGCGGGCTTGAGCGCGGCCAGCTTTTGCCGGGCCTCGAACGACAGCGACCGCATGTCGCCGTACGGGAGCTCGGCGTCCAGGCGGAACTCGCCCATGCGCCTGAGCTTCCCCGCCTGGACGCGCTCGCGTTCGAAGTACCCGGCATACTTGATCTCGAGGTCGGCGGTCACGACCGCCTCGCGCGACAGGCCCGCGCCCACATTGGTCGCCGCGAACAGGGCATCGAGAGAGAGCTCTGGACGGCGGGCGAGCTCCACGATCTTCACCGCCTGCGACAATTGGGCGCTCTCCGCTTCGCGGAGTAGCGCCTCCATAGCCTCAGGGCGAACGCTCGTCTCGTCGGCGAGACAGCGGGCCCGGTCTTCGTCCGCCAACCGGCGATCGACCAGCGATTGCTCGGCTGCATCGTACAGGCCTAGTGCGATAGCTACGGGGGCGAGACGGCGAATGGCGTTGTCTTGTCTTACGGTGAGCCGGAACTCCGATCGCGACGTAAAGAGGCGATAGGGCTCATCCACGCCCCGCGTCACCAAGTCATCGACGAGCACCCCGATATAGGAGGTCTCGCGCCCGAGGATGAGCGGGGCGCGATCCTGCACCGCCAGTCCGGCGTTGAGGCCAGCGATGACACCCTGGCCGGCAGCTTCTTCGTAGCCGGTGGTGCCGTTGATCTGACCGGCGAAGTAGAGACCGCGAAGTGCCTTGACGGCCAACGTCGCGTCGAGCTGCGTCGGCGGATAGTAGTCGTACTCGATCGCATAGCCAGCGCGCGTCATGCGGACGGATTCGAGTCCCGGCACGGTGCGTAGGGCCTCGAGTTGGACCGATGCGGGGAGTGACGTCGAGAGGCCGTTTACGTACAGCTCGGTCGTGTCATGCCCTTCCGGCTCCAGGAAGAGCTGGTGCCGCTCGGCGCCCGGGAACTTTACGATCTTGTCTTCGACCGACGGACAGTACCGCGGCCCACGCGAGGCGATCGCGCCGCCGTACATGGCCGAGCGGCCGATGTTGTCGGCGATGATCTGCTTCGTGGCCGGGCCGGCGAACGTGATCCAGCACGGCAACTGGTCGGGATGGCGCGGCGGGGTGGTCCAGAAATGCGACCAGTGGTACCGGAACTGGTCGAGCTCTGACTGCTGTGCGTCGAGCTGCGCGAAATCGACCGACCGTCCGTCGATCCTTGGCGGCGTGCCGGTCTTGAACCGGCCGACTGTGAGCCCGATGGCCTCTAGCTGCTCGGCCAAGTGCGTGGCCGGCGCCTCGCCGGCGCGGCCGCCCGGGACGCGAGTCTCCGTGCCGATGTGAATGCGCCCGCGGAGAAACGTGCCCGTCGTGATGACGACCGCCCGCGCACCAAACCGGCGGCCTTCGATCGTCTCGACGCCGGTCACGCGCTCGCCATCGATAATGAGACGCGCCACCGTGCCCTGGATCGTCGCCAGCGACTCGTGCTCTTCGACCAGTGACCTGACGGCGCGACGGTAGAGGCCACGGTCGCATTGCGCGCGCGGCGACCAGACCGCGGGACCCTTGCCGCGGTTGAGCATTCGAAACTGGAGCGTCGCGAGATCCGTCGCGCGACCCATGATGCCACCCAGCGCGTCCACTTCGCGCACGACGGTGCCCTTGGCGACGCCACCTATGGCCGGGTTGCACGACATCTGTCCGATGGTCTCGAGCGCGCTCGTGACCAGCGCGACGCGGCACCCGAGGCGGGCGGCTGCCACCGCGGCCTCAGTGCCGGCGTGACCGGCGCCGATCACCAGGACATCGAACTCGGCCTCCAAAAATGCCATGACCGAAACGTCCCCTGGTATATGCCGTGCACGCAAGGATCCTATGAGGAGATCCGTCTACCTAGCGGTCGGGATGCTCGCGGCCCCGTTGCTCGCGTGCTCGAATACCGTGAGCCCACCCGCCGATTCAGCGGTCGAGCGCGCCGTAACCCAGGCGGCGGGAGCTATTCCATACATCCAGGGAGTCCACGTCTCCGCCCTGCCGGTGTTCGATGATCCGGCGCTCGTTCCGACGGCGTTCAACGACTTCGGCGAAGTCGTCGGGGACTCCGAGAATGGCACGACGTTCACCAGTACGGTCTTTAAGTGGCAATCGAGCCGGGGGTTGAACTTTCTGCGCCTCCCGATCGACTCGTTTGCTACCGCCAGCGCGATCTCGGTCAACGATCATGGGCAAGTGGTGGTGCAGCTCATGACGATCGCGCCGGCTGGCAGGAGCCAGACCATCGAAGCCGCGATCTGGGACTGGTTCGGCACTGTGAGAATCCTCCGGCCACTCGGCACTGGGTTCTCGTGTGAGCCTACGAGCCTGAACAATTCCGGCATCGTCCTCGGTGTCTGCTACTCGCCGGACCAGGGGTCGAATACGTACCCGACCGTGTGGACGCGGTTCGGTTCAACCGACGCGCTGTATTCGGGTGGTGGTGGCTCGCCGATCCTCGGGAGCGCGTACGCCATCTCTGATGCCGGATACATCTCGGGTCAGACCGGCGTCGTGACTGGGTTCGTCTTCTCGCCGACGAAGCAGGAGCGGTTGCTGACGCCGTCCAAGGCATCGTATCCCAACCGCCTCAATACCGGCGTCAGTGATAGCGGCTGGGTCGCCGGGCAAGTCTTCGATACGACGTTCCTTCATTTCGAGCCGGCCGTGTGGAGCGGGAGCGGCGCCGTGCACGTCTTGTATCGCTCCAGCCTCGCCGAGGGGAGCATGACGGCCATCAGCAACGAGGGCATCGCGGTCGGTGAGGTGACCGATTCAACCACCGGTCTCACAGTCCCGATCATCTGGACTGCGGCTCATGGGCTCCAGCGGTTGCCTGGGCTCGAGCACAGTACCCTGCTGGCCAAGGAAGCCGGGGCGGCGGTCGCGATCAACCATGTGCATCAAATACTCGGCACGATCGTGCTGTCGACCGGGCAGTTGCGCTGGGTCGTTTGGACGTTGCCGATCGAGTGACATCTATATTGGAGCGATGCCGCTCTCTATCGCCCATGGAAGTCCGACGATTTTTATTCGCCGCGCGGCGTTCGAGCGCGTGGGGCTCACGCGCACGGCGCTGGATCAGCGATTCAACCTGACTGACGAGGAGTTCCGCGTTGAAGGCGGGGTGATCGCGGTCGGGCCGCTCGTCGGCGACAACACGCTCGTTGACCTGATCGCCGAGCTCGAAGATTTGGGGCTTATCTACTTCGAGGAGTTCTTCGAGCTCACCGGGAATTGGCCCGAGTGGCTACGCGTGGTCATCGTGGGCTCCTCCCCACTTTGAGCATATAGCCCACCCGGGGACTTGCGGCAAGACCCGGGTCCTGCGGTAGAGTCGCTGCACTTTACCGGAGGGTGGCGATGATCGAGCACGCGGTCGTGATCGTTGGAGCAGGTCCGACAGGACTGATGTTGGCGGGCGAGTTGGCGCTGGCGGGCGTCGACGCGGCCATTGTCGAGCGGCGTGCCAGTCAGGACCTCGCCGGCTGGCGCGCAGGTGGTCTGCACTCGCGTACCATCGAGGTCCTCGACCAACGCGGAATCGCCGATCGGTTTCTCTCGGAGGGACAGGTGGCTCAGGTCGCAGGGTTCGGCGAGACCCGGTTGGACATCAGCGACTTTCCCAGTCGGCACCCCTACGGGCTCGGGCTGCGGCAGAACCACATCGAGCGCATTCTCGCCGGCTGGGTCGGCGAGCTGCAGGTGCCGATCTATCGCGGACTGGAAGTGACGAGCATGGCGCAGGACGACACCGGCGTCGACGTCGAGGTGTCCGACGGCCAGTCGTTACGAGCGAAATATCTCGTCGGGTGCGACGGAGGGCGTAGTCTCATCCGCAAGGCCGCCGGCATCGAGTTTCCCGGGTGGGATCCGACAACCAGCAATTTGATCGCCGAAGTCGAGATGACTGGGAAGCCGGAATTCGGCATCCACCGCAATGCCTTCGGCATCCATTCCTTCGGCAGGAGGGAGTATCAGATCGTCGACGGCAAGATAGTCTACGCGGATCGGGGACCGGTGGGGGTTATGGTGACCGAACAGCACGTCGGACCCGCGACCGAACCCACCCTGCGCGATCTCAGCGAGGCGCTCATCGCCGCATGCGGGACCGATTACGGGATCCATAGTCCCATCTGGATCTCCAGGTTTAGCGACATGACTCGGCAGGCCGCGTCCTATCGCAACAAGCGAGTGCTATTGGCCGGCGACGCCGCGCACATACATCCCCCGGATGGTGGACAGGGCCTCAACATCGGTGTGCAGGATGCCGTGAACTTGGGATGGAAGTTGGCCCAGGTCGTCAAAGAGACATCGCCGGAAAGCCTCTTGGACACCTATCACGCCGAGCGGCACCCAGTCGGCGCCCGCGTTCTGCGCAACACGATGGCGGCAGTTGTGCTTCGTCGCGAAGACGACGAACGCATGGCAGCCTTGCGTGCCATCGTGTCCGAGCTTCTTCGCTTGGACGAGTCTCGCAAGCGGTTCGGCGCGATGATGTCTGGTCTGGACATTCATTACGAGCTCGGCGAGGGACACCCGCTGCTCGGGCGCCGCATGCCCGATCTGGAGCTAGTGACTGGCAACGGACCCCTGCGTGTATTCGCGCTGCTGCACCATGCCAGGCCTGTGCTCCTCAATTTCGGTGAGCCTGGCGGCTTGCGGCTCACGCCATGGGCTGATCGCGTTCAGTTGATCGACGCGAAATACGCGGGTACGTGGGAGCTTCCGGTGATCGGCGCGATCACGGCTCCTGCTGCCGTTTTGGTTCGGCCCGACGGGTATGTGGCTTGGGTTGGCGACCACACCCAGGTGGGGCTCGCTGACGCGCTGACTACTTGGTTCGGATCGCCTAGAGCGCGATAAGGCCGAGCCTAAGGCCGAGGGCGACGGCCTCGGCGCGCGTGCCGACGTGGAGTTTGTCGAAGATCGCGCCAACGTGGGCTTTGACGGTGTGATCCGAGATCCCTAAGCGCGCGGCGATCACTTTGTTGCCGAGTCCATCGGCGAGCAGCGTCAGGATCTCTCGTTCTCTTCGCGTGAGGGGTTCGGCCGCGCTTGGCGACGGGGCGGGTGGTCTCGGGACAGCCTGAGGGTGCAGCACAACCAGACCTGCGGCTACCGCTTCGATAGCCGCCACGAGCTCGGCCGGTGACGCGTCGCGCCGCAGCACGGCGCGCGCGCCGGCGCGCAGGGCGGCTGGTGCCTGCGTGACGGGATCGTCGAGTAGCGCGATCACCGGTGCTTGACGGCCGAGCGTGAGAGACGCATCGGCGTCAACGATGACTACGTCGGGGGAGCGTCCGACGACCGTGATCGTCGGGCGTCCCGCGAGCGCCGCCTCGAGCTCGGCCCGCGCGGCGGAGGATGCCGCCGCGATGGAGACGCGGACTGTCAGCGGGGGCGCTCGCCGACGGTGAGCGCGAGCTCCCGCGGCTCGCCGCCGCGGACGACTCGCACGGTCAGGGATTGGCCAATGCGGTCGGCGCTGAGGACGTCCATGAGATCGGACGCATCGTGCACCGCGGTCTTGTCGGCATCCGCTAGAATATCGCCGACGAGAAGGCCGCCCTTGTCGGCGGGGCTTCCCGCTTCGATCGACACGATGATCGGTGCCAGATCGGTGTCGCGGCCGAGCTTTGTCACGAGCGCCGCTGGGAGGCGTACGCCCGCTTGGAGTCCCAGACCCAGGTACGCGCGCGGGACGTGGCCGGTCGCGAGGAGCTGGTTCACCACACGCTCGACGGTCGACGTTGGGATCGCGATCGCGCTTCCGCGCGTGAGGCCGGACGTGTTGAGGCCGGCGACGGCGCCGGTCGACGTTACGAGTGCGCCGCCAGAAAATCCGTCAGCGACGCGGAGGTCGAGGCGGATCCAGCGGTCGATCGAGCCGCCGCGCCAGGTGCGCCACTCGGGGCCGAGGGCGCTGACAATGCCGAATGTCGCGGTGACGGCCGCGCCGGGTCGGCCAACTGCCAGCACGAAGCTGCCGACGCCGAGGGCATCGCTGTCGGCGATCTCGGCCAGCGCGAGGTTACTCGCATCGACTCGCAGCACTGCGAGATCGGTCGTCGGGTCGCGGCCTGCGAGGGTCGCGGGGATCCGGGCGCCGTCTGCGGTCGTGACAATGATGTCATCTTCGCGGTGCAGCGTGTGGTTTGCGGTCGCGATTACGCCCGTGCGCCAGACGATTCCGCTCGAAGGGATGCGGCGGCGGGCGTGGATTGCCACTACCGCGCGGCCGGCGCGCTCGACGGCGCCGGGGAGGTCGGTCGGAGGTGTTTTAGCCATGGCGGAAGGATGGCCGGTGTGCGTCCGGCGCCCTATCGGGCGATCAGGCTAGGCCGACTAGGCCCTGCCGCTACTCGTCGTCGACGCCGTGCTCAGTCAACTCGTGATGCGCAGTCGATTCAGTCGACGCGCTGAGTGGCCCGTGGCGCAGGACGCCGTCCCAGCCGCACGCCATGCACCAACTCGTGCGGAGGTATGGAAAAAGGCGGTTCCAGATCTTTCGTTGCGTACGAAGCGTGATGGCGTCGCAGTTCGGACACCGATCCCCGCGCGGCAGGATGAAATAGAAGACGACCGTCGCCGCAATGATGCGAGCGACGAAGAGGCCGCCAAGTACCCAGAGGAAGATCGCCGCATCGCTCATCGATCCACCCCTCCCCGCTCGCTACAAGCGGGCTTCTACTTGTGACCAGGGTTCGACGTAAGCCACGCCGCCCTCTACACGTTCGATCGCGACTTCCGTGCCCAGCTCGAGCCGCACGCCGTCGAGCCCAGCGGCGCGCGATACCTGTCGTACACCGGCATTCTCGAAAGCGATCATCCCGGTCGTGCCGCCAGGCGCGACTTCGGTGACCTTGGCGATGCAGCCTTGCAGGAGATAGCGCTCATCGACGACCTCGGCCTTCGCGGCGGGAATAGCCCACCCGGCGACGAGCGAGAGTGAGGCGATGACGCCCGCGACGCCCGCGGCAGTGGCGATGGAGAGTACGGCGACCCAGCCGAGTGAGCTGGAGACGGCGAGTGGGTAGCCGGTGGCGCCGAACACGGTGGCGAAGGCGGCGACCGTGGGGACGTTGAGCGCAAACCGACGCCGGCCAGGTCCGGGAGCTGTGCGCTCGACGCCGTTCAGCATGGCGACGACTGCGAGAATCAGCCCGACCAGGAAGGACCCGACGAAGGCATAACGCATGATGGCGTCATAATATAGCGCATCGGGCCGCTCGGCTACTTGCGATATATCGTGAGTCCAACTAAGATATAACTCGCGATATATCTTTACATACGAGGTTGATCATGCGTGGAAGTTGGGGGGATCCGAACTGGTGGGGTGGCGGCTGGTGGTGGGGCGACACCGGCGGGGCTCGCCATCGCGGCCGCTGGCGTGGTGGCCGCATGTTCGAGCAGGGCGATCTCAAGTATGTCATCCTGCGGCTCTTGAGTGAGAAGCCGCGGCACGGCTACGAGATCATCAAGGCCATGGAAGAGCGGCTCGGCGGTACCTACTCGCCCAGTCCTGGCGCGGTGTATCCCACGCTCCAATTCCTCGAAGACGCTGGCTACGCGAGGACGACCGTCGACGAGGGTGGGCGGAAGATCTACGAGATCACTGCCGAGGGGCGGAAGTATCTCGAGGACAACAAGTCGAGTGTCGACGAGATCTTCGATCGCATCGCCGACTTCGCCGGTTCGTTCTTCGGCGGACCCATGGTCGAGGTGCACCACGCGTTCAAGAACGTCGCGCGGGCGACATACTCGACGGCCACGCGGACGCATGACGTCGAGAAGCTCCGCAAGATTCGCGAGATCTTGAATCGCGCCACGGCCGAGATCGAGGCCATCAACAAGCCGACCTCGAACGTGTAGTGACGATGGCGCTCGAGGAGGCCTCCATGAATTTCGATCCCGAGGAGGTCCGGCCATTCCTCGAGCGCCTGACATCGAAACTGCCCATCCTTCAGCCGACTGACATCGATCGGCTGGCGCGAGAAATCGCGGCGGTGCCCGCCGCGCGAGTCGGACGGTGGCGGTTCGACGTGGTGTACAACCAGCGCAACGTGCCGCTCGAAGTTCGCGCCGTCATGGAAGACATCGATGCGCCGGACGTGTACTTCTTCACGGCTTCCGATCTCGCGGACGAGATACAAGCCGAGATGCGTGCGTTCGCCGACACGCGCGCACCCGCGCCGCCGCGATCCGTCGTCGCCCCGAATCTTCTCTGGCTGTTACTCGTGACTGGCGAGCGGCATTCTTAGTACTCTTAATCCAACGGTCACACACGCCTCACGGCTCAGCAATCGTAATGCTGTAGCGTGGAGCTGTGAGACTTGGCACGAACAGCGCCGCGATCGTCGTCGGTGCGAACCTCGGCCTCCTGTGCCTCTTTTTCGTGACCGGCCAGACCACATCGGCCGTTCACCAACATGTGCCGACCACTGCACCAGTTCCGGCCCGACTGGCGGGCCGCACCTCGTGTTATCGCCTCGCGTTCTCGGACACGAGTTGGTACGTCGCGACCCCACACGAGGTCGAGCTGATCGACTCGCTGTATCCGCCGTGGTCAGGCGAAATACGCCGACGGGCGATCGGGTACCCTGATCGCGCCTCCGATATCGCGTTCTGGAGCACGGCAGGAGTCGACTCGATTACGATCGTGTTTCTTCAAGGCCCGATCGGCGTCGCGATGCGCGCATCCACCACGCGCGACAGACTCACCGGTCACGCGTGGGCGTTCTACGACACTGACGTCGGATGGATGCCCGCCGACGTGATCGCACAGGCCGAGCCGATTGGGTGCGCGGAGGTCAGGCTAGCTGCGCGTCCAGCTCGATCGGGACGTTCTTGAGCGCGACGGAGACCGGACAGGTTTCCTTGGTCTTCTCGGCCGCGGCTTTGAACTTCGCGGCGTCAATGCCAGGTACCGTGGCGCGGACGACGAGCTTGATGCTGGTGATCGCGAAGCCCGCACCCTGCTTGTCGATCGTCACGGCGGCCCGCGTCTCGACGCGCGTGACGGGAGTTCCTGCCTGCTCGAGCCCAGCGGAGAGTGCCATGCTGTAGCACGCCGCCTCGGCGGCGGCTAAGAGCTCCTCGGGATTCGAGCCCTTGGCCTGCTCGAACCGGGAGCCAAAAGAAAATGGCGCGGAAATCGCGCCGCTCTCACCAGAGAACGTACCCTTCCCTTTCTGCAGCCCACCTTCCCAGGTGGCTGTCGCGTGACGTGTCGGCATGGCGTAAAGTATATACGGTATGGACCGCCAACTAATGCGCTCGCTTCCGGCGCTCGTGCTCGCGGCGACCATAGTGTACACGGTCTCGGTCTATCCCTCGCTCCCGGCGCGCATGGCAACGCACTGGGGGATCAATGGCCAAGCGAACGGCTGGGCCCCTCGCGAATTTGGCGCCTGGTTGCTGCCGGGGATGATGGTCTTCGTCTGGGGTTTGTCCTTGGTGCGCCCCAGGATTGGTCTCGTGGTCAGCGCGATCCTGACATTCGAA
>Ga0210409_10003243_pt1 | contig 18486 bp, 21 predicted proteins | sample IncBWH17MmetaG_FD_161649 | JGI IMG/M metagenome (GOLD analysis project Ga0210409, IMG submission 161649) | Forest soil microbial communities from Barre Woods Harvard Forest LTER site, Petersham, Massachusetts, United States - Inc-BW-H-17-M | ecosystem: Environmental > Terrestrial > Soil >... | reverse complement strand
GATCCAATTGAACTTCCTATTACCGGTGGAGAATCGGTACTGGATGCTTGCCTTGACCATGGAATAGACTTGCAGCACAATTGCGGTGGGGTATGCGGTTGCAGTACCTGCCATGTGTATGTGACCAAAGGAATGGACAATATCCAGGAAATCTCCGATAAAGAAGAAGATTTCATTGACAGGGCTGTTCGTCCAAGGATCACCTCAAGGCTGGGCTGCCAATGTGTAGTCATTGATGGAGATATAGAGGTAACCATACCAGACCAATCAGAATTTTTAGGCCATTAATCAAATAGAAACAACCATTTATGCAAGATAAATTTGCGCTTCCTATTTACTGGAACGACCACGAAGATATAGCTCAGGAGCTGTATGAAAAGTTTGGCGATGATTTTAACGAAGCTAAGATCTACCGCATCCGCTTTACAGAATTAATAGAGTGGGTACTGGAACTGCCTAATTTTAAAGGAACCAGGGAAGAAAGTAATGAAGGCCATCTGGAACAAATCCAGTCTGCCTGGGTTTATGAATGGAGAGATAACCAGGATTAAACTATGTTTCTGCAAAAACTCAAAGAGATCAGCACCTTCATCTTCGATGTAGATGGCGTGTTAACCAATGGCGATATCCTGGCAACTGATAGCGGAGAGTTTTTGCGCACATTTAATATTAAGGACGGTTATGCCCTGCAATTGGCCGTCAAAAAAGGCTATCAGGTTTGTATCATTTCCGGTGGCAGCGGTGCAGCTATGCAGAAACGCTTTGATGGCCTTGGGATTAAACATGTCCATCTGGGGGTATCCGATAAGGTTAAAGTCTACGAGGATTTTCTTCATCAGCATCAGATCACAGATGCTGAAGTGCTTTACATGGGCGATGATATTCCTGATTATAAAGTGATGAAAAGGGTTGGCCTGCCCACCTGTCCGGCAGATGCTGTTGAAGAGATCAAATCGATATCTATGTACATTTCTCCACAAAAGGGCGGGCGCATGGCCGTTCGGGATGTGATTGAAAAAGTACTTCGGGTACAAGGGAAGTGGTTTGATGAAAACCCTTCTGCTGCCGATTCCGGCAAATAAAATCAGTCAAAATCTTTCTTTTTTTTACTGCAACAAATTAATTACAATTTGGGATTAAACCCTGTGTATTCTTTTTCCTCTAAACCATTACAAAACACATACATTGGGAATCCCGGTAAGGAGATTTCAGCAGCATTAAAACTAAAAAAAGAAAAATTATGAAAAAGTTATTGATGATCTTCTGTTTGTTATTTAGTGTAATCACTTTTGCAAACGCACAAGGCGGCCGTAAAATGGCGGATCCAGCCGAAAGAGCTAAAAAATCTACAGACAGGCTGGCTGAAAAATTGAGTCTGAATGACGATCAGAAAGCAAAAGTTCTGGCCATTTACACCGATCAGGCAACACAAATGAACAAAGCCTGGGAAGACAGTAAAGAAGACAAGAGCGCAATGAAAACCAAAGTTGCAGGCATCATGTCCGACAGTGATACTAAAATTACGGCCTTATTAACGGACGATCAGAAAAAAGCTTATGATGCTTTAAAAGCAGAAAGAAAAGCAGCGATGGAAAAAAGAAGAGGCAACGGAGACAATGGCGGTGGCAATCGATAATTTTTTTTAATCAAATAATAAAAGCGGCTTTACGCCGCTTTTATTATTTTAGCGCTCTATGTACAAACAGCAACTTCCCATTATCCTTGCCTCGAAATCTCCCAGAAGGCAGGAATTGCTCCAGCAAATGGACCTTGACTTTAAAGTCGTGTTAAAAGATGTAGATGAAAGTTATCCGGAGGGGTTAAGTCCAGCAGAAATAGCGGTCTATATTGCAAAAAAAAAAGCGAAGGCCTTTCTCGCAGACGAGCCAAACGGCATTGTCATCACAGCAGATACTATAGTGGCCTATAAAGGCGAAATTATGGGCAAGCCCGAAGATGCGAAACACGCGGAACAAATGCTTACTAAACTTTCAGGTACTGTTCATGAGGTGTATACCGGGGTAAGTCTGATCTATAATGGGGAAATTTTATCTTTCTTTGATCTTACAGAAGTCTATTTTAAAGAATTAACCACAGAGCAGATCCGCTACTACATTGAGCACTATAAGCCATTTGATAAAGCGGGAGCCTATGGTATCCAGGATTGGATAGGAATGGTCGCTGTAGAAAAGATTGTAGGGTCTTATACCAATGTAATGGGTTTGCCAACTGAAAAGTTATATACTGCGCTCCTGGCTATTTAACCGGAAGCAAGGATCGCAGTACCCCCATTTTTAAATCATAGGTGGAGAGGCTCAGCTTCTCCAACCCAATTTCATCAATGACATAATTCGTTAGTATAGCTGCCAGAACAATCATATCTACCCGCAGGGGGATAAGTCCTTTCATACCAGCCCTCTCTTCGTGTGTGGAAGCAATGAGTTCTGCAGCAAGCTTTTTATAGGCTGCCATAGGCAGTGTACAGGAAGTAATGTTTTTAACCTCCACATCCTTTAATAACAAGGTTGCAAAAGTTTCAAAAGCACCAGCTGAGCCAATTAGAGCCAAAGGCTGATGTGCAGCACAGGCCTCCTTTAATTCTCTCAGTATGTTTTCCAGATGGTCCAGAATGATGTTCTTGTCTGCTTCACTGATCGGGTCCGATTTAAAATAAGCCTGCATTAAGCGTGCAGCACCTATATTATAGCTTTTTTTCCAAAGTACCTGTTCCGGATTACAAAGGATAAATTCAGTACTGCCACCCCCAATATCCATAATCAGTGAGGGCTCAACGATCACGCCCGTAGCCTGTACACCCTTAAAAATATAACCGGCCTCTTCCTCTCCGCTGATCACTTCAATGTCTATACCAGCGCGCAATTTAGCGGCTTTAACAAAATCGGTTCCATTTGCAGCGCTTCTAACAGCTGAAGTTGCGGTTGCTCTTACCACATCAACCTGTTGCTTTTTGATCTCTTCTGCGAAGGATATTAAAGTCTGAAGCCCTCTCTCGAAGGCTTCAGGTATAATGATGTTTTCGTTGATCTTTCCTTCTCCCAGTTTTACTGGTGAATTGGTCTTATAAACCACATCGACCCTGTCGGAAAGGTCTGCAATAATTAAATGAAAAGTATTGGTTCCTAAATCTATTACAGCTGCTCTCATAGGGGTATTTTATAAGGACAAATGTATTAATTTTTATAGGCAAACCACTTGATCATCTCTTTGAAGCTTGCTTTTTTACCATACATTAAAATCCCAACCCTGTAAATCCTGGAAGCAACCCAAACTGTTCCCACAAAGCCGATCACCATCAGGCCCATAGACAGCATCAGCTGCCAATCCGGAACACCATATGGCAAACGGACCATCATAGCAATAGGAGAGGTAAAAGGAATAATAGAAAGCCAAAAGGCCATTGGTCCATAAGGATCATTTGTGACTACGCTTAAAGATAAGATATAGCCAAAGAGCAGTGGCATCATGACCGGAAACATAAATTGCTGTGTTTCGGTCTCACTGTCTACTGCGGATCCAATCGCGGCATAGAGTGCGCTGTAAAACAAATAACCGCCGATAAAGAAGAAAATAAATACAGAAATGATCTTGGTCAGTTCCAGGTTGGCCAGGCTTTTTTGAATATTCCCTATTCCCGGTGTATTGGCAGCTGCAACCTGTGCAGAAGGCATATTTTTGGCTTGCACGCTGGCTTGCATGGTGGTTTCTTTGAGATCTTTATCGTTCACCAGGGCCTTCATGGCTATGGTAGAGATCGAAGCGGTCAGCACAATCCACAGAACAAATTGAGTCAGACCCACCAGAGCAATACCAATAATTTTCCCCATCATGAGTTGAAATGGTTTCACAGAAGAAATCATTACCTCTATAATGCGGTTTGTCTTTTCCTCAATGACGCCCCTCATTACCTGTACGCCATAAAGCATAATGAACATAAACATTAAGATTCCTGAAACATAAGCAATGATCGTACTGGCACCGGCGCTGGAATCTTCCTCTTTACCGGTATCGCTGATCTTTTTGGTATCTATATCTACCGAGGTCTTCAGTTTATCCAGTTCTTCCTGTGCAATACCAGAGGTTTTTAACTTCTGATTCCGGATCAGTTCCTCTATATCATCTGAAATCTTACCGCTCAGGGTCAGTCCGGCCTGTTTATTCCCCAGCAGTTGTATGCCTTCCGGATGGTTCAGGTCAAAATCTGGCAGATACAATACATAATCATAAGTGCCGTTTTTTAGGGAGGATTTCATCTCTTTCAGCGACTGGTCTACATATTGATAATTTCTGTTCTTAGAAGTAGGAAGTTTTTCCAGAAGTGTCTTGTTTTCGCTGACAACTGCAATTTTATTGGAGGTACCGCTAATGCCTTGAATAGAAAAGTAAATTGCGACGCCATAAAAACCAGCAATGATAATTGGGGTAAGCAGCGTCATCACAATAAACGACTTTTTCTTAACCCTCGATAAATATTCTCTTTGTATAATGAGTAAAATCTTGTTCATGGCCTTTAGTTTTTCTGTTTTACCTTTTCAATAAAAATATCATTCATGGTTGGAATCACCTCATCCAAACGGTGGATGGCTACCTGGGGCAGCAATACCGATAATAGCTCATTGGCTGTTTGTCCTGGCTTAAGTTGTACTTTGATCCTGGTCATGTTTTTATGCTGTTCCGTTTCCCGGATATCAAACGGTGTTTCTGCAGGCTGAAGTGTCCCTTCATATTCTACCCAATAGGTATTGTTGCGGTATTCCTGTTTAATGGCTTCTACAGACCCATCCAGAATCTTTTTAGATTGATGGATCAGGGCAATATGGTCACATAGTTCTTCTACAGATTCCATTCTGTGGGTAGAGAAGATGAATGTAGAGCCTTGTCTGTTCAATTCAAGGATTTCATTTTTTATAATATCTGCATTTACAGGATCAAATCCGGAAAAAGGTTCGTCCAGGATAATGAGCTCGGGTGTATGCATTACTGTAGCCACAAATTGTACCTTCTGCTGCATCCCTTTACTCAAATCCTCCACTTTTTTGTTCCACCAGCTGCCCATATCCAGTTTCTCAAACCAGTACCTGATCCTTTTGGTGGCTTCTGCGGTACTCAGACCTTTAAGTTTAGCCAGATAAAGCACCTGCTCCCCAATTTCCATTTTCTTGTATAAACCACGTTCTTCCGGTAAATAACCAATCTGTGCAATGTGGTCTGAATTTAAGCGTTTCCCATTGAAGATAACTTCTCCGCTGTCAGGCGCCGTAATTTGGGTAATGATACGAATTAAAGAGGTTTTACCAGCCCCGTTGGGGCCAAGGAGTCCAAAGATCTTACCTTGTTCTACGGTAAGACTGACGTCATCCAGGGCGCGGTGACTGGCGTATTGTTTTACAATATGGTTTACACTGAGCATAAGGTGAATTTAATTAGCTTTTTTGGTTCTTTGTTTAGTTAGTTACGTAAAATAGCAAAACGTTACAATAAAAAATGAAAATTAAGCTTATTGGAAAAATCAATGTACTCTTCGAGGACTGGACTCCTTGCCCCGCTGCGCTCCTGTGGCAAGGCGCCCTGAGGTCCTCGAAGAGCAACATTGATTTTTATATGGCGCTTAACTGGGGGGATATCCAGGCATGGCGCATACTGGTATAGAGTTAGTTTAATTGGCATAGCGTTTACCAGACAGGAGAACCAGGCATGGCGCAGAACCAGAGATATCTCATATTGATATGAGTCGGTTTAACTTGTTTAGGATTTAGCCGGGAGAAAAACAGGTATAGGTAACGAGCAAAAACAGAGAATATAATTAAGAAATAAAAAACAAGAAATAAAAAACAAGAAATAAAAAAATGTTATGAAGTATACCCAGCTATGCGCCATGCATGGATATCCCCCAGTTAAGCGCCATATAAAAATCAATATTACTCAGTATTCTAGGTCTCGGACAATTCCAAATTTTATTTATTTTTTTTCACTAAGCCGCTCGTTTATAATTCTCCACATACATTTCTCCTCTTTTAATCAGAGAAAATATCCTTAAAATCAGTTTAAATTTCACATTGTTTAATACCAGTTTATAGCACTTGCTTTGTAACTTCCGTTCTGCATAAGCTATGATTTCTGGATCATGTGCCATTGCTGTCTTTGCCGCCTGGTTGAGCTCCTGTTTCAGTTCTTTCTGGGCCATATGACTTACCCGAGGTCTACCTTTAACACTCGTACCCGAGCTTCGTTCGAAAGGGATAACACCTACATATACAGCATATTTTCGTGCATCTGCAAACAAATTAAAATTCTCAGTATAAGCTAAAGTCATCCAGGCATTCACCTTACCTATCCCTTTAATACTGGTTAATATCCGATAATTCTGTAGTAAACCTTCACTTGTCTTAATCAACTTGATGATTTCCTGTTCTACATCCTGGATATATTTATTATTAGATTTTATCTTGCCCAGGATAATACGGATCACCAGATCCGTATTGTTAACCCCATACATATGCTTACGTTCTTTTAAGGTACTATCCAATCCTGCACGTTCTCTAACCAATCGCTTGCGAAAGGAAAGCAGCTGCTTAAGCATGATCATATTAACATCCAAGGGTTTTGAGGGCGTTAATCGTTTAATTTTCTCTTCCCCATATCTACTGATACGGAAAGCATCAACCTGATCGTTTTTCCCTCTGATCATACCCATCGAATTCTTAATCTCCAGTCCTGATATACGGGTGTAGGCTATCCTCTGAGACTCACAGAACTGAATAAAACGATATTCATAACCTCCTGTGAACTCCAGCACCACCAAAGTATCCTTTAAATCAAAAGCATTCCCATTACACCACTTTTTAAACAGGCCAAATCCTTTACTTGAGTTCTCAATTTTGAGGTGCAGATTATGCGCTGCACAACTGATGTCTAGTGTAAGTTTAGATACATCGACACCCAGGATAACATTCCAGTTTTTCATACGTTTATTTTTTAGTATACCAAAAAATTGCCTTTTGCCGATCACCTTTGATGAAGCAAAGAAAGTATTCCAGTTTGGCCTTGGGCAATCAATAAAGGCAGGCACTGATACTGAGTAAAGTTCTTCAAAACTGAGGAGACCTAAAGTTCAACCTGCCTTTTATTATAACGTTTGCTAAATCATTTTTAGTTTTTAACTCAAGATTCCTGTATGCTTAAAATCACTAATATTTAACCAAAGGAGGAGACCTCAGCTTTCGCAGCAGGCCGCAAAGCGGCGCGCAGAAAGCGTAGTCTCCGAAGAGTACATTTATTTTTCACAACAAGCTTAACCCCCACAAAACTGATTTGGTTTTTGGTCTATAAACACTTACATTTGGTATATATCATTCATTTACAATGAGCAAAGAAGTTTTAGAAATTTCGATACTGGTAGATGAAAAGTTTGATGTAAGCTTTGACCTGGTGGAAGGTATTCTTGGAATAATCCTTAAAGTATTTGGCAAGTAAGAAGTGACATCCGGCTTTCTTCTCTTTGCAGGCATTTAAAATGCCTGGAGAAGACTTCTGCGCCAAAAAAAACCGTATATAATTCAAACGAAACCTGTAAATTTGCCGGATAATGAGTAGAAAGAGAAAATCAGGGACGGTTACTATCCTTCCTAATTTGCATATTATAGATATCGCTGAAGAAGGTAAAGGCGTAGGAAAAGCCGATGAGCTTGTCGTTTTTGTAGATAAAGCAGTGCCTGGTGACGTTGTTGATGTACGTCTGACCAAGAAAAAGAAGAACTTTGCAGAAGCTGTAATTGAAGAACTGCACACTGCCTCTGAGTTCAGGACAGACCCTTTCTGTCAGCACTTTGGAACCTGTGGTGGTTGTAAATGGCAGCACATGCAATATGATGCTCAGTTAAAGTTTAAACACAAAAATGTAGAAGCCGCTTTACAGCGTCTGGCGAAAGTGGATACGACTGCCATGGAACCCATCCTGGGATCAGCAGAGAATAAATACTACAGAAATAAACTGGAATATACTTTCTCGAACAAACGCTGGCTGGAAAAAGAAGACATGACAGACCGGGAAGATCTGGAACTGAATGCGCTTGGTTTTCACGTACCCGGACGTTTTGATAAGATCCTTGATGTTCAACATTGTTACCTGCAGGCCGAACCTTCCAATACACTGAGAAATGAAGTGAGGAGTTATGCCATTAAAAATGGCCTGACTTTTTATGACCTTCGCAACCATGAAGGGAATTTACGAAACCTGATCATCAGAACCTCCTCTACGGGAGAAGTGATGGTTGCCGTGATTTTTGCTTATGCAGAGCAGGATCAGATTGACGGGTTGATGGAATACCTGAAAGTCAATTTCAAAGAAATCACCTCCTTACTGTATATTGTTAATCAGAAGAAAAATGACACCATTTTTGATCAGGATGTAATGGTGTACGCTGGCCGGGACCATATCTTTGAAGAAATGGACGGTCTGAAATTTAAGATCGGAGTTAAATCTTTCTATCAGACCAATTCTGATCAGGCCCATGAACTGTATAAAATTACCAGGGAATTTGCCGGCTTTACCGGAAATGAACTGGTGTATGATTTATATACCGGGGCGGGAACCATTGCAAATTTTGTGGCCCGTCAGGTAAAACAGGTTGTTGGGGTAGAATACGTACCCACGGCCATTGAGGATGCGAAATTTAATTCTGCATTGAATGGTATAGACAATACCATTTTTTATGCTGGTGATATGAAAGACATCCTGACTGCCGAATTTGTAACCGAGCATGGTAAGCCCGATGTGGTGATCACAGATCCGCCCAGGGCAGGCATGCATACCGATGTGGTGGAGCGCCTGCTGGAGATGGAAGCAGAAAAGATTGTATATGTGAGCTGTAATGCTGCGACACAGGCCAGAGACCTTGCCTTACTGAAAGAGAAATATGCGGTTGTTCGAATCAAACCGGTAGATATGTTCCCGCATACTCAACATGTGGAAAATGTAGTTTTGTTAAAACTCCAAAAATAATTGAAATGGATGTAGAAGAGTTAATGCCGCAACAGCCGGCAGGTGACGGGAAAAGTGAAAAGAAACAAAGCCCGCTGGTGAGCCTGGAGAAAGACCTGGAATTTTATGCAGAATCCATTAAAGAAGTGGCTGTAGAAATTATGGTAGAAGGAATTTCAGCCCACCCGATCTTTATTGCCCATCAGCATAGTGTAAGTATAGGAGAACTGATCCTGAACAGGGAAGAGTTGAATACCAACTGGACCATTCAGGCCTCTACTCTGGAAGAATTTGTTCAAAAAGGAATTATCCAGCCAGACAGGAAAGAGCTGTTTTTGAAGAGCTATAAAAAGCCGGAAGATTATATGTGTGTATTTGTCATTGTACCGGAAGGCGCAAATTTCATTTACTATCCTTATAAAAAGAGGCATTAAAAAAATCCCTGCCAGGGAGGGGATTCCAGGGCAGGGATTACAAACTAAAAACTAAACTTAATTTACTTTCGTTACATCTCCGCTTTTAGAAGAGTTATTTCTTAGAGAGGCATCTCCTTTGTAATGGATATCACTGCCTCCGCTGGCACTTGCTTCCAAAGCACGTGTTACATATACGTTGGCATCTGATCCGCCACTGGAACTTACCTTTGCATTCTCTGCTTTAAATTCATAGGCTTTGATATCGCTTCCTCCGCTCGATTGAATTTCCATATTGGTTGCACTACCTTTAAGGGTGACGTCAGAACCACCGCTGGCCTGCAGCTGAAAATCCCTCGTGGTCAGATCTAATTTAAGATCAGATCCACCGGAAGCCCTTACATTCAGGCGGTCTGTTTTTATAGGGGCCGAACTAAAAACGTCACTACCGCCGCTTGCAGTAAGTGCAGTTAATGTTTTAAAGTTCACATAAGCCTTGATGCTTTGCCCTTTGAAAAATCTGCCCCATCCCGAATTGTCTTTATACCGGATGGTCAGGGTATTGCCATTTTTCTCAACGATCACATTTTTTAGCAAATCTTCGTGTGCCACAACTTTAACAGCTTCGGTTCCGTTCTGCGTCAGATAAAGGTCGATGCCACTGGCCACAGAGATCTCACTAAAATTATTTACAGAAAAATTCTTGCTCGGTTGTGCGTAAAGGGTCAAGGTGCTTAAGCAATAGACCAGCACCAGGACGAACATTGATTTAATAGGGTATAAGGTTCTCATGCGATTAGGTTTTACTTAATTTAGACGCACAAAGTATTCAAACGTTGCAAACTTTAGAAAATATTTTTTAAATATTTGATTATGATCGTTAAAATAGTTCTTTTTGTAGGACAAACAATGAACAAATGGCCGATTCTCAATTAGTAGTTCTGGATAAAATACAAATACAGCAAAAGATCAACCGGATCGCCTACCAGATCCTGGAAGACAATCTCAACGAAAAGGAGATTGTACTGGCTGGTATATGGGACAGAGGCTATAAGCTGGCTTTGAGGCTTAAGGAGGTGCTGTTGAAGATTTCCGATCTGAAAGTTCTTATCCTCAGGATTGATCTGGAAAAGAACAACAGTAAACTGGTGGCCAGTACGGATCTGGATGAAAGCAAGTGGAAAAATAAGGTAATCATATTGGTGGATGATGTGCTGAATAGTGGCAAAACCCTTGCCTACGGTTTGGGGGTGTTTTTAAATACGCCTCATAAAAAGATCCGTACGGTTGTATTGGTAGACAGAAGCCACAAGATTTTTCCGGTTGCTACTGATTTTGTGGGTTTACAAATGGCTACAGTACTTAAGGAGCACGTAGATGTGGTTCTGGATGTAGACGGACAGGAAGACTGTGTTTACCTGAGTTAAGCATTTGTTTTTCTGGCTGTTTTTTTGCACTTTAGAGGATGCACCAGCCGCGTAAGAATTCAATTGTTCAGCAGGTCTTTTCCTGGTATATCGATTATCTCTTTAAAAGGGATTTCTCTTCTTACAATTACACCACAGACCTTAATGTAAAAGAAGATGAAGCTATTCTTTTGCTCTCTAATCATTTCAGCTGGTGGGATGGTTTTGTGATGGTATATTTAAACAAGAGGGTGTTTAAGAAGCAATTTCATGTACTGGTAACAGGAGAGGATTATAAAAAGCAATGGTTCTTAAAGTATTTTGGTGGCTTTGCCCCGGAACAAAAAGGTAAAGATGTAGTGGAGACGTTACTTTATGCCGGACATTTGCTGGATGATCCTTTGAACCTGGTCCTGCTGTTTCCGCAAGGTAAACTGCATTCCGGGCATGTGGGCAGCATCACTTTTGAAAAAGGAATTATGCAAGTACTCAACGCTTCCAAAAAGAAATTTCAAGTGGTTTTTTCAGCAACGCTATGTGATTACTTCAATCAGCGTAAACCTCAGATGAGAACTTATCTTAAGGAATGGGAAGCCGAAGAGTATGTGAGTTTGCAATTGCTTAAAAGCGAATATAATAAGCATTATGACCATGCGCTGAAACAGCAGTCAAAAATTGCACTATAAAGGCTCCTGGTTTTTACGTATTTTTGCAGAAAGAAAGAGAAAATATGTCCTATAATTTAACGGTTACTATAGATAAAGATTCTGGATTCTGTTTCGGTGTGGTCTATGCTATTGAAATGGCAGAGGATATACTGGACCATGAAGATTATCTGTATTGCCTGGGAGATATTGTTCATAACGATGAAGAAGTCAAAAGGTTAACTGATAAGGGCCTGAGGATCATTGACCATGAACAACTCAAATCACTTAGAAATGAGAAAGTGTTGGTGCGTGCACATGGCGAGGCACCTTCCACCTATGAACTGGCCCTTAAAAATGAACTGATCCTGATCGATGCTTCCTGCCCGGTAGTTTTAAAATTACAGAACCGGATCAAGAACTCTCATGATGAGGGAGAGCCTATTCTTATTTTCGGAAAGCACGGCCACGCAGAGGTCATCGGTTTACAAGGACAAACGGACGGACAAGCTATTGTGTTTCAAGACCTGTCAGAGCTCGACAATGTGGAGCTGCCATCGTCATTTACCCTCTACAGCCAGACCACCAAAAGCACAGATAAATTTTACCATATCAAAGACCAGCTACTGAGCAGGGGCTACGAAGTAAAAGCCAATGATACCATTTGCAGGCAAGTATCCAACCGTTACGGTGACCTGGAAAAGTTTGTGGTTAATTTTGATAAGATCATCTTCGTTTCCGGAAAGAAATCGTCCAATGGTAAAGTATTGTATGATGTTTGCAAAAAATACAATGACAATGCTTACTTTATCTCAAATGTAGAGGAAATAGATTTCGCCTGGTTTAATCCGAATGACAAGGTGGGAATTTGTGGGGCAACCTCCACACCAATGTGGCTGATGGAGCAGGTCAAAGCATTTCTTCTTCATCATTAAAAAGTAATTATTAGTTTTCAGAAAACAGATTAAGCATTATAACGCCTTGATTCGTTATTTTTGGGCAATTTATGGGAAAAAAGGGTATATTATTAGTGAATTTAGGGACTCCGGATAGTCCGGAAGTTAAAGATGTTCGTAAATATCTTGATCAGTTTCTAATGGACGAACGGGTGATTGACATTCCTGCATTCAATAGAACACTTTTAGTTAAAGGGGTAATTGTTCCTTTCCGAAGCCCAAAAACATCCAAACTCTATAAAGAAATCTGGGACGAGAATGGATCTCCTTTGCTGTATTTCAGTAAGATCCAGGCAGCCCTGTTGCAGGACCAGCTTGGGCCAGATTATCAGGTTGAACTGGCTATGCGTTACCAAAACCCCTCCATAGCCACAGCACTTGAAAAAATGAAGACTAACCTGGTGGAAGACATCCGGGTTATCCCAATGTTTCCCCAATATGCTTCGGCCAGTACCGGATCTGTGATACAAAGTGTGATGGAAATCCTGGGTAAATGGCCTACAGTGCCCCCGGTATCCTTTGTCAGTTCCTTTCATAACAATGAACTTGTGCTGGAGGCTTTTGCTGAAAATGCGAAGAAATATCAACCGGAAACTTATGATCATGTCCTGTTCAGTTTTCACGGACTTCCAGAGCGGCAGCTGCTGAAATGTGACCATACCGGAAGCTATTGCCTGAAAAAGGAGAATTGCTGTGAGACATTGAACGATACCAATAAATACTGCTATTCTGCTCAAGGACATGATACCGCAAAGTTAATCGCTCAAAAACTAAATATAGCCAGAGAAAACTATACGGTTTGTTTTCAGTCCCGTTTAGGAAAAGAACCTTGGGTACAGCCTTACACTACTGATGTATTAAAGAAATTAGCCGCTGAAGGTAAGAAACGTCTGCTGGTCTTTAGTCCGGCTTTTGTTGCGGATTGCCTGGAAACTTTGTATGAGATTACAGTAGAATATCATGAAGAGTTTAAGGCACTGGGCGGAGAACATGTTCAGCTGGTAGAAAGCCTGAACGATCATCCTAAATTTATAAAGGCTCTGGTGGAACTGGCCAAAAACTAGTTCAGGTATTTGCTGATTTCTTTGAGTATACCTTCGGTAGCGCCTTTTTTCTCTTTAACGTAGTCTTTTGCAATTTGTCCCAAGGCTGGATGACTGGATAAATGTCTGAAGGCAGTTTCCAGTTCCTGTTCGTTATGGATGCTGATGGCCGCTTTTCTTGCGACCAGATCTTTTGCTTCCTGGAATTTCTCGTACCTGGGACCAAAGATAACCGGTAAACCAAAAGCGGCAGCTTCCAGTGTATTGTGTATGCCTGCTCCAAACCCACCGCCAATATAAGCGACAGTACCATACTGATACAGAGCGGATAAAAGACCAATATTGTCTATAATCAGTACCCGGCTGTCTGCCGATGAGTTCTGTAAGGCAGAATAGCGGACAGCTGAAGGAAATTGTTTTTCTATTTGCCGGATATGGTCAAGTCCAATCTCATGTGGGGCCAGGATGAATTTCCAGCTGGGGTGTTTCAAGCAAAGCTGAGCCAGCAGGTTTTCATCGGCAGGCCAGGTGCTGCCCGCCAGAAGGACAGGGCTACGGGAAATAAATTCCTCGATGAGGGGCAGGGATTTAACAGCCTCCGCATTTTCATAAACCCGGTCAAAACGGGTGTCTCCGCTCAATTCCACATTTTGTAAACCGATTTGCTGAAGCAGATGTACACTTTCTTGATTTTGGACAAAAAACCAGGTTACACAGTGTAGCATGTTGCGGTAGAAACCTCCATACCATTTAAAGAACATTTGATTGGGTCTGAAAATGCCGGATATCAGGAAAAGCGGGATGTTCTTTTCTTTTAATATTTTAAAATAATGGTGCCAGAATTCATATTTGGTGAAAATTGCAATCTCCGGGTTCACAATTTCTATAAATCTTCTGGCATTGGAGGCAGTGTCCAGTGGGAGATAAAAGATGCCGTCGGCCAGCGCATAATTTTTACGCACCTCATATCCTGAAGGGGAGAAGAAGGTAATGATGATCTTTTTATGTGGATAAAGTGCCTTGATCTTCTCCAGGACCGGACGTCCCTGTTCGAATTCGCCAAGAGAAGCAAAATGAAACCAGACATGTTTTTGTCCTTTTGGTATTTTTTCCTCCAAAACAGAAAATAGATGCCTTCTGCCTTGATTAAATAATTTGGCCTTAGAATTGTAAGGGGCAATTGATTTAACAACAAGGTTATAGAGAAAAATACCAAAATTATAAAGCCAAAGCATTTTGAATGTTTATTTGTTATCTTAGCCGAAGATACTTTTAAAAATTAAAACTAGAGTAATATATGAGAAACGAAGCTTCCGGAATACTGCTGTTAAGTACGTCTGATCTTGATTTCTCCACATATTTTAAACACCCCAGCATTATATGAAAATTGCCGTAATTGGAACAGGATATGTCGGTTTGGTAACCGGAACATGTCTTGCAGAAACAGGTAACAATGTTATTTGTGTTGACATTGATGAAGCTAAAGTGCAGAAGATGCAGCATGGCATTATTCCAATCTATGAACCCGGTCTGGATGTATTGTTTCATAGAAATATCGCACAGCAAAGGTTAACATTTACCACCGATCTGGCTATCGCTGTTCATGAAGCCCAGATCATATTTATGGCGCTTCCTACTCCTCCCGGAGGTGATGGGGCAGCTGATCTTTCCTATATTTTGGGTGCAGCAAAAGATATTTCAAAACTGGTGACCGAATATAAGGTTATCGTGAATAAATCTACTGTACCTGTAGGTACAGCAGATAAAGTGCAAGCCGTTTTTACAGCACATACAGATGTAGAGATCGATGTGGTTTCCAATCCCGAGTTTTTACGGGAGGGTGTAGCTGTAGAGGATTTCATGAAACCGGACCGTGTAGTGATCGGTACGGGCAGTGAAAAGGCGAAAAAACTCATGTCGGAACTGTATGCACCTTATGTGCGCCAGGGAAATCCGGTATTGTTTATGGATGAGCGTTCTTCTGAACTGACAAAATATGCTGCGAATTCTTTCCTGGCCACCAAGATTACCTTTATGAATGAGATTGCTAATCTCTGCGAGATTGTTGGCGCAGATGTAGATGCCGTACGTAAAGGAATCGGTTCTGATGACCGGATTGGCAAAAGATTTTTGTTTCCTGGTATTGGTTACGGAGGAAGCTGTTTCCCTAAAGATGTACAGGCCCTGGCCAAATCTGCAGATGAGCATGCTTATGATTTTCAGATTCTGAAAGCCGTTATGGATGTGAATGAGAGACAGAAAGTTGTCCTTGTGGATAAAGTGTTGAAATATTACAAAGGAGATCTGAAAGGAAAGCATTTTGCACTTTGGGGATTAGCCTTCAAACCGGAAACAGATGATATCCGTGAAGCACCAGCACTATACATCATTGATCATCTGGTAAAAAACGGAGCTACGGTGACCGCTTTCGATCCGGAGGGGATGAAAAATGTACAGGCTATCCTTGGCGATAAGATTAAATTTGCCAAAGATCAGTATGACGCGCTGAGCGGGGCAGATGCTTTACTGATTGCAACAGAATGGTCTGTTTTCAGAAACCCTGATTTTGAGAGAATGGAATCTTCCTTAACCAACAAAGTGATCTTTGATGGCAGGAATCTATACGACCTTCAGAAAATGATAGATCTGGGTTATTATTATAACAGTATTGGACGTAAGCTTGTAGACTAATGGAACGCAAAAGAGTTTTAATTACCGGTGCAGCCGGTTTTCTGGGATCACACCTTTGTGACCGGTTCATCAAGGAAGATTATCATGTCATCGGGATGGACAATCTGATTACCGGTGACCTTCAGAATATTGAACATCTTTTTAAACTGGAGAACTTTGAGTTTTACCATCATGATGTTTCCAAATTTGTTTATGTACCGGGTAAGCTGGATTATATCCTGCATTTTGCCTCTCCGGCCAGCCCGATAGATTATTTGAAGATCCCCATCCAGACGTTAAAAGTAGGATCGCTGGGGACACATAATTTACTGGGTTTAGCGAGAAGTAAGGGGGCCAGGATGATCATTGCTTCTACTTCAGAGGTTTATGGTGATCCAAGTGTGAATCCTCAGCCGGAGGAATATTGGGGTAATGTGAATCCTGTAGGCCCAAGAGGTGTATATGACGAAGCTAAAAGGTTCCAGGAAGCCATGACTATGGCCTACCATACCTTTCATGGTGTAGAAACTCGTATTGTAAGGATTTTCAATACGTATGGCCCCAGAATGCGTCTAAATGACGGGCGGGTATTGCCGGCTTTTATAGGTCAGGCTTTACGCGGGGAAGATTTAACCGTTTTCGGTGATGGCTCTCAAACCCGGTCATTCTGCTACGTAGACGATTTGATCGAAGGAATTTACCGTTTGCTGATGAGCGATTATGCCCTGCCGGTGAACATCGGTAACCCGGACGAGATCACCATTAAACAGTTTGGAGAAGAAATCATCAAATTGACAGGAACCAGCCAGAAGCTGGTCCTGAGGGATCTTCCGGTAGATGATCCTAAGCAACGCCGTCCGGATATCACCAAGGCCAGAGAGATTCTGGGCTGGGAACCTAAGGTAAATAGGGCAGAAGGGTTAAAGATTACTTACGAGTATTTTAAATCGCTGCCTACAGAGGCCTTGTTTAATAAAGACCATAAAGATTTTACAACCTATAACCGATAATAAGAAGTATAAAAAATGGCTAAAATTTTAGTAACCGGGGGAACCGGATTTATTGGATCACACACTGTTGTTGAATTGCATAATGCAGGCTACGGGGTGGTCATTGTAGACGATTTTTCTAATTCCAATCCAAAAATCTTAACACAACTGGAAAAGATCACAGGAAAGAAACCTGAGTTTTATGAACTGGACCTTTGTGATGAGGCAAAAGTGAATGACTTTGTAAAAAAACACACAGATATCAGTGGGGTTATTCATTTTGCAGCATTTAAAGCCGTGGGTGAATCGGTTCAGCAGCCTTTAAAATATTACAGAAATAATTTTTATTCCCTGATCAATCTGATCACGGCCTTCAACCAAAAGGTTAACCTGGTGTTTTCTTCTTCCTGTACCGTGTATGGGCAGCCTGATGTATTACCGGTAACTGAAGATGCGCCGGTGAAAAAGGCAGAATCTCCTTACGGAAATACCAAACAGATTGCAGAAGAGATCCTGCAGGAAACCTGTGCGGTAACTCCTTCATTAAAAGTAACCTCTCTGCGGTATTTTAACCCGGTAGGTGCACATCATACTGCATTGATTGGTGAATTGCCAATTGGGGTTCCTCAAAACCTGGTTCCGTTTATTACCCAGAGTGCTATTGGAAAACGTGGTCCGATTACGGTGTACGGAGATGATTACAGTACTCCGGACGGCAGTGCTATCCGTGATTATATCCATGTAGTTGATCTTGCCAAAGCTCACGTGGCTGCGATTCAAAGGCTGGAAAGTGAAAAAGCGAGTTCAAATTATGAAGTGTTTAACCTGGGAACAGGTAAGGGTTCTTCTGTTCTGGAGATCATCCACGCTTTTGAAAAGTCTACAGGCGAAAAACTGAACTATACTATTGGTGCCAGAAGAGAAGGAGATATTGAACAGGTATGGGGAAATGTAGAGAAATCAGCAAGAGATTTAGGATGGAAAGCTGAGCTGGACATTGATGAAATGATGCGGTCGGCGTGGAACTGGGAGAAATATTTAAAGGATAACCCTTTTTAAGAATGTTGTTAAAGGAGCATAAAGTGCTGAAAACAGCTATTGTTGAGCTTCCTGAAAAGGAAAAGGACAAGCTTTTGCTCCGTTTAATTGCGAAGGATAAAGTTTTAACGGAGCATTTGCATTTTAAATTGCTGGAAGATGAATCGGATCTGGAACAGAGGTCGGAGCAGCTGAAGGCGGAGATTGATGAGGCGGGAACTGTATTTGCACACGATCCGAAGCTTTCCTCCAAAGATGTTCTGACTACCTTTAGGAAACTGAACGGGAGGATTAACCACCATTTTAAGGTGACTAAGGATATCAGTTCT
>Ga0210409_10003242_pt1 | contig 18492 bp, 10 predicted proteins | sample IncBWH17MmetaG_FD_161649 | JGI IMG/M metagenome (GOLD analysis project Ga0210409, IMG submission 161649) | Forest soil microbial communities from Barre Woods Harvard Forest LTER site, Petersham, Massachusetts, United States - Inc-BW-H-17-M | ecosystem: Environmental > Terrestrial > Soil >... | reverse complement strand
GCCGACCCGGCTCAGGGTCCGCTTCGTCTCGAACGCGTCGGCTCGTTCGACGTTGCCCAGGTAATCATCCGGCCGGATTTCCACGGTCGAATAATCGCGAAATTTATCCGGGTGCCCGATTTTTTGCGTAAAGCGTTCAAACTTGGCGAGAGCTTTGGCCCGGGTAGGTGCGCTCATCCAATCGAGTTTGTCGAGCCGATCGCGCAACACTGCCTTGAGGTTCCCCACCAGCTCGTTCATCCGGGTGCGGGCGGCCGCAGGAAAGTATCGTTCGACAAAGAGCTGTCCCAGCGCCTCCCCGATTTCACCATCGATGACGCGGGCCGCGCGTTGCCAGCGGGGCTCCTGCTCTTTTTGGTCCCGAAGGATTCTTCCATAAAAGGCAAAAGACTCCTCCTCGGCGGCAGAATGGAGGAAAGGAGCCGTGGCGCGCAACAAGTGCCAACGAAGATAAACTTTCCAATCGTCCAATGAACGTTCCCGAGCCAGCGCATAGAGCGCCTGAAAGAATTCGGGCTGTCGGACAATGACCTCCGACAGGTTGCCCAGCCCGGAAGCGGCCAGGTAAGTGGAAATCGGAGTGCCCGGGAAATCCCGCAGAATGTCCCCAACCTGCATCTTATGATAGTTCGCGATAGGGTCCCGCAGTTCGACCCTGGATTTGCTGGCCTTGGCGAGCGCGGTCTCGAGTTCCACGACGGTAGCGGCCTGCGTTTTGGCCAACCCGGCGTCTTCGCCCAACAGGGTGAACATTTTGGCGATATGCACTCCGTAGGCCTCCCGCTGCTGGGTGAATCGATCACTGAGATAATAATCTCGGTCCGGCAACCCCAATCCACCCTGGCTGAGATAAAAAGCGTACACCGAACTACTCTTCGCATCCGGCGAAGGCGAGCGGCCAAAGCAGGCGTCGATTCCCCGGGCATGGAAGCCGGCCAACAGGCGGAGCACATCTTCGGTACTGGACAAATCGTTGATCTGCTTAAGCTCCGGCTCAATCGGCTTGAACCCAAGCTGCTCAAGGCGGTTGGTGTCCATGGCGGATCGGAAGAAATCGGCCACCTTCCTGGCCGGGGAGTTGGGCGTCTGCTCAGTAGCGAGCGTGTCGTCAAGAATTTGGTGAATCAGAAACCAGTTCCGCTCCTGCAACTCCATGAAGGCGCCCCAGCGTGATTTGTCGGCCGGCACCGGGTTGTTCTTGACCCAATCGCCATCGGCGTATTCATAAAAATTGACGCCGGGTTGGACAGACTTGTCCATGTAACTGGTTGAGAAGCGAGGGATTCTGGGCTCGATCGAGGTCTTGGGACCGCTGGGGGCCTCCGCCGCTCTCAACGATTCGGCGGACAGCAATACGATGGAGGTGGCGATCGTACACAAAAGAGAAGATAATTTCATTGTCATGTAACGGCTTCCGTGCAAGGCAAGAAGACCAAGGATCCCAAGATTGTGCGAAATCGCCTTGGGGTCAAAGGAAATCAGAAGGCGACTTAGGCCTGACTTAGGCCGGCTATTTCATAAGTCACCAGGCTCGAGACTGGGCGCTCTCATTAACACCCTGCTTCAGCGGGGTGTGACGTGCCGGCAATACCTCAGAAACCGTTTCAACGGTTTCTCGCGTGCTGGGAAAACCGTTGAAACGGTTTCTGATCCTCTTCGGACGCCAAACACCCCGCTGAAGCAGGGTGTTAATGAGAAGCGGCGGCCGTGGAGGTTAAGCCGCTATGAAATATCCGGGTTAGGCCTGGGTTAGGCCTAGCCTAAGGAGCACCGGCGTCTCGCCTGGCGAGACGCCGGCGCTCTCAGGTAAGAGTTTTAATCGGCCTTGGCGCAACGATCATCGCGCGAAACTAAGTGGCAAAACCGCTCGGCGCGTTCACGCACGGCCTTGCGCGGCCGCTCGATTTGGGCCGGGGCATTCCAGAGAACATAGAATTCAAAATCCGAGGGCTGGCGATTGTAGGAGCGTTCAAAACCGGCACAGCGCTCTCTCATGATTTGCTGGGCGGCCGCCAATGCTACTACGGGGTCTCTCCAATCCGCATCTGACCGGGCATAACGATGCCAGAGCCTGGGTTTCACCTGGTAGCGGGAAATCTCGCCGGCGGCGCCGACAGCGCTGTCGTTGTCCCGAGTTTCAATCTGGGAGAGGGCTGACCAGCGGTCCATCGCCTGAACTTTTAAGGAAATCTCCAAGCCGAGGGAAATCGTAGTTATGATCAGCCTTAACCGCATAGGGACGGCCTTCTTTGTTTTTTACAGCTCTGTTTTCAACTGCATCGCGATGCTCGCGCGGAATCTGAGGCTAGCAGGATATTTGTCGCACATTTGAGCGCGTGTCAAGTTTTAATCAGTCGAGATCGCACTTCAACGCAAAGAACGAACGCTATCGGAAAGAGCAAGATCCGTGCCTAAAGCCATCCCGCCGTTTCCGCCCCCTGCCCCGGCGCGCGGACTTTCCAGTCCGCTGCAACCCCGGATCTTTCAAGCCGATCCGGCACACATTCTCACCGCGAACCGGTTCGCGTGTTGCAGCGGACTGGAAAGTCCGCGCGCCGGAGCTGCGCAGTCCCTGGATGTGCCAGGAGATTCTCGAAAACTGTGAAAGATCTTTACTGATGATGTTTGGGCTTGCAGGATTTCCGCGGTTTCGGTGAACAGGCAAAGCGAATTCAACTTCACGAGTTCCCGCTCGGAAGCTGGTTATTCCAAATGGCTTCTCAGCCGCCAAGTAGCGGTGAGGGACATAGCCCGCCGCATGAACCTGCCGCTGGGACATCAAGTCGAAGTCTGGCTATTCGGTGGTGTGCGCTTGCGGGGCGAATTACGCCTGGCGGAGGAGACCCTCTTCATCGCTGAAGAGCGGGTTCGGCACCTGGACCTGATGGTGGACCACTTGCGGTTTAGTTACCGCGAAATGGAATCCTGCGTCCGCCTGGACTGAGCCCGACCTTTGGCTTTCCCACTTCAACCGGGAGCAACCCAACCCACAGCGTTTATGAAAATTCTCCTGATTTCGGACCGGTAGTAATCGTTGTATGTCTCGTGGCCCGGGGTGAAATAGAAGACTCGGCCCTGCCCAACGGTCCAGCAAAGCCCCATGCGCCCAGGCGCCGTCGAGCCGTCGGGTTTGGTATAGATGCCATCCAACGGAACGGATTGAGGCGTAGGCACCGCAAAAGGCTCGCCGTAACGCTCGATCTTTGGCAATTTGAAGGTCTGCACGCCTTTACAAATCGGATGATCCGGTTCCTTCACGATGATTTCGGCAGACGTGCCGTCATCAACATATTCGCGCCAACTGCAGGCGGTGCCCATCAGCTTTTTAAAGGGCTTGGCGAAATGGCAGGAGTGGGTCCCGATGAACCCCATTTTCCCAGCGCGAACTCGTGCATCAATTTTGTCCACCAGCGCGTCTTTGACCTCTCCGTGCTTTTTGTGGCCCCACCAAATCAATACATCCGTGCTGTTCAAGAGTTCGTCGCTGATGCCTTGGTCGGGCTCGCCAAGAGTTGCTTTCACAACCTGCCAGCCTTCGGTCTCGAGGGGTTGCAAACCTTCGGCGATCGCACTGTTAATATCATTCGGGTAAACAACCTTGGATTTGGGATCTACGTTCGCCGTGCCTTCCGACCAAACGACAACTTTGCGTTTGTCGGTGGCCGCGAGCAGTGCGGGGGTCAAAGCAAGGCTGGCAGTCAAACTCGTGCCCAAGGCCAGAGCGCGCCGCCGCGAAATCGGCCCCGTAACCAGGTCGTGTGCTTCAATTCGCTTGTTCGTCATGCGCCGATATTGGGCCTTCGCCCAATCGGTCGCAAGCGTTTAGAGGGTAGCGCTTGACTTGATGGGTTCGAACCTTTGAGTTTAACTACTGGCATGAAACCGATCAGGCTCGCTGAACTCACTTTTGCCTGAACCACCACTATGCCCCAATTGCTCTTATTCCCGGACCCGCGTCCGCTGGTGGAGAAGTTGGGTCCGGAGTTTTTCCGGAGCGCGCCGGAGTCACCTGGGGTCTATCTGATGCGCGGTGCGAGCGCCGTCCTCTATGTAGGCAAGGCAAAGAACCTTCGCAAGCGCCTTGCCAGCTATAGGGTAGCCAACCCCGACCGAATGCCGCGCCGCCACCTGAGACTGCTGCGCGCGGTGGAGCAAATCGAACTACAGCCTTGTGCGGATGAGGCGGCGGCGCTGGCCAGGGAATCGACTCTGCTGCTAACGTTGCGTCCCAAGTTCAATCGCGCCGGAACCTGGCCCGGCACGCCTCGATTCCTGGCTTGGAGAATCACTCACCATGGGCTTGCTCTTGCAGTCACGCAACAGCCAGAGCCAGACTGGTGCCACTTTGGTCCAATGGGCTTGACCGCCGTGCATTTGCGGGCCGCGCTCGCCCGGTTAATCTGGTGCGCCCTGTTTCCCGAGATTGGAATAGCAGGATTACCGGAGGGATGGTTCTACGGCCGGCACGAGGAGAGGTGCACGGTTCAGGTAAAAGACCAAACGCAGCCGAACCTGGCCAAGGCTGCGGAGTGTTTGGGAAATCTGTTCACCGGCCGGATAGCCGATTTCAGTGAATGGATTCATACGCGGACGGTTTCGTGGAAGCATCCATTTGACTTAGCGGTGCGTGAGGCGGACCTGGAAACGCTGGGCCATTTTGCCATTCGAGTGTCGTGCTCCGCGTCGGCGAGCAGGCTCGCCCGGTTGCCTTCCCAGACCTGAGCCTGGATCTCGCCGAATTCTTCCGGTAGTTGCTTTTAGAGCCTCCCTCCACTACCGTCCCTCCGCCTTTCAAAGCGACTTGATTATATAGTTCATGCTAGGCACCGAATTACCGGCCGATGAATTGCTCCGCCGCCCTTTGTGGCAGGCACGCGACCTCGGCTTGCCCATCCCGGCGTCAACCCACGCCGTGTCCGTCGCCTTGCCCCGCTGGCAGGACGTCGTCGGTTACGAGGAAAAAAGGCCCGAAGTCATCAACCGGCTCTCGATGGGTTACCCGCGTTTTGTGGTGCACCCGCTCGTCCAAGAGTTGGGGCGCCACCTGGGCCAGGGCAGCCCTTGTTTACCTTTTCCTTCCGCCGCTGCGGCGGAGCTCGCGGCCGGGTTTGTGCGGCGAACGGCAGATTTACCCGCCAAGGTCATTAGCCGGGGCGAAGCCTTTGGTGTTGCAACCAACACGGATGGGTTAATTGCCCTGCGCGCGTTTTGGCAGCACACTGGCCTGATCGTCTCCAGCCGCCAGGCAGAGGCACTGCTGCATGGCCGCGGCGCCGACAACAATGCCGACCAGGCGCGCGCCTCGTTGCGCCGGCAGCTTGCCGAGCTTTATGAGTGCGCCGAGAACGACATCTTCCTCGCTCCCACCGGAATGGCCTCGATGTTTGCCGCACTGCGGGCGGTAGGTCAACGGACAGCCCGCGCCCCGACGATCCAACTGGGGTTTCCCTATGTCGATACCCTCAAGTTGCAGCAGAAACTGGGGCACGGCGGAATTTTGCTGCATCACCTGGGCAGCATCGAACCGGAACTGCGCGCGCTGCTGGACCAACAGCGTATCGCCGGCTGCTTTTGTGAAATCCCGGGCAATCCTTTGCTCGGATGCGCCGACTTGCGAATCGTGAGCCCCTTGCTTCGCGAACGGCGAGTCCCTTTGATCGTGGACGACGTGGTGGCCACGCCGCTTAATGTGAACCTTGCGCCCTACGCGGATTTAGTTGCGACGAGTTTAACGAAGTTCATTGTCGGCACCGGCGACGCCATGGGAGGGGCCCTTGTCTGCAATCCCCGATCGCCGCTTTATTCAGAGCTCAAGCCCATCATCCAGGCCCAACATCAGGAGTTGCTGTGGAGGGAGGATGCCGCAGTGCTCGCCCAGCATGCGCCCAGCTTTCCTGACCGGATGCGCCGACACAATGAGACTGGACGCCTGATTGCGGAACGTCTGAGACAACACAAGGCAATCGAACGGGTTTGGTATCCGAAATGGGAATTCGCCGAGGCCTACGAAGCGGTCCGTCGTCCGGACGGTGGTTGGGGAGCGCTGATCACCTTTCTACCCAAAGAGGCCGAGCAAAACTCGCCTCGCATTTACGACCGGTTGCCATTTTGCAAGGGGCCCAGCCTGGGAACCGTGTTTACCCTGGCCTGTCCCTTCACGCTCCTGGCTCACTACACGGAGCTGGACTGGGCCGAGTCTTGTGGCGTCTCGCGTTATTTGATTCGGATTTCCGTTGGACTGGAGGATCCCGAGGAACTGTCGCAGCGCCTCGACCGAGCTCTGGTGTGAGGCCGTTCAAAGCCATCGCCGCCATGTCCCTCAACCGGGTCATCGGCCTGGGTAATGCCATTCCGTGGCATTTGCCCGAAGATTTCAAGTGGTTTAAGAAAATGACCACGGGCCAGGTCGTGGTCATGGGACGAAAAACCTTTCAATCGATTGGCAAACCCTTACCCAACCGTACTACGATCGTCCTGACCCGTTCCACCGAACCGATTCCAGGCGTGCTGACTGTTTCGGCTCTCGATCAAATCGATCGCTCGGCGCCGGGCGTGACCGGGCGGGAGATTTTTATCTGCGGTGGGGCTCAAGTGTACGCGCAGGCACTGCCCCGCTGTTCTGATTTGTACCTGACCTTAGTCCAGCGTTCGGTTGAGGGGGATACTTTCTTTCCTCCGTTTGAGGATGAGTTTAAGTTCGTCGAAGTCCTTCTGGAAGCTCCTGAATTTAAAGTGCTGCATTATCGGCACTCGCAACGAGGTTCGGAGTCACAACGTTAGCCCAGATATTTCCCAGATATTTCATAAGCCACCAGGCTCTCGACACTAGGCGCTCTCATTAACACCCCGCTGAAGCAGGGTGTTAATGAGAAATGGTGGCCTTGGAGCTTCGGTGGTATGAAATATCCGGGTTAGGGCGTGACCGGTTTGGTGGAATGCCTGTGAGGTTATCTATGCTGTCTTTTTTTCCTTGCGCTGTGGGCCGCAGTAAAATCTGCTCTGCGGATGCCAACCCAAAAATGGGACCTTAACCAATCCTAACCATGGCCTTGGACCGGTTCTTTCGCTGCAAATCCCTGGATCGGCTGGTTGGCGAAACGGCTGACCCCCAGCATCAGCTTCGGCGCGTCCTGGGTCCGGTTCAATTGACGATGCTGGGAGTGGGCGCCATCGTCGGGGCAGGAATTTTTTCGACTCCAGGCACGGCTGCTGCGGGCGGGGGCGAGCATATTGGAGCGGGGCCGGCTCTGATTATTTCCTTTATCATTGTCGCGGTGGCCTGCGGGTTTGCGGCGCTTTGCTACTCGGAATTCGCCGCGATGGTGCCAGTCTCAGGCTCGGCCTACACTTATGCGTACGCCACGCTGGGGGAGTTGGCGGCGTGGTTGATCGGGTGGGACTTGATCCTTGAATACGCTATCAGTAACGCCGCGGTGGCAGTCTCCTGGTCCGCCTATTTTCAAACTTTGTTGGGAGCGCTCCATCTGCACGTGCCAGCCTGGTTGGGTACCGATTTCCGTTCCGCATTCCAGGCCGCCGGCCAAGTGGCCGACGCCGCCGCCGCGCATGCAGACCTTTCCAAGCTCGACCCCGGTGTTCTGCATGATTCTCAAGCCTGGAAAGAGGCACCGCGGCTCTTTGGCCTGCCCTTCGTGTTTAATCTGCCCGCTTTCTTCATCGTACTCCTGGTCACCTGGATCGTCCTGGTGGGCATCCGTGAAACCGCACGATTCAACACCGCCCTGGTACTCGGCAAGGTGGTCATCGTTCTGTTCTTTCTCGTGATTGGAGCCAGGTACATTCGACCCGAAAACTGGGTTCCCTTCGCTCCCAACGGCTTTAAAGGCATTTCCAGCGCCGCCGCCATTATTTTCTTCGCCTACATCGGGTTTGACGCGGTCTCAACCGCGGCGGAAGAAACCCGCAATCCGCAGCGCGATATGCCCATCGGAATCCTCGCCAGCCTGATCATCTGCACCATCCTGTACATCGCTGTCGCCGCGGTCCTCACCGGCATGGCCAAGTGGAACACGCTGGATAATGCCGAGCCCCTCGCCGCTGTGTTTTCCTCCTTGGGAATGAAATGGACCGCCAGCATTATCGCGCTGGGCGCTGTCGTCGCGACCACCTCGGCGCTGATTCCTTACCAGGCGGGCCAGCCGCGGATCTTCTTCTCCATGGCTCGTGATGGTTTGCTCCCGTCCTGGGCTGCCAAAGTGCATCCCAAATTCCGCACGCCGCACGTGACAACTATCATTACCGGCATCTTTGTCGCCCTGGCCTCCTCGGTGGCCAACATCAACGAACTCGTCGAGCTCACCAACATCGGCACCCTGTTCGCCTTCATTCTGGTCGCCGCCGGGATCATTTTGTTGCGCAGGACTGAACCTGAGCGTCCGCGTCCTTTTCGGACGCCGCTAGTGCCCTGGGTCCCGCTGGGCGCCATCGCGACTTGCGCTTACCTTATGTGTGAGCTCCCTAAGGTCACCTGGATTCGCTTTTTCCTTTGGATGGCCGCCGGGCTGGTGATTTACTTCCTTTATGGGGCTCGGAACAGCCGGCTGCGTGGCCGCGACCAAAATCCTTCGAATACGTAACGCGGACTTTTAGTCCCATTGAGCCTAAAGTTATGCTTTCCACCCAAACGCCATCGGCTCCAACCGAAGCCAAATTCGTTCAAGGCCTCGGCCTGCTGGATGCGACTATGCTGGTGGCCGGGTCAATGATTGGTTCCGGGGTGTTCATCGTCTCGGCGGATATCGGCCGACAAGTCGGTTCGACCGGCTGGCTGCTGCTGGTCTGGGTGGTCACCGGTGCGTTGACCATCGGCGCGGCACTGAGCTACGGCGAGCTGGCAGCCATGATGCCCCAAGCCGGAGGCCAATACGTTTATCTCCGCGAAGCCTACAGTCCGCTTTGGGGCTTCCTCTACGGCTGGACTTTGTTTCTGGTCATCCAGACTGGGACCATCGCAGCCGTGGCCGTGGCCTTCTCGCGCTTCCTGGGTGTGTTGGTTCCGTCTGTGTCCCCAAGCTCCTGGATCATCCCGCCAATAAACCTATCGAGCAAGTATGCCATCAGCCTCTCCACGCAACAATTGGTCGCCTTGCTGGTGATTGCCTTGCTGACTTTCGTCAACACCCGCGGCTTGCAGATCGGCAAGATCATTCAGAACGTCTTTACCTCCGTCAAAACTCTTTCCCTGGTGGCCCTGATTCTCATCGGCTTTCTGGTGGGCCGAAATGCCGAAGTCATCAAGGGCAACTTCTCGCAACTTTGGACTCCTCACGATGTCTCACCCGTCCAGCCGTATCTTTCCTCGATCCCCACAGTCCTAGCCACTGGCGGCGCGTTCGGTATGTTCGTAGCGTTCTGTGTGGCGCAGGTTGGTTCGCTCTTCTCCTCCGATGCCTGGAACAACGTCACTTTTATCGCAGGCGAAGTGAAGAACCCGCGGCGCAATCTGCCATTGGCACTGGCCGCCGGCACTGGATTGGTCACTGTTCTGTACATCCTGGCCAATATGGCCTATCTGTGCATGCTGCCGCTGGCCCAAATCCAACATGCACCCGATGACCGGGTCGCCACTGCGGCCATCGCGACCGTCTTTCATGGAGCTGGTCCCCTGGTCATGGCGATCGCTATTATGGTCTCCACCTTCGGTTGCGACAACGGCCTCATCCTTTCAGGCGCCCGGGTCTACTATGCCATGGCGCGAGACGGGCTGTTTTTCCAATCGACCGGCAGGCTCAATCAAAAAAGCGTTCCGGCCATCGGCCTGGTGCTGCAGGGTATTTGGACCTGTTTGCTGGTTCTGCCACGCACCCGTCTGCATGACGTCAACGGCGCACCCAAAATCGATCCCGCCACGGGTCTCGGGCAGTACGGAAATCTTTATAGCGACCTGCTGGATTATGTTATCTTCGCGGTGCTGATCTTCTACGTCTTGACCATCGCCGGACTTTTCATCCTCCGCCGCAAGCAGCCCCAAACCGAGCGTCCGTACCGCGCTTTCGGCTATCCCGTTGTTCCGGTTCTCTACATTATCGCCGCCAGCGCCATCATGCTCGTCCTCCTCCTGTATCGAACCGACACCTCCTGGCCCGGCCTGCTCATCGTCCTGACCGGTGCGCCGGTCTATTTTCTCTGGAATCGACGGCGTGGCGATGCGAAAAGTTTCGTCGGTTTGGAGTAACGCAAGCGTGGCGACTTTGGGGGTGGACGCCAAAGGCGTCCCTCATACCAGCCTGGGGCGAAGCCAGGCGAAGCCCCAGGTAATGGTCAGAGAAAAACCCTTGTGAGCGCCAACGGCGCGCGTCATTAGCCCCAGCTCGGCCGTCTATTTCGTTTGGGCGGGCGACGCGGCCGGAACCGAAGGCGTGGCGGCGAGTTTGCTGTGGCGCACGCCGTAAGCAAAATAGACCACCATGCCGATGGCAAACCAGACAACGAGCCGGATCCATGTTTGGAGAGGGAGGAACACCATAAGCCCAAGAGCGGAAAGAGCTCCGAGCGGAGCCACAATCCATACCATCGGTGTTTTGAAACGACGCTCGAGATTGGGTTCGCGCACGCGCAGGACCAGCACACCGATCGAGACGATCACAAAAGCCAGAAGCGTGCCGATATTGCAAAGATCGCCCGCATCTCCGACAGGCAGAATTCCGCCGAAGATCGATACAACCACGCCGGTGACGATGGTGATCACCCAAGGGGTTTTGAAACGCGGGTGCACACGGCTGACAAACTCGGGGAGTAGCCCGTCCCTCGACATGGTCCAAAAGACCCGGGTTTGGCCCAGCATCATGACGAGAATGACGGAGGAAAGGCCGGCAATCGCTCCTAGTTTGATCAGGCGTGCCAACCAGCCCATTTGAGCGTGATCGGCGGCCGTGGCGATCGGATCGGGAACATCGAGTTGGAGGTAGGGCGTAACCCCCGTGGCAATACCCGAGACCAGGATGTAGAGCACTGTACAAACAAGCAGCGAGGCGATGATGCCGATCGGCATGTCCCGTTGCGGATTCTTGGCTTCCTGCGCCGCCGTGCTGACGGCGTCAAAACCGATGTAGGCGAAAAAGACCAAACTCGCGCCGCGCAAGACCCCGGACCAGCCAAATTCGCCCCAGTGTCCATTGTTTGGCGGGATGAAAGGGTGCCAGTTTGCGGGATCGATCGCCCTAATGGCACCGCAGATGAAAAGGAGCACGACGGCAATCTTTATGAACACGATCACATCATTAAAGCGCGCCGACTCCTTAATGCCGATAACCAGCATGAGAGTTACGATAGCAACAATGAAAATTGCCGGCAGGTTGAATATGGCGGTCGCGTGCGGCAAAGTCCCGGGATCAGTGCCCAGAGCCCGTATCTGATCGGCCAGACCCATGGTCAGAGCGGTCCACCCTACGCGGAGCTTCAGGGCGGCAGCCAGGGCCGCAGGCAGTTCGACCAAATGTATCCCCCGAGCCGCGGAAAGCTCCGGTGGGATTTGGATTCCAAAATCTCTCAAGAAGGAAACCACGTACCCTGACCAGCCAATCGAGACTGTGATCGCTCCGACAGCGTACTCCAAGGCCAAATCCCAACCGATGATCCAGGCGAACAATTCGCCAAGGGTGGCATAACCATAAGTGTACGCGCTGCCTGACATGGGAACCAGGGAGGCAAATTCACTGTAGCAAAGAGCGGCGAACCCTGAGGCTATCCCGGCGGCGATGAAGGAAAGCACGACGGCGGGCCCGGCGTTAACCCCGGCAGCCTTCCCAGCGAGCACGAATATCCCCGTGCCGATAATTGCGCCGATGCCCAGCAAGGTGAGGTTGAGCGGGCCAAGTGCCCGCTTGAGACTCTGATCAGTGAGGGCTTCGGCCTGGAGGTCGGTGACGCTCTTGCGCCTAAACAGATTTGTGGACATTCGGCTCTAGGGATTTGATTACTGGCGCTGAGTTAATCGCGGGCAACATGGCAAAGTCAAGGAAAGGATGCAAAACAGATCGGAGGGACTCGGAGGGACGCGGAGTGACAAAGTCCGCAACTAGGGTACGCGCCAGGCTGGTGGGGCGAGGCTCCCGCCGAGCCCTAACTAAATTCGTTTCTTTCGATAAACAGCCTGCCCGGTTGAATAAATGATCAGGGCTGGGCAGGAGCCTCGCCCCACCAGGCGACTGCGTTGGCTACTTTGTTACTGGCCCTGCCGGAGGGACAATCTCCTGCGAGTCCCTGGCCGTCCCTCCGCCAGGACCATGGAAAGGCCGCGTGCGCGGATTTGCTGGGCCCTGAAGCCTCGTACTTAGGCTTTCCCGCCGAAGGAGACGTAGTCATCTACGTCCAGCAGATCAAACCAGCTCGCGATATCTTCGCGTTTTGGTGCTGTTTTGCGATGCAGGTCGTGGAAGTACTCGCGCGATTCCACATCGGATGGGACACGCAGTTCGGCTTGGGCCGACCAGGCAGCGATTTCGGAATCCGAGTGTTTATGCTTTGAGTGCTTTCGAATCCATTGGAAGATTTCGCCGTCACCTTTGCCAGCAGCAAGCTCTTTTTTCAAAGCGGCGGCGTTGATGCCAAGAAAAGTCAGTAAACGCTGGTCCATTGGACAGTTGTAGTGGTATTCGCCATGTTTGCCGGCGGCCTCCGCGCGTCCTTTATCGAGCATGCGCGGCAGAATAGCATAGCCTCCGAGCCTCACACGCGGGCTGCGGGGTGGATGTTGAGTTAAATCAGTTCCATTTTTTGAAGCCATAATTTTCCCTTTCCGTTGAGTTTCAATTTTTGGTTGCGGCTGCGGCTCTTTTTCCACCCGGCCGCTGTTTGTCGCCCAAGCCGCAACTGAGCGCGCCGGACTTCAAGCAGTCCGTAAGATGCAATCGATTTTCGGGAATGCAAGTAGCCTGTAGCGCAGACCTCCGGTCTGCTGTATCGCCGACTTTCAGTCGGCAGGCGGGCTAAGCGTTGGGACGTGGGAATTGGTCCTGCGCGCAGCAGACTGGAAGTCTGCGATACAGCAGACCGGAGGTCTGCGCTACGGGCTAGTTCACGCTTAGCTCAACACTCCCACTGTGGCTGTCGAACTCGGGGGCGTACATGCATTGGATTTCGGCCACGCCGGTCTGGTACTGCCCGCGCAGTTGCACCCTGGTTGAGTATTCAAAGACGTAAGTGCCTTTAGGCAGATAATCGATGAAGAAATGCGACGCGGTGTCACGCGTGCTCTCGTAATAAGCAAGGCCATCCTGGTATTTGTATTGGGACAACACATTGACCGGCTCGGTGCCGCTGCCGCGCTGATCTTTCAGGTGCACATACTCCATGTCGCGGTCGACTCGCAGTTCGATTCGCACGACCAATTCATCCCCGACGTGAACAGCGCCTTTGACTGGTTCCAACACCAACCCGCGGTTGGTTGCCGTCTTGGTGAAAAGCGTTTTGGTCAGTTTCAATGGTGTGCCTTCGTACGGCGTGACCTTGCTCATGTCCTCCAGGTATTGCCAATGCACGCTGCCCCAAGCAACGCCATCGTCCACCTTGCGCACTGTGACTTCGCCCAGCTTTGGTTTAATCTCCGCTGCAGGAAACCGAATCTCATAAAACCCAGTCCCCGCCTCCGGCTTACTCCCCATTTCGGATTTCGCGCGGGTTTCGGACTTCGGATTTCGGGTTTCCGAGGTCTTGGGCGTCAGGTCCATTCCGTCTAATTTCACCTGAACCAACGCATCACTGGAAAGCAGGTCCTTTCCTTTCAGCAGCAGCGCGTAAATGGCGTCGGCGGTTGCCTTGGTGGTCTTCCAATCCTGCGTTTGTTTTTGTTTGAGCAACCAGACTTTGCAGTTTTCCACTGAGGTTTGGTCGTGCATCACTTCGTCAAAGGCCTCGATCATGAGCGCCTGAGTTTCAATGGGCGCGCGGTACCACCACCAGCTCAGCTCGGTCTCGCGCCAGAACATGCCCATCTCCTCATTGGTAACGCTGCGCTCCTTGATGGAATTCATGATCGCCACTGGGGTTGCGTCGTTAGAACCAGCAAAAGCGTTAAACCGCGCCAGGGCGATGGCGAGTTGGCCCTGGGTCTGGCGGCAGTCGGTCCGGAGCCAGAATTTACGCGATTGATTCAGGAAAAAGTCGATCGCCTTGCGATTTGCCAGAGCTATAGCCTGGTCCTTCAAGAAAAAACTGCGGCCATACAGGTATAGCGCGTCCGTGGGACTCGGCACATATTTTCCCGGCTCGGACAGCTTTTGAATCCGCTCGTAGGCTTCGGTCATCCAGGCATCCAGGCGGGTCAGGGAACGAATTGCCGGCGCCACGTCGATGTCCGCTCCCAAGTGTCGAAGCCGGCCGAACCCGGTGGTGATATACAAAGTGATGTAGTCGTTGCCACGCCCGCCCGGAAACCACGGCCAGGAACCATCGGCCAGCTGCATTTGGGTGAGCTTTTCCATCGTGCGCTCGGTTTCATAATTCAGTCGGTTATCGTCAAAGAGAATCCCAACGTTTTTGCGAGCCTGGCTCTCGGACTCAGCCTGGCGCAACCAGGGAGTCTCCTCCAACGCGACACTCTTGAGGTCCTGATTCTTTTCCAACGGACTGTCCAGGGCCGGAGTATTGCGCCATTGCTCAAAAATGCGGTGAATTTTTGCGTCGCTCGCCGCGATGGTTCGTGCCAGCAAATTGGCATAGAGGCGGTTGAACACTTGCTCGGAGCATTCGTAGGGGTATTCCATCAGGTAGGGCAGCGCCAACACGGCATACCAGGCCGGATTGGATACCATTTGCACCGTCAAGCTCTGGTTCTGCAGTGTCTTGGAACTGCCCGATTTGAGAAGTTTGGTGAATTCGAACTTCTTGGTGGCGGGTCCCCGAATCGGCAGCGGGAGTGACTCAGTGACCAGGATGCGACGGGAGAGCACTGGGACAGCGCCCTCTTCGCCGTCAGATACGCTGGCCGCGGCGCCAACCGCCTTGTAAGTCAAAAACCCGCAGCCGTCGGGCACCGTGATCCGCCAGGCAAACCCGCGCGACTGCTTGGGTGGGATGTTAAAATTCTGTTCGTTGGCAGATCCAGGTTGAGGTGTGCCGGTTTCACCTTTAGCGGCCACCGCGTGAATGGAAAGGAGCTTATCGGCTGGTTGACCACTCCAGGGATCCGTAAAAGTAAGGCGAACCGTGCCCGTCTGAGGCTGGTCCGATTGATTAGACACTTTGACGGTGAACTCGACGGTATCACCTTCGCGAAGAAAACGTGGCGGGTTCGGCTGAACCATCAAATCCTTGGCGGTGACCGCGTGATCCTGCAATAACCCGCTGCGCAGCGAGGTATCGTGGGCGAAACCCAGGAAATGCCACTTGGTCAACGCTTCCGGCATGGTGAAGCTAAGACGAACCACGCCATTGCTGTCGGACGTTAATTGCGGAAAAAAGAACGCAGTCTCGTTCAAGTTTTTGCGGGCGCTGACCTGACTTAGGTCTGGTTTGGAAACACGGGTCTCAGCAGCGGCATCCGCCAGGGTCTCGCCCCGTTGCCCCGGTGCCGGGAGGGCCTGCGCCTTGCCGACAGCCATGGCCGAAGCAGCCATCGGCATAGCCCCACTAATTCCACGGGACATCCCCTCATTACGCTCGAGTTCGGCGCTCTTCAGCATGCGCCCTCCAGCTCTCAGAGAAACGAAACCGTAGTCCCACAAGTGTTCGCTTAGGTCCAGCGGGAATGAGCGGTAGCTGATTTCCACCGATCGATACTCGCGGTTCCATCTGCCAAAAGCATCTTGGAAAGCTTGTGCCAGGTTGGCGAATTGGGGCTGGAGCATTGAATAGTCTTCACGAAAGACATTGAATCTCTGAGGCCAATTGAATGGGGCGAACGCGTCGAGCGATTCGTCGTAGAGCGTGGCCACCAACTCAGCGACTTTTCTGTCCGCCGCTGCTTCGTTTGTGGCACTGGCGGAGGCTCGCCTTGTGATCACCGCTGTCCAGGTTTCCTTTTGGTTCGGCTGGAGTTTGGAAACAAAATGTTCCCATTTAATCTCAAGTTCTTTGTTGAGCCAGGGCACGTCGATTTTACGGGAATCCAAGTAAGCCCGGTTTTCACGGATCTGCGTCACGTGGAGCGTGAAGCCCCCGCGCATGGCTTCCGTAACCGCGAGCTTGATCTGCTGCTGAGTTTGACCGGGTTGGGTCCAAAACCGCTGGAGCATCTGGTGACGATGCTCGATTTCGATGAAGGCCCGCCCCGAATCGTAGCCAGTGCCCCAGAGAGCGCTGAACTCTCCACCCGGCTGAGATTGCCAGGAAGGCGCGGCGAGCAGATGCGGTATTCTGACGGCCAGCCGCGGAGCTTCCGGCTCGAGGACCTGGAGCGGCAGTTTGCCGGTAACCTTCTTGCCAAACCGGTCCTGAGTCTCGAGCAGCGCACGATACGCCCCGGCACCCAATTTGAATGACAGTTTGGCTAGACCGTTGGTATCCGTGGTAAAGCCGGTCTCGGCAATTACTTTGCCCAGGGGCCAATTATTTGGGTTGGAAAGATCCTCCAGCTGGTTCTCCTCAGGAACTGCGCCTAATCCCGGACGCATCGCGAATCGCGGAAGCTGGCCCCCTCCCAGGCTAGCCGGCTGAACCTTCGGCGGCGCTTGAAGGTCATAAATCAGGACGCGCCCCTCGGCGACCTGGGGTTCGCCATCCAAGGTCCTGGAGCTAACCGAAACCTCCACCGGTTGCTGGGCCGTCTGCCAGTCCGAGGCGCTGAGAGTGGCTTCGAGCGCGGTATAACCCACACGGATCTCGTGCTCGGCGGAACGCGTTTCCCCTGTGTTATCCGTCACGTCAGCGTTGATTTGAAATGCAAAGGTCGGCTCATCGGTCACGGGAATTTTCGGGTCCGGTCGCGCGGTGAACTCGATTTTAAAGGAACCATCGAGTTCGGTAGTGACGGTGCCGTGGGCAATTTCCTGGCTCTCCGAACCACGCCAGGGGCGGCCGTACCAGCCCCACCACCAGGGCATTCGCGCTTCGCGAACCACCCGGTAGCGCACGGGCGCGCCGTCTACGGCCGCGCCCGCATAGGTCATGGCGTGGCCGCTTAAACTGACTTTTTCATTTAGCTTGGCCGCGGTCTTGGGCGCATCGAGTGTGACTTGGAATTTCGGACGCTTATACTCTTCGACCCGGACCCAAGCCACACCCTGAGCGCGACCCTCGACCTGCAAGCTCATCTGGCCGGTTACCCGATCGCGCGGCGCAACAAAACTTCCGGAAAAGGATCCGTACTCGTTGGACCGGACCTTCAATCGCGCGATCTCCTTGCCATTTTGGTCTCTGAACACGACGGAAAGGGACTCGCCTTTGAGGACTTGGTAATCGTCCTGTTTTTGATCCACCCAGAGGCAAATCCCTTTAAACTGAATGATCTGCCCGGGACGGTAGAGGGCGCGATCAGTGAAAAAAATCGTTTGGGGTTGCGGGCGAATCGCTTCCTCGTTCTGGTAAGCATAGGTCCAGAGATCGTTCGCCGAGGCTAGTTCGCGGCCATTAAACCGCGCGCGAAAGATGTAGCCTCGGTTCGGCGATGGCTGGAACGTAAAGAAACCATTGGTGTCCGTCTGCACACCCGGGTCAGGGACGCGGTTGCCGGTTTGATCCAGGTGCCAGATGGAAACCTCCGCTCCGGAGATTGGCTCACCCGAATTAGCCGCCAGCACAAACCCTTCCGTCTGGCCGTTACGCGTTCGAGTAACCAGCGCCAGATCGGTGACCCATACCGGAACCAACGACACAATGTTCTCCTTTTGGCCGAATTTTGGGTCATAGCTTGCCACGACAAAATAGAATCCTGTCTTAAGAGAGTCAGGCGCTGGAAGTACTGCCGTCTTTTCTTTAAAATCAGCCGTGACCGGTAATGGTTCGGACCATTCGAGCGCAGGAGTCGTCCCCACGATCGTGCGACGCTCGGCGTCGCTCAAAGATTCCGGGCGGTTATGTCGTTTTTGGAGGAACAACTCCCAATCAGAGCGAATGGCACGGAAATAGACTTTCTCCACGTTGCGGTACTGCACTGTGATCTTGGGACAAACCTCAGGCTTCGTCTCGGCCCCGTTCTGAGGAAGGCCAGCGCCGCTCCCCTCGAAGCAGTCCCACACCCGCTCGGTCGAAATGGAAGCCGACTTGGCCTCGATTTCGCCGGCTAAGTTATAGCACAGCCTCCCGCCAGGCGCTTTGGGGAACAGTTGAGCGCCGCGACGAGCAAGCTCATGAGCCTTAACCAGGTCCTGCTCTTGTTGGAACACCAGCGCTTCGTCATGAAGCGCCAGGGCAGCAATGTCAAAATCTCCATAGGTCTTCAGAAAGGCTTCCAGAGCGGCTTTGTAGCGCTGATTCTTGCTTTCACCAAACGCGGCGTCCCACGCCCAGTTGAGCCGATCCAGATCGGTACTGGCAAAGGCTAAGGCCGGGGCTGCATCGTTCTTATGGAAACGCAGCAAGTCCTGAAAAAGGCGG
>Ga0210409_10003241_pt1 | contig 18499 bp, 16 predicted proteins | sample IncBWH17MmetaG_FD_161649 | JGI IMG/M metagenome (GOLD analysis project Ga0210409, IMG submission 161649) | Forest soil microbial communities from Barre Woods Harvard Forest LTER site, Petersham, Massachusetts, United States - Inc-BW-H-17-M | ecosystem: Environmental > Terrestrial > Soil >... | reverse complement strand
TTTCGAAGAGATCCCCTTGCGTTGGCGCCAGATAACCGGCCCGCCTTTGTCGTCGCGGTGCCATTGGAAGACGTCAACCGCAACTTCACGGGAATGCTGGCCGCGGTCGTTTCTCTGGATACCATCCTTCATCGGCTGCAAGAAGCCAGCGTGAGGCACCGCACTGTTTTTCTGGTGGATCACAATGGCCGGCTGGTGGCGCATCCGGACACAAAAAACTTTGTCCCTGGCGCGGACGTGGGCACCAATTCCCTGGTGGGGCAAGTGAAGGCGCTGCCTCAGGATCTTCGTAACACGGAAACGGTTCGCTTTGCTGACACTGCGAAGAAACGTCCGGTGGAAATGATCGGAACGTATAGCACCATTCCCGAAGTGAATTGGGCGGTGGTCGCGGAGCGCAGTCTCGATCAGGCACAAACGGACACGGGAGTTACCGAGCTGAACCGGCAGGCGCTGGCGTTCGTGATCGTCGTCATTTTGTCCGCGATTCTCGTAGGATATTTCTTTGCGGTGGGCATCAGCGGGCCCATCCGCGGATTGGCAGCTTCCACGCGCGCCATCAGCCGCGGTGAATTTCACCAGCGCTCTCCGGTGCGCGGAGCTTCGGAAATCAGCGAGCTCGCTGAAAATTTCAACAAGATGGCTGGCGACATCGAAGAGTACATCGAGCGGCTGAAGGAAGCGGCCGAGGAAAACCGCGAACTGTTTATCGGCTCCATTCGAATGCTTGCCGCGGCTATCGACGAAAAGGATCCGTACACGCGCGGTCACTCCGGCCGCGTGGCGAAGTATTCGACGCTGATCGGGCAGGAACTGGGGCTCTCTACGGAAGAGCTGGACAAGCTGCGCATTGCGGCGCTATTGCACGACGTCGGAAAAATCGGCGTCGAGGACCGCGTGCTGAAAAAGCCTGGTTCGCTGACGCCCGAAGAGTTTGCCTTGATGAAGCAGCACACCGTGAAAGGCGCGAACATCATGCGGCCGGTTTCGCAATTGAAGGAAATGCTCCCGGGCATCGAACTGCACCACGAACACATGGACGGCCGCGGTTACCCGTATGGTTTGCCGGGCCCCCAAATTCCGATGATGGCGCGCATTATTGGCGTGGCCGATACGCTGGACGCGATGACCACTAATCGCCCCTATCAGACGGCGATGGAATTGGACTACGCGATGAACCGCATTCGAGCGCTCACCGGCTCCAAGTTTGATGCGGTGGTGGTAACCGCTCTCGAATCCGCCGTCAAGGCCGGCAAGCTCCGCCTCAGCGCCGTCGAAGTGCACGTTTAGCGGCGATTTTTCACGGCTCGTCTTTCTCTCTCCCTTCTCAATGCACTCGAAATGGTCCAGTTGACCTCCACACGTGTCTGGTAAGGGTTCAAGAGGCGGCATCTGATACAATTTTGGATTGCGGCGACTGCAATGCGCGCAGCCTTATGATTTCACTTTTTGGGAAGAATGAGCCGGAGCCGACGCTTCTTGAGCGCTTGAAGAAGTCCGTCAGCAAGACCAAGGCGGTGCTTTCGGAAGCGGTTGATACCGTTTTTCTCGGCGAGCGGAAGATTGATCCTTCGATTCTGAAGGGGCTGGAGACGGCGCTGCTCTCGGCGGACCTTGGCGTGAAGCCAACGCGGGAAATTCTGGATGCGGTGCGCGAAAAAATGGACCGCAACGCACTTGCTGATGCAACGCAGCTCAAGCGCGAAATCAAGTCGCACATCATTCGCATTCTGAACGCGCCTGTGAAGCCGGATGTGGCGGCGGCCAGCGGCATTGCTACTTCGCAGAATGGCAGCGGCACGCGGGTGATTTTTATTGTTGGCGTCAATGGCGCGGGCAAGACCACCAGCATTGGGAAGCTCGCCAACCGGCTTCGCCAGGAAGGCCGCAGCGTGGTGCTCTGCGCTGCGGACACGTTTCGGGCAGCCGCGGTCGAGCAACTGGAAATATGGGCGCAGCGAAACGGCATCGAGGTCGTCAAGCAGAAGTCCGGCGCCGACCCGGCCGCGGTTGTATACGACGCTGTGGCGGCTGCCAAGGCGCGCTCGTCCGACGTCGTCATCGTGGATACGGCGGGGCGCTTGCACACCAAATCGAACCTCATGGCCGAACTCGAAAAAATGAAGCGTACCGCGGCGAAAGTAATCCCCGGCGCGCCGCACGATGTTTTGCTGGTTCTCGACGCCACCACCGGACAGAACGGTCTTGCGCAAGCTCGCGAATTCACTTCCACTGTGGGAGTCACGGGAATCATCCTCACCAAGCTGGATGGCACGGCCAAGGGCGGCATCGTTGTGGCGATTTCGCGAGAGCTTGGCTTGCCGATCCGCTTTGTGGGCACGGGCGAGCAGATCAACGATATGGTTGCCTTCGACGCGGAAACCTATGCCAATTCCCTCTTCGACTAAACCGTGGACGCACACACCATCCGCTTCATGCAACACGCGCTGGCGCTAGCCCGCAAAGGGACAGGCCTGGCGAGCCCCAACCCCATGGTGGGTTGTGTCATCGTGCGCGATGGCCAGATCGTCGGCGAGGGTTTTCATCAGTACGAATGGCGCGACCACGCGGAAATCCTGGCGCTGAAATCGGCGGGCGAAAAGGCGCGCGGCGCGACGCTCTATGTGACGCTTGAACCGTGCAATCACACCGGGCGGACCGGGCCTTGCACCGAAGCAATCATCGCCGCGGGCGTGCAACGCGTCGTCGCGGCCATGGATGATCCTAACCCTCTCAATTCCGGCCGCGGATTCGAGCGCCTGCGTGCTGCGGGCATCGAGGTTTTCACTGGTGTCTGTGAAGAAGAAGCCCGCCGCCTCAATGGAGCCTTCGCATGCTGGATTCGAACGAAGAAGCCGTTCGTCACGCTCAAGTCCGCTATGACGCTGGACGGGCAGCTAGCTTTTCCCGACACGCGAAAGAAACACCTTCGGAAGACTCTTAGGGCAGGCGAATCCAGGTGGATCACGTCCGAAGAATCGCGCTCGGAAGTTCACCGCATGCGCCACGCTTCTGATGCGCTGTTGACGGGAATTGGCACTATCCAAGTCGATGACCCGCTTCTTTCTGATCGTAGCGGCCTTCCTCGCCGGCGGCGTTTATTGCGAGTTATTCTCGACTGTAAGCTCTCGCTCTCGCGGTTCTCGCGGATCGTGGAAACCGCCGAAGACGATTTGCTGGTTTTCACCAACGAGGATCTTGGGCGTCAGCGGGTGCGACTCATGCTGAAAGAGGGTGTCGAGGTTGTTCGGGCGAGATCGCGATACAACCGTATCGATTGGGATGAGGTACTCGCCGAGCTCGGCCGCCGCGATATCCTCAGCGTCCTCCTGGAAGCAGGCCCGACGATGAATGGCTCGGCGCTAGCCGCTGGAATTGTCCACAAACTTTTTCTATTCTATGCGCCAAAAATCTCCGGCGAAACCCGCGTCCCCCTCGCGCATGCGCCAAAACTGAATCTTCCTCCGTTGCAAGGCGTTCGCACGCACCAGTTCGGCCCCGACATTGCCATCGAAGCTTACCTGCAAGATCCATACGCGAAATAGGCGGGACTACTCTCTGACTCGCAGAACCGCGGCGCCGGGAATGGCGTCATTCTTCAAGGCATTGAGGGCACGGTTGGCATCTGCGAGAGAGAAAATCTGCACGTGTGTTCCGATCGGAATCTCGGCCGCAACGCGCAGAAAGTCCTCACCATCCTGCCTCGTGTTATTCGCCACGCTGCGGATCACACGCTCCTGATACAACAAATCGTAGCTGAACGATGGAATGGGACTCATGTGGATGCCGCCGAGAACGAGCACGCCTCCTTTCTTCAGCGCCTTAAGCGCGGCGGGAACAATCTCCCCGGCCGGAGCGAATACGATTGCAGCGTCGAGCTTGTTCGGCGGCTCATCAAACGTGCCGCCTGCCCAAATGGCTCCTAATTCCAGCGCGAGCTTTTGGTGGCGCAGGTCGCGAGTGGATGCGTAAACTTCGACACCCCAGTGCCGGGCCACCTGAATCGCGACGTGCGCGGCGGCCCCAAAGCCGTAAAATCCCACACGTCCGCCTGCTTTAATTCCGGCGAGCCGCAGAGAACGGAAGCCGATGATTCCCGCGCAAAGCAGGGGCGCGGCTTGTTCATCGGGAAATCCCTCTGGAATCGCATAAACAAAATCTTGAGGCGCAACGACGTATTCCGCGTACCCACCATCCACGCTGTAGCCCGTAAACAGCGGGTTGTCGCAAAGGTTTTCCGCGCCCGACCGACAGTACTCACATGTTCCGTCGGTGCGATGTAGCCACGCGATTCCAACCCGGGCACCCGTAGCAAAGCCCCGAGCAGTTTTTCCTTGGCGTTCGATTACGCCGACAACCTGATGACCCGGGATAACCGGGGACTTACGCGGCGGCAATTCCCCTTCAATCACATGCAGATCGGTGCGGCACACGCCGCAAGTGCGCACGCGCACCAGCACTTCATCGCTAGCTGGCTGCGGCGTAGCAACGTCTGCAAGTTCCAACGGATTCGTCTCGATCGCAGCCGGCGCGCGCAACAAGCATGCTTTCATCGTGAAACCTCGGCTTCTCCTTGGCCACCTGATGCGAGACAGTTTAGTGCTTTCTGCCTTCGGCGAGAAATACGGTACACTCGGATTCGAGAGCGATCCGGTTCCCAATGTTCACAGGAATTATCGAGCATCAAGGCACTATCGAATCACTGAACCTCAAGACAGACGGCGGGCGCATCACGATTCACGCGCCGACGGTCGCGCCGTCGCTCGCGGTTTCAAACAGCATCGCCGTGAATGGCTGCTGCCTGACGATCGTTGATCTCCACAATGGCAGGCTCTCCGCGGATCTTTCCGGCGAAACGATCACGAAGACTTCCTTCGGCGCCAAGGGTGGCGAATTGAAAAAGGGCGCACGCGTCAATCTTGAGCAGCCGCTTACCGCTGGCAAGGAGTTCGGCGGGCACTTCGTCCTCGGCCACGTGGACACCATCGGTCGTGTGACGCATCTCACGTCCGAAGGAGAAAACTGGTGGCTCGGCGTGGAAGTCCCGGCGGAATTCGCCCGCTACATCGTGCCAAAAGGCTCGATCACTATTGACGGCATCAGTCTCACCGTGGCTCGCTGGCAGAACAACATCGCTGATGTCGCAGTGATTCCGTACACCTACGAACATACGAACATTCGCGGACGCAAGCCCGGCGACGCGGTCAACCTCGAAGGCGACATTTTGGGAAAATACGTGGAGCGCTATCTGGAAGCGCGCAAAGAATTATCTTCGAGCAATCTGAGGATCGAGCAGTTGATCAATCAGGGTTTCTAGGCGTTTGGATTTTCCGCGCTCTTCTGCCGTACACCACGCCAATACAAACCCAACCCCAGGGCAATCGCGGCCAAAGTCCCGCCCACAAGACGCAACTCAAATCCTAGCTTGTCCACTGAATCTCCCGGCGGCACCAACGACACAACAATTCCGATCAATACAGTCAAAAATCCGAGAATGCTGACGACCCAGACCACGACTTTGCCTCCCGGAATCAGCACGGCATTTTTATTTTCCACGCGGTCGTGCCGCGCGAACAGCTTGATCGCCGCCGCAAACATGTACAAAAATGGAATAAAATACAGAATGATAGCGGCATCGATCAAAATCTGATAAGCCGCTTGAACTGTGGGGCTATTGATCTGGCTCAAGAACAGAATCAAGCCGGAGACAACCGCCTGCACGGTGATGGATACGTACGGGGTCCTCCATCGAGGATGAATTTTCCCGAATGCCGCGGGCAGATACCGGTCAATCCCAACTACAAATGGAACGCGCGCGATTCCGGCTACAGTGCTGCCCACTCCCCCGGCGTTTCCCACGGTAACCAGGAGCGCTGCGATAATTCCAAGGAATCCTATCTTCAGCGCGATCGAGCCGACAGTAATGGCATGGAACACGCCGCTTGTTGTCGAGACATCCGCTGGAGGCACGAGTGCCATCACAGCCATCGTCCCCACGATATACATCGCAGCAATCAGGGCGCCCGCCGCAAACACGGCACGCGGCAGCGTCCGATGCGGGTCACGGACTTCCTGGCTCATGGCTGAGACAAGTTCGAGCCCAGTGAACGCGAAAGCAATTTGCGACCAGAAATTCACGGTATCCCAATTCCAAACTGGCAAAATGTTTGCCCATGTCAGGTGCGTTACCGCACCGTGTCGCATCCACAAAAACCCTCCCAAAGCCACAAGGAGGAGCAGCGGCGCGTAAGTTGAGACACCCCCAGCATTCTGCAGCCACTTCCCGATGTTCAGGCCGATGATGTTCAGCACGACGGCGATGACCAAGTATCCCAGGGAAACCAGTAGAAGAAACAGGCGGTTGTGCTCGAGGGCCGCGCCGCCTTCTCCGATAATGTAAGCGCTCATCGCGGCACTGGCGAGAAGCAAGCCGGGAAAGTAAAAGACCGTGTAAATCCAGTAGGTCCAGCCGGCGACAAACCCGTGGAAATCACCGAAGGCCTCCTTGGCCCAGATGTACAAACCACCTTCACAGGGGAACCGGGAAGAGAGTTCGTTGATCACCAGCGTCGAGGGAATGAAAAAAAATACCGCGGCGATGATCCACAAGCTGATAGACGACGGACCGCTGTGCGCGGCAGCCGCGATCCAGCGCGGACCCAGCACCGTCGCAATGTTAAAAAGCAGGACGTCCCAGAATCCCATCTCTTTGCACAATTGCTTGAGGGGGTCGGAAGAGGCGTTTGGTGTTGCACTCAAAGAGTCACGTCCAGTGCGGGAATCAATTCATCCTGCATGCGAAAATTCTTCAGGAAAGGATCACTCGAATTTTCAAAACCATCCCAGGGGCCAAAGTAGGTGACGCGGCCCTCCTGAAGAAAGACCACCACATCAGCAAGCTTCTTAGCCAAATGCGTGTCATGCGTCACGACAATGGATGTCTTTTGAAACGCTTTCTTAAGGCGCAAGATCAAATCGCCCATGTGGCCCGCCATGATGGGATCCACCATCGTGGTTGGCTCGTCGAACAGGATCGCCTCGGGATTCTGTGCCAGCGCGCGGCCGATGGCCACCGCTCGCTTCATCCCGGTGGAAAGTTCGCTGGGCAATTTGTCGCAGACGTCCTCAAGTTCCAGCATGTTCGCGATTTTCTGTACGTACTCATCGATGTCGTCCCACGTCAGGCCCGGCTGTCCTTCCAACGGAAATGCCATGTTCTCGGCGACAGTGAGCGAATCGAAAAGCGCGCCGGACTGAAACACCATGGTCACCTTGCGCCGAATTTCTTCAAAGTCCGCTTCTTTAAAATCGGTGACATCCTCTCCATCAATAATGATCTTTCCCGAATCCGGCTTCAGGAATCCCAGAATGTGTTTGAGTGACACTGACTTGCCCACGCCGCTGCGCCCCATGATCACGCAAGTCTCACCGCGCTTCACCGTAAAACTGACGTGATCGAGCACCAGGCGCTCGTCGAAGCTCTTGCACACGTCGCGAAACTCGAAATAGTTGATGGATTTCTCTTCGCTCACATGCGCTCCGCTTTCAAAATCCGGCGTGCTTCCTCGTAGTCCGCCGTCGTATTCATATTCCAGAACAATCGCCCTCCGCTATCAAATCGTTTCCAGTCTGCCTCGTCAAGAACTTCCGTGGTCACATGTTGCAATCCCTGCGTCACCTTGCGCACGCCCGATTCGAACGCCGCCCGCAGAGCACCCGCCGCACCCGTCCGATAACAAGCGCACAGCGGCTCCGGCCCATGCACGGAGTGAGGGACGACGACTTGCGCCTCACTTCTTGCCGCGCGCTCGCAAACAAAACTAAGCCACTCCCTCGTCAAGAACGGCATGTCACAGCTAACGATCAGATTCCATTCTAGCCACGCCTTGTCCCTGGCCGCATCTTCAAGCGCAGTAATGATTCCTCCGAGCGGTCCTTCTCCCGGCCACTGGTCGTGGGCAATTTCCACACCGAGCGCATTGTACGTGTTCGGGGCCGCAACCAGTTTCACTCGTCTGACAGCTCCTCGCAGCAACTCGATCATCCTGTCTAGCATCGACGTCCCGCCAAACTCCACGAGCGCTTTGTCCCGCCCAAATCGCGTGCTTCCGCCTCCTGCTAATATGTAAGCACCGACTCTCAGTTCGCTCTTCCCCCCAGTCATTCTCGAACTCTTGTCGTCATTTTTCTTCTCTGAACTCTCTGTGTTCCGAACTCCATGATCTCTGTATTAATTCCTACTCTTCTTCCAGCGGCTCCCTGCCTGGCCGGCGAATCCCCAATTCGCGCAGTTTTTCCTGCAAACTTTGCCGATGTAATCCAATTGTCGCCGCTGTTCGCGATACGTTCCAACGATGCTCCCCAAGTTGCCGCGTCAAATAAGCTACTTCAAACTTTCTCTTGGCTTCACGAAAATCGCGTTCGCCGATTCCATTTTCATTTTCGTCGCCCCGATGCTTGTGCGAGATGGCCTCCCCGTGTACCACTTCGCCCGGTAAATCTTCGATGCCGATTTCGTCGCCGCGAGACAGCACTACGCTCCGCTCCAGCGCGTTCTTCAGTTCCCGCACATTTCCCGGCCAATCGTACTTTTCAATCGCCGCTATCGCGTCACGCTTCAGCCGGGTGGTCCGCCCCAATCGCGACGCATGCATTTGCAGAAAAGTATCCGCCAGCAGCGCGATGTCCTCTTTGTGAGCCCGCAGAGGCGGCAGCTCAATGGTGACCACGCGTAGCCGGTAGAACAAATCCTCGCGAAACTTCGCATCGCGAATCTCCGCCGGCAGATTGCGGTGCGTCGCGCTGATCACCCGTACATCCACGGCGATCGACTGAGTTCCGCCAAGCCGCTCGATGGTGCGATTCTCCAGAGCACGCAAGACTTTGGCTTGCGTCACTGGATTCATGTCGCCGATTTCATCCAGGAAAATCGTCCCGCCCGAGGCCAGCTCGAACTTCCCTTTCTTCTGCTGTGCCGCGCCGGTAAACGCGCCTCGCTCATATCCAAATAACTCCGACTCAATCAGCGTTTCTGGCAGCGCCGCGCAATTTACAGCAACATACGCTTTGCCATATCGCGGCGAGCGCGCGTGAATTTCTTGCGCCAGCAAATCCTTTCCCGTGCCACTCTCGCCCAGGATGAGCACCGTCGAATCCGTCGCCGCCACGCGGTCCGCCATTTCAAAAGCGCGGCGCATCTCCGCAGAGCGCCCGATCATCTGGCCAAATTGCCCTTCTGTGGTCAACCTCCGCCGCAACGAATCATTTTCTTTCTCAAGTGAGGCGAGCCTTAACAGATTTCCCACGCGCTGCCGCAGCTCTTCTAGTTCGAAACCCTTCACCAGATAGTCCGCCGCGCCAAGCTGCAGCGCTTCCACCGCTGTCTTCGCGGTGTCCAGGGCCGAAACCATCAGCACCGGTAGTTCGCTCCCCTGCTCGCGCATCCACTTCAAAAATGACAATCCGTCCTGGCCCGGCAACACCACGTCCAGCAACACCAGGTCCGGCTGCTCTCGAGGTAGCGCTTCCCGCGCCGCCTCCGCCGAATCCGCTTCCGCGATCCGGTACTTGGCTTCCAGCGCCCGCCGCAGCCCGTATCTCGCCGCCGGTTCGTCGTCCACGATCAAAATGGTCTTCATCGCGTTTCTTCTCCAAGAGGAATCCAAACCAAGAATCGTGTTCCACGCCCTTTCTTCACTGGGCTCTCAAATTCGACTTTCCCGCCCGCATCGGACGCACGTCGCGTTACGATGGCTAATCCCAGGCCCGTTCCCTGCGTTTTTGTGGTGAAAAACGGCTGCAGTATTTTTTCTCGCAGCTCCATTGCAACGCCTGGCCCGTCATCTTCCACGGCCACCAGGCCGTTACCGTCTTTCCGTGAAACTCCCACTTGCACATGCCCGCCTCGCGGTGCCGCGTCCAACGCGTTTACCACCAGATTTGTAAGTATGTCATTCAGCGCCTCCATGCCGATGGCCACCCGCAACGGAGTGGCCGCACGGAGGAGTTCCAGCGCCACGCCTCTGCGTTGCGCTTCAGGCCGCAAGACACCTACGACTTCTCGCGCTACCTCCGCTGCATCGCATTTCGCCGGCCTTCCATCCCCGATCACAGCCGGCCGGCTGAATTGCAGCAACTGATTCAATTTTGCGGAAAGCCGCCCAATCTCCTCGAGAATCATTCCCGTCTCGGCGCGCATGGACTCCGGCATCTCTGGATTTTCCAGTTGCACCTGCAGAATCGTCTTCATCGATCCCAGCGGATTTTTTAAGTTGTGAGAAATGCTTGCCGCCATCTGGCCCAGCGCCGCCAGCCGTTCGCGTTCCGCCAGTTCCCTCTCCAACTGCAGCTTCTCCTCAATCAACCGGCACAAATCCAGCGCCCCTGGCAGTTGCTCGCACAAAAACTCCAGCGCCGCGGCCGTTTCTCCAGACAGCATCGCCCCATGCGGCTTAACTCTCAGGGTTCCGACAGGATGCCCCGATTGCCGAATGGCAAACACGTCTTCCGCAACTTTTCCCGTCAATTCGGGATCCGAAGCACCGCCGAGGAAAAGTTTCACTTTCGCGAGTTGCAATTGCTCGGAAATCCATTTTTCGATGAAAACGATGAGCTTCTCCAAGTTCCCGAGGCGCGCAACTTCCTGGATGGGTCCCATCAGGCGCTGAGCATGATCCACTTCCGCTTGCGCGGTCCGCCTTAGGACTCTTCCCATCAAGCGCTGTAACGGCTCAAAAAGCACCACGGGAAGGAATAAGAGTAGGGCCGCGCTGGCTTCCGGCGGCATATACGGTTCCAACCACAGACTGATTCGCCGGATCAGGCTGAAATACAAGAGCGCCACGAAGGCGGAAAACACCGCGTAGATCAAGTTTCGTTGGCGACCGATTTGCAGAAAATTAAACCGCTGCACTTTGCGGATTAGAGCGACCAGTGGCGCCACCGCGAACAAGCCGACAATCGTTATGTAAAACTCGGTATTTTGCTCCGTAACTTTTCCCATGCGGGGAAACACGAAATGAAGCATAGCCATCCAGACGGCAATCAGTCCCAGGTTGGAGCGCAGCGCACGGTGAAATGATTTTTGCTCTTCGTCAGGCGCTGCTCTGCCGAACCGCCATTGCCACACGGCAGAAATGGTCAACGCCCCAACGAGCCATATCTGGAAGGACGCCCCTAACGCATTGCTTGGTAAAAGGAAGCTGTACCCAGAGCGCAGCCGCAACGCTCCATACAACATAGGCGAGAGCAGAATTGCTGGCCCGTATGCAACAACCAGCCACAGCCACTTCTGCCCCCCGGGCGGCAACATCTCCCGAATCTGCGCGTATTCGACGTGCAAGTGCAGCAGCAAGGCTGGCAAAAACCACAGACCGATGCATGAGACCGTCCAAGAGAAAGTCGCAAGCCCGGGCGGAATCGCTGAATAGTACAGTTGCGCGTTCAGGGCCAGCAGCGAAGCGCCAAAGAAGAAAACCATAGAGAGGCACAGGAAGAAAAAAATGCGCTCAAAATTCCTCTGCCGTCGGTGGCCGAGAATGACGACAATCCAGAAGAACGGGAGGAGCGTCCCAGCCGTCAGCACAATGAGCCGTAGATAGATGTAATAGTGCAACAGGGTGCCTCGCGCAGATTCTATTCTTCCTGGTAAAGCAAGACAATCTCCAAGTGCAAGATTTTTCTTGCACCACGTAAACCATTACAAATAAACAGGTTAAATGGGACTGAAAAGTACGCGGGATCCTTCTCCAGTGTCCGCTAAATGCTTGACATGACAGGCTTTTCTGATATATTAGCAGTCGGATGCGAGGAGTGCTAATTGCCCTTTCCTGCTCGCACCCGCAGTTCAAACCGCAAGTCTACCTATGGAGGTTGTTCAAGATGGCTGTGAATCTTACCCCGCTCCACGACCGTGTCATCGTGCGGCGCATTGAAGAGAAGGAAAGCGTCAGAGGTGGCATCATCATCCCTGACTCCGCAAAAGAAAAGCCGATGGAAGGCGAAATCATCGCCGTCGGCGCTGGCAAGCGCGAAAAGGGCGAATTAATCCCTCTCGACGTCAAGCCCGGCGACCGCGTCCTTTTCGGCAAATACAGCGGTACCGAAATCAAAATCGAAGACGAAGAGTTCCTCATCCTTCGCGAAGAAGAGATTCTGGCGAAGCTGAGCGGCGCAGCGAAAGCGGCCAAGAAGTAACTTGCTTCAAGCCTTTGTTTTCTAGTTTCGATTTTCAAATTTCTTATTTCGAGTTTCTAAATCAGGAGGAAAGACCAGTATGGCGAAGCAGATTGTAACAGGTGAGAATTCCCGCCAGGCGATTTTGCGCGGCGTGAACGCCCTCGCCGACGCAGTAAAGATCACGCTCGGCCCCAAGGGCCGCAATGCGGTGATCGAAAAGAAGTTCGGCGCGCCCATCATCACCAAAGACGGCGTGACCGTTGCCAAGGAAATCGAACTCCGCGATCCCCTCGAGAACATGGGCGCGCAGATGGTCCGTGAAGTCGCTTCCAAGACTTCCGACGTTGCCGGTGACGGCACGACCACCGCGACCGTGCTCGCTCAGGCCATCTTCCGCGAGGGCGTCAAGACTGTCGCGGCCGGCGCCAGCCCCACCGCTCTCAAGCGCGGCATCGAGAAGGCCGTCGAAGTCGCCGTTGCGGAAATCCAGAGGCTCCACAAGGACGTCAAGGGCGACATGATTGCCCAGGTTGGCACCATTTCCGCCAACAATGATAAGCAAATCGGCGGCATCATCGCCGAAGCCATGAAGAAGGTCGGCAAGGATGGTGTCATCACCGTCGAAGAATCCAAGACGATGGAGACCACCCTCGAAGTAGTCGAAGGCATGCAGTTTGACCGCGGCTACCTCTCGCCCTACTTCATCACCGACCCCGAGCGCATGGAATGTGTCCTCGAGGACGTCCGCATCCTTATCCACGAAAAGAAAATCAGCTCGATGAAGGACCTGCTCCCGCTGCTCGAGCAGACCGCCAAAATGGGCAAGCCCCTCTTGATCATCGCTGAGGACGTGGAAGGCGAAGCGCTGGCCACCCTCGTGGTGAACAAGCTCCGCGGCACGCTGCAGTGCGCCGCCGTCAAGGCCCCTGGCTTTGGCGACCGCCGCAAGGCCATGCTCGAAGACATCGCCACCCTCACCGGCGGCAAGGCCATCACCGAAGACCTCGGCATCAAGCTCGAGAATGTGAAGCTTGAGGATCTCGGCCGCGCCAAGAAGATCACGATCGACAAGGACAATTCCACGATCATCGAAGGCGCCGGCAAGTCCGCGGACATCGAAGGCCGTGTGAAGCAGATCCGCTCGCAGGTCGAGAACACCACCAGCGACTACGATAAGGAAAAGCTCCAAGAGCGCCTTGCCAAGCTGGTTGGCGGCGTCGCCGTCATTAAAGTCGGCGCAGCCACCGAAACCGAACTGAAGGAAAAGAAGGCGCGTGTCGAAGACGCTATGCACGCCACCCGCGCGGCTGTCGAGGAAGGCATTGTCCCCGGCGGCGGCTCGGCCCTGCTCCGTTGCATCGCGGTCGTCGAGAAGCTCAAGCTCCACGATGACGAAGCCGTTGGCGCAGGCATCGTGCGGCGCTCCCTCGAAGAGCCTTCCCGCCAGATTGCTCTCAACGCCGGCCATGAAGGCGCTGTTGTGATCGGCAGGATCCGCGACTCCAAGGAAGAAAACTTCGGCTTCAACGCCGAGACCGGCGAATACGGCGACATGATCAAGATGGGCATCATCGACCCGGCCAAGGTCACGCGCCTGGCGCTGCAGAACGCAGCGTCCATTGCGGGCTTGATGCTCACCACCGAAGCCCTCATCGCCGACATCAAGGAAGACGACAAGAAGGCCGCAGCAGCCGGAGCCCCCGGCGCAGGCGGCATGGGCGGCATGTACTAAAGTTCACCAGCTCGCCCGTAACCTCAATCCCAAGGGGGCGGTCCTCACGGACCGCCCTTTTTGCTTTCTCCAGCGTAAGGTGAAGACACTGTGACCGCACGAAACGCCGTCCCGATCCTGGCGATCATCTTAGGTCTCGCTATTACTGGACTTGGCCTGACTGTGATCATTTGGATCGTAGCTGCCCATCTTTTGGGCCACGGCCTCGGGGTAATAGCAATTTGCGGAGTTTTTATCGCCCTCGGCGCAACGTGTATCTTCGAAGGCGTGCGCCAACTACGAGCAACTCCCTCTAGCCACCTTTGATCTCCCTCACTGCATATGAGCTTCCGCCTAAACGCCGGCCGGAACTCTAACTTTGCCCTCTTCCGCAGCCAGCCGCTCCCGGACCTCTGCGGCGATCTCATAAGATCGCAAGCGTGCGGCCTGGTCGTAGATCAGGGCCGCAATCATCACCTCATCAGGCTTCGTAGTTTCAATGAATTCATTCAGCCCCCGCTGCACCGTGCTGGCTGCCCCCACGACCGAGCAGGCCAGCGACTGGCTGGCCATGGCCTTTTCCGCAGGCGACCAAAACGTTTCGATGTCGTCGATTGGCGGCGGTATTTGTCCCGGCGTTCCCCGCCGGAGTAGCGCGAAGGCTTGCTGGTGCGACGTAAAAAGCCGCCGCGCTTCCGCGTCCGTAGCAGCTGCGATCACATTCACGCAAGCCATGGCATAAGGCTGGCCGAGCTGCTTTGAAGGCTGGAAGCCGCTTCGATACAATCGCAGCGCCTGCATCATGTCGGCAGGAGCAAAATGCGACGCAAAAGCGAACGGCAATCCCATCACGGCCGCCAGTTGCGCGCCGAATAAACTTGATCCCAGCAACCAGATGGGTACGCGCAATCCTGCGCCTGGCACCGCGCGGATTTTCTGCCCCGGTTCCGCGGGCTCGAAATATGATTGTAATTCCTGAACGTCCTGCGGGAAGTCATCGCCGCTAGACTTGCTGTCACGGCGCAATGCCCGTGTCGTCGGCACATCCGTTCCCGGGGCGCGGCCCAGGCCGAGATCGATGCGCCCAGGATACAGCGAGGCCAGCGTGCCGAACTGCTCGGCGATCACCAGCGGCGCATGATTTGGCAGCATCACCCCGCCCGCTCCCGCACGAATGCTCTTTGTGCCGCCGGCCACGTGTCCAATCACGACCGCCGTCGCTGCGCTGGCGATGCCCGGCATATTGTGGTGCTCGGCCAGCCAGAAACGCCTATACCCCCATTTTTCGGCATGCTGCGCAAGTTCCAGGGAGTTGCGGAAAGCGTCGGCCGCAGTCGCGCTCTCCGCAATTGGCGCCAGATCGAGAATCGAGAACGGGATCATGCAAAGCTCCTGAGCCGGACCCAAGGTCACACACCCAGCGGATACTCCAATGCTCAGTCCCTTAGATGAGTCCTCAAGCCCAGTCGGCACACACGGCAGGGGCAGCGTGGGCGGCATGTACTAAGTTCTCATGCTTGTCCAGAGTCTCGATTCGACAAAGTGCGTCCTCTGTGCAACCCGGGAGCCTTTGTTTACTGCTTGACATGACCATTTCTATCTTGGAACGTTAGCCCTTTGCTCACGAGGAGGACTTGAGGCGAGGGCCGCAATGCGAATTCCCAAGCAGATTCATGACCTTCGACTTGAAGATTTCGAACGGCATCCCGTTTGGGAATTTGCATTGGACGAAGAAGGCAAGGAAGGATAAATCGCCGCCGCAAAAAGCAATCCCACTAGCACCATCACAACCTTCAGCGCCTGCTCTTGATTCATGGTGCCCTCCTGCTTAATCAACGCAACGTAGAAAAAGCATATAGGGCCTTATGAACAACACCCATCTCGCCGCGCCGCTGTATGGTAATTTGCGATTAGGAACCACCCAATGGCGCGGAAACGTGCTCATGCACGACCATCCAGCCGTGCGCTCGCTTTTCGAGCACCATCGTCCAGCGCCCGTCCAGGTGGGATGCTGCACCCTGCTTGCTCACGATGTCGGCCCCAAATGTCACCGTCGCCCAGGCCAGCGTCCCCCGCCGGTGCACTCCCAAATCGTCGTTCAGCTTCAATTTGATGCTCTGATTCGGGTCAAAAAGTGCTTTCTGAACACCCGTCCGGTACTCGCCCCAGTTGTTGTATTTCATCGGAACAAGATCGAAGTAAGCAAAGTCCGTGTCTGCTGCATAGTTCGGCTCGACCTTGGTAATATCCAAACTTTCCCACGACCCGATAATCTTCGGAACCAGCGTCCGCAATGTCGCTTCGTCCGAATCGGCGCCTGCCCGTGAAATGGTCGTTGCCGCCAGACCTACTGCAATTCCCATAGCAAGCCCAATGCTCAGGAGTCTACTCATGGTCGCACCTTCCTTTGTGAAACTTCCAGTGATCTGATTTCGGGGGCGAACTTGCGCGCATCATACGCACCGCCCGGAACCTCGTCAACATTGCCAGCCGGCGCGCTTTAACACTTCGATGCGGCGGCCCTTTCGATTTCTTGCACGAGCAGCGGCACCGCACGCTCAAGGTTCCTCCGATAAACCCATCCGAAAATTCCACGGATAGGGACAGCCGGACCACCACCGGCGTCCACTGTGAATCGGATGGTCGTTTGATTCTGCTTGTCTTCCGAGAAGATGTGGTCATAGAGGATCTGCGATCCCAGGAAGGAGCCGGCCCACTTCCAATGCCGCGGCGGCTCGAATTCAACCATCCGAAAGGTAGACTTCACTCCGTTGGTCAGCTGCAACGTACCGTAGGTATCCCGTGAGAGGGGCCCCGGCGGCGACTTAACCACCGAGCGGATGTGCTTGGCCCAACTCGGCCATGCTTCGATCTGCGCAAGGTGATTCCAGGCGACCTCTAACGGGGCACGAACGACAAAGCTCTTCTCGACGACTCGCTTCAAGATTCCCTCGCGAGCCGCACGTGGCGGAACTTGCGCAGTCACTTTAGTCCGCCAGCACCGCCCACGTCAACCGCCACCCGCTTTCCCAAACGCGCATTTCGACATCGTTGGTGGCTGCAAGGGGCGTCGCGTTTCCACAGCCTACAGTCTTCTCGTTTGCGCGGGAAGCGCAGACGCTCCTTAGTGCGCCGCATCCCCCCGACCGGGTCGGTGCGCGAGGAGATTCTTTTCGCTGCATCTTCGCGCTAGAATTGGAACGCCAACGGCGACATCGGTCTGATGACTGAATTTATTTTGCTGCAGGCGGACGAGTCTGACTTCACAAGAACAGGGTGAACCGCACCAACAAATACGTAGCTGTTCTCGTGCTCGCGCACTTGTTGATCAACATCGTCCACGGCGCTGCTCACCGGGAACTCCACGTGACCCTGCCCCCTGCCGGCATGTTATTCGTCATTGTTGTGATTCTGCTCTCCCCTTTGCTTGCCTTGGCTATGTCGTGGACTCCTCAAAATCGGTTGGGCCTGCTCCTGCTGACCCTCTCCATGTCAGCTTCCTCAGTCTTCGGTCTCTACAATCATTTTTTCGTTCGCGGTCCCGATCATGTTTCAGCGCAAGCTTCCGATACGTGGGGCCTCGTCTTTGTTATCACCGCGTATCTGTTGTTCCTCACCGAAGCCCTCGGAACCTTCTTAGGCCTCCATTTTTTGCGTGAAAAGGCATCAAACCCTCGAGATCAGGGCTGATTCGATGACCGCGTCGGTTTGGCGGGTCACAAGCGAGTGTCTAACCGTATTCCCCGCACCCTATCCCCTAACTCCCATGGAATCATATCGTTTCTAGACCGCCACTCCTTAAACTCACTCGTGTCATATCGTTACAAAAACAGGGGAGGCCGGGGAATCGCTTCCGTACCCCCCATTGCTTTAACTCCTTTAGCTGCAATACTTACAAGAAACCCAGGGGGAGTTCCACGGGTTTTCGAGGTCACGCCGACCCGACCTGTCAGGTTAATGCCATCTTGACCATCCAGTGCTATCATTCGAGGAGAAACCCAAAACCAATAACTTATGACTGAAAACTATTCCCATTTCGCCACCGTCGAAGAAGCCGTCGAAGAAATCCGCCAGGGCCGCATGGTTGTCCTCGTCGACGACGAGGACCGCGAAAACGAAGGCGACCTCGCCATGGCCGCCGAGAAAATCACTCCGGACGCCATCAACTTCATGGCCAAGCACGGCCGCGGCCTGATCTGCATGCCGCTGACGGAAGAGCGCTGCGATGAGCTCCACCTCCCGCTGATGTCGCCCATCAACACTTCGGTTCATGGCACCGCCTTCACTGAAGCGGTCGATGCGCGCGTTGGCGTCAGCACGGGAATTAGTGCTTCGGATCGCGCCATCACCATCCTTACGGCCATCGATCCCAAGACCAAGCCGCAGGATCTGGCGCGCCCGGGCCATATTTTTCCGCTGCGTGCCCGCAAAGGCGGCGTCCTGGTCCGTGCCGGCCAGACGGAAGCTTGCGTTGACCTCGCGCGCATCGCTGGACTTACTCCTGCGGGCGTCATCTGTGAAATTATGGGGGACGACGGCACCATGTCCCGCGTGCCGCAGCTCATCGAATTCTGCAAAGAACACCGTTTGAAGATGCTTACGGTGGCGGAT
>Ga0210409_10003240_pt1 | contig 18507 bp, 14 predicted proteins | sample IncBWH17MmetaG_FD_161649 | JGI IMG/M metagenome (GOLD analysis project Ga0210409, IMG submission 161649) | Forest soil microbial communities from Barre Woods Harvard Forest LTER site, Petersham, Massachusetts, United States - Inc-BW-H-17-M | ecosystem: Environmental > Terrestrial > Soil >... | reverse complement strand
GATTGCATCCGGCAGCGGCATGCCGATCCGCGCCTGCGCCAGCGTATCCAGAATATCGGCGTTGCCCTGCTGCCCGGTTGGAAACGCAGCCCGTGCGATGCGCTTGATCACCGCGTAAATCCCCGGAAAATTGATCTGCGTCGAGCCATACGAAATAGCATCAGCGGGAACTAGGGCAAGCGAAGCCGGCGCGACAACTCCGTCGGTCCAAATATCGAATGGCGTGCCGGGCGCGGTATCGCCCAGAATCGCCGCCTGCAAATGCGTTTTCGCCCCTTCAAACGTTACGTGACCGCTCAGCGAATGAATCGCATCAAGCTTGGCCGCGTCGAAAAGCGGCGCAACCTTGAAGTCTCCTGTTTTCGAATCCGTCGCAAATTCTTTCAGGTTCGGAACGCGCAGGAAAAACTCGATCACCCCGCTCCCGACGATCGGCTTCGCTTCCTGATATGCCGCCAACTGCGCCAGCGGCCCCGCCGCCGCCGTCTTGCCATCGAGCCGCCGAAGCACATCTTCCATCACCGAGCGCTCGCTCGCGCTGACCGCGTACTTGCCATGCTCCGCCCAATACGTCGCGCTGGTTTTCCCCTCAATCTTCAGCGCCGGCGCGTCCCCGATCGTCACTTGCGAAACCTGCGGCGCCTCTTTCTGCTGCGAGCGCATTCGAAGCACAGCTTTCGCAAGCACCAGTTCTTTTCCCGTGCGGTCGTACACAAAAAACATCCCGTTCCACGCCGGCGCTTTCGAATTCGCCGCAACCCCGGCCCCCGCTGTACCCGCCCCGCCTGCGGCGCCCGCCGCTTTCGAATCGGTCGCACCCGCTCCACCTGCCGCCTCGCGCTTCGCCGGCTCGCCCATATATCCCACCGTAAATGAATTCTCCAGCAGCGACGCGAACTCCTGAACCTCCTCCACCGTCATCTTCGGTTGCCCCGATTTTTGTTCCGATGAGGCCAGCATGTTCGCCGCCATCGCCGACCGCACTGACACAAAGTCCGGGTCATCCCAAAGCGCCAGCAGCGAATTCGTTTTTCTCACTTCCCCCGCCGGAGCCCCGCGCCAAATCAAATAAAAGACCGTTCGCGGCGACATCTGCGCCGGCTCCAGCGGAGCTTGCGCTCGCGCCGGGCTTGTCCCCAGCACCAGAAAAACCAGCACCACCGGCAAAGGGTTGCGGAAGTTCTTCGCGTTCATCGGGCGCTCCTGCAGTATTCGTTTCGAACGAGGCTGTCTTTTCATGCTAGCGCCAGCGCGAAAAAGACAGAAGCCCTGTCCCGCGTCGTGTTTCCAGAACGCGGAACAGGGCTTCGCTCGAAATGCACTTGAAAGTTTGCCGTCGCGCGTTACGGCTTGCTCGCCGGAGCCGACGCCGGCGTCGCCGCGGGAGTCGTCGCCGGAGCCGCCGCTGCGGCCGGAGCGCCCGCCCCCGTGCCGCCTTCCTTCGGCGTCGCCAGGTACCCGGTAATCTGGCTTTTGCCCACGTCGAACACCACGATTTCGTACGGCGCCATCCGCGACGCGCCCTTCACGTAAAACTGCACCGGCTCGCCCGCGGTCTTGTCTTTTTTCTCAATGGAGCGGTCGTCCACGAAGACCGTCATGGTGTACTTCGCTTTCTTCTGGTCCACCTTCGATAGATTGATCTGCACCGGTCCCACGCGTTGCGGCGTCTTGGTTTTTTGCACCGTGAACTCGTAGTAGTTGCGGTCTCCGCGGCGCCGCAGCTCATCCAGGTCGTCGCGGTTCCGCGCGATCAAGCCGCTCATCACGTTCATGTCGCCCAGGCTGCGGTCCAGTTTGCCTTTCGTGGCTTCCAGATCGGTCTTCGTGGCTTCGATGTCTTTTTTCGCGCCGCCCACTTCTGTGGCCACCGCGCCGATTTTCTCTTCGTTCTCCTGCTTCACTTGCGAAAGCTGCGCCGTCAGTTTCTCGTCCGACGATTGCTGTTCCTTGCGGATGGATTCGGCGCGGCTCTTGGCCTGCGCCAGTTCGGACTGCGTCAAGCCCACGCGCTGCGTGGTGATTTCCATCTGGCTCTTCAAATCCGCGATGCGCGAATTCGCCTGATCCAGTTGCGCGGTCAGGATCTTGTTCTGGTCCTGCTGCTTGGACAGGTCCTGGCTCAGCCGCGTCTGCGTCGTATACCCCGCGATGCCCAGCACCACCAGCAGCGCGATCACCACGCCAAACAGCGCCGCGATCCACCTCGGCGTGCCCGTAGATTCGTAGTTGTAGGACTCCTGCGGCGTCGGTACGTTTGGAGAAATGCTCATTCTCCCTCCTCGGATTTAGGCGCCCCCCATAACCGTTTGCGCCGAATTAGAATTATCTCTTGCCACGCATCATCTGTCCACAGGGGCAGGGGAGGGGCGGAAAGTTCGGCCTTGACGGCCACCAGCGTATTTTTCTTATTGACGGGCTGATTACGTTGCAGCAAGGAAGCATACTTCGGCCCTGGTCATTTCCTTCCTGCGGGTTGATTACACTGGGGCTCAAATCGGCCAACGGTTTCTCCGTCATCCTATTGAATACAGACAAGCCGGAGGGCAAAGTGAGTCGCTTTCACTTCTTCCGAGTATTCGTTTTTGCTTTGATCGCCAGCCTCGCTTCGGCGCAATCCCCTGTTATCCCCTTACGTCCTCACCTCGCGCCGCTCTTGGGGCGGATAGAGGGCCAGCGCGCGAAGACGGAGGTGGAGAGTCCACCGCGGGGGGTGAATTCGCCGCGGACGACGCACCACTCGGGATGGATGGCGGCGACGATGTCGCGGAGGATTTTGTTGACCGCGTTTTCGTAGAAGATGCCGAGGGTGCGGTAGGCGAGGAGATACATTTTCAGGGCCTTCAATTCGATGCAGTCTTTTTTGGGCATGTATTGAATGGTGATAGTGCCAAAGTCGGGGAGGCCGGTCTTGGGGCACACGGAGGAGTATTCGGGAAATTTGGTGGTAATGACGTAGCCGGGGAACTGGTTGGGCCAGGTTTCGAGTGCGGGCAATTTCGCGTTGACGCCGGCGCGGGCGTGCTCGGTGGTGTAATTGGGCATGTGCGCTCCTCACTTGTATTGTATCGTGCCGAGGCGGACACTGCCTCTTGCCGAAGGCGGCGCTTTTCGCCTATGCTTGCGCCGGAGACCGCTCATCGGAACAAGCCCGATCACTTGCCCGGTCTGTCGTGTCGCGAATGCCCGGCGCTCCAAACGCCGGTCGGTGAAGGACCATCTCCTCGGACTCGCAGGAATTTTGCCGTGGCGCTGCGGCGCATGCGAAACGCGATTCCGCGCGCGCGTCGAACCGCTGCACAATCTTTTTTACGCGCACTGCAAAATTTGCGGCAACCTGGAATTGCAGCGGATTTCCGGCGAGCACGTTCCGGGCGTGACTTCCATATTCGGACGGATGTTCGGGATTCCTGCGCTGCGCTGCGAGCCGTGCCGGAATAAATTTTTTTCGTTGCGTCCGGTACTGCGCGAAGTACGCAACATAGCCGCGGCCGGCAGCGACTAGCATGAGATCGAACTGATTCGAGCAAGCCAGCAGCGATTGCTGCGCGGAAAAATTCCTACCCGCTTCCGGCGCGCGACGAACTAGAATCAGATACCAAAACAGTTACCCGCCAGTTCCCACTTCTTAGGTACTTTTTTTTCGCTCCGGAGTACTAACGCCCCGTACCCTTTCCAGCCTGTCGCCCGTTTCCAAATTCCTCTAGAGTTTGCCCTCCACCGGAGGACTTCATGGAAACCAGTGTCCGGGTTCTCGTCGCCAACCGTCCGCGCCTCTTGCGCGAGCTGGTGCTCTCGACGCTCACCGGGCAGGAGGGAATCGACGTGGTGGGCGAAGCAGAGAACGAACAGGACGTGCCGTCGCTGGTGGCGAAAACGAGACCGGATTTTCTACTGATCGGATTGGACGAATCGCGGCGCCGTCCGCCGCTGTGCGATTTGCTGTTGCGGGATTTTCCGGCGTTACGAATTATCGCGGTTGCTCCCAACACAAATGTGGGAATTTTCTACTGGGCTTCGTTCGAAATCCATTCGACGACAATGGAGGCGAGCGAAGAGGCGTTATTGGGTGTGATGCGCAAGAGCGCGGTGCCGCAGAAGGGAAGTGTTGTGTGACGCGCGCGCCAGTTTTTTTTCTGACAGCGATTTTCTTGTGTTCTAGCGCGGCGCGCGCGCAACAAGCGAACAGCGGAGCCTCCGCGCAAAAAGCGACGGAGCGGCACGCCTGGGGAGGCGGGGATCTCGCGGCGGACAATCTGGAGCGCGTGGCGGCCACGGCCGAGCAGATTGCAGAAGTTTTGAATCGCGATCCCGGGCTGGTGGTGGAATTGAAACGCGCGCTGGCGCAGGATGCCGGCGCGAGCGGACAACTGCTCGAAGAGTCGGACTTAAGCGATGCGGCAATCGCGGAGCGCTTGCGCGACGAATTGCGCACGCGCGTTCTGGCGACACGTCTTTTGCAGCGATATGGATATCTTCTTCCGAAACTGAATCCCGATTCCGAGGCGGCCCAAGAACAGAGAGCATTAACGCAAGTGCGCGTGCAAGCGCTGGCGCGCGCGGCGGAACGAAGTTCCGAGGCGCGGGAATCGTCCGCGGAACGCACGGCGGCGTGCAATTCGAATGCGGCAAGCGACTGCGAGTGGCCGGACGGGGCCGCCCAACCAGCGGGAGGGCGTTCGAACGCGCGCGGGACGAACAATTCTCCCGCCAGCCAGGAACCACAGGGCGGCGAAACTGCGCCGGCGGCGCGGCCCGAGAATTGGAATTCCCCGGGCCTGCAACGCGCCGAAGCGACGGAGGCGGGAACGGCGGAAACGCTGCTGGCTTCGGCATCGCCAATGAGCGCAGAAGGAAATCTTTCGCCGAACCGAAGCGGTGCAAAGGTTTCGATGGAAGGAACGCTCCCAGCAATGCTGGGCGCGAGCGATGATCCATGGGGCCGCAGCAGCGCCCGGGAACGGTCGGCTAGCGCCGGCGCGATGCCAGGATCCGCGCGCGATTTCGAGCAAGGCTACGCAGGACGCGGAGCTAGCGAAGTCACCTTCGCCGATTTCGATCAGGTGCGCATGGTGCACCGCGCCAGTCCATACGCGGAGGCTCCTTCGCTGTACGACTTGTACGTGCAAGCGGCGGCTCCAACCCAGCAGACCAAGCGGTTTGGCATGGAAGTATTTCGCCGCAGCGCAGTGAACTCGGAGGTCTTGCCCATGGATCTCCCCGTGGGAGCGGACTACGTGCTGGGGCCGGGCGACAGCTTGTCCATCGATCTCTGGGGCGGCGTTTCGCAGCGGCTGTTCCGCACCGTGGACCGCGAAGGGCGGCTGCTGCTGCCAGAGGCGGGGCCGCTGCTGGTTTCGGGCAAGTCACTCGGTGAAGTGCAGGACGCGGTGCAGCGACTGCTGCGCACGGAATTCCGCAACGTCTCCGCAGACGTTTCGCTGCTGAAACTGCGCACCGTGCGGGTGTACGTGGTGGGAGAGGTGGCCTCACCGGGAGCATACGACGTCAGTTCGCTTTCGACACCGCTCAACGCGCTGTTTGCCGCAGGCGGCATCACCGCCCGCGGGTCGCTGCGGCGTCTGGAACATTACCGCGGTCAACAGCTCCTAGAAGAAGTGGACGCGTACGACCTGCTGTTGCACGGCGTGCGCCGCGACGTGAAGCGGCTGGAGAACGGCGATTCGCTGCGCGTGCCGCCGGTGGGAGCTTCGGTCACGGTCGAGGGCATGGTGCGCCGCCCAGCACTGTACGAGCTGCGCGGAGAAAAAAATCTCAACGAAGTGCTGGAGCTGGCGGGAGGAATTCTACCGGCAGCCGCGCTCCATCATATCGAGGTGCAGCGGCTGGAGGCGCACGAAAAGCGCACCATGCTGAGCCTGGAAATCGGGGAGGGCAGCGACAAAGAAGCACTGCGCGCCGGGCTCGAAAAATTCAGCGTGCAGGATGGCGACGAAGTTCACATCTTCCCGATCGCTCCGTACAACACCCGCGCCGTGTATCTCGAAGGCCACGTCCTTCGCCCGGGGCGTTATTCCTACCAGGACGGAATGAAGCTGAGCGACTTGATCCCCTCGTACAAGGATTTATTGCCGGAACCCTCGGAGCGTTACGGCGAAATCATCCGCATCGTCGCGCCAGAAAACCGCCCCGTCGTAGAAAGCTTCAATCTAGCCGCCGCGGTTGCACATCCGGAAAGCGCGCCAAAGCTCCAGCCGCTCGACACGGTACGCGTTTTCGGGAAGTACGAGCTGGAAGCCTCGCCGGTGTTCACGATTCTCGGAGAGGTGCGCCATCCGGGAAATTACCGCAGTTCCGGGCAAGCGCATTTGCGCGACGCGATTTACGAAGCCGGGGGAACCACACCGGAAGCGTGGGAAGAATCGGCGCAACTGTTCCGGGCGATGGCGGACGGCAGCAGCAAAGTGTTCAGCATCTCGCTGCACGAAGCGCTGGCCGGGGAACCGTTGAATAACATTCGCATCGAGCCGGGGGACCGCATCCTGATTCACCGCCAGCCGGAGCGGGTAAATCCGCCTAGCGTATTGGTGCGCGGCGACGTCGCGCGCCCGGGCCGTTATCCGCTGGCGGCCAACATGCGCGTGTCCGATTTAGTGCGCACCGCTGGAGGACTGCTGCGCAGCGCGAACCCCAAGAGCGGGGATCTGACGCAGTATGCCGCGACAAGCGGCGCGGCAGCGCAGGCATCGGAGTCGCGTCCCGTGAATCTGGCGGCAGCATTGTCCGGACAAGAAGGCGCGGACCTGGCGCTGCGGGACGGGGATGTTTTAACCGTGCCGCAACAAACAGGATGGAAGAACCTTGGCGCGTCCGTGACGGTCCGCGGCGAAATCGCAAAACCCGGCGTGTATGGCATCCAGCCAGGGGAACGGCTGAGTTCGCTGCTGCGCCGCGCGGGCGGGCTCTTGCCGACGGCGTACCCGCCGGCCGCGGTGTTCGAACGCATTGACGTGCGCGAACTTCAGCAGAAGACGAGGCAAGAACTGATTCAACGATTGGAACAGGAATCACCGGTAGTGAAGTCCGCGGTAACGACGTCGGGGTCCGAAGAAGCGGTGCTGCAGCAAGCCGCCCTGCAACAGCGGGAGCGCATGCTCGAAGCGCTGCGGCGCGCGCCGGTTTCCGGGCGGCTAGTGGTGCACCTGCGCCCCGGGCAAAAGGATTTCCAGGGTTCCGCGGACGACATCGAGCTGCGCGCCGGCGACACTCTCGAAATTCCAAAGCAACCCGGGTTCGTGGTGATTGTCGGGCAGGTGTACAACTCAAATGCAATCTCGTACGCGCCGGGAAAAAACGCCGGCTGGTATCTCTCCCGCGCCGGCGGCGCCACCGGGCTCGCAAACAAGAAAGCCATCTTCATCATCCGCGCGAATGGATCGGTGAGCAGCGGCGGCGGAGACGTATGGTCCGGCGGCATATTGACCGCGGCGGTTGGCCCGGGCGACACGATTGTAGTTCCGGAGAAATCCTCGTTCGGCAGCAACACGTGGAAGAACGTGGTGGCCATCGCGCAGATTGCCCAGGCCGCCGCACTCGCCGCGGCAGTGGCCATCCCATGAAGAAAGATCGGAATGGCAACGGGAAATGGGAAGACCAAGGGAGCACCGCGAGCAAGGGTACGGGAGCGAGATTCGCGTGAGTGAAACGCAACAAGAAGCGAGCACAGCGCCCGCCCCGCGCGCACAAATGATCGAGCAGCTGCGGCTGCTATGGCGCGACCGGCGGCTGCTCTTCCGCGCCTGCTTTTTGGGTGCGCTGCTTTCCGCCGGCCTGGTGCTGCTGATTCCGGTGCGCTACGAAGCCAACACGCAGCTGATGCCTCCGGACGGCCAGTCGGGGTCGGGCATGGCGATGTTGTCGGCGCTGGCGGGCCGCGCGGGAGGTTTCGGCGGGGTAGCCGGGGACATGCTGGGGGTGCGGAATTCCGGTGCGCTGTTCGTGGGGATTCTGGAGAGCCGCACGGTGCAGGACCGTCTGGTCGAACAATTCGACCTGCGGCGAGCCTACGGCAGCTCACGCACGGAAGATGCAAGAAACACGCTGGCCGCGGAGACCCGCGTTACTGAAGACCGCAAGAGCGGAATCATTTCGATCACCGTAACGGAGCACGATGCGCATCGCGCCGCGGCGCTGGCGCAAGGTTACATCAACGCGCTGGATCTGCTGGTGGAACAGGTCAGCACGTCGTCGGCGCGGCGGGAGCGAATTTTTCTGGAAGAGCGCCTGCGCGCGGTGAAAGTGGATCTGGACGGCGCCGCGCAAAAGTTCAGCGAATTCGCGAGCAAGAACACGGCGATTGACATCCCGGCACAAAGCAAAGCGATGGTGGAAGCGGCAGCCACGCTGCAGGGGCAGCTGATCGCCGGAGAATCGGAATTACGGGGCCTCCAATCCATGTACACGGAGCAAAACGTGCGGGTGCGCGCGGCGCGCGCGCGGGTGGCGGAACTTCGCGCGCAGCTCGGGAAGCTCGGCGGCGACGGCAGTTCGTACGGCGGCTCGAAAAGCGATTCTTCGTTGTACCCGGCAATCCGGCAATTGCCGCTGCTGGGCGTGACGTACGCCGACCTGTACCGGCAGACCAGGATTCAGGAAACAGTGTTTGAGCTGCTTACGCAGCAGTACGAACTGGCGAAAGTAGAGGAGGCGAAAGAAGTTCCGAGCGTCAAGGTGCTGGATGCCGCGGTAGTTCCAACGAAAAAATCCTATCCGCCGCGTTTGGTGTTCACTGCCGGAGGCGCGGCGATGGCGTTTCTCGGCGCATGCGCCTGGATCCTCCTGAAACACGCCTGGAAGGGGCTAGATGGGGAAGATCCCGGAAAGCAATTCGCCCGGGAAGTTGCCGAAACGGTCCGCGGAAAAGCGCTGGCGGTCGCGGCAGCAAGCACAATGCTTCGACAGGAATGGGCACGGCGATTTGGCACCAGAGTTGAAGCATCGAGTGTCGCGCAAACGTCAATCACCGAAAAAGGGAAAGAATCGCCGGAGCTGACGCGAACCGCGCGAAACAGTTTGGGATAGTCGTCTGAAGCAAGCGAGGGAGAACGAGATGAATTGGCCGCATACAAAAGCACTGGTTACGGGAGGCGCATCGTTTATCGGATCGGTTCTGGTAGACGCACTGGTGGCCCGTGGCGCGCAGGTCCGGGTGGTTGACAACCTATCCAGCGGCAAGCGCGAGAACGTGTCTCATCTGCTGGACGAAGGCGCGATTGAATTCGTCGAGGCCGACCTGCTGGAAGACGGGGTAGCACGGAAAGCCGTCCGGGGCATGGATATGGTGTTCCATCTCGCCGCGGACCACGGCGGGAGAGGGTACGTGGATTTGCATCAGGCAGCGTGCGCGGGAAATTTAACGCTCGACGGGCTGGTGTTTCGCGCCGCATTACAGGAAAACACCGGAAAAGTGGTGTACGCATCTTCCGGCTGCGTGTATCCCAACTTCATTCAAGGCAACCCCGACGAGCTTCTTTTCCTGAAAGAAACGCAGGCGGGCCCGCCATACGATTCCGACAACATATACGGCTGGGCCAAATTGATGGCGGAAATGACGCTGCGAGCCTATCACCAGGACCACGGATTAAAAGCAGCGTCGTGCCGCTATTTCACGGTGTATGGCCCGCGCGGGCACGAGAATCACGCGGTCATCGCCATGATCGCGAGGGCCTTCATCGGCCAGAACCCATATGTGGTGTGGGGAAACGGCCGGCAGATTCGCAATTGGACGCATGTGGACGACATCGTGGCGGGAACGATCCGCGCCGCCGAGGCAATCGAGGACGGCACGGCAGTGAACCTGGGAACCACGGAACGCACGCGGGTGATGGACGCGGTGAACGAGGTTCTGCGCTACACCGGGCACAAAGCCACGATCGAGCTGCACCCTGAGATGCCCACCGGCCCGATGAATCGCGTCGCGGACAACGGGCTGGCGAAGCGCTTGCTGGGGTGGGAGCCGAAAATAAAGTTCATGGAGGGACTGCGCCAGACAGCGGATTGGTATTTTTCGAAGAAAGATCGCGCGCAGGTGGCGGCCACGCTGGAACGGCTGCTGACCGAGCGAACGCACTCCCCAGCAACGAGAGCCATTGAGCGAACCGCCAGCGCGGTAGCGAACTAAGAGAACCGGACCCGTCCAACACGGAACTTTCCCAATGAATGGAACAGCAACACCCCGAGCAGCCGCACCGCCCGCTCCCGAGAGGATGCCGGGGATGGTTGTAGAAACCTGGCCTCCGGCGGAACCGGCGCATGCGGCACGCGCGAGAAGCGCCAGCGCGCGCGGAGGGCTGGCGCGGCAAGCGGCCTATGCAGCGATGGATTTCGGGCTGGTGTGCCTCGGGGGGATGGGCGCGTTCTGGCTGCGCTTTGGATTCGCGAATCCGTTTGGCGCGGCCACGCTGGCGCTCAACGAATTTTCGGGGCAAATGACGGCGCAGGCGTATCCGGGTTTCCTGGTGCTGTACGCGGCGATGATGGTGCTGTCGTGCATCAGCCAGGATCTGTACCGCACGGCGCGGGAACTCAGCGCGCTCGAGGAGAGCACGAAAGTGGCAAAGGCCGTTGGGCTGGCGACAAGCTTACTCGCGCTGTTCATTTTTACTTCGGGAAACAAAGAGATATCGCGGGTAGTGGTGGCCGGGGCCGGAGCGCTGAACGTTGTGACGCTCGCGGGATGGCGGTATGGCAAGCGGCGGTATGTGCTGGGCCGGGCCGGCCGCGGCGTGGGCGTTTCGCGGGTATTGATTGTCGGCGCGGGGAAGATGGGAAGGAATTTCGCAGCCTGGCTAAGCGAAAACCGCCAGCTAGGATTCCACGTTTGCGGATTTCTGGACGCGCATCCGAACGGCGACCCGCGGGTGCTGGGAGCGTTTCAAGATTTGCGGCGCGTGGCGCTGGGCCAGTTCGTGGATCAACTGTTCATCACGCTGCCAGCGGAGCGCGAAGTGGTGAAGGAAATGTTTCTGGAAGCGCGGCGGCTGCGGCTGAATTTAAATGTGGTGCCCGATTTGTACGACGGATTGGCATGGCGCGCGCCGGTGCAATCGATCGGGGGGTTCCCGGTGATTCAGCTGCATGGGCAGCCGATTCCGATATTGGGGTTGGCAGTAAAGCGCGTCATGGATGTGATAGGAGCAACGCTGGGGCTGGTGGTGGCGGCACCGCTACTGGCGCTGACGGCAGCGTGGATTCACTTCGATTCGCCGGGACCGGTGTTTTATTCCGCGCCGCGAGTGGGACGGAAGGGGCGGAAATTCCGCTGCTTCAAGCTGCGAACCATGGTGGCCGAAGCAGAAGCGCAAAAAGAATGTTTGCGAGACGCGAACGAGCGCAGCGGCCCGTTTTTTAAAATGGAAAACGATCCGCGCATCACGCGCTGCGGGCGCTGGCTACGGAAGTACAGCGTGGACGAGCTGCCGCAACTGGTGAACGTGTTAAGGGGCGAGATGAGTTTGGTGGGGCCGCGGCCGCATCCGGTGGACGACTTCGCGCGCTACAAGATCGAGCATTTGCGGCGATTGGATGTGAAGCCGGGAGTGACGGGGCTGTGGCAGGTGACGGCGCGGGGCGATCCATCGTTTGAAGCGACGATGACGCAGGATTTGAAATATATCGAGACGTGGAGCCTGCGGCTGGATGTGCAGGTGTTGCTGCAGACGGCCGCGGTGGTTCTGGAAGGAGAAGGCCAGTGAATTCCTCCGGAGCCGCGGCAGAGGGGATGCCAAAGTTTTTGTGGGCTGTGATGCCGAAGCGATGGATGCAAGCGATCACGGAGCATCCGCTGCTGGCGTCCCTTTTTCCGCTGGTGCAGCAGTCGGCAATTTATTTGATTGGCGCGGCGCTGGTGGGGCTGGGAAATTTCGTGCTGGTACCGCTGTACACGCGGTATTTGTCGGCGGAAGAATTCGGCGTGTATGCGCTGGTGGAGATCAGTGTGTTCGTGGCGGTGACGACGACGCAGCTGGGGCTGGGAACAACGTATGTGAGATGGTACGCGGAAACGGAAGAGGCGCGGCGCGGGGAGCTGCTGGGGTCGTGCGGCGCAGCGGGACTGGTGGCGGCGCTGGCGGGAGGGAGTTTGCTGGCGGCGCTGGCGGGTCCATCGGGTTTCCGCTGGTTCGCGGCGCTGGAGCAGCTGCGCTGGATGCTGCTGCCGGTGGTGGTGTTCCGGAATTTGCAGGGACTTCTTTTTTGCGCCTTGCAGGCGGCGCAACGCGCCACGGCATACGTCACGGCCGCCGCGGCACGGCTGCTGTTTCTTTCAGGAAGCGGGATCTGGTTCGTGGTGCTGCATCGCAGAGGCATCGCGGGCGTTCTGGAGAGCTGGCTGGTAGGCGACGCGGTGTGCTTTGTGGTGCTGCTGGGATTTTGCGTGCCGGGCCAGCGGCTGAGGGTGCGATTCGCGGCACTGCGGCCCATGCTGAAGTACGGCGCGCCGCTGGTGTGGAGCGCGTTCATGGCGTTGCTCATGGACGCGTCGGGGCGATTCTTCCTGGCCAACGACAAGAGCCTTGCCGAGGTCGCGCGGTACGTCGTGGGAATTAAGATCACCAACATTATTTCGATGGGATTTCTGCAGCCGTTTGCCAGCGCCTGGGGAGGCATGGTGTTTCCGATCGCGCACCGTCCGAATGCGGCGCTGACGTACACGAAAATGCTGGGATACGCGCTGATTGCGCTGATGCTGCTGGTCGCCGTGATGATTTTGTTCGGGCCGTTCCTGGTGGTGCTGTTTGCAGGACGCGCGTACGCACCGGCGGTGCGCCTGCTTCCGTGGCTGTTGCTTCCGGTGGCGTTCCGTTTGTTTGAGTACTGGAGCAGTTTGCCGCTGTATCTCACCTACAAAACGCACTGGATTGGCGCGCTGGCCACGGCAGGAGTGTTGTCGTGCGCGGGATTGAATGCGGCCCTGGTGCCGCGGCTGGGAGCGCTGGGGGCAGCGCTGGCGTGGGCCGGAGCGCTGGGAATCAACATCGCGCTGATGACGCTGGTGAGCCGCCGGTATTACGCGCTGCCGGTGGACTGGAAGACGCTGGGCTTTGCGGCGAGCCTGTGGCTGCTGGCGGTGGCCGGCAGCCGGATGACGGTCGGTTTGACACCGGGCCTGGGTTTGGGAATGGCAGTGGTGATGGCGGGAGTGCTGGCGGCGGCGTGCGTTTGGTATTTCCGGCTGGACGTGCGCGCGACGAAGATTCTGTTCACGGAAGAGGCGTATGCCGATTGAGATGCCCGTGTACGTGGGAGCGCGGCTGGCGCAGTGGCACCGGTCGTATGCGTCATTGACGGCGCGCGAGCTGCTGGGGAAGGCGCGGCGGCGGCTGACGCGGCCGTTGTTCCTGGGATACCGCCAGGTTCTGTTGGCGGCGTTTCACCTGCGAAACATTTTGAAACGAGCGGCGCCGATTCAGGCGGAAGCAGGCGCGGTGTCGTTCTGCCTGGTGCCTGAGGGGGCCGTGGCGTTCGACCTTTGGTCGGGGTTGCGGTTCGAACGCCCCGAACTGGAATTCATCCTGAAAGTGCTGCAGCCGGGAATGACGTTTTTCGATATCGGCGCAAATGCCGGCATATTCAGCGTGGCCGCGGGAAAAGCCATGCCAGAGTCGCAACGTTCGATCTACGCGTTTGAACCTTGCTCGGCGACGTTTGCGATTCTCGAGAAAAATCTTCAGGAGAATGAGCTTGCGGGCGTCCACGCGCAGTGCGTGGCGGTTTCCGAGCGCAGCGGGGCAGCGAGCTTGTACGTCAATGCGGCGATGAAAGATGGATTGAACTCGCTCGAAGATCCCAGCCACGGGGATGCCGAGGTGGTCGGAACCGTTCCGGTGCGCGTCACGGCCCTGGACGAATTCATCGTGGAACACGACATTCCCCGCGTGGAGGTGATGAAGGTGGACGTGGAAGGAGCGGAGTTGCTGGTGTTTCGCGGCGCGCGGGGCTTGCTGGCGCACGCGGACGCGCCGCTGATCCTGTATGAAGGCTATAGCTGGTGCACCGCGGGGTTTCACTATCACCCGGTGGAAATCATGTGGCTGCTGGAAACTTTTGGTTACGAGATTTTCGTTCTGGATTCTTGTTCGGGGCGCCTGCGGCAGCGAATACCGGGGGAAAGCTACGACCACATGGTGGTCGCGGTAAAGCCGTCACACCCGCGGTACACCGAAGTCACAGCGGATGGAGCAAAGGCATGAAGGTCGCCATCGTCAAGCAAGTTCTGGACACACTGGGGCCCTGGACAGGGTTGCGGTGGGAAGAGACTACGCCCGCGTCTTTGTTCCGGTTTTGGCCTTGCAAAGGACTGCATTGGGAGATGGCCACGCTGTTGCGGGCGGACTGGTACATCGTTCCTCAGCAGGTGAATACGGACTACATCTATGACTCGGTGCTGAAGCATGCAGGCCAGGCGGAGGTTTTACGGAAATACACGCGGCGCATCACGTTGCCCGAGGAGATTCCGTTCGATGCGTATGACCTGGTGATCACGCTGGATCCCATTCTGAAATTTCCCGCGGGGAGGAGAACCCTCTTTGCCTATTTTGTGGACGAGCACTGGGACCGGCGATACGGCAAGTCCCTGCGCCACCCGCTTGCGAATGCGGATCTGTTCCTCGCTCACATGCTGGATGCTCCGTGCGAACTTGGCAGGCTGCCACAGGCGATTGCGTTTCCCTACGTTCGCGACGTGCGAACCATGCGCGAGGTCTTTCCGGTAAAAGAGCGCAATGATGCCGTGTGGGCAGATTGGCGGACACTTGCGGCGCTCAACCCGGCAAAAGGCGGGCAGGAACCTCCTCCACTGCAGCATGCTGCCGAGCGGCTAGAGGAAGCGCTGGGGCTCCCGGTCGCGTATCGTTCGTTTTCGATGGGCCTGTATCACGGAGAAGATCCGCCGCGCTGGGGGGATGCGGCGGAGTATCTGCGGGAACTGGGAAAGCAGAAATACTACCTGTGCCTGGGAAGAGGAAGCGGCGCGGGGCAAGGGCTCGCGGACGCCGCCTGCCTCGGTTGTCTGTGCTTCGGCGAACGGGACAAGGCGTATCACCGGCTCATCTGCCATCCGGAAACACTGTGCGGGGACCTGCAGGACTTGCCGCGCCGCTTGCGACGCGTGCGCGCTTCCGAAGAACTGCAAAAGGAAGTTTCCGCGTGGCAGGAAGAGAAGCTACGGAAACATTTCACAGAAGAACCGCTAAACCTGATTGAGAAGGCTCTTGAACTCAAACAAAGAGGCTTTGCCAAGGCCCGGGCACGAGTTGCGGCAACGATGCCGGTTCGCCCGCTCCACTTGGACTCAAGAATGAAACTTCACGGGAAGACGGAAAGGGAGTAGCTACCGGCGCCATGCGGATTCTGGCACTCAATTTCAACCAAAAAGGGGTGGGCACCTACCGGCGGTCATTCTATTTCAGCAGGGAACTGGCGCGAGCGGGCCACGAAGTGACCATGATGACGGTTTCCCGCACTTCTCGATTCCACCGCCGCGTCTCGTGGAAGCGGGACTGGGTCGGCGAGTGTACCGAGCCGCAAGGGGAAGGGCCGTGGATCCGGCTGATCGAAGGCCCGGCGTGGGGCTATCGCGCACTTCCGGGATGGGGCTCGGGCCCACTAGACATTTGGCAGCGCATGCGCGAGCTGCAAACCGGCGACTACGATGCGGTCCTAGGATTCGAATACCACCCGAATGTTTCCTGGCCGGTTTATTTGACGAAACCCTGGAAGCACTTCCGCTTTGTATCGGACTGGTGCGACTGGTACGGAGGAAGTTCGAACGGATTCCGCGGCTGGAAGGTCGCGCACCGCATCGATTCTCACTTTGAAGAGAAGATTCGCCATGTGGCCGACTGCGTCAGCGTGACTTCGCGCCTGCTTTTCGAACGCGCGCTCGCGATCGGGATCGAACCGAGAAAAATAATCCACATCCCGGAAGGGGCGGCAACCGACTACATCGTTCCCATGGAACAAGGGCGAGCCCGTGAACGAGCGAAACTGCCTGCAGGAGTCCCGATCGTAGCTGCCGTTCGCAGTGGCGAAATGTGCCGGGAAGTTTTGATCTTCCGCGAAGTCTTGCGCCGAATTCCCGAGGCAATGTTCCTGATCGTGGGGAGTAAGCCGCAAAACGCCCTGGAGATGGCGGAACGTCTGGGAATTTCCCGCCAGATGGTGCCGACAGGCTGGGTCAGTGATCAAGACTATCCGCTCTATCTTTCCTGTGCAGACGTGTGCATCTGCCCGCTCGAAGATGCCCGCAACGATCGTGCCCGCTGGCCCGCCAAAATCCTGGACTACCTTGCGGCCGGCCGGGCCACGGTAACGAACGCCGTTGGAGAAGTCGCGGCGCTATTCAATACGCGGGAAGTGGGTGTGGTGACGGAACAGGAAACCGAACTCTTCGCCGAATCCGTCGCCGATTTATTGAGCAATCCAGACCGTGTGTGCTTTCTCGGCGTACGCGCGCGCGAAGTCATGGTCGAAGAATGGGACTGGCGGACGCGAGGCCCGCAAATCGCGGAAATGGTCGTGGCTTGAACCATGTTCCTGCTCATTCCAGCCATCATCCTGGCAGCGGGCATGCTGGTGCACGGGCTTGCGGCGCGGCCCGCGCGTTTGATTTGCACAATGGCGCTCCTTCCCGCGTTCGAATGGGGTGGCCAACTCCGCGGGGAGTTCGCAGTGACCCGGAAGGTCGGATTCCCAAAGACGTAAGCCGAGGGTAAGGGATGAGTACTTCGCCTATCATGATTCGGCCTTGGAGCCGCGGATTCGCGCTTCTCGAATGGCTTCTTGACGCAGCCGCAACAACCCTCGGGGCCACGGTTGTCGCTATTCTTGGCTGCGCCCTTGCTTTTGCGAATTGGGTGGCGTGGTCTGATACGTGGGTTTTCTTTTTCCTGGCTGCGAAGCCTCTGATCGACCTGACCTGGCGGTTGGAATTCATGGAGATCGTTCACCAGAGAGTGAATCCACAAGCGATTGTTGCCCTCTTCGTCGTGTTGCTGAATGGGATGGCCCTCACCCTTGGGCGCCGTAAGCCTCAGCACTACCGCCGCGTCCTGCTGCTACTGAGCATTGCCACTTTCTCAGTCGCTGTAACTCCCACTGCGTGGGGAGTCAATGAGCTCATACGGCTTTTCGCCGGGGTCTCATTCTTTTTTTCCGCGGGCCCAGCGCTAATCGACAAGAGAAGATTCGACAGTTTCTCAATCTTGTTTCTTGCAATTCTCTGCATCCCGCTGTTTCTCTCTCTTCTCCAAGTAGCGGGTGTTCTACCCTTCGAATATTGGGATTGGCTAGATAACCAGGAGGTAGGCCGCGCTAGCGGAACCTACCAGCATCCCCTCGAGGTCGTCTTCTTCTTGGCGTACGCCGTGCCTTTGGGCCTCTACCGATGGGAGAACTCCACCAAGGGTGGAGCCGAGCGAGCTTTTCTTCTTGCCTTCTTCCTCCTCGCCTTTTCAGGCCTTGTCTTTACATTTCACCGCACTGGCTGGATTGCGATTCCGACGGAAGTGGCAATCTGGTTTGGTTTGAGGAGGCAAATGAAAAGGATCCTCCTCCCGGCAGTAGCTCTCGTTCTGTTAGCTGCCTCCTTCGGTGATTGGGTTTCCCTGCTGTACCGGCCGGCGACAGAGATTGTGCAGGGCGAAGTGGATTTCGAATCAGGCAATTTCCTGCGCGGGCGCGGCGCGAACTGGATGATCTTTTTGGTTTCGTATGCGAACGGCGGGCCCATGCGATGGGTCGTCGGAAGAGGCGGATCCGTAGCCGACGCTTCTATCGGGGGAATCGTAGAGTTCTCGGAGAACGAGCCGCATAACGATTTCATCCGAATTTTACATGCCTACGGCCTGGCGGGGCTGTTCCTCTACCTAGGCATTCTGCTTCTCTTCTTGCGGCGAGGACTTCAGCTCAGAAGTTCCAGGTGTCCCTTTGAGAGCGGCGTGGGAAGAATTCTCGTTTGCAGCCTCGTCGGTGTGTTTCTCCTGAGCGTCACGGCGGAGCCGATGCGGTATCCGACAGCCATTTGGTATCTGTTCGCTTTCGGATCCGTCGCGATGTTCTTGAACCAGGATCAGAAGGCGGCGCCGCACGCGAGATAGAGGGGAGCGAGAGCATGGTGTTGAATAACGCTTGCCTGAATCTCCAGAGGCAACTGCGGAAGTACGTCCGAACCTACCCGCAATGGGGATTTGCTCCGCCGCGGGTGCAAGTCCAGCGCCGGCTGGAACGAATTGGCACGGAGTACGGCGGGTATTACCTCGCCCCCTCGCTGATGAAGCCGGACGCGGTGGTGTACTCCGTCGGAATTGGAGAAGACATTTCGTTCGACCAATCGCTGATCGAGACGTTTGGCGTGGAGATTGAAGCGTTTGATCCAACTCCCAAGGTGAAAGAGTGGCTGGCGTCGCAAGCGTTGCCGGAACAGTTTCATTTCCACGCGATGGGGATCGCGGATGCGGATGGAGAAGCGGTGTTCCACCTGCCGCCAAG
>Ga0210409_10003238_pt1 | contig 18514 bp, 12 predicted proteins | sample IncBWH17MmetaG_FD_161649 | JGI IMG/M metagenome (GOLD analysis project Ga0210409, IMG submission 161649) | Forest soil microbial communities from Barre Woods Harvard Forest LTER site, Petersham, Massachusetts, United States - Inc-BW-H-17-M | ecosystem: Environmental > Terrestrial > Soil >... | reverse complement strand
CGTTCTTACTCAGGGAGACCTGCAGTCCGAGCCCGTCGGCAACTCCGATAAATCGCGAGCAGGCGGTGGGGGCGGTGGCCAGAAATGGTCTCCGTGCGGGAGCAGGAGTCAGCAGAGGCCGTAGTACCGAGGGCAACGAGCCGGGAACACCGGACGGACTCACAACTCGGGAAGGGCTGAACTTGGCAGGCAGAACACGACCATCGGTGGTCTTGTCCTGGAGCGACGAAGCCGACCGGCTGAGCATCTGGGCAGCGATCATCGTGGCAGAGAAAGAGTGGCTGCTACATCCGCTAAGGACTGCCAGGAACCGCCGTACGCGGACCCGCATGTACGGTGGTGTGGGAGCCTGGAGGGGCAACCCTCCGGGCAACCCGATTGGGCCAATGTCTGTTTGGCTCCATAAGTCCAAAAGTAGTAGACACCAAGAGCGTCAAGGAGAAGAAAGAAAGCCGTAGAGGCCGCCTCCCGCCTCGCGAGTTGAGTATAGAGCAGGTGGTCCTCCTGCTCGTACGCAGCCTGTGTGGCTTGGGACGGATGCTGGTACCAGGCCCGATGCGCATCCATTCTTTCGCTGATCCGGTATGGCTCCTCGATGACAGCCCCGTGGGGGCACTTCTTTGCACCGATTTGCAGTTGTTTGCCAGCTATTTGCAGTTAATTGCAGCTGTTTTCGCTTTTTTGCGCTAATTCTCGTTCCAGAAAATTAATGACTGGCGCCCCTTCCATGACAGCATGTAAACTGGAGGCGCAACGGGCGTTGACGTGATATTGTATCACGAGAAATGAGTTCCGGTCCGGCCATGTCTTCGCCGGGATCGGGCGGGCAGCCGGTAAGGGTCGCGCGAGCCGAGCTGGTCCGCCGCCTTTTCCGCGGCGGAGTTCCTTTGTTGTGGTGCCCGCCGGTGACACACTACGATGACGCGGGCGCGATCGATGCGGCCAGGATGGCTGCGCACCTCCGCCACCTCGCGCCACATGCGCATGGACTCCTGATTCCGGGATCGACCGGTGATGGGTGGGAACTCACAGCCCAGGAGGTCCGGCAGTTGCTCGAACTGGCCCTGGTTCAGGCGCAGCAGCTCGACTTGCGTCTGCTGATCGGCGCGCTGAGGCCCGACCCCCAGGAAGCGCTCAGGTTCATTCGCGAGAGCGTCGACTGGCTGAAAGCCCGGACGAAAAAACCAACGGCGTTGGAGGCTCTCGACGAGGCTCGCGTTTGCGGTTTTACTGTATGTCCGCCACGGGGAGCGGAATTGTCCCAACACCAAATCGCGGGCGCGCTCGCGTCGGTCCTCGAACTGGGTTTGCCGACCGCCATTTACCAATTGCCCCAGGTCACGCAGAACGAAATAAGTCCGGAAGCGGCCCTCGATCTGGCGCGAAGCTTTTCCAATTTTGTTTTTTTCAAGGACACCAGCGGCGCGGACCACGTCGCGCTGGAGGGCAGGGGACTGGCTGGGGTGTTCGCGACGCGCGGGGCGGAGGGAGATTACGCGCGCTGGCTGAAGAATGCGGGCGGTCCGTACGACGGTTTCCTGTTGGGATCGGCCAATTGTTTTGCGCCGCAGTTCCACCGGTTCATTGACGACGTTTCGGCCGGGCGAGAGGAGCCGGCGCGGCAGTTGTCAGACCGGCTGACGGGTGTGGTCAACGAGGCTTCCAGCCTTGTGGCCGGCCTCTCCGTCGGCAATGCGTTTGCCAACGCCAACAAGGCGATGGACCATTTCTTCGCCCATGGTCCGCAGGCCGGCAACGTGCCGCCGCCGAGACTTCATGCGGGGGGCCGGCTGCCGGTTGAAGTGATCCGGGCAGCGGGAGAACTGCTGCGGCGCTACGGGTTCATGCCGGCGAAGGGTTACCTGGAGTGAGCGCCAGCACACGCTTGCGTTTTGGAGTGCGGCAGTCCTCTGCCGCTTTGGCGTTTCTGCCTCCTTCCTGCTGACCACTTCTGATCCCATCCCATTGGTGTTGGGGATGACTTCGTTCCGTTGCGCAACGACTCGTGACGGGGCCGCGCTCGGAAAGCAGTGTCGCCGCTGCGCTCTGCCAACGCACTCCAGGTTTTGTCCATCCGCGAACTCTGTGCAATCCGTGGTCAAGAACTCGAAACTGGACTTTGCGCCTCTGCTCCTTTGCGTCATTGCTTTAAAATCCGGTCGCAGAGTTATAGCCTAAAACACCGGCCGGAGATCGCCGGTGGGATCAAACTCAGGTTGCGACGGCTCGCCTTCGAGCCGCAAATCAGAGCGCGCGCGCGCTTCTCCCAGGTAGGTCTCAGAAGCCAGGATGGTTTCGCAGCTCAGCGTGTTCTTAATCCACAGCACTCTTGCTTCGCGCGGGTCCTGGCGGCCGCAGGTCTGCAGCGCCACCTCGAGCGCCTGGCGATCGGTCGGGAAGTGCAAGGGCACACGAGCGTTGGCGGGCATCAGGGAGGTGATGACGTTGACCGAGGTGGCCTCCCAGTCCATCGCCTTAAGCAAGCCGTCGTGGACAAAGTCGGCCAAGCCGATGCCGGCGGCGTTGCCGTAGCCGTCTGGGTGCAGCGAACGGACATAGATGCGTTTGACGGGGTTGGGGCCGGGGAGAATATAGCTTCCCTGGGTTTCGCGCCGAATCACGTTGGTGTCCATTCCGGTGCCGCTGAGGTTCTTGCCCATTTCATCCACGATAAGCACGTCCACCTCATCGAACGGCAGACGGGGCATCAGCCGGCGCGCCTCGTCCAGAAGTTTCATTTCCTCCGCTTCCATGGTGGCCGCCGGGACCGCAACCACGCGCGCGGTTTGGTGGAGCGGGTTTTCGATGATGCCGATGCCGAAGAGAATTTTGCTGAGCTTCAATACTTCGCGGGCGACCGCCAGGAGGGCTTGGGCATGGCCGATGCGGACAGTGGCCTGATGAAACTGGTAGGCGCCCTTTTGTTTGCCTAGTCCAATCGCCGCCATCTTCATCAGGCCACTCTCGATGGGGCCATGGAAATCGGTGTGCGGTTTGATACGGTTGATCGGCACGATGGCGTCGGCGCCGGCTGCATGGCGGTCCTGGTAAACAATGAACTCTCCGGTGCGGCCCAACTCAGCAGCGTCCATGCTGCTCTGGATGGGAACGCCCATGGCACTCTCCGTGATGCCGTAGTGGGCCAGCACGTCCAATTGGCCGGCAGGCGTTGCCCCGCCGTGACTGCCCATGGCCGGCACGATGAACACCTCGGCGCCAAGGCCTTTGAGCTCCGCGCACACCGTGCGGACGATCACGTCATAATTGGCTATCCCACGGCTGCCGGCTCCGACGGCAACCTTCATGCCTGAGCGGATGAATTTTGTCGCCGGCAACGCCGCCAGCGCTTCGCGCGTCGCGCGCGCCGGGTCGGACAGCCCCGGCGTATCCACGAGTTGTTTTAGCCGAAAGAACCGAGGCAGGGAGTTATTCACGGGAGCGGGAATATTCTGATCCAATCAACTCTGGAGCAACTGCCGCAATGCGGCCTGATGTTCGGGGTTTTGTTGCTCGTGCGGGTCGAGCGACCATTTGACCGTGCTGCTGCCTAACTCAAAAGCGCTCTCGATGCGTGCGGGAGTGATTCCTGTCTCCGCAAAATCGTCGGCATGAAACACCGTGTAGGCCCGAATGCCAGCACGCTCGATTCGCCCGCGCGGGAAACCTTTCCAGTACGGCTTGAGCTGTTCCGCGGTGACCTTTGTGCGTTGCGCCCAAGCCTCCGCCAGGTCATCGACGACAAAGCGCCGCCAAACATCGCCATGCCAGAGGTCGCCAAAATCTTCCCAAGGGAACGCGTACAAGCGCCATCGCGTCGGAAACCGCACGACATAATAGACGCCCTCCTTTCCTGCCGACTCCCGAAGCCGGCTTGCCAGCCGGGCCGTTGTGGCCCGGTCCTCGCTGCAGGCGTCATCCTTCATGCTGTTGTAGCCATACACTTGACTATGGACCGGGGAGCATTGCGTGACAAGAGCGCATGTCAGTCAGCCCGGATTTTTCATACCTGCCAGGACGATGCGCCCGCATGTTGCCGGCTTACGCCGTTCGGAGCGGCCAGGCCCCCCTCCCCAACGACATCGAGCAGGTCGCCTATTGGTTCCAGAACGAGAGCACCATCGGTTTCAGAATCTCCTGGCCCTCCAGCGGCATCTACCAGCAGTTCGCCGCCCAGGACCTCCTCCTCCGTCCAGGCCGTACTTGACACCCACAAGCGCTGGTCACAATAATCATTAGTTCGGCTATGCGAACACGCACCATCAAAGTCCGCAGCAAGCCGCCCGCTGGCGGCTGCGGTCCCGGCAGCGGAGTTTCGTCGGCGTTTACGTTGATCGAGTTGTTGGTCGTTATCGCGATCATCGCAATCCTCGCCGCGATGCTGTTGCCGGCGTTGAACAAGGCCAAGGGCCGGGCCAGGCAAATCTCTTGCGTGAACAACCTGCACCAGATGGGGATCGCCGGCACCATGTACGTGCATGACTACTCTGCTTACACCGGCTCGCTTTCCACCACTTACGGCTTCTACTACGTCTGGGCGCCGCGGATGCTCGCTTACATGGGCAATAACCGCAAAGCCTTCTGGTGCCCCGCCGCTCTCCCGGAGAGCGCCTGGGACACCAACGCCAACCGGACCCTCGGGGCGACGGGTCCCACCGGAGTCCCTGACGTTTACGGGATCAGCGATAGGGCCCGTTTCTCTTATGGCATCAACGATTGGGGCCTCGGGCAGGCTGACATCGGCAATCTTGGCAAACCCCAACTGGGCTTGGGCGGCGACATTAACGGCGGCCTCTATCACGGCCCGGTCAGGGATACGACTGTGGTGAGCCCTAGCCAAATGATTATGATCGGCGATGTCCCAGCGCTCAAAGACGCGACCCAGATCTCGTTCAATGGCAACATGGACCCCACCGATTCGACCGTCGGCCATAGCCAATGGCCGTCCAACCGTCACAATTTCCACACTGACCTCGTCTTTTGCGACGGTCATGTGGAATCGCCGAAACGGAACGACGTGATCAATTCGACGCCGAGTAATGTCTGGCGCAACCGCTGGAACAATGACAACCGGCCGCACGACGAGTACACCTGGGTTGTCAACCCGGTCTGGGCTAACACGCTTGATTTCTAAAGCCCGGCAGATCGCGGCTGCCCTTTTCGCGTTCGGCTTTCCCGAGTGGTGATGGCCGCTGCGTCAGAAGTGTGTCAGAACTGTTGCCCTCTGAATCCTGAACATCGAAACTGATTCCGCTATGACTCAAAGTTCCATACGCAAGCTTGGCCGCTGGCTCGGCTTCGCACCAATGGCCTTCACCCTGGCCGCGGGCGCGCAAACGGCGTTGCGTCCCCCCGCCGTCCCCTTGGTCGCTTGCGATCCCTACTTCAGCATCTGGTCGCCGGCGGATAAACTGACCGACGCCAATACCGTTCACTGGACCGGCAAGCCGCATCGGCTCACCTCCCTCGCTCGCATTGATGGCAAGCCTTTCCGCTTGATGGGCAAAGACCCGTCCGAGCTGCCCGCACTCACTCAGACCACCCTGGAGGTTTTGCCCACGCGGACCATTTATCACTTCGAGGGAGAGGGCATCCACCTGACTCTTACCTTCCTGACCCCGGCCTTGCCGGATGATTTGATGGTCTATTCCCGCCCGGTAACTTATCTGACCTGGGAGGCCCGGGCGATGGATGGCAAATCTCACGCGGTGTCGATTTACTTTGACGCCTCGGGCGAAATCACCGTCAACACCCCGGCCCAGCTCGTCACGGGCTTTGTCGAGAAATTTGGCCGCCTCGCTGCGGTTAAACTCGGCTCAGTCGAGCAGCCGGTCCTGGCCAAGCGCGGCGATGACCTCCGCATCGATTGGGGTTACCTCTACGCCGCTTCGCCGCAGGCCGTCAGCGCTGTCGCCGACGCCCCGGCAGCCCTGCGAAAAGAATTCGCCGACGGCGCCAGGCGCTTGGGCGCCGCGTCGGCCCCGAAGGAACAGCCCGCTCCGGCTGTCGCCGCGGCCTTCCTTTTCGACCTCGGCAAGGTGGCCTCAAACCCCGCCGCCCGCTGGCTCGTACTCGCTTACGACGACGAATATTCGCTTCAATACTTCAAACAAAACCTGCGTCCTTACTGGCGCCGCAACGGCGACGACGCGGCTGCCTTGCTCAAGAAATCCGCCATCGAATACGCCGCGTTGAATCGGCGTTGCGAAGCATTCGACGCCGAACTCATGGCCGATTTGCGCAAGGCGGGCGGCGAAAAATACGCCCGCATTTGCGCCCTGACCTATCGCCAATGCGTCGCGGGTAACAAGTTGGTGGCCGACGCCAATGGCCAGCCGCTGCTTTTTCCCAAAGAGAATACCAGCAATGGCTGCGTCGGTACCGTTGATGTGATCTATCCCATGGCTCCCCAGTTCCTGCTCTTTGGTCCGTCGCTGACCAAGGCGATGCTCGTTCCCAACCTCGACTATGCCAGTTCACCTCGCTGGAGATGGCCATTCGCCCCGCACGACCTCGGCACCTACCCGCTCGCCAATGCCCAGGTCTATGGCGGCGGCGAACGCACCGAGGAAAACCAAATGCCCGTCGAGGAAACCGGCAATATGCTCATCCTCGTGGCTGCGCTCGCCCAAATGGAGGGCAACGCCGGGTTTGCCGGTCAGTATTGGCCTGCCCTCACCCGCTGGGCCCAATACCTGAAAGAAAAGGGCTTCGACCCCGAAAACCAGCTCTGCACCGACGATTTCATGGGCCACCTCGCGCATAACGTCAATCTGTCCGTCAAAGCCACTTTGGGTATCGCCTCCTACGCTTATCTCTGCGAGCTGCGCGGCGACAAAGCCGCCGCCGCCGAATACCAGCAACTCGCCCGCGATTTTGCCGCGCGCTGGGTAAAGGAAGCCGATGATGGCGACCATTTCCGCCTCGCCTTCGATCGACCCGGCACCTGGAGCCAGAAATACAATCTCGTCTGGGACAAAATCCTCGGCTTCGGCCTGTACCCCGACAGCGTGCGCCGCAAAGAGATGGATTATTATCTCAAAATCGAAAAGCCGTTCGGTGTGCCGCTGGACAACCGCGGCGATGGCGCGAAGCTCGACTGGAGCCTGTGGACCGCCACCCTCACCCAAAACCCAGCCGACTTCGCGGCCGTGATGGACCCGGTCTACCGTTTCCTCGATGAGACCCCGCAACACGTCGGCGCGGGCGACTTCTACCACACCGACAATGGCCGCCATATCGGCATGCACTCCCGCCCCGTCGTCGGCGGCGTGTTCCTGCAATTGCTCTACGAAAAGCCGGTCTGGAAAAAGTGGGCCGCGCGCGACACGACCCGCGCTGCCAATTGGGCGCCGCTCCCCACGCCGCCAAAAATCAACATCGTGTTTCCCGCGGCCGACCAGTCGCCCGCCACTTGGAGCTATACCACCACGCGCCCTGCCGACCGTTGGTCCCAACCCGGCTTCGACGATAGTTCCTGGCAAACCGGCCGCTCCGGTTTCGGCACCCGAGGCACCCCCGGCGCCATCATCGGCACGACCTGGAACACAGCCGACATCTGGCTCCGCCGCGAAATCGAGTTGCCTGCCCGCACATGGCACACCCCTCAGCTCTGGCTGCACCACGACGAGGATGCCGAAATCTATATCAACGGCGTCCTTGCCCTGAAAACCACTGGCTTTACGACCGCTTACGACTGCTTCCCGCTCCTGCCCGCCGCCAAAGCCGCCCTCAAAACCGGCAAGAACCTGGTCGCCATTCATTGCCACCAAACCACCGGCGGCCAGTACATCGACCTCGGCTTCGCTGACGTCGAAATGAAGAAGTGAGCGCGGTCGTGGCCCGCGTTCCTCACCAAGCTCCCGGCCGCTCCGCACCGGCTTGAGTTCACCTCAGGTCTTCTCGCTGCCGTTTGAGTTTAGGCCGCGCTACCGCAGTAACCAGGGTAGGGCGCGTCGTCCTCAAGCCGGCGTAGCCGGAACCAAACTGTTTGTGGAAACGGTTGCGGGTTGAAGGTTGAAAGTTGCAAGTTGACGGTCTGCAACTTTCAACCTTCAACTTGCAACTTGTAACCGCGGAAATCTGCGCAGAAAAAAGACATTTCCAGATATAGTCATCCAACGCGCCGTTCCGGCTTCAATCCGATCCCCGCTTTCGCCACCAGTTGAGAAACGTGCGCAGGGTCTTTTGATGGCGATGTGACAGTTGGTTCAAGTGGTTAGCCCTGCCCCAACGGGGCAGCGTCCCAAAGCCCAACGTTGCCCCGGTCCCCCGGGGCTACGTTGGGTAAGCGCGCCAAAAGACGTTGCAACCCCAACGGGGTTGCGGCCATTCTGCGGACGTAGGAGATCGGGCGTTGGCAAATCTTGCACGCTCCGTGATGCAGCCCTGACCCACCGTTTCGATAAAAAGAGTGGTCCAGCAATCGCGGGCGGCACGGCGGATGCTCTAATATCCGCCAAGAGTGAACCCTAAACTGCTCTAACCTGACGATGCGAAAGCCTCATGCAAGCTGGGCGCATTGCTACGATTTTGTTTACGAAAACAGTTACGGCAACCTGTGTGGCCGATTTACCGACCTCACACTAGCAACACTCAAAAAGCTTGCACCAGGTCCGTGGCGGGCGGGGTCAAGCGTCAGGGCGTGGGGCGTGCAGCGAGGGAATCGATGCGTCGGCGGCTATGATTTCGCCCTGCCCCAACGGGGCAGCGTCCCAAAGCCCAACGTTGCCCCGGTCCCCTGGGGCTACGTTGGGTAAGCGCGCCAAAAGACGTTGCAACCCCAACGGGGTTGCGGCCATTCTGCGGACGCGGGAGATCGCGCTTGGAAAAATCCTCCACGCTCCGTGATGCACCTCTGACCCACCGCTTCGATTAAAAGAGTAGTCCGTAATCGCAGGCGGCACGGCGGATGCTCTAATCTCCGCTGAGAGTGAACCCTAAACTGCTCTAACCTGACGATGCGAAAGCCTCATTCAAGCTGGGCGCATTGCTACGATTTCGTTTACGAAAACAGTTACGGCAACCTGTATGGCCGATTTACCGACCTCACACTAGCAGCACTCAAAAAGCTTGCACCAGGTCCGTGCTCCGTAGTGGATTTCGGCGCCGGCACCGGCAGGTTGAGTATCCCTTTGGCAAAGATGGGATATGCCGTAACAGCGGTCGAGCCGTGTCCAGAAATGATGCAAGTGCTCGAGGCCAAAGCGAACCTGGAGGGTGTGAGAATTGAATCTCGAACCCAGAAAATGCAGGATTTCGACGCCGAGGCCCGGTTCGATGTCGCCTTGTGCGTGTTCACGACACTTAGTTATTTACTGGACAAGGATACGCTGGAACAGGCGCTGACCCGATTAGCGCGGTCGCTCAAGAAGAAGGGCAAACTCCTCATCGACATCACCAGCCACGACGCGTTTCAAGGCTACCGGAAGCAGACCGACCTCCTCGAGAGAATTGTCCAAATCCTTCCCGCCGGGGGCGACCTTTACAGCTACCACGAGAAAACTCGATATCGAATGAACGGGCACTGGAAGGAGTGCAAGGATGCCTTCTCCATTCGCTACTGGCCTGCCGCGAGCGTTCTGTCGGTCCTCAAAGCCAACGGCATCAAGTGTGAAGGGCCAATCAAGGGCTTTCAAAAAACGGGAGCTGAGTACTACAGCGGCACGAAAACCCGATAGTACCGATCCGACTCTCAACCATCCACTCGCCCCGCCACCCCCTCCAGCATTTCCGCCACCCCGCCTCGTGCCTGTGCGCCGAACTTAGCCAACCGCCGGCTCACTTGCCCTTGTAACTCCTTCACGCGTTGCGCCGCCGTTCCCAACCCTCGCGCTATCTCCCGACGCTTTTCACCGTCCCAAACCCTCTGGAAGACATCGCGTAACTGCTTCCGCTTCCCCAGAGTCCCCTCAAACCCCGTCTTAAACTCACCCAGTAACTGTTCCTTTTCCTTTCGCAACAACTCCTCATCCGGCCCTGGTATCCGGCCGGGCAGATAATCGAAGATACTCACCCGCTCGCCGTCCGCCCTCGGCGGCAGCACGTCCCACTCACCCACCACCAGCCGCGTCTCGGTCCTTTCGTGCAACCATCGCACCCGGTGCTTAATCAGCACCTGCAGCTCACGCCGGATATCCTCGGCGCTGTAAAAAATTTGGACGCTCCCAGCCTCCCGAGACATGAGTCGCTCAAAAGCCGCTTGCACCACACCCTCCGCGTCATATCCGCCTGCCAGCACCGGCTCGTCTTGTTCCCGCCATCGCGCATACCGCCCAATCTCCCACCGCGCGTACCGCACCGCCTCCGCCCAAAAAGCGCTCAGCGCATCGCCAGCCAGCTCCTTCACCCGCCCCCGCCAACCCGGCGGCACCAGCTTTTCCCACTCTGCCGCCGTTCGCGCGATCGGCAGTCCGTCAGCACCTGGGTTCAGCGTGTAAACCAGCTCCAGCTCCGCACTATCACTGTCATTCATACCTATAATACTCCCCCGCGTAACTGTTAAATTGCAGCAAGATAAGTGCCATTAACACGGTAAGGATACCGCTCACAGCATCCCTGATACCCAGGTAAGGCCACTGTTCCCAGCATCCCTGATTCATCATGAGGGCACTCGCCCGCCCACCCGCCCCTTTCGGCCTTTGAAATCTCAAAATTGTAGGAGACGACGCAGGGAGAATCGGAGGCGCAAAACCGCCGGCATGAGGCCCGGGAACGATTTGGTAGGGACGCGTTCCACCCGCATCCCCATCTTTACCCAATGGATCGGGGACGCGGATGGAACGCGTCCCTACCGTTCGTTGGCAGTCTCAAACCTGCGATGAAAACTATGGCACGTCGGGAGATCAGAGACTCCCTCCGTCCTCTCCCAACGAGAAAGGAGATTTCCGAACGGACTCTAAGACGCCAACGGCGTCATTCATACCAGCCGGGCAACGCCCCAGGTTCATCCCGTCAAAACCCCATTCGAGCGCTGAAAGCGCGCCTCATTCTCCCCATTCCCACCGGATTGCACCCCACCAATGCTCCAATCTAGGTTGCTACGCTCGGTGTGAATCGAGTAATGGTGCAATCGCATCACGTTCCGAACCCGATCCGACAGCCTCCAAGATGGCCCTTGACTTTCCATTTCAACCCTCTAACATTGGGTGATGGGTTCTTGGACTTTTCACCCTGATATTGGCTGCCCTAATATCAGGGCGAAACTGCCCGAAAATCACGCCAATATCTTATTATCAGGGCAAAACGCCTTGTCAATAAATGGTTAGTCGTTACATGCCAAGAGAACCACAGCCAATTAACGTTTGCCCTGTCTGTTCGTCACCAATAGATGATGTCCGGCCCGTTGGCGGTATCTGGACCGGAGGAGTAAACGCGAGGGCCGCCAACGGTCCTATGTACGAAGCCAAATGCAAGAAATGCGGGGCGGAACTGACTGCCTTCCCGACAAACGAGGAAGCTGATGCTGGGCAGTTCCTCTGGGAAAGGCAGGAAATCAAATGACAGCGACTAACAACCGTAATGAAGGCGACGGCGGGAGCCCGTCCTGTTTGCAGGTCGAACACGAGTGGCCCGCCGCGCCTTATCACGAACGTTGCGGGCGCGTTTGGCTACAGTCTCATGGCATTTTCCAGGTCCGTGGGACGAGGTCCGCGAAACGAGACTTGCTTTCGGGCGCACAGACCAGAAAATGGGCCTCATGAATTCCCGCAGGCACAAATCTACAGTCTCCGCAAAGCCATTTTTCACCGTGCTGTTCGCCCAGTAATCTCTTTTGCACCCGGGAAGCCAGCTCATTGGACAGTCATCAAAGAAATTCCCAAGCAGAAATCTTACTCAACCCATGAAAAAAGAGCTCCATTTGACTTCGACCCGCTCAGCGATGTTTCTCCTCTGCCTGGCCGTTTGCGGCGCGGGTTCACTCGTCGCTGCGCCGGGAGACAGTCACTGGGACAGGCAGTTCGGCCTGCCCGGCACGACCAATAAAGTTTTTGCGCTGCGCTTCAACGGCAACAATCTCTACGCCAGCGGCTACGGCGTCTCCACGGGCGGGCTCCTCGCCACGAACACCGGTGTGGACATGTTCGACGGCACCAACTGGAGCAACGCGCTCGGCGAACTGTCTGGCGGACTCTGTGTGATCTACGAGGTCGGCTTCCTGCGGAACGACATTTATGTGGGGGGTATCTTTACCACGGCCGGCGGCGTGTCCGCGCCGGGTTTGGCGAAGTGGAACGGAAGTGATTGGTCGGGCATAGGCTTTGCCGGCGTCGCGCTGGCAATGGTGTCCGACGGAACGAACCTTTACGTCGGCGGCTCGTTCACCAACGCGGGCGGCGTGCTCAACACGAATATCGCGCGTTACGACGGCACGAACTGGTATTCCATGGGCGGGGGCATCGGGTATTACAACAGCCTCAGCTCGTATGTGTACGTTCTCCAGTTGCACAACGGCCAGCTCTATGCGGGCGGGATTTTCACCAACGCAGGCAACGTCGCGGCTACGAACGTCGCCGTCTGGAACGGCTCCAGTTGGTCGTCGCTGGGCACCGGTTCCGCCAACGGGGTGAACAATCAAGTTTCGGCGCTCGCCTTTCAGGGGGACGTTCTCTATGCAGGTGGAACCTTCACCACTGCCGGCGGTGTGTCCGCCAACGGCATCGCGAGCTGGGACGGCGCTTCATGGTCGGCATTGGGGGCTGGTTGCAAAGGCGGGGTGACCTGCATTGGCATGCTTGGGTCGGACATCTACGTCGGCGGCGGATTCACCAATGTCGGCGGTGTGAGCGCGCGCACGTTTGCCAAATGGGATGGCGTCTCCTGGACCACCTGGCCCACCACGGACGGTGTTTTTCAGTATCCCTTCAACGACACGGTGAACCGCATGTTGGTCAAAGACGGCCTGCTCTACATCGGCGGAGGTTTCAACCAGGCCGGAGACGTCATCGCCAATCACGTCGTCCGCTATGACGGCAGCAATTTTTATCCGCTCGGCGCAAAGCCGGCCAATGGATTCGCCACCCCGCCCATCAACGTATCCTGCATCGGCCAGGCGAACGACGGTATTTATGTCGGCGGGCTTTTCACCGCGGCCGGCAAAACGCTGGTCAACCGCATCGCGCGCTGGGATGGAACCAACTGGAATGACGTGGGCGGCGGAACCATGGGCGGCACCGCCAGTGCCAACCGCGTGCTGGCCATCGCCGGCCTGGGTAGCGATGTGTATGTCGGCGGGACGTTCACCAACGTCGGTGGGTTTAACGTCAGCAACATCGCGCATTGGGACGGCGCCAATTGGTTGAATATGGGCGTGGGCTTCGACGCCAGTGTCGGTGTGTTGGCGGCCACGGCCGGTGCCGTTTATGCCGGAGGCGGCTTCACCAACGTGACCGACTCGTTCAGCTTCACCGTGAACCATATCGCCATGTGGGACGGTTTCAATTGGTATAGCCTGGGTTCCGGCGTCAACCCCAACAGCACTGTCAACGCCATCGCTGTGTCCGGCAGCAGTGTTTACATCGGCGGCACGTTTACCAACGCGAGCGGCGTGACGGCCAACCGGATCGCCATGTGGGACGGCGCCAACTGGAACTCACTAGGCACTGGCTCGGCCAACGGCGTGAGCGGAACCGTGCAGGCCATCGCCATCAACGGCACGGATGTGTATGTCGGCGGCACGTTCACCAACGCCGGAACCACCGTGGTTCGTGGCATCGCGCATTGGGACGGCGCGAACTGGTCCGGTCTGGGCAGCGGCGCCACCAGCACGAGCGCGGCGGAGGTCCGGGCTCTGGCTTTCGGTGCTGACGGGAAACTTTACTGTTGCGGACGTTTCACCAACATGAGCGGCATCACTGCCAGCAGCATTGCCCGCTGGGATGGCACCAGATGGGAAGCGCTGGGCAGCGGATTGTACGCGGATTCTCCCATAGTGCGGGGAACCGGTTTGGCGATTCGGGGCAATGACATCTACGCCGCAGGCACGTTCGACGGCGCCGGCCTGGCTGACTCGAGCGGTATCGCCCGTTGGAACGAGACGATTGATTTCACGCCGCCGTTGACGATGAGTTTTTCCCGGACGCAACTGCTGCCGGGAAATATTTTCAAGTCACGACTCACCTGTACCGACCGCACCACTTACTCAATCGACTACTCAGACGATTTGCAGACGTGGACACCCCTGATGACGAACGCTGCGATGCAGCTCGATTTCACCAACGCGGTCTCGCTGCCCGTCAACCGGCGCACTTTCCGGGCAAGAGGAATTCCTTGATCGGAGCAAGGGGCCAACCGGAGCGAGTAAATAAGACTAGGGCTTGCAACTGATCCCGCAGCGGTTCCGTGGTTCTATGGCGTCCTGCTCCTGCCGTGACGTGCACCGCCGGTTAGGAGTAACCGGAGGAATGGGGTGCGACCAGAGATCGGCGCTGTTTAACCTGCGAACGAGCTCGCCGCCTTCGGGCTGCCCCTCGCAACGATGGACGAGAGGCTGCAACAACTTCGTCCTGACCTCAAGCCAGCCCGCAAATTTCACACCCACGACTGTGCCGCGACAGCAGCGGTCGTAGCGCAGGTTTCCAAACCTGCCGTATCGCCGACTTCCAAGTCGGCAGAGTGTCGTGATTCCATTGGTGCCCGCAGGTTCGGAAACCTGCGATACAGCAGGTTTGGAAACCTGCGCTACCGGCAACGATGTGAAATATCCGGGCCAGGCCCCACGCGCATTCGCAAAGGAATGAGGTCAGACCAGAGATGGGCGCTGTTTAACCTGCGAACGAGCTCGCCGCCTACAGGCTGCCCCTCGCAACGATGGACGAGAGGCTGCAAAAACCTCGTCCTGACCTCAAGCTAGCCCGCAAATTTCACACCCACGGCTGTGCCGCGGCAGCAGCGGTCGTAGCGCAGGTTTCCAAACCTGCCGTATCGCCGACTTCCAAGTCGGCAGAGTGTCGTGATGGCATTGGTACCCGCAGGTTCGGAAACCTGCGGTACAGCAGGTTTGGAAACCTGCGCTACCGGCAACGATGTGAAATATCAGGGCTGGGCCCCACGCGCGTTCGCAATAAGCAGCTCAACTCCCCCTGAAATCGTGGTCACGACATGCGAACGGCGAGCATCGGGCCCCTTTCCTTAACACCTTTCCTGTGATACCTTTCCAATAGATTCGTAGTCACACACGCCGCTGGCGGCACCCGGCACTTTGGCAGCCCGCACGCTGGCAGAGAGTAAGTGCGCTTGCGGCGGCAGCTTTTCGGTTACGTGAGCGACGGGGTTCGGTGCAGGGGTTGGTGTATGGGCCTGGTGCTTTGGGTGGCCCCGGTGGCAGGCGCAGCCGGCGCCGATGCGCTTCCGGCCGACCGATTTTGGGCGGTCACCCCCGCGGTGACCCTCGAAGTTGACGACAGCGCAGCCGGCACCGATTGGAGGGATCGGTTCAACTATGAACTCCTCAGAAACCAGACGTTGCTGTTCGACCGGCTTGGACCACCGGCCGGCTACGAATTGACGCGGCTGGGACAAGTCCGGCGCTCGGGGATCTTCTCGGAGATAAGTTCGCGCGCCGCGGGTGCTTTCGAGCGGGTCTTCCAGGATAGCGCCCAGGAGACCGCCCTGGCGTTCTTCCCGGTGGATGAATGGCTGGAAATCCTGCCCCTGGACAATGGTCAGGGCTTCGCCCAACGCTTATTCCGGGGTTCCTTCGGCAATACTGCCGAACAGGAGTTGATGGACCTCTCGCCCACCTATTCGGCTTCGGAATCCTCCTGGCGCAACGCAGGAAATGGCGAGACCCTCCGTTACGGCATCCGTCCCCGTGCCGCTCCCTACTTCTATATCGCTTCGCTAATCGGCCACTTTGAAGGCCGGCCCGCCCTCGCCATCGACGCCCGCGCCCGCTACCTCCCCTTCAACCGGGTCCAGACAACGCTCGCGGCGACGATTGCCCTGCCGGATGCTTTTGAACTGAGCTTGAGCGCCGTGTCGGAACCCCTGCGCGCCTCTCACACCACCTCGACCGCCGCCCGCCTGCAACGAGTGGTCGGGCAGGGGCCATCCGCCGCTGTGGTGTTTATCGGGTTCCTTCATGACGCTTCCGAAACCGCCGTGGTCTTCGGTCTGTCGAGGCCGTGGTAGCCTATTGTTCGTTGCCTGCCCTGTGTGGCGCGGCCGTCTCGGCTGCGGGTTAGCGAGGCGTCCCGCCACCGTTCGCGCACTTCTGGGATTTCGTGGTTAACAGGGGTCGCGGCGGGGGCAGACCGGAGGTCGGTGCTGTTTCACTTGTGAACGGGGGAGCCTATCGCTGACCCATTTGCCTTCATGAAGTGTGAGATCTGCAATCGCCATAGCCCTGCGCCTTGCCTTGTCATCTCCGCGGGGGTAGGACGCGATGTCTCCATCGCGCCGCTCGGTCCTTCCCTCGTTTGAAATCTGAAATGTGATATCTGCAATCGACCGGCAAGGTCTGGTCCTGCCCCACAACGGTACGGCAGCCGGATGCACCGCGCAGCGGTGCAACGATGGTAGCCGTGGACTTCAGTCCACGGGGGGAGGGCGGCCGGATTCGCATGCGTCGCGTCGCGACGCCTGAACGTCCGTTCGTAGATGAAGTCAGCTCCCAAGCACACGAACATGGGTCGAACCGGAACTCGGCGCTGTTTCATTTGCGACCGGACCAGCCTATGGCTTGGCCCTCCCAAAGTTTCTTTCTGTCTACGCTTGGCTCCGGCTGCCATCGCTCAGGGCTTATATAATCGATAAAATGTCGGGCCGTTACCCGCCGTCAAGCTTACCGTGTTCTGGCCATTATTCGTCGCGGGTGTCACGGAAACATCCGACCATGCCGCCGGACCCTGCAGGAGTCCGCCGGCGCATTCCTGGAGCACAAACCCGCTCGTTGAGCCCGGCCACGACAATGTTACATTCCCGCCACTGACACCGATGCTCAACAAGGGCGGTAGCGCGTTGACCATGATCGTGCCGTTGCTATATGTCGTCGCCAGCATATTGCCCATCGCATCAGCCGTCTCACGCAAAACCGGCAAATCACTCAGTGCGACCTGGTAACTCCCGGACGCTTTCGTCGCCGGCTGGAGACTCAGCTTGAGTACTTCATCTGTGCCCGCGGCAAAGTTCGAGCCCGTACCCAGCGCGAGCACACAAGCGACCTTGCCCGACGCCGCCTGGCCCGAGTTCACATCGAGTGTTGCCCCACTGGCCGCGTGGCCCAGCGTCAGGCCCGCATACGTGAAATTGGTTGAGTCAAACGAGAGACTTAAGCCGAGCGCGTTTTCGTTTCCCTGCGCTAGCAAATTGATCGATATCGAGCCCACCTGGCCTGCCGTCAGTGTCGCATCAACCACCTGGAGCTGCCGCGTCGAGAGCGGAAGCGGCGATGGACCGCCCGAGCCGGAAACGATGAGCGGCGCTGGCCCCGCCGTCAACGGGGTTTCGTTCGTCGGCCCGCCCACAGGCGTCAGCGGGTCCAGCCCGATGGCGTAGCGGCCCGCCTGCACCCAATCGCTGACCGTGATCTTGCCATCGCCTAGCGTCGCCCGGGGCGCGCAATCGGCTCGCTGGAACTCCGAGGCATTGGTCGGATAATCCAGCCGGGCAGCGAACCGCCCAATCAACACCCAATCAGTGATGGTGACAGCGCCATCACCCGTCGGCCGGGGAGCGACGTCTCCCTCAAATTCTGTCGCAGTCAATGTGATTCTGCCATTGACGAAATTCACCGGCAGCGGGTTACCGCCCACATCGGCCAGTTGGCGCACGACGGGCGAACCGGCGAAGTTAACCGCTGTCGAAGTCTGATTCGTGACCACCGCCGCCATGAAGGTGACCTCGACCAGGTTCAGCGTGCCCGCGGGCAGCGCCTCGCCGCTCGAGAGCGACAATCCGATGCCCAGCACCCCATTGCCGGCCTGGCTGTGATTGACCAGCAGCGTGGCGTGGCCCGCGTCCGGTCCGAGCGTCACGCTCGAATAACTCAACTGCGCCGGGTCGAAGTTCAAACTGAATCCGAGTGCGTTTTCATTTCCATTAGCCATCAGCACTACCGGCACCGTAAAGGTTGCCCCGCCCATATTCGTTACACTGGTCACGCGAACCGTCGCCGGCGGGTAGTTAACCGTCAGCACCGCATTGCTGCTGGTGATCGAATTGACGGAATTGCTGACGACCACGGCATAGTTGCCAGCCTGGTTGTGCTGGATATTGGTCAACGTGAGCGAGCTGGCCGTCGCGCCGCTGATATTCGAGGCGGCAAAAGTCCATTGATAAGTCAAAGGCGGTGTGCCACCCGCCACCACGCTGAAGTTGGCCGTGCCGCCGGTGGTGGCTGTCTGGCTCGCGGGTTGAGTCGTAATGTAAGGGGCAGTTGGAGCGGGTTGCGAACCACAGAATGACCAATCGAGAATGTCGTGATTCTCCCATGCCCACCCGGTGAATGAGCTGAACCCGACCCATCCTTGGCCGGAGCCGTCAGTGCCCGGTTTGAGGCCGGCGGTGGGGACGTTCG
>Ga0210409_10003237_pt1 | contig 18517 bp, 9 predicted proteins | sample IncBWH17MmetaG_FD_161649 | JGI IMG/M metagenome (GOLD analysis project Ga0210409, IMG submission 161649) | Forest soil microbial communities from Barre Woods Harvard Forest LTER site, Petersham, Massachusetts, United States - Inc-BW-H-17-M | ecosystem: Environmental > Terrestrial > Soil >... | reverse complement strand
GATCCGTATTGCGATAGAGGGCAGGGGTTGGGCAGAGCAACCGTTGGAGTGGCGTGCTGAGAGCCACAAAACAGGCCAGATTCGAATTCCTGATCCGCAGTTAGCGGAACTCCGAACGAGTCCGTCAGCGCAACCGCGGGAGCCCCAGTTGAATCAACTGTCGTTTGCGCGCAATTGCCGCCATAGCAAGGTGTCTGGCCGGCAACCAGGCCGCTGTCATAGCGCCAGTTAAACCCGAACCACGGACCGAGTTTCCACGGCTGGTACTGCAGGTGGGTAGTCAGATTAAATTTCTCGTCGTGATCAATTCGAAACGGAGTGGATCCGCCCGCCAATGCTACCGAAGGTACCGCGCCGGCTCCGCCGATCTGGGGCGTAAAGAAACGTGCCGCTACGCTGGAGAACACGGCCAGAGCCGAGAATCCATGGTAGTTCGGTACGCTCACGCGGCCGGCATATCCGGGAATCTTCGCCCGCTCCCATTCCACGGGAAACGTGATGGGAGTGTTGCCCAGGATGCTGAAGTCGTAGCCGTTGTGCGTGTACTTCCAGATGTACTCACCGGAAAAAACGAGATAACGCCCGAAAGCCTGCTGAATTCCGGCGTGGAACTCATTACGAAAGCCCGGATTGAACGGCGTTGTCCCTGGCACGGTACAGCCAAGAAGCGGATTTAATACGGCATTGGCGCACCCGGTACTGGAGAGCACCAGATTTTCATTAAAGGGCGTTTCCAGCAGTCGCGCATAGGACACGCGGAGGACGGTGTTCGTTTTTTTGATGTTGTAGGCGACCCCGAGGCGAGGCTCAATCTCTTTGTGGGTGACGAGGCCATTGTAGAAATCGCCGCGCAGGCCTACGTTCAAGGACCAGTTTCCCTTGGTGATGTTGTCGCGCACGTACAAAGACAACTCCTTCACGTCGGTGTGACCATTGAAGGTGTAGAGACTGCCTCCGCCAGGCTGCGTGAGATCGTACGGGAACAAATCGGTACACGGTGAATCGATGGCCTGGTGAGTTGTGGCGTTGTAGCAAGGGGCTCCATTTGCATCTGTGAGGGAGGGAAGGAACGTCGGATCCACGATGCCGAGACGGTCTTGCTCATCCAGGAATGTCTGCTCATAGACGGCCCCGACCTTTATGTTGTGAATTCCTTTCGCATATGACAGATCCGACCGCAGGCCTGCGTTGGTCAGCTTCCGATTTTGTCCGATACTTTCCCTCTGAAGGTTGATGGGGCCGAGGTCGGCAAAAGGATTGCCGCTGGGGTAGTAGTTGAATTGGTCCCGGCGAACAAAGGCGCCCAGGGTAAACACTGCGGTAGAGGTGAGCAGTCGCGTCCAGGATGGCGCGATGTTGAAGGTTTTGATTTGGGAGCGCTGGTCCGCCGGCCCCACGACGTTGCCGTTGGGGTCCAAGCCGCCATTGGCCACGACGACACCATTCCATGGCGTCGCGTTCTGGGAATCGAAGGTATTCGGCGTCTGGAACCAGGAGCGCGTGTAGCCGAAGTTCAAATGGATTGAATCCGCGGAACTGATCAGGTAGTCCACGCGGTCAAACACATTCTCTTCATTGCCCTTGTCGTGCAGCACGACGAACTCGGGTGGATCCAAAAATCGCCCGCTGTTCAAGCCACTGACCGAGATGAAGTTTCCCCAGTTCTGGCCGCCGTAAGAGAGATCGAAAGCTCCGGTGGAAGTTCCGAAAGAACCATAAGACGCGGTGAAGCTGCCGTGCGGCGTTGTCACACCCTGCCCTGAGCGCGTGGTCACATTGATAACGACGCTGGTCTTGTCCCCGTATTCTGCAGGGGGAGCCCCCGCAATCACCTCCATCGATTGGATCGAGTCCAGCGGAATCTGATTGGAAAAAATCTTGCTCTGCTGGTCTGTGATGGGTTGACCGTCAACCGAAAACGAGGCTTCCGCGTGCTCCCCCAAACCATGGAATAACCCATTCGAGTCCGCCGAAATGCCAGGAGTGGCCAGCGTTACCAAATTACTGAGTGACGACGATTGACTCTCCAGTGGGAGTTTGTCGAACAGATTCTTGTCCACGTCAGTGTGAAAGGTGGGGTCGTTCTCGATCAGATCCCCGCCTTCCGCCTCGACCGTTACCTGTGTGGTTGCCCCCGACACTTTCAGTTTGATGGCAACGCTGACCGGCACAGCCGACCGGGGCTCCACGTCCTGCACGGTGGCGGCGAAGCCTTCCGCCGTGACCACCAAATGGTAAGGATTGAAGGGGATATTTGTGAACTCGAACTTCCCAGAAGCGTCTGTAGTGGTAGAGCGATCAAATCCGCTCACAGGGTTGCGGATTTCGACCGTCGCTTTAGCGACGACTGCACCCGTAGGATCTACTACGGTGCCGTTGATCGAACCAGAATTTCCAACAGATTGCGCCGAAGCGTGAAAGCCCAGTGCCAAACAGAAAAACACTATGAAAGCCGCATGCAGCGACTTCTCGTAAGAAGCCAACATGAATTCCTCCAGAGGACTGTGGTCTACGCGATCAAAACACGGCCCATGAACATGAGCCGACGTATGTCGGACTAAGAGTCTGATCGTTAGACACTAGGAGGTGGGCGGACACACAGGGCGAAGGCTATGAGGCATTGCTTAACTGCAACTGGTTCCGCCCGAAAGGTGGATACCGCAACGAACCTCGCCTTCAGCGGAGCGGAAGTAGCCTTGGGAGAAGCGGAATGGGCGGCGACACAGACCGTACACTTTGCCGCCTCAGTAGCGTTCGAGTGCTGATGCACGGCGAATGCTATCGCCGACCAGAAGGTCAGCAATAGACATAGACACGCGAACCGCTTCGATATCGAACGCATGACGCCTACCCCATGGAGCTTTTGTTTGAATCTATACCAAAACAGGAAACGAACGCAACGAGAGAGTACCTAGCCAGGTATGTATTCGGCACTTCTGCAAAGCCGAACGCTTCGTAAGAGTCGAGACTCTCGGTACCGCGCGGATGCTGGCTCATTTCTGATTGGCCGTACCAAGCGATTTCTCCGGGGCGTACACCTCACCAGTGTTGTGTGTTTACCGTTTCGCAGCTGCTAGTGATGGCGATAGGCTAAACCCGAGTAAAAACCCAACACGACGACGACCGCTGCCCACAGAATGATCAATAGCAGTCGAATTATCCCCTCCGTACGGCTGGCTCTCTTGCTCCGACTCTGACTCTTCATGAAGATTGACACCATCACGTACTGTTTCTGCATCGAACACTGGTGCCCAAATCCAGGGAAAGCCTTGATCCGTGTGGATGCCACGCTGTTGGTTGCGGCGTTCTCAGTGTTCAGGGCACTTCTTGTATTGAAAGCTCTTCAACTGTTTCCCCAAACCCTACGGGCAAAAGGGGCTCATCCTACACTCAAGGAATTCACGAGGCAGGGACAACATCTCGCCTGCATCCCGACACCGCACAGCCCACTCAAGGAGGCTGCGGTACTGGTCGAACTTAACAATGTTCCCCAGCCATGCCTCACCCGCTGAGCTCGTAATCACGACCACGTTCGGTACATCACACGGCCCGACACAACCACTGATGGTCAGCTGGACTCGCTTCAACAGTCCCCGTTTCCGCCATTCGCTCTTCAGCCATTCCACGGGAACTTCGGGCAAACCACGCTCGACATTGCCGCAACAACACCCTCGGCAGATCGTAATTTGCCCGATCACCAGGCGCTTCGTTTTCAGCGGATAATCTCGATCGTCTCTCACAAAGCCTGATCCGCCCTCGGTTTAAAAGCCATCTAATCCAAAATTCCGTAGAGTTCTTCCATATTGAATCTGCTGGACAACCCAACGATCGTGGCGATCAAAATCCCCACGATCGCCAGGGCGATTAGGACGATCCAAGCCCACCCTTTCCGGCGCTGGATCAAATGCGCAAAGTGCATACCCACAGCTCAGTGTTTGCGACGACTCCTCGATCTCATTGTCTGGCTTCAGAACTCCGAGGTAACAATCTCGTGGAATTTAATATGAATGCCAACTCTGAGGTCACATGAATAAAAGCGGCCAGAAGCGGATTGAGAAAACCGAACGCTGCCATTCCAACTCCCACGCTGTCCACTACCAGCGTGCCCACAAAGTTCTGCATGATGATTCCGCGGCAGCGTCGAGCAACCCGCAGAGTTTCGACCAATTTCGATAGATCGCTTCCAATTAAGATCACATCCGCACTCTCCCGAGCTACATCGGTTCCCGATCCCATAGCGATACCGACATTGGCCTCCACAAGGGCTGGAGCGTCATTGATTCCGTCGCCGACCATCGCGACGTTACGACCCTTGCTACGCAGCTCAGTCACCCACTTTGCTTTTTGCTCTGGCAGGAGCCCTCCCACGGCTTCGTCCACTCCGAGACCGCGGCCCACCGATGAAGTTGCAGCCTGTGTATCTCCGCTCAAGAGGATCGTTTTCAAACCCATTTGCCGCATCGCCGCGATCGCACTTTTGGCTTCCGGCCGCAAGACATCCGCAATCCGGATGCTCCCTAGAACTTGCCCTGCTCGGGCGACGTAGACTTCCGATGCCCCGTCGGGACTGTGACTATCTGCCGGCAAGCCCCTGGTCATGCCTTCCTCCACGAGAAGCGCCAGACTCCCGACCACGATTTCCTCGCCGCGATACCTCACCCTGACTCCTCTCCCGGGCGTGTACGAGAATTCATCGGGATCGACGAGTGGAATGGCGAGTTCTGTTGCCCGCGCCACCACTGCCTTGGCAAGAGGATGTTCGGATTTGCGCTCCGCGATGCTGGCAGCGGCGATGATCTGCTGTTCCCCGAAGCCATTGGCGGAAACGACCTCCCTGATCTGTGGGGTACCGAACGTTAGCGTGCCCGTCTTGTCCAAGAGCACGGTGTCCACGGCGGCCAGCGCTTCCAGGTAGAGCCCCCCTTTAATGATGGCTCCCTGATGCGCCGCGCGGCCGATGGCTCCGAGGATTGCAAGAGGAGTCCCAGCCGCAATGCCGCACGCTCCTGCAACGATTACGACCGAGATGGTTGACCTGACATTGTGCGTGATGATGAAGGTCAGAATCGCCGCCCCCAAGGCAAAATAGACAAGGTATCCCGCCAGGCGATCCGCAGTCCTCTGGATGGGAGCCCGCGACTTCTCGGCGCGTTCGACGGCTTCAATGATTCTTCCGAACGTCGTGTCACGGCCGAGTTTCTGGGCGCCGATTTCCAGGGCGCCCGACTGATTAATGGTGCCGGCGTAGACCGTATCTCCCTGCGCTTTCTCGACCGGCATGGCTTCGCCGGTGATCGCCGCTTGTTCCACGAACGAGCGGCCACTAAGCACAATTCCATCCACCGGGATGTGCCCGCCCGGCTTTACGATCACCGTTTCGTCAACTTGAACTTGATCGGACGGTACTTCAATCACCTGACCATCACGGCGGACTGCGACGGTTCTGGGGAGAAAATCAAGAAGACTCTGGATGGCACGTCGGCCTCTCCCAACTGTGAGACCCTCCAAGACCTCAGCGGCCAGGACGAAGCCAGTGATGACCAAAGCGGTGAAGAACTCTCCAATCACCAGAGCAGAGAGCAATGCGATGGTCATCGACAGTTCCATCGTCATCTTTCGTTCAACGATGTTCTCGAAAGCCTCTTTGAAAATGGGATATCCGCCGATGAGGGCAGCCACGATGCCGATCACGCTGATGTGCGGAAACGGCTCCCATAGCCGAAACCAGACCGCAGCTGCAGCCAAGGTCACAAAAGCAATGCGGACGAGTTCAGCCCACTCGACTCCATGACCGTGTTCTTCGCGTTCGGAGCTATGGTCAGGCTCGTTTAGTCCTGGGGACTTCACGGTCTCGCCGAGATGCGGAGGGTTGGCTAGGGACTTTTCGATGATGGGCGAAGAACTCATAGCGACATTCCCTCCGTGGTACGAAAGCGATATTCCAGGTAAGACTCGACCATTTCGATCAATTCATAGCACTTGGCACAAACTGAGCCCTCAAGGAGCGGGCGCCGATATAACGGAACCGGAGCAATGAACCGATCTCACTCAGCGATCCGTGAAATGACGACAGGCAGCACGGTCAACGCCGCGATTGTGGAAAACACCACACCACCTAGCATGACAGTAGCGAATCGGCCTTGTGCTCCCGAATTTGCCCCGATCCATGCCATGGGAAGGACGCCCACGATTGCACACACTCCAACGAGAGAAACAGCTCGAAATTTCGCTTGAGCTCCTCGATGACATGCATTTCGAATGTTGCCGCACAGTCTGCGAGCGTTGGCGATCTCGGAGGCAACGAGCCAAGCCTGCACCACAGCCAGCGCAGAAAGAACACAGAAACCTGCTACGGCACCGCGTTCCGCGTGCATGCCCCGAACAAAAAGGGCGAGCACGCCTCCACCAAGACCCAGAAGCACAACGGTCACAACGAAGGCCATGCGCTGCCACATGATGAACTCGTGTCACAGAATGGTTCATCATACATACCCCCATAGGTATAGCGCAAGCCCCGGCATGATATCATTCGCTTGCGAATGAGTCATACAATCAAGAACAAACAGAAGCTGATTTTGCGGAGTAAACGCATCCGGGGGCAATTTGAGGCTCTTGAGCGGGTCCTCGACGAGGGACGCGATTGCTCCGAGGTGTTGCAGATCATCAGCGCAGCAAGAGGGGCAGTCAATAGCTTGATGACCGAGCTCTTGGAAGGCCACATCCGGCACCATGTGCTTGACCCGAAGCGGAAACCAAATTCGGAGCAGACACACGCGGCCGATGAGGTTATCGATATGGTGAAGACCTACCTTAGATAGCTGGACCCAGTCTATACGCGGTTGCTTTCATCGGCGGTCACAACAATCTCGCGAGCTGAGATCGCCTCGGATCGAGACCCCTTCGCCCTCTAGCTCGCCAAATCTCTCTTACATTCGGCACGGGCTGCTTCACTCAGCTTAGAGCGCCTGCCTGTCGGGCGGACGTCGTTTGACTGGAAATGATAGCGGACAGCAAGAAGGGCCTTCTTGACCATTTTCACCAGCACGGCTATGTCAATCCCGACGACCTCGTTGCCCTCCTGACCGAGGCAGGCCTGAAGACTGTAAACACGAGACCGGCTTCTGCCGTTTCGGAAACGATACAAAGAGATTCGTAACGAATAAATGGGCCCCGACCCACGATGCACCGAATCTGTATATTTGCGACGCCAGCATCTTTCCCAATTCCACGGACAAGACGACGACCATGCCGATCGTTGCCTTCACCATGCGGACCTGTGATTACATGCTGGAAAACTTCCGCAAAGGATTGCATAAACGAGCTTGAACCAAATAAACCGGGCCTGCGCAGCCGAGGAAGGCCGGGGCTGAAGAACTATGAGCGGGCGGTACGTACACCCGCTCTTACTTTCCGGTTAACGCGTCCAACTTGTGCAGCATTTCGGGAATCTCAGGGTTCGACATGAAGGTCTTCCATATCAGCCCGGTTCGGTAGTTTTCAATCATCACAACGATTGGTGCCTGGTTCAGTCCCATGTAAATTGGGGAAACCCAGTCTTGCCCCAGATTGAAAGCGTCGCGAGGACCGTAAATATCCCAGAGTTGTGCACCGAGATCGCGGTAGTAGTATTTGAATGCCGCCATCGACGCGTCGGGCGTGTAAGGGAAAGACGCGAGCGCTCCGGTTGGAGTCAGTGTCCCCCGGTCGTCGCCGTCATCCGGCGCATGAGGCACGTATCCCTCCGGACCGTCGCACGCCGTAAGACCCCACGCGTTTGGGCCGTAGCCTTCGAAGTGTTTAGGATTGGCAATCGAATACGCGCGGTTGATCAGGGCAATATTGCGATTGTTCTCAAAGTACGACGATGCGTAACGGTCATGCAGACTGTGGGGGTCGAAACCCATATAAGAGTAGTGCGTAAAAAACAAAGGACCACCAGTGCCGACGCCCACATCGAGCTTTATGCCGTAGTAGGTGTGTCCATTGGCGTAATGATCCCCGTCGACGGCGTGCGACCAGCCTCCCCGATAACTAATCGCCGTCTGCGACTGTCCTGCCCAGCCGGAGTAATACATATCTACAGGTACTCCATGCGTTGGAGAGGACATGGCGAGCAGGTAAGTGATCATGACTTCGTTGAACCCTATGAGTGGATGATGAATCTGCCAGACCCATTCCGGAGACCAGTGCCAGTAGATGAAATCGCTCTTCGGGTCGCTGCGATACCAGTCCCATTCCACGGTTTCCCAGAGCTGAGAAATCCGCCGGTAGAGATCCTGCTCGGCAGCGCTATTGCCGTGGAAATACTGTCGTGCGACAAGAAGGCCTTGCATAAGGAAAGAGGTCTCTACCAGGTCTCCGCCATTGTCGAACATCCCAAACACGGCCATCGTCTTGCCTGTGGTGCCATTCATGTAGTGCGACCACGCTCCGTGGTAACGCTGCGCGTGTTCGAGAAAGCTCACTATCTTAATAAGCCGCTCGATCCCTTCGTCCCGCGTAACAAACCCGCGGTCGACGCCCACCACGAGGGCGGCAATGGCAAATCCGCTCGCGCCCGTGGCAACAATCCGGTCGTCTCCTGGGATGTTTTCCAGCGCCATGCCGGACGAGGGATCTGCGCCTTCCCAGTAGTAGTGGAAGCACGCCTCCTGCAGCATGGTCAGCAGTTCGTCATCATTGAGTTCGTGGGTCGAGGCGCGCGCTTCGTTGGAAAACTGAGATGGGCGGTACTGCTGGTCCCACGCGGCAACCTTGTAGGTCGCCGTCACTCCCGGCTGGCCAAGAAAGTCCACGTAACGCTCGATTCCTGGCAACTGAACACCAATGGGCTCGAATTCTTTCCCGTTCTGCGAACGATAGATCACGTAGCGACCGAGAGCGGGATCGTTCACAGGATTCCAGCGCAACTCCACGTGGCGGTCGTAGCCTATCGCACGAACCTTTTGAGGCGCAGGAAAAGGCGCGCCCGCTTGGCTTGTAACGTCGTCGCCAATTTCGATCTCGTCCATGATCAGCGTGTGGCGTACGCCGTCTGCGCGGGCCTGGTGAAAAATGAGGCTCTGCACAAACTCAGGCCGGAATTGATAGATCGAGGCGGAATGGAATTCATCGAGAGGAATACGCACCCGCACCCAGCGCCCGCCCGGCAGATCGCCAGAAAACTTTCCTATCGGCAGAGGACCGGTAAACGACGCTGGGAATTCGGCAACCTGCAGGCCCGCAGTCGCTGTAGACAGTACAAGAAACGGAAGGTCCTCCGAGGCGATCGCCTCCGGAGCAAAACACCAGAAGTACAAATTCTGCCCTGAGAATGCGGGAAATCGGTTGCGGAAGTTCTCCGAGTGCACCTCGGCCTCCCACCCTCCGCCGGGCTGCGATATCCAGCGCAGGCGAAGCGCATTCGGGGGCGTCCGGAAGATCTTGTTCTCAACCGGAAGCCGGGAGTTCGACTGTTCGACAAAGCTGCCGCCGTTGGCACTGGCGACACTATAAAAATACGTATCGGGTGTGAGACTGTTATCAAAAATGTGATGGCGATAGTAGTCCGAGTTGGCCGCCGCAACCGTTGAGCAGAACGATAGTACTCCGACCAGCAATAGCCACCGCGTGGCGGCACACGTTCGAAAGTCCAGTCTTCGCCATTTCATGCTCGCTCACCTCAGTCCCTCCAGGTCTTGAGCCGACGCCAACAACTAAGGAAGGATTTCCATCTCCGCTGCTGATCCATGCGCCGAGTCCGGGCCGACCCAGATGGTCACTTTCGCAGGTTCGGCAGCAAACTCATTGCGGTCATTCCAGATCGCAAAAGCCTCGGCCGGCAGTTCGAATTCCACGGTCTTTTTTTCTCCGGGTCCCAGAGAAAGGCGTTGGAATCCCTTCATCGCTCGTACGGGCTGAGCTGTGCTTGTTCCCCGCAAACCAACATAGAGCTGCACAACTTCTTCCCCACTACGTGCGCCCGTGTTTGAGACCTCCGATTCCACTTTCACAACAGCGTTTTGATCGCTGAAGCTGAGGTTCAATGCGGCTGCGCTTAGGCTTGGCTGGCTGAGTCTTGTTGTAGCGTAACCGAAAATAGTGTATGAGTCGCCATAGCCGAATGGGAACTGCGGACTGTTTTGCTCGTCGATGTAACGAGATACGTAGCGCTCGTCAACGGTGGTCGGGGGATGAGTGAGATCGATTCTGCCTGGAGGACGTCCTGTGTTCAAAGCGTTGTAATAGAGGGGTTCCTGACCAACGTTGCGTGGCCAACTGACTACCAACTTCCCGCTGGGATTTACCTCGCCAAAAAGCGTGCGCGCCAGCGCGGGCCCCGAGCCTATGCCCGGAAACCACGCTGCAATCACCGCGCCGACGTGCTCGAATGCCCACGGCAAGGTTAGCGGACGGCCGCTGAACAAAACGAGTACGACCGGCTTTCCGGTGTGAACCACAGCTTCCAAAAGTTCCTCCTGCCTTCCAGGAAGTCCGAGATGCGATCGCGAAGCCGCCTCTCCGCTCATATCCGGATCTTCGCCGAGAGCAAGGATCACAACGTTGGCTTTTTGTGCTCCGGCGACGGCCGCCGCAATCTCTTGATCCGTCCCATGCAAAACGTCGCCTCCCCGATAACGGAAAACATGATCACTTCCAACTTGTTTAGCCAGTGCTGCCGTGAGGGAAACCCGGGCATTTTTCGGTTCTTGTGGATCCGTTGGAGGTGGATCGCCCAGCGGTCCGATCAACGCCAGATTTCCGCTCTCTTTTGAAAGCGGCAACAGAGGTTTGCCCTTGGCTCCCGCGTCATTTTTCAAAAGCACAAGAGAGCGTTCGGCCGCAGTCTCCGCCAGCGCAAGGCTACCCGGATGGTAGAGGGCTTTCCCGGCTGCGACTTCGTCAACGTTCGGGTGCTCGAACAGTCCCAAGGCAAGCTTCACCCGAAGCACATGGCGTACGGCTTCGTCTACATCCAGCTGCTTGACAATGCCCGATTCGACCAGGTGCGCCAGGTGGTCGTGGTAGAGACTGCTCGCCATATCCATGTCCACGCCGGCAACAAAGCCCTTCCGCGCAGCAGTGGCATCGTCGACCGCAATTCCGTGCGCGACCAATTCTCCCACCGACTCCCAATCACTCACCACCAGGCCGCGAAATCCCCAGTCCTTCCGCAGGATTTGTTTCAAGGTGAACGGGTTCGCCGAAGTCGGGATTCCATTGAGGGAATTGAAGGCACTCATCACTGAAGCCGCTCCCGCATTTACGGCGGCATGAAACGGCGGCAAGTAAAACTCACGCAGGGTGTGTTCAGAAATCTCGGTGGAATTGTAATCGCGTCCACCCTCGGCAGCTCCATATCCCGCGTAGTGCTTGGCGCAGGCGGCAATGCTATCCGGCGCGTCTAGCCGCGAACCCTGGTAGCCCCTCACATAAGCCGCAGCCATTGCTGCGCCGAGGAAGGGATCCTCTCCCGCTCCTTCAGCGATGCGGCCCCAGCGAGCATCTCGCGCGATATCGACCATAGGAGAAAAGGTCCAGCGGATTCCGTCCGCCGATGCCTCCATTGCTGCTACCCGCGATACTTTCTCCACCAAGGCTGGATCCCAAGTCGAAGCCAATCCGAGGGGTATGGGAAACTCGGTTTTGAATCCATGGATGACATCGAGGCCAAACAGCAGCGGAATGTGCAACCGAGATTTTTCCATCGCGATGCGCTGATACTCATTGATCTCGTGCGGGGCGACCACATTAAGCAGGGCGCCGATCTCTCCACGAGCGATCATCTCGTTGTAATCATTGCGCCCAGTCCCTGGTCCCGTTGGTTGGCCTGCGGAATACTGCACGAGCTGGCCGACCTTCTCGTCCAGCGTCATGCTGTGCAGAATCGATTCCACCCTCTCATCCACAGCCGCATCGCTGATCGTTCCATTCTCATTTCTAGTCGACAGCGAGGACGGTGCTTGGGCTTGCAAAAAGGTGATCCCAGCCAAACCGACGCTGGCAAGCACCGATCCGCGGAGGATGCGGGCCGTCGCTGCAGTTAAGTTCCGGCGGCGCAGATTCCCTGAGGTCAACACGGCTCGTACAACCGATGGCATCGTCACGGCTCCGGCCAGCAAAATGGGTTCATTCTTACTTACTAAATCGGATTAGTAAAGGGTTCTGGGGGTATATGAAATAGATTTTTTTCTTCAGGGCGTCAAGGAGCGAATTTCGGGTACGGACAAAACGGACAAAACGGAAGCTTGCTCTTGCGGTTTTGGTGTGCGAGACTGCGCTGCGTGGCGGCGAGAAACGATGGGCGCGAAGCCAAGACTGGACGCATAAGCCAAACCCGCATGAGTTTGAGAAAGCTCGCAGACTATCTCGGGCTCTCTCCGGCCACCGTGTCCCTGGTTATCAACCGCTCGACGGTTGCTGATTCTATCCCCCAGGAGACCAAGGACCGAGTTTTTGCCGCCGCTCGCAAGTTCAAGTACAGGCCAAACTTTTTTGCCCGATCGCTGCGAGCCCAACGCAGTTTCACGATTGGAGTTATCGTCCCGGAAGTGAGTGATGGGTACTCGGCAACCGTCATGAGCGGAGTGGAAGACTACCTTCTGCAGGAAGGCTACTTTTATTTTGTGGCCAGCCACCGGCACCGGCCTGATCTCATTGATGAATATCCCCGGCTCTTTTTGGAGCGCTCCATTGACGGACTCATCGCGGTCGATACTCCCTGGAGCCAGTCCCTGTCTGTGCCGGTGGTGACGGTCTCAGGGCACAACGACGTGAAAGGCGTTACCAATATCGTTCTCAACCACCAGCGCGCAGCGGAGCTTGCTCTCAAACACCTGTTTCAACTTGGACACCGCAAAATCGCTTTCATCAAAGGCCAAGCCTTCAGTTCCGATAGCGAGGTGCGGTGGGCGAACATTCAGCAAGCAGCCCGGCAATTGCACCTTTCAGTCTCTCCGAAATTGATTGTGCAATTGGAGGAGGATTCTCCTTCACCTCACGTCGGCTTTATCGCGACCAAGAAGCTGCTGGCTTCACGTCAGTCCTTCACGGCTCTCTTCGCGTTTAACGACATTTCAGCAATGGGGGCGATCCGAGCCTTGCGCGAAGCAAATCTTAGTGTCCCAGACGACGTTTCCGTGATCGGTTTCGACGACATCCAACACGCCGCGTACCAGAATCCAGGACTGACCACGGTGCGTCAGCCCTTACGTGAGATGGGACGAGTTGCGGCCGAAATCCTGCTGCGACGTATAAATCGTCCCGGTTCCGATCTGTATGACAAGCAGACCGTCGAGCCCGAATTGATTGTTCGCGAAACCACGCGTCAGGTAAACAGACATTGACCAAGTGTTTGGGAATAGTCCGGAATCTTGCTCACTCGTTCCAACCCTCCATCGCCAAATCCGCATAAACGATATGGCAACTTCGAACCCGCCGCTTTTCGGCGAAAACGCCTGGCGCGTTGCAGTCGTGCTGTCGTTTGGAAAGGCTCCTGGCAGCAAATGCGCTTGACTGTCGAAAATTAGCTATGCTATAAGCGCCGGAACACTACTAAATCGCTTTTGTAGAGTTTTAGTCGACTGTCTCTTTCCCCGGGGTTCACCCGCAACTTTTAGGGTTAGGGTTAAGGAGAGTAGAAATGAACCGATCTTACGCCGTCCGGGTGATGGTGTTGCTGTTTACCTGTGCTTCTCTCTTTGCGCCGTTGGCACACGCACAGTACCGAGGCTCCATCCAGGGAGTTGTGACCGACGACACGGGAGCTCTGGTTCAAGATGCAGGTGTGACCCTGATTAATCAGGAAACCAGCCGCGCGCAGCACACCAACACCAACGCGGCGGGGGTCTACAACTTCATTGAGCTGCCTCCCAGCCGTTACACGTTGACAGTCGAGAAGGCGGGGTTCAAGAAGTACTCGGCCACGGACGTTCAAATCATTGCCGAACAATCCAACGCTTTTAACGTGCAACTGGCCGTGGGTTCGACGGGCGAAGTCGTCACCGTGAACGCCGATGCGATTCCTAGAGTCGATACTGAAAACGCCATCGTCGGCGGTACTGTGACCACAAGGGATATTCAGGAAATGCCCTCCTTCGGCCGCGACGTCTTCCAACTGGCGCAGTTGGCCCCGGGAATTTTCGGGGATGGCTCTCAGTCGGCGGGCGGTGGTACCAGCAGTATTCCCGGCCGTGCGGGCCCGGGGGGATCGGGAGCTACTTCAGGAGTTTTTTCAACAGAGAATGCTCCCCAGGTTTCTGCCGGTGGGGGACGCGTGGAGTTGAACAACATACAGTTGGATGGAGTAGGCATTACCAGTGTTTCCTGGGCGGGCGCGGCTGTGGTCACTCCCAACGAGGACTCGGTCAAGGAAGTGAAGGTGGTCGCCAACAGCTACGACGCTGAGGACGGCCGATACCCCGGAGCGCAGATCAAGATCATTTCACAAAATGGTACTAACGAATATCACGGCAGCTTCTTTTTCAAGCTGGACCGGCCGGGACTGAATGCCTACCGCACGCTGCCACTGGCCAATTTGAGCGCCGACGCCATCCACAGTGCGGCCATCCGCAACAACAGCCGGTTCAACGATTTCGGCGGCTCTGTCGGTGGTCCGATTATTCACAACAAGCTGTTTGGGTTTTTCTCTTACGAGACAATTCGAAACCACGGAACGCAGAACCGACAGAAGTTTCTTGTCACTTCTCAATACTTAGCGTTGGCTCCGTCAGGCAGTGCTGCTGCGAAGTTTGCTACCTATCCGGGATCCTCAGTTCAAGGTGGGACACTTATCGCTCCCGGAGCGAGCGATCCAAGATACTCGTGCACCGGTATTGGGCTCAGCGAAGGAGTGAACTGCATCACGATTGCAGGCCAGGGCCTGAATCTAGGCCGACCTTTGACTTCCGCGCTGGGGACAGCCGACCCTGCTTATCAGAGCCCCACGCAGCCGGGAACCGGGGGGGACGGACTGGGTGGCGCCAACAACCTTGACCCCACCACACCTGATATTGCGTTTTACAGCGTCGATGGTCCCAACAATCAAATCAACGTGCAATACAACTGGCGCGTCGACTTTAACGCCACCAGCAAGGATCTGCTGGCTTTCAGCATGTACTATGTGCCCACGAGCAGCGATTCCTACAACGGTGCATTCATTCCGATGAACCTGTTTCACCACAAGGTCGTCAATGAGGCCGAAACGTTCCTGTGGAATCACGCATTTTCTCCGACCCTGCTCAACGAGGCCCGCGTCAACGCTGCCGGGTGGCGCTGGCAGGACTTAAGCAACAATCCAAACGGTGCGTGGGGGCTGCCGGTGGCGGATTTTTTCGACCACAACACCACCTCGCAATTTGACACGGACGGCGTTGGCTTGGGATTAGGAACCAATGGTTACATTGATGGACTGGGCGAAGGCGTCCCAGGCACCTTCGACCAATGGACCTATGCGGTCAAGGACGTTCTCACCAAAGTACACGGCAGTCACACCATCAAGATGGGTGGCGAAATCACCCGCTTGGAGTTCCTTGATCTTGCGCCCTGGAACGCGCGTCCAACGTACAATTTTGACAACATTTGGGATTTCCTGAACGATGCGCCGGCGCAGCAACAGGCAACCTACAACCCGATTACCGGGGTCCCAACCGATTTCAGAAAGGACACTCGGTCGAACTTGTTCGGATTCTTCGTGCAAGATGACTACAAGCTGCGACCGAATCTGACGATAAACCTTGGGCTGCGCTGGGATTACAACGGCGCCGTCTCCGAGAAGAAAGGGAATTTAGGGGTCGTATTACTCGGACAGGGTGCCAACGCTTTGACTGGGATCCGAGTCAGAAAAGGTGGCACGTTGTACAGCCCCAGTAAAGACGACTTTGGTCCGCAACTGGGATTTGCCTGGAGCCCGTCCCGCTTTAATAACCGCCTCGTATTGCGCGGCGGCTTCGGAATCGGATTCAGCGGTCAGGAGGAGGCGACTTCGCTGAACGGTCGTAACAATCCGCCATTTCTGTCGCCTGCCTTCAACCTGAATGCCCAGCAATGCACCAATCCACCCGCCTGCACGACGTTTGTGAACCAGGTTGTCTACGGACCGAACACATTCCCGGCGAATGTGCATTCCTTTTACGGTTACGCTGCGAATCCGTTCGGCACAGCGAACTTTGATCCCACTACGAACCTGCCTATCGCTGGGCCGAATTTCTCATTGATTGATCTCACAGGTTTTCCGTCGGATTGGGCGGACACGCGCACGTACCGCTACTCGCTCGAAACCCAGTATGATCTCGGCCATCAGTGGGTCACCACGCTGGGATATCAGGGAACAGCCAGCCGCCACCTGACCAGGCAGTACAACCTCAATGTTTTTTTGGGTGCGCAGGGAATAGCCTTTAATCCTGTTGCACAGCACGTGGATTGGTATGACGAAGGAGGGTTGGCCAACTTCAGTGCGCTGCTGGCAGAGGTTCGCCACCAATTCAGCCACTCCTTCCAGTTAAATGCGCAGTATCGCTGGAGCAGTTCGTTGAGCACTGTCGATAATAACTATGACAACGGCAACTATCAATTCACTCTGAACCACGACTACGGCAAGTCTGACGCGAATGCCACGAATACATTCAAAATGTTCGGCATTTGGTCGCCGACGATCTTCCGCGGCGGCCGGAGTTGGATCGAAAAGATTGCGGGAGGATGGAACATCAGCGGAATTTGGAACTGGCACTCCGGGTTTCCCTACAACCCGCTCTACAACATCGCCTGCAACGCCCTTTACCAGGGGAGCTGCGGGGGTGGCGGAGCTGGCGGTTTGCGACCAGCCGTGTATGCGGGCGGTGCGTCCTCTGACCATAGCAACTCTGCCTTCTTACGGCAAAACGGGGATTTCAGCGCCATATCAGGTAACGGCGCACCATTCTTCACAGCGCCCACCGAAGTGGATGGTCCATCGTTCGCTGCCGTTGTGGGCGGCGCCCCACTTGGTCCCATTCCGGGCGCGCCAGGAATCGGGCGCAATCAATTCACCGGACCTCGCTATATGGATTTAGATGCGACCCTCAGCAAGTCGTTCGGCTTCCCGCACATGAGAGTGCTGGGTGAAAACGCCAAGGTGGAGATCCGCGCCAACTTCTTCAACTTGTTTAATCAGCTCAATCTGACCAACATCCAAAACTCTATTGGCGCCGCCAATTTCGGTCAGGCGCAGCAGACCTTGGGTGGACGGACGATCGAAATGCAGGCGCGGTTCAGCTTCTGAACCCCCTGATCTGCAAGTCGGGCGCGTCGCGATCGGCGCGCCCTTGCTATTTCCGATCTTGCGGATAGCGGCCATTGCATTAGACTCAGATTGTGTGGGCTCATGGCGCCAACACCCGGGTTGGTATCCCAAAGGCTAAGCACCCATCTCTTTGGAGTGCGGGTTTTGTTGGGTTCGTGATTCTCTCTATCCTTCCCTGCTCGCCGGTGACGGCAGCGGCAGAAACGTTTGCCTCTCTCTCCGCCCGGGCAAACGCCGCTCGCGACGCCGAGCATCTGGAGGAGGCGGCGCAGCTTTATCGGCGTGCCCTGGCATTGCGTCCTTCCTGGAAGGACGGCTGGTGGTCGCTGGGCACGATCTACTACGACCAAGATTCTTATGCCAAAGCGGCGCACGCATTCCGGAGCCTGGTGAAGGCAGATCCTAAGAACGGTTCGGGCTACGCAATGTTGGGCCTCTGCGAGTTCGAGCTAGGCCAGGATGCCGCCTCGTTGCAGAGCATTCAAACCGGGCTCAGCCTTGGGCTGATCAAGGATCAGTCCTTGCGAAATGTGGTGCTGTATCACGAGGGCCTTCTGTTGTTGCGGAAGGGCCAGTTCACAGGAGCCGGGGACGCGCTGGCTCTACTGGCGAGCTACGGAGAGGGGGGAAACCAGGCGGCGCTGGCCCTCGGGATGGCGGCGTTGCGCATTCTTCCCCACGACCTGCCGCCTGAGGAATCGCAGGAACGAGGAGTAGTCTTGCGGGCCGGCCGTGCGGAAATCCTCGCTGCACAGAAGAAATTCGACGATGGCGCCAAGATCTATGCCCAGCTGATTGCGAATGCTCCGCAGTTCCCCGGTATCCACTGCGCATATGGCAAATATCTATTGCAGGAACACCTGACGGACGAGGCAGTCGCCGAGTTTCAGCAGGAGATCAAGAACAATCCCCGGCATGTGCAGTCTTATCTGGAGATAGCGGCTGTCCAATACCATGTGGATTCTGCTGCGGGCGCTCAATACGCCGAAGAAGCCGTCAGGCTGCAACCCACCCTGCCCTTTGCCCATTACTTGCTCGGCCTTTTATATGCCGACAGCGGCGACTACGAAAAAGCGATTACACAGCTGGAGCTTGCCGAGAGAAGCCACATTCATGAAGCTGACTTGTATTATGCCTTGAGCCGAGCCTACTCGCGCACCGGCCGCAAGGCCGATGCGACGCGAGCCCGCGCAACCTTCCTGCAGCTCAGTTCGCAATCGAGCAGGCCAGAACCGAACATCTATGGAGAACATCGTCCTA
>Ga0210409_10003236_pt1 | contig 18520 bp, 16 predicted proteins | sample IncBWH17MmetaG_FD_161649 | JGI IMG/M metagenome (GOLD analysis project Ga0210409, IMG submission 161649) | Forest soil microbial communities from Barre Woods Harvard Forest LTER site, Petersham, Massachusetts, United States - Inc-BW-H-17-M | ecosystem: Environmental > Terrestrial > Soil >... | reverse complement strand
GGCATAGTGGGCGGGGAACGACGACACCATCAGCGGCATGTACTGGATGGGGCAGGCGCCCAAAAAGCCGAACAATGGCCATGCCACGGCGGGATGGAACGCGGGCAGGAACGCCAGCCAGCCGCAGACCAGCGCGAACAGGAAGCTGGTGATGCCGACCGATCCGAACTCGCTGACGCCGATTCGGCGGAAGGCGCCCGAGACCACGCCACTCAGCGCGAAGCCCAACGTCATGACCGCCGTGGTGATGAGCTGGATGTCGGCGCGCGCCTCGGCGGCGATGCCGCCCACGTCGCGCAGCCAGGGGCCGATCCACAGCGTGATGCAGCCGATAAAGGCGAGCTGCTGGATGGAAAGCAGCGGCTGGATGCGCCAGTAGAAGCCGTCGGTCAGCACGATGCCGGTGATGCGGAACTGCTCGCCGAGCGTGTCCTTGGCGCCGCTCGCGGCGCGTTCGGGGACGGCGACGAACAGGATCGCCCCTGTGGCGAGGCAGAGGCCGGCCAGCCAGAAGAACAGGCCCTGCCAGCTCATGACCGAGAGCGACCATTGCACGGGGAGCGTCGCGGCCATCGAGCCCAGCCCGCCGGCCATCATGTGCAGGCCGGTGATCACGCCCCAGCGCCGCGGCGGATACCACAGCGTGATGGCCTTGATGGCCGCCATCAGCCCGCCGGCGAAGCCCAGCCCGATCAGCGCGCGGGCCAGGATCAGTTCGCCGAGCGAGAGGCTCAGGCCGAACAAGGCCGAGCCCGCTGCCGCGATGGCCAGGAGAGCCGCCTGCACGCGGCGTGGCCCGTAGCGATCGAGTGCCACGCCCAGCACCGGCTGGCAGCCGGCGAAGAACAGGAAGAAGGCGGAAGTCAGCAGCCCGAGGTCGCCCGCGGTGATGCCGATGTCCCGTTCGAGATAGGGAAAGATCACCGCGTTCACGCCGCGGAAGATGTAGGACAGGAAATAGGCGAACGCGAACGGCAGGAAGACCCGCAGGAACAGCGTGGCGAAGGTCGCGGCGTTTCCGGTCATGCTTGCATTGGCGCTGAGCGCGCCGCGCACGATATTTCACATGCCGGAGGGGGTCAAAGGCTACTTCGGCAGCGCGACGATGTTGGCCGAGAGCGGAGCGCCTTCGATCCACCGTTCGACAAGGCCGGTGGCGTCGGAGAAAACGAAGATCTCGTACTCGAGTGAACGCAGCAGCGCGAGCATCTCGTCCGTGCTCGTTGCCTGCTTGCGCAGCGCGTCTTGGTTGGCCTCGATCAGCAGCGCCGGTCGCGCGATCTTCAAGAGCTGGCGGCCGCCAGCGAGCACCTTCGTCTCGGCGCCTTCGACGTCGATCTTGATCACGTCCACTTTGCCAAGCGACAGGCGCTCAGCAAGCATATCCAGGGTCTCGACCGGGACCCGCTCGGAGCCGATGGCCGCGACGCCCTTGTGGGCAAAGCCGCCGAGCGTGTTGTGCCCGCCATGCAACGCCGGTGCGATCTGCAGCTGCGCGTACCCGGCTTCGGCCGCCAGCGCGGCCGGCACGACCGTCACGTTCCTCAGCCGATTCAGCGCCAGATTGCGTTCGAGGTTTCGGCGCTCCCGCGAGCTCGGTTCGACCGAAACCACGCGTCCGCGCGAGCCGACGCGGCGGGCCGCGAACAGGGTGTACAGCCCGTCATTGGCGCCGACATCGATGACGATCATGCCGCGGCGCAGCATCCGATCGAGAAAGGCAAATTCGTTGGGCTCGAAGGAGCCGGCGACGTAGAGGCAGAGGCTGAGATCGTTGCCGAGCGTCACCTCGACCCTGGTCCCGGCAAGCCAGGGCAGGACAAGTGGGACGCTGAGCTTGTTCCGGAGCGCAAACCGCCAAAGCACGCCCCGACGCGTTGCCATCCAGCGGTGCTCGACGAAATATTCGCGGGCAAAGGTCCAGCCGGGGAAGGCCTGCAACGAAGGCCTGCGCCCGGCCAGGCAGCGGGCAAACAATCGGCCCAGGGTCGGCCGCTCGGCCAGCAGGCGCGGACCCATCTCGTCGAGCCAGATGGCGAGCTTGCGACGGCGCTTCGCCCGCCACCTGCTGAATTTTGTCGTGCGAGCGACGTCGGGCATGCGCCGGCATTGTTGTCGGCGGAATTCGACGCCGACAAGGCGAAAACCGCCTATATTGACTGCAGGAGGGAAGGCGCGTGGCTCGGAAGACGGATTTGACGCCGCAGCAGTCGACCGCAGGCGATGTCGATCGCTTTGTGCGCGAACTCGGCGAAATGTCGCCGCGCGCGCCGGGCACGAGAGGACGCCTGCTGTTCGCCATGGACGCCACAGCCAGTCGCGAACCGACCTGGGACCTCGCGTCATCCTTGCAAGGCGAGATGTTCGTTGCCGCCAGCCACAGCGGCGGCCTCGACATTCGTCTGGCATTCTATCGCGGCTTCGACGAGTTCAAGGTCAGCCGCTGGACCTCGGATGGCCGCGAACTCGCGCGCCTGATGAGCGCGGTGCGCTGCCTGGCCGGGCGCACGCAGATCGGCCGTCTGCTGCGCTATGCCGTCGAGCAGCGGCGCGAGAGCCGGATCGACGCCGTGGTCTTCGTCGGCGACTGCTGCGAGGAGGACGTCGATGCGGTGGGCCACGAGGCGGGTCAGCTCGGTCTGCTCGGTCTGCCGGTGTTCGTCTTCCAGGAAGGCGAGGACCGCGTCGCCTCGCGGTTGTTTCCGCAGATCGCCAAGCTGACGCGCGGCGCCTATTGCAAGTTCGACCGCTCGAGCCCCGAGCAGCTCAAGCGGCTGCTCGGCGCGGTCGCCGCCTATGCCGCGGGCGGACGCGCCGCGCTGCTGAAATATGGCAAGGAGCAGGGCGGCGCCGCGGCGCTGCTGACCAACCAGATGAAGTGACGATGGCGGTTCAGGGTGGGGATCGGCGCGCGGCCTGCGCCCGGCCGACTAGGCGCCGAGCAGGCGCGCGGTCCATCGCCCCGGCAGAATCTGGCCGAACCACACAGCCGCCTTGGTGCCGATGGGGAAGGCGATGCGCGCGTGGTTACGCGCCAGACCGCGCCGGATGATGGCGGAGGCGCGCGCGGCGGTCATCAGGAAGGGCATGGGGAAGGGCGCTTGCGCCGTCATGCGGCTCACCACGAAGCCTGGGCAGACGACGCTGACGCCAATACCGTCCTTCTTCAGCACGTAGCGGATGCTCTCGCCCCACACCCGGACGGCGGCCTTGCTGGCGTTGTACGACGCCGAGTAGGGCAGCCCGATGAAGCTCGCGAGCGAGGCGACGACGGCGATCTGGCCGCGCTTGCGGGCGATCATGCGGGAGAGCAGCGGCTCGACGGTGTTCAGCACGCCGCCGACATTGACGTCGAGCGTTCGGCGGATAACCGAGAAATCGTCGAGCGAGGAATTATCCTTGTCGATCGAGATGCCGGCATTGGCGACCACAAGATCGACCGGATGGCTGTCGTCGAAGGCGGTGAGCCAGGCGGCGAACGTCTCACGGTCGATGACGTCCACGGTGTCGGCGACGACCGTGGCGCCCTTGGTGCGACACGCGGTGGCAACCGCCTCGAGGCGGCCCGTGTCACGGCCGGTCAGCGCGAGTGACACACCGGGTCGGGCATAGTCGAGCGCCAGCGCCTCGCCGATGCCGCTCGAGGCGCCAGTGATGACGATGCTTGAGAACTTCTTCATGGGATAACCTTCCGGCGGAGCGCGTTGTATGCGCTGGGGGCCGATACTAGAGTGCCTCGCCGCGGCGCGGCCAGTGAAGTGCAGTGGAGTTGGATTATTGATCGCAAGCATGACGGGATACGCTCGGGCGCAGGGATCGAATGAACGGCGGCGCTGGGTTTGGGAGGCCCGCAGCGTCAACGGCCGCAACCTCGAGATCCGCTGTCGGGTGCCGCCAGGCTTCGACCGTCTGGAAAATCCGGCGCGCAATGCCGTCGGTGCCGAGCTGAAGCGCGGCAACGTCTCGCTCACGCTCACCATCACCAGCGAGCAGCAGGGCAAGCCGCTGCGCATCAACCGTGCGCTGCTGGCCGAGCTCGCCGTCCTTGTCGAGGAGGTGCGCAAGGGCACCGGCGCGGCGGCGCCGACGGCCGATGGGCTGCTGCGTGTGCGTGGCGTCATCGAAGAGGAGAACGAGGGCGCGGAAACCGAAGAGGCGATGGCCGCGCTGGACCGAGCCCTCTCGACCACGCTGGGCGAGGTCCTGAAGGCCCTGTCCGCTGCACGCGCGGCCGAAGGCAAGGCGCTGGCCCGGGTGATAGACGGCCACATCGTCGAGATCGAAAGCCTGTGCAAGCGCGCGGCCGAGCGGGCGGCGGCGCAGATCGGCACGTTGCGCGCTCGCTTCGACAGCCAGCTCACCGAACTGCTGGAACGCGCGCCGCCGCTTTCGGAGGAGCGTTTCGCCCAGGAGGTGGCGCTGTTGGTCGGCAAGGCCGACGTGCGCGAGGAGCTCGACCGCCTGGCGGCCCACATCGCCCAGGCGCGGACCTTGCTCGCCGAGGCGCGGCCGGACAATCCAGTGGGACGGAAGTTCGATTTCCTCTGCCAGGAATTCAACCGTGAGGCCAATACGCTCTGCTCGAAGTCGGCTGATATCGAGCTCACGCGGATCGGCATCGATCTGAAGGGCGCCGTCGAGCGCATGCGGGAGCAGGTTCAGAATGTCGAATGACGCCGAGGCGCCGGCGATCCAGCGGCGCGGCCTGATGCTGGTGCTGTCCTCGCCCTCGGGCGCGGGCAAGACGACCTTGTCGCGCCAGCTCCTGGAGAACGATTCTCAAATCCAGCTCAGCGTTTCCTTCACCACGCGCGAAAAGCGACCGGGGGAGAGAGACGGGGTCGACTACAAGTTCATCGACACCGCAAGCTTCCGCGGCATGATCGAGCGCGGCGAATTCCTCGAACATGCCCGGGTGTTCGATCACTATTACGGTACGCCGGGTGCGCCGGTCGAGGCGGCGCTGACCGCCGGCCGCGACATGCTGTTCGACATAGACTGGCAGGGCACGCAGCAGCTCAAGGAAAAGGGCCGCGAGGATCTGGTCACCGTGTTCATCCTACCGCCCTCGACGCGCGACCTCGAGAAGCGGCTGATCACGCGAGCCCAGGACTCGCCCGAGATCGTCGCCCGGCGCATGGCCAAGGCGGCCGACGAAATGAGCCATTGGGCGGAGTACGACTATGCCGTCATCAACCGCGACATCGCCACCAGCCTCACCCAGCTCAAATCGATCCTGACGGCGGAGCGGCTGAGGCGCGAGCGGCAGTTTGGCCTGGCGGAGTTCGTCAAGGCGCTGCGCGAGGGGCGCTGAGCGGCTGGCCGACGCCGGTCTGGCCTTGCGAGCGCAGGACAAGCTGCGAGGCCGCGTAGGGCCGGCCTGAAAACTCGGCGATCAGCCGGTCGCTCGCCGTCTCGATCGCGTCCTCCAGCCGGCGCATGAACGCCTGCTTGTCGAGGCCGGTCTCGATGGCGGGCAGGAACTCGATGGCGGCACGTCCTGGCTTCTTCCGCCAGTCGCGGCGGTTCCACAGCAGGCCCAGCGAGGTCGCGACCGGCGTCACCGGCAGGCCGAGATCGCGATAAAGGTAATAGATGCCGGAGCGGTAGCGTTCGCGCTCGCCGGGCTCCATCAGGTTGCCCTCGGGGTAGATCGCGATGTGGCGGCCACTGTCATGGGCGCGCTTGGCGAATTGGGCGAGATGCTCGCGTTCCCTGTCGCCGCCACAGGCATCGACGCGGATCATCTGCAGGCGATAGAGGATCGCGCCGATCACCGGATAGCGGAACAGCTCCTGCATGGCAACGAAGGCGATGCCCGGAATGTTGGCTGCCAGAAAGATGCCGTCGCTCTCGCTCTGGTGCTTGTTGGCGAGCAGGGCGGGGCCCGCAGCAGGGATATTATCCCGGCCGCGGATCTCAACCTTCATGCCGCCGATCCAGCGGGCGCTCCAGACGATGGTGCGAGCCCAGGAGTGGAGCAGGCCGCGCAATATCACCGGCGTCGGGATCGGCACCAGGATGACGCCGACGACCGCGGCCAGCAGGGTGAAGCCGTAAAAGAAGAGGTTGAAAGCCAGCGAGCGGATCATGGAAAGAACAATAGTGAGTGTTCACTCATATTGTCAATGGGTGACGTTGGCCGCATTCTACGTAAAGTTGTGCATCCATGTCTTCAAACGCCTTCTCTCCCGTGAGCTTCGCGGCTCCCGTCCTGGATCGCCATCGCGAGAAATGGCGCGAGACGCCACGCGGCAGTGATACCGACGGACGCGTATTTTCCTCCGACCTCCTCGCCCTCCCGGACGAGGCCTTCCTTGCCTCCTGGGATGCCATGGCGGCTCGCCGCGTCTCAGGGGAGACCGGTTGGCTGGGGTTGCTTTACAGCGACACATTTCGCGCCCGACGGATCCTCGAACTCGGATCGGGCCTGGGATTCGACGGCATCGGCTTTGCCCAACAGGGCGCAGCCTGGACTTTCGCCGATATCGTTGCCGACAATCTGGCCGTCATTCGACGCGTGGCCACCCTCAAGGGGCTGACGCAGGTCGCCTTTCACCTGATCGGCGACGATCTCTCGTTCGCGGCCCTGCCGGTTGGCTTCGACGCCATCTGGGCGTTTGGTTCGATCCATCACGTGCCGTTCGATATCGCTCGACGCGAAGCGCTGGCGGCGTTGGAGCGTCTGAAGCCTGGCGGCCGCTGGATGGAGCTCGTCTACCCGCGCGAGAGGTGGCTGCGCGAAGGAGCGCTGCCTTTCGAGGAATGGGGTCGGCTGACGGACGGCGAGCGCACCCCATGGGTCGAGTGGCACGACATAGAGAAGGTAAGGCGGCGGCTTTTTCCGGCGCCCTTTCGCACACTGCTTGATTTCGAGTTCTGCTCCCACAACTACCGCTGGTTCGACCTTGAATATGCCGCCGAGCGACCGTTCCGTTTGGCCGACTTCGACGTGGCGGCGTTGTCGCGCTCGTGCAGCCTGCTGGAGGGGCCGATCACGATCCATACCGGCGCGTCGCGCCGGCCTGCCTGGACTCGCGGCTGGTCGTTTGCATGCCCCTCGGGTCTGTTCGGGCCGGCGGTGACCGTCGACCTCTCGGCGCCTCTGCGTCGACTGGGCGCTGCCGATGGATGGGCCGTCGACCTGGAGATCGCCATCTCTCGCGGTACAATCGGTGCCGGTTTGACTGGCGTCGGCGGCATCTACCTTCCGACCGCCGAAGCGGTCATCGATGCCGGACCGGATACTCGCCTAGTCAGCCTGCGTTCGGTGGGCGCCGGCGCGCCGTCGAGCCTCGTTTTCCGCAACCTCCGCGCCGGCGATGCCGGCCGCTTTGCCGTGCGTTCGGCCAGCCTGCGAGTGGCGAACTAGACTAGGCGTCCAGTGAGGGCAAAGCTTCGCTCAACCGCACGAAATCTGCCACTGTCAGTTCCTCCGCCCGCGCGGTGGGCGACAGGCCCAGCCTCGTCAGAACCGCTGTGGGATCGTCGAAAACGCTGCCAAGAGCTCCGCGCAGCATCTTGCGGCGCTGGCCGAAAGCGGCGGCGGTGACCCTCTCCAGGGGCCCCAAGTCAGCCAACCGACGGTCGGCGGACCGCGGCCGCAGCCGCACGACCGACGAGGTGACCTTGGGCGGGGGGACGAATGCCGAGGGCGCGACGTCGAACAGGCGCTGCACGGTACAGACATGCTGGGCCAGCACGGAGAGCCGGCCGTAGTCCTTGCTGCGTGGCAGGGCCGCCAGCCGGTCGGCCACCTCCTTCTGGAACATCAACACCATGTCGGCGACATCGTCCGCCTGGTGCAGCCAACGGACCAGCAGAGCCGTCGAGACGTTGTAGGGCAAGTTGGCGACGATCCGGCGGGGTGAGGGCCCCAAATCCGCCAGGGAGGCCTGAAGAGCGTCGGCCCGGACCACCTGCAGACGCCCGGCTGCCGCCCGGACCAGCTCCTCGAGGGAAGCGACGGCCCTGGCGTCGACTTCGATGGCGACCACGTGGCGGGCGCCCTCCAGGAGCAGGGCGCGCGTGAGGCCCCCCGGGCCGGGACCGACCTCGATCACGGTTCCCTCGGTGAGCGGCGCCGCGGCGCGCGCGATGCGCCGGGTCAGGTTGAGGTCGAGCAGGAAATGCTGGCCGAGGCGCTTGCGCGCATCAAGACCGTGAGCGGCGATGGTCTCGCGCAGCGGCGGCAGCCGGGCGAGCTCGTCCATCTCGGCCTTGGCGGTCAGGTGTGACGGCGGCGGGCCACATCGTCCGCCATCCGTAGCGCGGCGATGAGGCTCGCTGGATCGGCACGGCCGGTGCCGGCAATGTCGAGCGCCGTGCCATGGTCCGGCGAGGTCCGCACGAAGGGCAAGCCCAGGGTCACGTTGACCCCGCCGGCAAAATCCACGGTCTTGATCGGGATCAGGGCCTGGTCGTGATACATGCAGAGCGCCGCGTCATAGGTCGCACGGGCGGCGGCATGGAACAGCGTGTCGGCCGGCGTCGGGCCGCGCGCATCGATGCCGTCGCGCTTCAGCACTTCGATCGCAGGCGCGATCACCCGAGCCTCTTCGTCGCCCATCGAGCCCTGTTCACCGGCATGCGGGTTGAGACCGGCCACGGCAAGCCGCGGGCGCTCGATACCGAACAGCGACTTGAGGCCGGCCGCGGCGAGGCGACCCGCCCGAACGATCTTGACGCTGTCAAGGGTGCGAACCGCCTCGGCCAGAGCGAGGTGGATGGTGACCGGCACGACGCGCAACTCTGGGCAGGCGAGCATCATGGCGACGTCGACCCCGCCCGCCAGCTCGGCGAGATACTCGGTATGTCCAGGATGTTGGAAACCGGCGTCCTGGAGGGTCTTCTTCTGGATGGGATTGGTCACCATCCCGGCGATCTCGCCGTCAAGCGCCAATCTGGCACCGCGCTCGATGGCCTCTAGGGTGGCCGGCGCATTGGTCGGATCCGGGTGGCCGGGCCGCACGGGTCCGCGCAGCCGCACCGACAGCACGGGCAACGCCGTCTCGAAGACAGCGCTGGCGTCAGCCGGCCGCGCGATCTGGCGCACCGGGATATCGAGGCCGAGCTTGTCGGCGAGGGCGGCCAGACGAACGGCGTCGTCGAGGACGAAGAAGGGCCGCGCGCCGCGTTGGCGCATCGACCAGGCTTTGAGGCTGAGTTCGCCGCCGATACCGGCCGGCTCGCCCATCGTCACGGCGAGCGGCGCGGCCGCCGTCATGGCTGCTTGAGGTCGATGGTCGCCTGGCGCCGCAGATCACGCATGTAGCGTCGGCCAGCCGATTCGAGTTTCTGCAGCAGGATCTGCTGGGAAATGACCTCGCGGGCCGGCAGGCCTTCGCCGCCGACCTTGCCGCACAGAGACACGACCTGCAGCCCCTCGGCGACCCGGAACGGCCCCGCCGTGCCACCCACATTCAGCTTGGGAATCTCCTCGAACATCTGGCGGTTGGCCGCGAGATCGCCCACCCGAAGGCCCTGCAGATCGCCCGAGGTGGCCCCCTTGAGGTCATGCGCCCTAGCGTGAAGGTCGCTGCAGTTCCGGACGCCGACCAGCGCCTTTTGGGCATCGGCGGTCGCCCGGGCGACTTCGTCCGCCGAGGCGTTGGTCGGCAGGGGCAAGGTCATCTGCGTCAGGTTGAGACGCATGTCATCGGGCCGAGTCGCCGCGAACTGCCGGCGGTCAATGACGTACAGGATATGCCAGCCGGCGCTGCTGCGGATGGGCTCCGAGTACTGCTTGACGGGAAGCTTCTCCATGGCGGCATCGAGGGAAGCATCGAGCGACCCGGGCAAGACCCAACCCAGTTCACCGCCTGCCTGGGCGGTCGCCCCCTGGGAGAATTGCTGGGCAACGGCGCCAAACGGCGCCCCGCGCTTGAGCTGCTCGATGATGCGGTCGGCACTGCGCTTGGCCTCGTCGGCGAGACTAGCCTGGTCGACTGGCACGAAAATCTCGGCCACGCGCGATTCGGTTTTGCCGACGTTCGTCCGCATCCGGCTCAGCGCGTCATCGATCTCGGCTTCCGAAACGTCGACCTGGGGCCTCACTTTGCGGCGGATGATCTTGTTCCAGGCGATCTGCGCCTCGATCTGCTGGATCGCGATCTCGAAGGGCACGCCGACGCTCTGCAGGTACTGCTTGAACTGGCCGTGCATCATGCCAGCGGAGCGTTCGATGTCACTGAACCGCTGCTGTAGCTCGCCGTCGGTGGCCTTGAGCCCCAGCCGCTTGGCGTCCTGGATCTGCAGCCGCTCGTCGACCATCTGGCGCAGCATCTGGGCGGCCATCCGCTGGCGCAGCTCCGGACTGTCCTGCAGACCGGTGGTGCGGATGGCGAACAATACCCTTTGCGACAGGTCGAAATCGGTGATGGCATCGTCATTGACCCGCGCGACCACGCGCAGCCCTTCAGCCGATGCGAGAGCCGGCGACAGTACGACAACGATGGCGAAGAGAGTGCGGAGGAACAGCGCGGACATTGAACCGGCAAGTTGACGGAGGGGGAGGCATTATATTCCGCGACAGTTCTGCTGCAACGGACTGCGCGGGATAGAACCGGACTATGGCAAGATGCGGGCGCGCTTGACGCTCGGCAGCCGGTAGTTTAGCCGAACACGGCACACAGAGCAGGCACAAGAGGGGCAACGATCCACAGAATGACCACCGCGCGCCGCTCGATCAGCGCCTCCAGCGCATGGGACCGGATTTGCTCCGGGGTGGGCTATCACCTCGACAATCTTGGCCGCTGGCTGATCGTGAACGCTCCGGCGATCGGGTCGACATACGCGGCGTTCCTGGCGCCCGGCATCCCGCGGCTGAAACCGAGGCCCGGCTGGATGTTCGCGCAGGAGTACTATGAACAACGCCGCTGGCTGGCCTGCCGGCGCGGTGCCTTGTGGGAGGCCGCCCGCGAGAAGGACCTCGCGGTGCCGATCACCGTGCGGTGGCACGGCAGCACCACGGTCGACCTGACCTTGGGCAACGACAACAGCCTTTGCCTCTATGTCTGCGGCTCGTTCGAGCCCAACGAATTCGCTTTCCTGGATCGCGTGCTCCGACCCGGCATGGTGTTCGTCGATGTCGGCGCCAATGACGGATATTACACGCTTTTTGCGGCCCGCCGCGTCGGACCGTCGGGCCGGGTGGTGGCGGCCGAACCGAGCTCGCGCGAGCGCGCGCACCTGCAGCGCAACCTCGGACGCAACGGTCTCGACAATGTGTCGGTCGTGCCGGCCGCCATCGGGGCGGCCGCCGGGCTCGCCGACCTCCATCTGGCGCACGGTGTGCATGCCGGCCACAATACGCTCGGCAGCTTCGCCCATGACGACGTGGTACGCGCCAGTCTGGAGCGCGTGCCTATCGAGCCGCTCGACGCAGTGATCGCCCGGCTCGGCCTGGCCAGGGTCGACTTCGTCAAGATCGACGTCGAAGGTGCTGAAGCCAGTGTCATTGCCGGCGCGACGACGGTGCTGAGCGCGATGCGGCCGCTCATGCTGATCGAGGTCAACGACAAGGCGCTGCGCGCGCAAGGCAACTGTGCCGACACCCTCATCGCGACTTTGCGCGACGACCTGCGCTACGAGATATTCGTCTTTTCGCCCGTGACCGGCCTGCTCGAACGGCCGACCGACGGTGACCCGCTCTCTGCCAACGTCGTGGCCATCCCTGGCGAGCGGGTCGCCGACACGATCACAGCGGCCTAAGCCATCAGCCAAAGGCTCCTTCGCGAATGGCAGCACGACTGAAGCCGGCGGCGGCCGCTCTTCTCGGTTGGGCAACCGACGCGGCGCTTCCCACCTTGTACCACGTCGTCTGCGCGATCGATGAACTCAGTCAGTTCGCGACCGGTTCCTCCGACCCTTCGGTCTGACCGTCGCTACGAGCGACGGCCTCGTTCTAGCTTGGCATTTCCCTGGTCGCGCTGCGACACGATGGGATTCTGGATCGGCCACCAGATGTTCAGCGTCGGATCACTCCACAAAAGGGTGAACTGGCCGGCCCGGTCGTATTCCGTGCTTTGCTTGTAGTGAAAAATCGCGCGCTCGCTCATGACAACATGCCCGTTGCCGAAATTCGGCGGCACGAGCACCTGCAGGTGGTTGGTATCGGACAGCGTAAACGAGGCCCACTCGCGGTATTGCGATGAATTCGGATCGTTGTTCACCACGACCATGTAGAAGCTTCCCTGCAGGCAGGAGATCAGCTTCCAGGTCTTGGTATCGCCGTGGATGCCGCGCAGCACGTGACGGTGCGATATGGAAATGTCGTCCTGGACGAAATCGATGGGAATGCCCGCGGTGAAGTAGGCATTGCGATTGTAAGTCTCGATGTAGTGACCGCGGAAATCCTCGAACACCGTCGGCGGCTTGATCAACAGCACCGATTCGAGCTTTGTCGGAAATACTTCCATCTCCGCTACTCCTTCACGGCGCGCTTGCGCGCACCGGCGAATATGTCCGATGGGACCGCCGCTTGCCCCGTGCCGAGCAGTTCTTCCTTGCGGTAGACGATCGTCGAGCCCGTGAAATCGACCGAAACGGGAACGGTGATGAGATGCGACAACGCTTCGCGAACGGCCGCTTGCCGATCCGGGGGAACCACGAACACCATGAAGCCGGTACCGCCGGCGCCGAGCAGCTTGCCGCCGAGCGCGCCGGCGCGCCGGGCGTCGTCGTAGATGCGGTCGATCGTCGTTGTGCTCGTGCCGTCGGCCAGGCGTCTCTTCAGCTTCCAGCTTTCGTGCAGGAGCTCGCCAAAATCCGCCAGTCGTCCGGCGTGAAGCATCTCGACAGCGACGTCGACCATCTCGTGCATGCGGCGCATATGTGCGGCATTGGCTTCGAGGTTGTTGATCAGCTTCTTGGCGAATTCCGACGAAATCCGACTGCTGCCCGTGTAGAAGAGCATCAGCCATTTCTCGAAATCGCCGCGCTGGGTATCGCTGAGGCCCAGCGGCGTCACCGAGAACGAATCATCGGGCGAGAACTTGATGACGTTCATGCCGCCGTAGGCGCTGGCGATCTGGTCCTGGCATCCGACGCTTTCCTTGAGCTTGTTCTGCTCGAGGTCCATCGCGCTCTTGGCGAGGGCATGGGCGTCGAGGCTCTCGCCGCGCATCGCGTTCAAGACGTTGATCAGGCCGACGGCGAAGGCCGAGCTCGAGCCGATCCCGGAGCGCGCCGGCAAATCGCCCTGGTGAAAAAGCTCGATGCCCTGCGTGTCGTCGAAACCGAGGGTCTGCAGCCCGGCCCGCACGGCAGGGTGCAGGATCTCGGAAATCGCTCCGACCGCCTCGATGTGGGACCAGATGATGCGATGACGGATGCCGAAGAAAGGCGGCAGGAAGCCGGTCCCTATGTAGCAATGTTTGTCGATGGCCATTGACAGCACGCCGCCGCCGTGCCGCCGATACCACGCCGGATAATCCGTGCCGCCGCCGAAGAACGAGACGCGGTACGGCGTTCGGGAAATCGCCATGAGCATCTGAGTGTCATCAACCTTTCTGGGTATTGCCGGTCAACGGGTGAGGAAACGGTCCCCCTCCGTTGCCACGCGATCCCGCCAATAGTCCAGCAGGTCACGCAAGGTCTTGTCGTAGGGGATCTCGGGTTTCCAGCCGGTGTGCGCCTGGAATTTCGCGATATTCGGCACCTGCAGATCGGCGTCGATCGGGCGCAGGCGATCGGGATCGACTTCAACACGGATGTCCGCCTTGCACGGCGAGAAGGAGATCAGCGTGTCGAGGATGTCCTTCACCGTGCAGGAATGATTGCCGCCGATGTTGTAGTAGGCACCCGGCGTCGGGTTGACGGTGACCAGCATGTAGTAGGCGCGCACGGCGTCGCGCACGTCGGCGACCGTCCGCAGTGATTGCAGATTGCCGACCTTGACCACGGGAGGAATGCGATTGTGCTCGATCATCGCGATCTGCTTGGCGAAGGTCGACTCGGCAAAGACGTCGCCGCGCCGCGGTCCTGTATGGGTGAACATCCGCGTCGTCATGACCGTCATGCCATAGGCTTCGGCATAGAAACGTCCGACGAGATCGGTGCCGACCTTGGAGATGGCATAAGGCGATGCCGGATGGAACGTGCACTCCTCGTCGATCGGCAGCTTCTCCTTGGGCACCCGGCCGAACACCTCGGACGACGCGCAGACATGGATGATCGCCTTGGGCGCGTGCTGCTTCAGCGCATCGAGGACGCGCACCGTGCCCTGCACGTTGGTGTCCATGGTGTCGAGCGGGGCGTCGAAGCTGGTGCGCGGAAAGCTCTGGGCGGCGAGATGGAAGACATAGTCCGGCTTGGCGTTGGCCACGACGTTCTGGATCGACATCGTGTCGCGCAGGTCGCCATACAGCAGAGAAACACGGTCGCCGGCGTTGATCCGCCAAGCAATGCTGGCGAGATTGTCGAGCGGGCTGCGCCAACGGCACATGCCCACGATGTCCCAGTCCGTGCGCTCCAGCAGGAACTCGGCCAGATGCGAGCCGACCATTCCCGTGATGCCTGTAATGAGGGCGCGCCGAGCAGCCATCGTTCGACTATCCTACCATCCTATGTCGCGGTTTACTTAGTGGAGGCGAGGGCAAAAGGCCACCTTAACTCGTCGGTTGCAATACCGGCCTCAGGACCTTGCCGTTGCCTTGCGAGTCGGAGGTCTCTATGGTCCGACCCACCTCAAAAACAACGACAGTAACGATGATTCTTGCCCGCGAGCCCCTGCCTAAAACGACGGCGGTACAATTGTTCAAGAGCCTCTTTCTGGCTCGGCGTTCGGAAGAGTACATCGTCAAGCATTACCCCGAAAACCAGATGCGGACCCCGATGCACATGTCGATGGGCCAGGAGTTCGTGCCCGTCGGCGTTTGTGCGGCGCTGGACGGCAAGGCCGATGTCTTCGCCTCGTACCGCAGTCACGCCGCGTTCCTGGCGCAGACGCACGACACCGACCGGTTTTTCTCGGAGCTTTACGGCCGCACCTCCGGCACCGGCGAAGGCAAGGGCGGCTCGATGCATCTGGCTGCCCCCGATCAGGGACACATGCTATCGAGCGGTGTGGTCGCCACGCAGATTCCCGTCGCGGTCGGAGCGGCTTTCGCCAACCTGCGGCTGGGCACAGGGCGCACGTCGGTGGCCTTCTTCGGCGACGGTGCGGCGGACGCCGGCGTCTTCTGGGAAAGCCTCAACTCCGCCGCCCTGTTCCGGCTGCCCGTGATGTTCGTCTGCGAAGACAACGGCTACGCGGTCGACACGCCGCGCGAGGCACGCCAGGCGTCGCGCTCCCTTGGCGAGGCCGTCAGACCTTTCGGCGCCGACACGTACGAGGACGACAGCGGCGATGTCGAGAGCGTTTATTCCCTGGCGAAGGAAGCAGCCGCGAAGGCCCACTGCGACCGCCGCCCGGCATTCCTCAACATCAAGTGCTGCCGATACCTCGAGCATGTCGGCATCGGCACCGATTGGAACTGGGGGTATCGCGATCAGGCGACCGTCGAGCGCGACTGGATCAGCCGCGACGCCTTGAAAATGCAACGGGCGCGGCTGGCAAGCCATCAGATGAGTGAAAGCGCGATCGCCGCGATGGAAGAGGAGATCGACAAGGCCATCCGCGCGAGCGTGCAGCGAGCCATGGAAGCGCCGATCCCTGCGCCGGACCGACTCCATGCAGGTGTGTTTCATGAGAAAGCTTGATTACAGCGGCGCCATCCGAGAGGCGATGTCGCAGGAGATGGAGCGCGACCCCCGGGTCTTCGTCTACGGCATCGGTGTTCCTACCTGGTCCAAGATCTTCAATACGACGCGGGGGCTGGTCGAGAAGTTCGGCAAGGAGCGCTGCTTCGACACGCCGATTTCCGAGGATGCAATGACGGGCTTCGGGCTCGGCGCGGCGATCCGCGGGCTACGGCCGATCCATGTCCACATCCGCGTCGATTTCATGATTTTGGCGACCAACCAGCTTCTCAACATGGTGTCGAACTACACCTATTCGACGGGTGGCAAGCTCAAGGTGCCGCTGGTCGTGCGCGCCGTGATCGGGCGTGGTTGGGGGCAGGGAGCGCAGCATTCGAAGAGCCTGTTCTCGAACTTCACCCACATTCCCGGGCTGAAGGTCATTGCACCGACGACGCCGTCCGACATGAAGGGCATGCTGACCGCAGCCATCCGCGACGACAATCCCGTCATCTGCTTCGAGCACCGCTGGCTCTACTGGGCCGAGGAGGACGTGCCCGAAGAGCCATACGAGATTCCGCTCGGCGTCGGTCGCATCCTGCGGCCGGGGAAAGACGTCACCATCGTCGGCCTGTCGTGGATGAACGTCGAGGCCCGCCTGGCGGCGGACATCCTGCAAAAGCGCGGCGTGTCGGTCGAGATCATCGATCCGCGCACCCTGGCGCCGCTCGACGAGAATCTGATCATCGAGTCGGTCAAGCGAACGGGCCGCTGCATCATTGCCGACTGCGACTGGGTCGACAGCGGCTTCAGCGCCGAGCTGTCGGCACGCATCAACGAAAAATGCTTTGGTAGGCTGAAGGCACCGGTCAAGCGCATCGGTTTTGCCCACACGCCTTGTCCGACGGTGCGCGAACTCGAAAACGAGTTCTACCCGAACGCCAAGACGATCGTGCATGCCGTCGAGGACATGCTCGGGTTGGAAGCCGCCAATCTCGACGGCGAGGATTTCTTCAGCCACGAACGCCGCTTCCGCGGGCCGTTCTAGGCCGGAGCACGAAATGGATTTCGGCCTTTCCGGAAAGTTCGCCCTGGTGACCGGCGGCAGCCACGGCATCGGCCTGGCATCGGCCAAGCAATTGGCGGCCCAGGGCTGCAACGTCGCCATCTGCTCACGTTCCCAGGAGCGCCTGGACGCGGCGAAGGAGGAGCTGAAGGCCTATGGCGTGCGGATCCTGGCGGTTGCGGCCGACGTCCTGGAAGCGGGTGCCGCCGATCGCGTGATGGACATCATCGATCGCGAATGGGGTGAACTGCACATCCTGATCAACAACGTCGGCGGCGGCGGGCGCTGGGGCAAGGACAGCGTCGAAGAGACCGAGCTTCTGGTCTGGAGCGAGGTTTACGAAAAGAACGCCATGGCCGCCGTGCGCTTCACCCGGCGCGCCCTGCCACATATGCGCCGCTGCAAGTGGGGGCGCGTGGTGACCATTACCTCGATCTACGGCGGCAAGGAAGGCGGCGGACGGCCCTGGTTCACCATGGCGAAGGCTGCCGAAACGGGCCTGATGAAGTCGCTCTCCGCCATGGCCTACCTCGTGCGCGAGGGCATCACGTTCAATTCCGTGGCGCCGGGCGGCGTCGATATCGCCGGCACCGGCTTCGACGATGAAAAGCGGCGCGATCCGGCAGCGTTCGAGCGCATGATCGATGCGGAATATCCGCTGGGCCGGCTGGGCACGCCGGAAGAGGTAGCGGCCGTGGTGGCGTTCCTGTGCTCTGTGCAGGCGAGCCTCGTGAATGGTGCCAATATCACGGTGGATGGCGGCCAGAGTCGCAGTTTCTGAGCGACACGATGAGCGATTGCCAGATCGTGCGGCCTCCTTTAGCAGTCGGCAGCCATGCCAAGGGTAACTGCCGGGGGAGCGTCTGCCTGTGAAGGATGAAGCGATTTATCGCCGGCTGTTCCGGACGGCACTGCTGATCAGGCTGGTCGAGGAACGGATCATCGCGCTCTATCCGTCCGACAAGATCCAGAGCCCGGTCCATCTGTCGATCGGCCAGGAGGTGGTCGCGGCTGGCGTTTGCGACGGACTGCGCCCCGACGATCTCGTGTTCGCGACCTATCGCTCGCATGGCTTCTACATCGCCAAGGGCGGACGGCTGGATGCCATGTTCGCAGAGCTGTACGGACGCAAGGGCGGCATTTCGGGTGGCAAGGCGGGCTCGATGCACCTTACGGCGCCTGAGGTCGGGCTGATGGGCTCGTCTGCCGTGGTGGCAAGCACGATCCCGCATGCAGTGGGCGCCGCGCTCAGCTTCAAGCGGCGCGGCGTGGATCGTCTCGCGGTGGCGGTCTTCGGCGATGGCGCGACCGAAGAGGGCGTCTATCACGAAAGCCTGAATTTCGCCGCGCTCATGAAAGTGCCGGTGCTGTTCCTCTGCGAAGACAATGGCCTCGCCGTCCACAGTCATCGTCCGGTCCGCCAGGCCTATCGCCTGGCCGAGCACGCCGCTTCGTTCGGCATCGCGAGCCGGCGGGTCGAAGCGGGCTGGGACATGCTGGCGGTTCGGCAGGCTACGCTCGAGGCCGCGGCGCGGGTACGGGCCGGCGAACCGTTCGTGCTGGAGATCGTCACCTCGCGCTACAAGGAGCATGTCGGCGTCGGCGAGGATTTCCATTTCAACTATCGCACGAAGGATGGCGTCGACGCCTGGAAAGGCCGCGATCCGCTCATCGTCGATGCCAAGTTGGCCGATGCGCTTAGGCCGGAGCTCGAACGCGAGATCGCCGCGGCCGTCGCTTTCGCCGAAGCCAGCCCCGCACCCGGCCGGGCCG
>Ga0210409_10003235_pt1 | contig 18522 bp, 11 predicted proteins | sample IncBWH17MmetaG_FD_161649 | JGI IMG/M metagenome (GOLD analysis project Ga0210409, IMG submission 161649) | Forest soil microbial communities from Barre Woods Harvard Forest LTER site, Petersham, Massachusetts, United States - Inc-BW-H-17-M | ecosystem: Environmental > Terrestrial > Soil >... | reverse complement strand
TGCAACGCCAGTTGTTGCAGCAAACGGCCGGCCCGATTGGGGCCTCCGTGCGACAGAACATAGTCGAGAGAATCTACCCACTCTCGGGTTTCCAACACTTCTAGGCCGTCAGTTTCGGTCTGAGCCACGTCTGATTTCTCCCCCAAGGATTGGCGAATACTCCATCATAATTCAATCGCGTGGATTCTTGCTGGAGAAGGGCTTTCACCACGAAGGACACGAAGGTTCACTAGGGAAAGCCCAGACTGGCGACTTCCTTCGTATAACTTCGTGTCCTTCGTAGTTTATGGGTTTGCTGGGGAGGCGGCGGGCGCTGGTTTAGAATCGGTATCGTCCGCGGGAGGCCTCGATGCTCCGGATCATCTTGTTGGTGCTGGTCGTGATTGTTGCTGTGCTTTTGGTTCCGCGGGTTTTGTCTCGGTCGGTGAAACCCGCCGAAGGCGCCAGTGCTCCGGATTTCACATTACCATCGCAGGAGGGCACGCCGGTCAGTCTGAAGGACTATCGCGGCAAGTGGGTCGTTCTTTACTTTTATCCTAAGGACCAAACTCCGGGCTGCTCGCGCGAGGCTCACAACTTTCAGGTCGATCAGCCAAAATATTCGGAACGCGACGCGGTTGTGTTGGGAGTCAGCCTCGACAGCGTCGACTCCCACAAAAAGTTCTGCACTAAAGAAGGGCTCAATTTCAAGTTGCTGGCCGATACGGACCACAAAGTGACGGCTGCGTATGGATCGCTGACCAACTTTGGAGTAGTGAAGTTTGCGGCGAGAAATACGTTCCTCATTGATCCCGATGGGAAGATTGCGAAGAGGTACACTGGCGTCAATCCAAATAGCCATAGCGCCGAAGTGTTGGCGGAACTAGATGCGCTGCAGAAATCGGCGGCGGTGAAGCCTTAGTCTGCAGGTAAGTTCTGGTACATAAATCAAGGGCACAATGATGTCCCGTAGGGACATCTGACAATAGCCCGGCGTTTCCAACGCCGGGATCTGGAGGGCTGTTGCCTCGCGTCCTGTAGGGACGCACTGAAAGGTCGAGGTTCTGTTTCAGTCGTGCCTACGGCACGAACGGGAGGACCTACGTCCGACCCGCCAGTGGAACTGACGGCCGACCATCAACGGTCCCTCCGGACCCGATCCGACTGATACTCTAAGTAGATGGCGACTGCCGCACGGAATGACGTCCGCGAACCTGCTGCCAAGCCGGCGGGATACCGCTTTCCGCCCGGCTTTGAGCGCAATTTGCTGTGGTTTGCGTGGCGGCGGTTTCGACCTGCCAATCCGATTCTGCTGTTCCAGCATCTCGTTCAGGCATACGGCGACATCGCGCATTACAAAATCGGGTGGAACCATATCGTCTTCCTGAATCACCCCGACTACATCCGCGAAGTGCTGGTGGTGCAGAACGACAATTTTGTGAAGGAGCGGACGGTGCGCCGCAGCAAGATGCTGTTGGGCGAGGGCCTGATCACCAGCGAAGGCGCTCAACATCGCGCGCAGAGGCAAGTCGCACAACCGGCATTTCATCGGCAGCGCATCCCAGAATACGCGGGCACGATTGTGCGAGAGGCGGCGCATGTGCGGGAGCAGTGGCGCCATGGTGAAGAGCGGAACATCGCCATCGACATGATGCATTTGACGTTGAATGTCGTGGCGGAGACTTTATTCGCGACTGACCTCCGTGGCGAAGTTCACGAACTTGCCGATGCCATCAACCGCATCATGGGCCTGTACAACTTCCTCGTAATGCTGCCGGCGGCGGAGTGGTTGGTGCACGTGCGACCTCCCGGACTGGCTGCGTTCGTGCGAGCCCGCAAACGGATCGACGCTGTCGCTCACCGCATGATTGAGGCGCACCGCCAACATCATTCGGACGGAAGCAGTCTGCTGGACCTGATGCTGGCTGCCTCGCCTGACCGTAGCCCCGCGTCGGAGAAGTCGCTTCGCGATCAGGTCATCACCATCTTCCTCGCTGGTTATGAGACCGTGGCCAATGCGCTGTCCTGGACCTGGTATCTGCTCTCGCAGAATCCTGAGTGCGAGCGCCGCTTCCACGAGGAGATCGACCGGAAGTTGCAAGGGCGCTTGCCAGCCTATGAAGACGTTCCCCGACTGCGCCACGTGGAGATGGTGATGGCGGAATCGATGCGACTCTATCCGCCGGCGTGGGCGATGGGACGATACGCGCTCAGTGATTTTCAACTGGGCGAATTCTTCCTACCAGCTGGGACCACAGTTCTGATGAGCCAATTCATCACCCATCGGGATCCACGCTTCTTTCCTGATCCGCTGCGTTTCGACCCCGAGCGCTTTACGCCCGAGGCGAAGGCCCGGCGCGCAAAGTTCACTTACTTTCCCTTCGGAGCGGGATTCCGCCAGTGCATCGGCGAGTCTTTCGCGTGGATGGAGGGAGTGCTGCTGCTGGCAACGCTGGGGCAGAAGTGGAAACTGAGGCTTGTTCCTGCTCACCCTGTCGAACCAGAGCCTCTGATCACGTTGCGTCCCAAGCATGGGATGCGGATGCACCTCGAAGCTCGCGTCTGATTATTTGGCGGCGAGGTACATCTCTGCGACATGCTGAGTGATCTTGCCTGGTTCCGCGCCGGAGAGGTTCGAAAGCGCAACCACCGTTAGTTGATCGTCCACGTAACGATCGATCGCAGTTTGAAATCCCTGCCACGCGCCGTCGTGGTGAATGCAGCGATGTCCCTGCCGGTCATCGATAAACCAGCCGAAACCGTAGTGGCCTTTGTTGGGCTGACCATCTTTGAGCTTCGCGATGGTCCACATCTGGTCCAGGCTTGATTTCTTCAGCAACTTCTCGGTGTAGAGCGCAGCGTCCCACTTGGCCAGGTCGAGAATGGAAAAGTAGAGGCTGCCATCGGCCGTAGTGTTGATCATGGGCGCTACCCATTCCTGATTTTTCAGTTCGCCTTTCACCAGCCGGTATCCGGCAGAGCGGTTGGGAACGATGTCGGCTTCGCTGATGATGCGGGTTGAGTTCATCTCCAGCGGACGGAAGATCCGCTGCTGCAGAAAGTCACCGTAGAATTCGCCTGTGACGCGGTGAATCAGAATTCCGAGGGTGAGAAAGCCAAGATTGCTGTAGGCCCACTTCGTGCCGGGCTCATAGGAAAGCGGAAGGCTCTCGACGAGCTTGAGGAGTTCGTCCTCGGACCAGTCCTTGCGAAAATCGAATTTCTCCGGATAGTCGCCAAAGCCCGCGGTGTGGCTCAGCAACTCGCGTACGGTGACATTGCTCCAGGCCTTTGGGGCGTCTGGGAAATACTTGCTGAGCGGGTCCTCAAGGCCGATTTTCCCTTCGTCCACGAGCATCATCACGGCGGAAGCGGTGAATTGCTTGCCGACAGAGCCAGACTGAAAGATCGTCTCGGGCTTGGCCGGCACTTGCAATTCAACATTGGCCAATCCGAATCCCTCGGCGAGAACGATCTTTCCACCCTGCGCAACGAGCAGCGACAGGCCGGGAATGTGCTGCCGCTGCATCTCGGTTTTCACATAGGCCTCGACCGATGCGGTATCGAGCGACTGAGCGAACGCAATCGTGGAAGCAAAGAGAAACCACGAGATCGGAAGGTAGAAGAATCGACGCAGAGTCACGGAGTAAGTTGGCAACGTGGTCCTGAGTCTATAGACAAAGCACGTCTACCCACAAGAACTCAACGGGGTGGAAGGAGAGAACGGCAAACCTGCACACCACATTCCCTGGACGAAAATGGGGCGTGACTCTTGGCGAGGCGTGCTCAAGACCGGATTCGCACACTAGAGCGAGACCGTTCAGGTCACGGCACGGGCTACGGTTCTACGCCTTCTATTCTTCACGCAACGCCAAGAGCGGGTCGACTCGACTCGACTTGCGAGCAGGCAGATAGCATGCCAATAGTGCCACAGATCCCAGGAGGAGCGGCGCCCCGAATAGGACGATGGGGTCTGATGCATTGGAAGCCGTTACCTGCCCTACGCTGGAATTCATTGCGGAGAGCATGCGAGAACCTGCCCAGGCACAACCCAGTCCGATGGTCGTACCTATTCCTATTAGCAGCATCCCCTGTTTCATCACAGTCGTGACCACATCACCCTTGCGAGCGCCCAGCGCCATGCGGATCCCAATCTCGCGCCGCCGTTGCACCGCAGAATACGCCGTCATCCCTGCCAGACCCACCGAAGCTAGTACAATCCCGAATATTCCAATAATCCCGTATGTCCAGGCAGCCGAGCGCAAGGGAGCGATGAAGTCGGCGATGTGTTGGTTCATACTGCGCGCGTCAAACAGCACCGCATTTGCATCGAGCGCCGAGATTTCGCGGCGCAGCCACTCCAGAATGTTATTTCCTGGAGCTGCGTGCACAATCAAAGTTATTCCCTGCAGTGAAGGGCTAGAAATATCTGCGTTGCGCAAGGGGAAGTAAACTGCGGGACGCCTCTTGTTGATGACTAAATCATTTGCAACATCTCCGGCTACCCCGATGACCTCATAGGTTCGCGGCGAATCCTTCGGCACTGCGGGACGGTAGTCCATAGACCCCGGCATTATCTTGGGCGCAAATGCTTCCGCGTTCTCGATCTGGATTCTTCGCCCAAGCGGGTTCTGCCCAGCCCAACACTCGCGTACCAGTTCCTCGCTTACAATTACAGCGGTCGAATTGTTGTTGTCATCTCCGCTGCGAAACCCTCGGCCCTGCATAATCGGTATGCCAGTCGTGTCGAAGTAGTCTTTGCCGACGGTGTATTTCACAGCATCGTGTACCGCCTGCGAATTATCTGTTCCAGAGATGGGCTCGGAGAAGCGAAGTCCGGTGATGCCCAGAGAAACCGGTATGGTTTCTGTGAGAGTAGCTGAGCTTACGGCTGGTATTGTCTTAACGCGCTCCAGGACTTTATGAAGGAAAGCTGCGGCTTGATCTCCGGAGTAACCGTCGCGTACTGGGTCGAGCGAAACTAGGTATAAACCTCGAGGATTAAAGCCCGCCTGAATCCCTAGCGTAGTCTGGATACCGAGCGAGAGTAACCCGAGAATCACAAGCAGCGTCAGCGACCCGGCGACCTGAGCAACCATCAACCCGTTCCGCATTGTCAGACGCCGGAAACGAGGCACTAAAACTGTTCCCGCTTCCTTCAATGCCGGTACGAGGTTTTCTTGGGTAACTCGGATTGCGGGTACCAGCCCGAATCCTAATCCGGCAACAGCGGTGATTGCGAGAGTAAGCAACAGCACTCTCCAGTCAGGCCGCACCTCGTAACTGACCGGGATAGGAAACGGCATTCTGAGGTGAGAACTTAGATCCATCAGCCAGATCGACATCGCGAAACCGAGCGCGCCTGCACCAGTGGCAATAAGCATGCTCTCGGTTCCTAATAGGCGGAGAATGCGGCCTCGACCTGCGCCGAGAGCAAGCCGAACCGCAATTTCTCTACGCCGCTGGGTACTACGTGCGAGCATCATGTTGGCCACATTGGCACAAGCGATCAGCACGACTAGTCCCGCCATAATTAGAAAGAAGGACGTAAAGAAGGGGAGATCCTGTTTGCGAAGCGGGAGAAGCTTTCCTCCTTCAGACAATGTCACGTGCCGCCCTTTGTGCAGATTCGACGGTATACCGTTATCTAGTTCAAGTTGCTTCGCAACTGCGTCCAGTTCAGACTCGGCACGCTCGTTATTAATGCCGCGTTTCAATCGTCCGATTGCGTGAAACAGGGCCAGATCGTTACGTTTTAAGGCGTCATTTCCCAACTCAGGAGCCAATTGGCTATCCACAGTGACTGGTATCCATATGTCAGCGACATAGAGCGCAGGAGATGCGCCCAGAAAGTTTTTCGGCCCGATTCCGACAACAGTGCAAGGGCGTCCGTTCACCTGAAGCGTCTTACCGACGACAACCGCACGTCCTAGCTGTTCTTCCCACAATCGGTAACTGAGGACAACCTCTGGCGTGGTCCCGACTTCTTCTTCCGCTGCTCCGAAGAGGCGCCCAATAGCAGGTGCGACACCAAGCGTTGAAAAGTAAGAACCACTGACAAGATGCCCCCAGATTCGCTCCTTGTGCCCGGCAAACGAAAGCGTGAAGGGTACCGGAGCGATGTAGGCTGCGGCTGCAACAAACACATCGCTGCGTTCGCGGTAGCGTTTGAACTCCGGATAAGTGACAGGCAATTCCAGCGCGACTAGTTCATCCGGTTTCGAGACGACTGGCAAGTTACGCAACACAATGCCATTCATCTCGCTGAATGCGCAGGCCGCAATACAGATCCCCATGCTTAGAGACAGCAGCGCAACCACCGTGAACCCCGGAGACGCGACAAGAGCTCGTGCGGATCGAGTGATATCTCGTCCAAAATCAGCCAGGTATCTTTTCGATTTCAGCATGATCGAATTCCTCAGATATCGAGCGGAATCACCTCAATTAACGAGTTCAAATTGTAGTTCCTTTGGCATCGTTCGGAATGGAACAACGTTTGAGCGGCACCGGGAAGTAGCGGGAGGCTCCCTCGTGCGTTCGTGCGAAGGTCGTGGGGAATCGGTCATGGCGAGGGTGTGGCAGTCTTGCCGTTCCCTCCTTCCACCCCCACAAGAACTCAACGGGGCGGAAGGAGGGCGTTCGTTGACGAAAGCTCGCGACGAGAAGGTTTGACGCGGAAACCGGGTCTTCGCCTTCTTCAAAATCAATTATTCATAATGAAGAGATACGAGTGGGTCCACTTTCGTGGCTCGGTGGGCTGGAAATAAGGATGCTGTCAGACCAACAATGACGACTAGAGTTGCGACGACAGAGAATGTCCAGGGGTCCATGGTTGAAACCCCCCAGATTTGCCTGGCCATTAAACGCATTACAGCACTGCTTACTGCCAGGCCGGCAACCGTGCCTGCGACAATTAAAGTTAAGCCCTTCTTAAGCACCATCCGCAGAACATCGCTCCGTTGAGCTCCCATCGCCAATCGGATCCCAATCTCGTGGGTCTGTAATGAAACCCTATATGCCGTGACGCTAAAAATGCCAATCACAACGAGCAACAATCCTGTGATCCCGAACGTTCCGAGAATGATCAGACTGAATTGCGGTCCGGCATAATACGAACTCTTAAGAATGTTTTCCATTGGTCCGACTTCGGAGATAGCAACTTCTGAATCCACGGCGGCTATCGTGCGACTCAGACTTGGAAGAACGAGGTTTGCGCTTCCCGCCGTCCTCACCATGATCCCGCGTGGCCCCGTACCACTGACCGTATGAGGAAAATATACTTCTGGCCTCGGCGCTTCCTGCAAGCCTGTGTTCTTCGCATCCGCGATGACGCCGATTATTTCGAAATAAGCATCTCGCGGCCAATCCGTCGCCCATTGTTCGAGAGTCGTGAACTTTATCCTCTGACCGATGGGATCTTCGTTCCCGAAGTAATTGCGTTCAAACGTTTGGTTGATAACGGTCACATGTCGAGCTAACTCGACTTCACTTCGCGTAAGCAGCCTGCCGCGCAGCAAGCGTCGACCCAAGGTTTGAAAATATCCCTCACTACACATGTCAAACGTTGTGCCCCAAGGCTCGGAATGTGTTTTCCCCGGTACTACAATCTCGGTCCACCCGAAAGAATAAGGCGGGAAAGAGGTAGCCTCAGTAGAAGCGATGACTCCGGGAATGGCCGCCACTCGGTCAAGTACTTTTTCAAAATAGTCTCTTTTCGCGTCGGCAGTATCGTACCGGCCCTCAGGCAGGGATAGTCGCGCATAAGCAACACTCGCGGGATTGAAACCAATGTCCACTCGTTCAAGAGCGCGGAGTGTGCGCACCATGAGCCCCGTACCCGTCAACAACACAATCGATAATGCGACTTCGACAACGACCAGAATGGAGCGCAATTTCCCGTGCTGAAAGCCGCCACTTGCCCCCTTAGCGCTTCCCGCAAGGCCAACGTACAAGTCGCGCCTTACCAGATGGAGGGCAGGTGCGAGACCGCAGACAAAAATGGCAAGAACCGACACTCCCACAGCAAGCAGCAGCGTCTCTGATCGGAGTGATATGGCCACTTCGGCAGGGATCGTATCAGGAGGAATCGCGGCTATCATCCCCTTCAATCCGAGAAACGCGAACAAGCACCCGCAAATACAACTACCAGCCGCCAAGAGGCCGCTCTCAACCAACAATTGCCTTACCAAGCGAGAACGTGTCGCGCCTATCGAAGCACGGATCGCTATCTCCTTTTCACGTACTGTCGCTCGCGCGAGCAGAAGATTTGCAACATTGCTGCAGGCAATGAGAAGCAGTATGAAAACCGCCGCCACCATCGCAAAGAGAGTTGCTTTGAAATGCCCAACAGAGTCATCCCTCAAGGAATTGACCACTAGCTTGTAGTTGGCGCGAAACCAAGCGGGATAATCTTTTTCCGACAACTTCGCAATCGCGCCAAGGTCAGCGGAGGCAGCTTGGAGGCTGACATTCCGTTTGAGGCGTCCGATGGTCAACAACTCGTTAGGTTGAGCGCCAAATCCACTGATGAAACTGGATCTGTTTAGGTCTGTCGGAATCCAGACTCCACAGCCACCGAATCGGAATCGCGGAGGCATGATGGCCACCAAGGTCCTAGGTACTCCGTTGAGATTCAGTGAAGCTCCTAGTATTTTCGGATCTCGATTGAAGAGACTGGCCCAAACTGTGTCACTCATCGCAAACGCGGGGGGTGAATCAGGCTTTCCATCTTGGAGCGTAATCTGGCGGCCAAGGAACGGCTTGATGCCAAGTAATTCAAAAGTATTTGCGGTCACCCAGCAGCCCAGCAATTGTTGAGTGGGTACCCCATTTCCCTTATAGCGGACACCGAAATAGGCAAGCGCACCAAGATCTTCGAACGTATGGTTTTGCTCTTTGAAATCCAGGAATACGGGGACAGGAAAACGCGTAATCGAGTTGGAAATCGAGGGAGTTGCTAACCGGTCAGCGCTCTTATACGGGAAAGGGTTCAGCAGGACGGTATCGACCACGCTAGCAATCACGGTTGCCGCCCCTATGCCGAGGGCAAGAGTCAAAATGGCGAGGATCGTAAAACCGGGGTTCTTCCCCAACATCCGCAGGCCGCAGCGAAGGTCGTGCCAAATGCTCACCATCTTTACGCGCTCCAGGACGAAATGCCTGACTGATTTCTATATTCCTTGAGGGATTCTAGGGCAAGCTTTTTTGTCACGCTGCGGCGCGGATGGTGGGGCAGTTTTGCCGTTCTCTCCTTCCACCCCCACAAGAACTCGACTCGACTCAATCGGTTTGTGGATGCCGGCCGTAGCGCAGTTTGCGGACCAGATAATACTCGTTGATGGGGCGATCGTCCGTGAGCGCCGGCGTGTCGGGAGAGGCGGCGATCAGCGAGTCCAGAGTCAGTTCTCCCTGGAGCAGATCATCCAACTGCGCAGAAGCCCTCTCACTGAGTCCTACAGGACCGGCAGGCGCCCACTCCGTCAAGTCCTCTAGCGCGCTCGTGGGCATACGCGTCACGATTTGCTCCGTGGTAACAACGGGGAGAGGCCGCTCGCTGCACAAGAAATGAACGCCAAACTCATTCGCAAAAGCGCGCACAAATGGAAACGAGTTGCGTAAGGATCGTGTGACAGCGGCGGTGTCCACCGGATCATCATCAGCGGTAGCCGGAAGCCATTGCTGCAAGATTCCTTCAGGCTTTAAGCGTCGCCGTGCTGCCCGGTAAAACTCCTCTGAGTAAAGCAAGCTCGATGACGCTGCGCTGAGCGGCGGAGGAGGATCAATCGTGATCACGTCATATTGGTCACGCGTCCGTTCCAGATAACGGCGGCCGTCGTCGATTACGACGTGCGACATCGGCGAGCTCATAATCTGTTCGGCATCGCTGTGGTAAAAGCCAAACAACCGCGGAACACTGGGCACGAGTTCGACCACCGTCACGGGAACATTCCAAGAGCGCATGGAACGGAAAGTCGTTCCCATGCCAAAACAAATCACGAGTGCCCTCTCCGGCGGGCGGCTGAGGAACGCCATGGGAAGGTGGGCCATGATCTTGGTAATTGGAGTGAGGGAAGTAATACCGTAGCCGTTAATCAGGAGCTGCTTGTTCATGCCAGTGCCGGACGCAATGACAGTCGCAGTTGAGTCCCGAAGCACTTTCTGGTCGCTAGTCTCTTCGTCGAGTCCCCTTCCTGCAGTGAGCAACACAAATGCCAGAGCTAGAGAGACGAAGATCGGCACACGGATGCTTGCCTCCTTGTTGCGAGCCGGGAACAATTGGGCGAGGCCGATGACAAACCATGGCGCAGTGAGTCCGATCAGCGCCCAGCGCCCCGCCATAAACGGGAGCAACATAAATCCCGCGAGCAGTGGTCCGAGAATACAGCCTGCAATATTGACGGCATATGCAAACCCGGCCTTGCTGGAATTACCTGCCGAAAAACGATCGAGCAGCATGGGTGTGACAAAGCCCAGCAGTCCGGTAAAGGGAGAGAGCCCTAGCACTAAACGAAGAAGTCTCGACAGTTGAATGTCCGGGTTGGTGAGGACCAGGGGAAGCAATGCTGCGGCGGCGAGAATACTCCATATTGCCGGATTTTCCCGCCACTCCAGCGAAGTCCATCGCCGATAGATCAGGGAACCAACAAACGTTGCCAGCAGGTACACCGAAAGAATCGAGGCAAACGAATAAACCACGGTGCCCATAAACGGCGTGTATTGACGGACCCAGATGACCTCCATTGCCATCGAAGTCAGACCACTCAAAAAGAGAAGCGCAAGGATGCCGCGGTCGCCGGCATTCGAAATTGGTGGAGTGCTGAACGCAACCGGTGAAGTTTCTTGAGATACCCGCTGTGTCAGAGGCCCTCGGGAGAGTGCCAGGGCTGAAATGGCGATCAGCCCGTTGCAAACGGCACCAGTCTTGAGAGTTCCGCGAAATCCAAGCCACTCGATCAGAAGCAGCGGCAATGCGGTTCCAGCCACGGCGCCCGCAACGTTTGCCATGTAGAGATAGCTAAATGAGCGGCGCGATTCACTGGGCAGCGTCTGCCGGATGGCGCGCATCCCAACCGGAAGGGTGGTCCCCATCAAACAGCAGCCCGGCAGCAGGGTGAGCGCCACCAGGAAACCGGCGAGCCAATAGTAGCCGGAAGAAGAATGTAGGGCGGTGTTCTGCAGGGTATGACCGCTCCAGACGAGCGCGTAAGGGACAGCTAGGCCCAAGCCAGCAATCACTAATTCAATCAGCGCGTAGAGTCGAAGCGCAGGTAAGCGATTACCGTTCAGCCACTTGCCGCTGATCCACGAGCCCAGGCCCAGACCCGCCATGAAGATCGAAAGAACGATTGACACCATCGCGGTGGTAACGCCGAATTGCGCCATGGACAGGCGCAACCAGATCAGCTCGTAGAGAATGCTGCAGAAACCCGACAAGAAAAAAAAGATAAAGTACCAAGTCAAGGCGCCCTCGAGTACCCGCAGCCCGCTGCAGAATGAACTTGCTGCTTCGAATATAGAGGAACGAGTCTAGAGAGAATGATGGCGTCAGGCAAGTGAATGCGCAGGTCCGGCGGTTTGGAGATTACCAGCGAGAGCAAGGAATTGCAGTTTGGATGCAGCTATTTTTGTCCGGCGGACATGTTGTCCAGGCGGTGCGTACCGGAGCGCCGGAGGGCAAACATAATCCCCCACCCGATCAGTCCGGCAGCATAGAAGAACGCGAAGAATAGCGGGAGTCCCCCTAACAGAATCGAGTGCACGGGCTGAATGTGAATGGGGAGCGGCGGATCAATGTTGGGCACCGAGGCAGCTATGTCTTCGCCTTTCTTGATGGCCGTCACCACACAGGCAAGAATGAGGGTCATGAATACAATCGTCGTTTTTGGAAAACGGAATCCGTTGCGCATATTAAACCTCCCGGTTGCAAGGGATAGACCATCTTGAATTTCGATCCATGCGCGAAAATGCTCGTGGAGCGCGCCATTCACCAGGCCTGTAATTTCCCGGGCGAAGAAGCGGCCCCGCGCCAGCAATTTCTTCTTCGTGTGATCGTCACTTTCTTCGCGCAAAACCGCCAGCATTTCTTCCCCGAATAGTTCCCGGTGTTCAGCGGGATACAGACGCAGCAGCTTTCGGTAGACAGTGAGCATCATCAACTCTCTTTCGCCGCAACTCGCAGAGTCGCCAGCCGCGTGAGGTTCTTCATCCGGTCGATCTCTCCCTGCAGGTTGCGGCGTCCCTGTGGCGTCAGGCGGTACGCTTGGCGCCCCCTGGAAGTCTCCTCCTCTTCGAAGCGCTCGATCCAATCATCGTCTAATAATCGTCGAAGTGCGCCGTACAACGTGCCGGTGCTGAGGACCACGCGTCCGTCGCTCATGCGTTCGACGTCTTTCAGGATCGAGTAGCCGTGCTGGGGTTGTCCCGCCAGGCTCAGCAGAATCAGCAGGACGGGTTCGGACAAGGGCAGGCTTTCGATTATGGCTTTTGGCGACATGTCGTATAGCGTCATATTGGCACCGGAGTGGATTTGTGTCAAGCGAAAAGGAACCATTGTGGTCGCGGACGCATTTCGTCCGAGTGCTTGCATGTATGAGGCCGTCATGAATGAGTTGGTGACCTTGCGGACGGGTTCGTAATCGGGGGCGCTCGCTTCGCTTCACTGGACGGACGAAGCCGTCCGTCCCCACACGTTCCGTTTACCTCACTGACTCCATCACTGAGTTAGGGTTAGCTGCTTGCCGGAATAGTCGACAACTTTGTCTGTCTGGTCGGCGGCGTTCACGCCGACGCCGTGGTTTTCACGGACAAACACTACGTGGAAGGAGCGATTCTCCAGCATGCCCGGGAACTGTCCTTTCCGATCGCCAATGGTCAGGCTGTGAGCTGAATCATTCCAATGAAGCGGGATTGTCGCGTAGTCGCCCTTCTCGTAGTTGTAGGTGTCGTTCTCGTCTTCGTAGAGGGTGAAGTCGCCGTCTGCGCCGGAGTAGACGCGCAGCTCGATGGGGTCGGCAGGTTTTTCCGTGGACCACTCTTCATCCGGCCCAAGGGGCAGAATCGACCCAGCGCGCACATATAAGGGCAAGCGATCGAGGGGAGTGATGGCGTTGATCATTCGGCCGCCTTCAATTGTGCCGCCCGTCCAGAAGTCGTACCACTTGGCCTGGGGCAGATAGACAGGTCGCGTCGTGGATGCGGGCTCGGTCACCGGATTCACCAGGAATGCCGGTCCGTACATGAATTGATCGCCGATGTTGTCGGCCCGGGGATCAGTGCGGAAATCCATCACCAGCGGCCGCATCGGCGTGTAGCTCTCGCTGGTCGTCTTCCACGCAAGCGAATAAATGTATGGCAGCATGCGATAGCGCAGGCGGTCGAAGGTGACAAGGATCTTTTGCGCATCCGGGCCGTACGACCATAGTTCATTCTCGTCGGGAGTGCGCGTGCCGTGAACGCGCAGAATCGGGTTGAATGTAGCGTACTGGAACCAGCGCACGAACAACTCGCGGAACGCCGGATCAGCGGGGCTGCCGAATACAAATCCGCCGATATCGGTGGTCCAGTAAGGAATCCCGGAAACCGCGAAGTTCAATCCTGCCGGAATCTGACGGCGATAGCTGAACCAATCGGAGTTGATGTCGCCCGACCATGCGGTCACAGCATTGCGCTGCGAACCGGCAAACGCGGATCGCGACAAAATGTAAACGCGCTTCTTGTCTGACGCGCTGCGCTGTCCCTGATACACGGCCCCGGTATCCAACAGCGGATATGCATTCACATACCGGTCGCCACTGCCGGCCGCAAGCTTGTGGTGCAGCAGAATGTTCTCTTCCTGGCCTTCGGTTTCGGGTTCAGTCGTATCCATCCACCAGGCATCAGCGCCGATGCTGGATAGTCCTTTGTTCACGAGGTCCCAATAATATTTGCGCGCCTCGGGGCTGGTCGCGTCATACACGGCCATTGCGTCGGTGTGATAGGGCGGTTTTGCATACTTGAACTTGTCGACGAACCATCCCTTGCTGTTCATGTAATCGTAGTTCGTCGAGCCAGGCTCGAAGAAAGGCCAGATGGAAATCATGAGGTGGAAGTTCTCGGCGTGGAGCTCGTCGATCATCGCCTCCGGGTTGGGATAATTCTTGTTGAAAACGAATTCTCCCTTGCGATTCCACCAGAACCAGTCCTGCACGATGTTGTCGACAGCGATGCGCAGGTCGCGATACTTCTTTGCGACTCCCAGGATTTCGTCCTGCGACTTATAGCGGTTCTTGCATTGCCACAATCCATACGCCCACTTGCCGAACATGGGAGCCTGTCCGGTCAGGTCGCGATATCCGGCGATGATCTTGTCGAACTCGGGTCCGTAGAGAAAGTAGTAGTCGATGACGTCGGCAACTTCCGAGCTGATGTACAGATAATTCGCAAAGCGGTTGTTGAAGCGGCTGCGAGACATGTTGTTCCAGAAGATCCCGTAGCCTTTGCTCGATACCATCAGCGGGACGGAGATATTGCTGTTGTCCTGCACGATGTCGACCGACTCGCCGCGATAGTTCCACACGCCGGACTGGTGTTGTCCGAGGCCATAGAGTCCCTCGTGCGAACCGTACACATTGATGAATGATTCGGCGCGGTAGGTGTCTTCGCCGTTTACTTTTTCGGCTCGCATGCTGCGGGAGGCTTCTTGCACCAGAGGAGTCCCGTTCCAATCGGCGTAAACGATGGCGCCGTCTTTCTTCGTGACAGTCATCTTGAGCGAGGAAGTGCTGACAGTGACTGCATCGTCTCCGGACTGCATGCTCCACTTGGCCGTGGGCCAACTGTCCTTGATCACCACGAAGTCGGTTCGCTTGGGAAATGTTGCCGTTGGCGAATACAGAACTCGAATGATTGAGTCCGAACAGACTTGCAGCTTCAACGTTCCAGTTCCCATGGTGAAGACAACGCCGTCGGCCTCCTGCTGAACCTTTCGAACCGGGTTCATCGGGGTCCACTGGGCGTCGGCGTGGTTCATTGCCAGAAAGCTGATTCCGGTCGCGAGTAAGAAGAAAAATTGGATGGCGCGTTTCATTCGACTTCGTCTCCCGAAGTGGCTAAGATCACCGTAAACGTTTACGGAAATGTAACCGCGAAGGATAGCACGGAAGCGATTTTGCGGGTGTGATTCGAGCACCCGGCGTCAGTCGCTAAGATGGTGCAAAATTCACAGCCTATTAACCGCAGCTTAGATCAAACCGTTTATGCTTAGCCGTTGGCGATCCGATCCCAGAATTGGCAGAGTAACGGCGATGGTCCCACACGAGCACCGCGTCGCCCGCGTTCTCGCCCGGCGGACATATCCATGAGTACAGCAGTCAAGAGCCCGAATCCTGAACCGGCTCATCATTACATCGTGCGCCGCACGGTCGAGGCCTGCCACATGGCCAAAGAAGCCGCGGGCGCGGCAGCCGAAGGCATTGCGACTGGATCCAGCGTGCTGCTGAATTCTCTGCGCCAGCGCGAGCGGGAACTCGATACCCTCGACCTGGAAATCGACAATGGCGTGACCACCGCCATTACTGAGGTCGGACCCGCGGAAGCGAGGGAGTTGCTCGCCTGCATGAAGTTCATGATCGGTCTGGAGCGCATTGGCGATCTGCTGCTCAGTTTCGCTAACAGCGCCCAGTCGGTGAGCGGGCGGATCGACTCGGAAGATACCCGCGATCTTACGCAGATGGCGACGATACTCGAGAAGATGCTCACCGATTGCGGCGATGCGTTCTCCAAGAGAGATGTCAGCACGGCAGTGGAAGTCTTGCGGGCCGACGCAGAGATGGACCGCCTGCGCAATCTCATCTTCCTGCGGCACATTGAGAATCCGGAAAATATTCATCGGCAGGCGAGCCTGCAGGTGATTTTTATGACGCAGTCGCTGGAACGCGCCGGAGACCACGCGAAAAACCTTGCTGAAGAGGTCTGCCACTTCGTGAGCGGACGCCCCGTCCGCCATGTGCTCATCTCCTATGACAAACCGGTCGAGCAAATGTTCATCGATTATTTGAGACGGCGCGAGCATAAGGGATAGTTTCCGCCGACAGTTTTCTCCGCCGACCATGCCGTTTCCGCTCTTGTAAATCGTGCTCGAGTGCGTCACCTTGTTCTCTGCTCTGCCCGGAGTTGAGGAAAACGCGCTATGAGGTATGTATTCCTGGTTGAGACATACGCAACAGAACGGATCAAAGTTGTAAGTGTGTGGAGCGAGTTCAGTGATCAGGATTTGTCTGTCCGGCCGAGGGGTGGCGACCCGCGGGGGCGGAGCGTACTGGAGCAGATGGTGCATCAGTGCGTTAGCGAAGACTTGTGGTTTCGGAACATGCTGGGGATCGATGTGGGCGCGCCTCCGTTGCCGAAGCAGGAGACCCGGACGGATTTCATCGAGCGATACGTGGAAGACAGCGGAAAGCGACTGGCGGCGCTGCAAGCGAAAGATGAATGGTGGTGGGAGGAAGAGGTCAAATTCTTTGACGTGGGACGCTCGCGGGCGTGGGTCATGGTGCGGAGGGTTGCGCATACCTCGCATCATCGCGGACAGATGATGGCTATGCTTCGCATGCTGGGCCGGGAGATTCACAGCAACTATGGCCCCACGGCGGATACCGGCGGGTTGATGGCCCATCACGCGCCGACGATTTATGCGTACGGAAGCTTGGAGGAGTTGTTGAGGGGCGAGCCTTCGGCGAAGTTGCCGGGAGGTAGTGGGAAGCCGGTGACGGAGCGGCCGGCGCGGTGAGGGGAAGGTTCGTTGAGCGCCGTCCATCGGGGGCGGGCCAGCCTCGCCACATAAAACTTCGCCTCGCTGTGCTTCGGCGGACAGCCGAGGCGGCTGTCGCTACCTGAGTCCTGTTCTTACTTGATCGTGAACGCCAGAGTCAGTAGCGTCTTCTGTTCGACTTCGTGTGCCTTCGCACTGCCCGTTGCGGGACTTGCGCCGGAGCTGCGCTTTACTGTCAGGACTGGGCGGTCTCCTGCGATTCGCTTTAGGCGCGGGAGCATGTTGAACATGGCTCCCATGTTCGCGGGTTCTTCCTGCACCCAGACGATGTCGGCGTTCTTGCCGTGGCGGTCGAACTCGGCAATGACTTCCTGTTCGGGGAATGGGTAGAGCTGTTCGAGGAATACGATCGCCGTGCTCGTGTCTTTTCTCTTCTTTCGTTCGGCCTGAAGTTCGTGACCGATTTTGCCGGTGCAGATCAGGATGCGTTCAGCTTCTCCGACCGTCGTGTCGGGGATGACGTTCAGGAAATTCTTGTGCGTGAAATCTTCAATCGGAGAACTCGCGTCGGGGTGGCGCAGCATGCTTTTGGGTGTGAACACGATGAGCGGTTTGCGCCAATGGCGCAGCGCCTGCCGGCGTAAGAGGTGGAAATACTGCACAGCGTTCGAGGGCTGTGCAATCTGGATGTTGTGCTTCGCGGCCAGCTGGATGAAGCGTTCGATTCGAGCGCTTGAGTGCTCAGGTCCCTGGCCTTCGTAGCCATGCGGCAGGAGCATCACGAGACCGGAAAGGAGATTCCACTTCGCTTCTCCGGCGCTGATGAACTGATCGATGATCGCCTGTGCGACGTTAACGAAGTCTCCGAACTGGGCTTCCCAAAGAACCAGAGACTCGGGATAGTCGCGGCTGTATCCGTATTCGAAGCCGAGGACGCCTGCCTCGGAAAGCGTCGAGTTGTAGATTTCACAGCGAGCCTGGTCAGCGGCGATGTTTTCGAGCGGAACGTATTCGTTTTCGTTCTCGATGTCGATCAGCACCGAGTGACGCTGGTTGAAGGTGCCGCGGCGGGAATCCTGCCCTGACATGCGCACATGCGTGCCGGTTTTCACCAGGCTCGCGAAAGCCAAAGCTTCTGCCATCCCATAGTCAACCGGGCGCTTGCCGACTCCCATCTCAGCGCGCTGCTCCAGCAGCTTTTTCACTTTCGGGTGGATGTGAAAACTTTCGGGATACGTCGTGAGACGGGTGGTGAGTTCCGCCAACTCTTCGGAAGGGAGTCCGGTCTCGACTTCATACTCGTCGCGATGGAGGCCTCCGAAGTACTTACCCCAATACTTGGGGAGTTCGCGCAGAAGCGGCTTGTGCTTGATGCTGCCGGCTTTTTTCTGTGCCGCCTCAAACTCGGCGCGGATGGCGTCGGCTTTTGCCTGCGCCTCCGCATCGCCGATATCATCCGCGTAAATCTGCCACAGTGGCGGGTGATCTTTAATCTTTTTGTAAAGCAGCGGCTGGGTGATGGTGGGATCGTCCACCTCACTGTGGCCATGCCGGCGGTAGCCGATGAGATCAATCACAACGTCGGTGCCGAACTGATAGCGGTATTCGGTAGCCAGGCGGGCGACGCGGACGACGGCATCGACATCCTCGGCGTTGACGTGGAAGATCGGGATCGACTGGCGCCGCGCGATGCAGGCGGCGAAGCGCGTCGAATGCTCTTCGGTGTAACTCGTCGTGAAGCCGAGAAGATTGTTGACCACGACGTGAATCGTGCCGCCCACGGTGTATCCCGGCAAGTC
>Ga0210409_10003234_pt1 | contig 18526 bp, 16 predicted proteins | sample IncBWH17MmetaG_FD_161649 | JGI IMG/M metagenome (GOLD analysis project Ga0210409, IMG submission 161649) | Forest soil microbial communities from Barre Woods Harvard Forest LTER site, Petersham, Massachusetts, United States - Inc-BW-H-17-M | ecosystem: Environmental > Terrestrial > Soil >... | reverse complement strand
TGGCTGACGGCAACGGGAACAGGCTGCTTCATCGCGGCAATTCTTGCCGGGCTGCTTCTGGGTCTCGGGCCGGGCAAGCTGATTTCGATATTTGGCCATACGCTGGTGCGATTGCGATTCGCGATTGTTGCCATGACTTGCATGCTGGGGTTGGGGTACGTCACGCGCTACTCCGGCATGGACGCAGTTTTGGGGCTGGCGTTCACGCGGACGGGGTGGTTCTTTCCGTTTTTCGGGACTTTTATTGGCTGGCTCGGCGTGGCGTTGACGGGAAGTGACACTTCCTCGAATGTGCTTTTCGGCGGTCTGCAGAAAATTACCGCACAGCAGTTGAACTTGAGCCCTATCCTCATGTGCGCGACGAACAGCGCAGGCGGCGTGATGGGCAAAATGATCGATGCGCAATCCATCTGCATCGCCACTGCGGCGACCAATCAAGTGGGAAATGAAGGCTCGATCTTCCGATTTGTTTTTTGGCACTCCGTGGCACTGGCGGCCATCGTGGGCATCATCGTGATGATGTATGCCTACGTGTTCCCGCAATTCATACCGCATGGTTTGACGTTCATTCACTGATGGAGCAAGCTGCTACTTGCAAACCGGTGAATGGAACCTATGGAAGCACGCCTCCTTGATGAGTTTCGAGGGATCGTCGACGGACGTGGCCTGATTTCCTCGCCGGAAGAACTGCATACCTACGAGTGCGACGGGTTGACCAATTTCCGCGTGGTGCCGCGCGCGGTGCTGCTGCCCAATTCCACCGAACAAGTTCAGGCGATCGTTCGAATCTGCCACCGTGAACGAATCCCGTTCGTGGCACGCGGGTCGGGCACGGGCTTGAGCGGCGGGGCGCTGCCGGTTCAGAACGGGATTGTCATCAGCCTGGCGCGGATGAATCGCATTCTCGAAGTGGATTTCCCAAATGCGCGCGTGGTCGTCGAACCCGGCGTCATCAATCTCGACGTGACCGGACGCGTATCGCCGCAGGATTATTTTTACGCGCCCGATCCTTCGTCACAATCGATTTGCAGCATTGGCGGAAACGTGGCGGAAAATTCGGGCGGCGCGCATTGCCTGAAGTATGGATTTACAACCACGCACGTGTTGGGCTTGGAAGTTGTGCTTGCCGATGGCTCGCTGGTGCACTTCGGCGGAAAAACTCTAGACGCGCCCGGTTATGACCTCGCGGGTGTTTTCGTGGGGTCCGAAGGTACGCTTGGCGTGGCCACCAAAATCATTTTGAGGATTGTGAAGCGGCCGGAGTGTATTCGAACGCTGCTCGCTGCTTTTCCATCCACGAATGAAGCGGGCGCGGCGGTGAGCGACATCATTGCGGCTGGCATGTTGCCTGCCGCGATTGAAATGATGGACAACCTTGCGATCCAAGCGGCAGAAGCAGCGGTGCATGCGAACTATCCGAATTGTGGGGCCTTGCTGCTCGTCGAACTCGATGGACCCGTCGCGGAAGTGGAAGCCTTGATGACCGACGTGAACGAGATCTGCCGTTCGAATGGCGCGTCGGAGATCCGCGTGGCGCAATCGGATGCGGAACGCGCGCTGGTTTGGAAAGGGCGCAAGTCGGCGTTCGCCGCTATGGGGCGAATTTCGCCGAATTATATTGTGCAGGACGGCGTGATCCCGCGCACGGCGTTGCCGCGGGTGTTGAGCGAGATTGCACGACTGAGCGAGGAAGCGGGTGTGCGCGTTGCCAACGTGTTTCACGCCGGTGATGGTAATCTGCACCCGCTTGTTCTCTACGACCGCCGGATTTCTGGGCAGGAGGAGGCGGCCGAAGCGTTGTCTTCGAAAATTCTGGAATTGTGTATTGAGGCGGGCGGCTCGATTACGGGAGAGCATGGCGTTGGTGAAGACAAAAAGAAAGCAATGTCGAAAATGTTTGCTGAGCCGGATTTGGCGACCATGCAACGAGTCCGCTGTGCGTTTGATCCGCTGCAGCTTTCGAATCCCACGAAAGTTTTTCCGACTCCGCGGCTGTGCGGCGAAAAACCCGGCGAATACGCGGCCCATCCAGCGGAATCCGTGGGGATCGCGGAGCGCTACTGATGTTGCCGGCGGAGCGAGGGCGGGACTTGCACTACGCCGCTTCAAGAACTCGTCTGGAATCGCTCCGCACGGGGTTTTCGGCCGGAATCAAAGCAGACGTATATTCCACCTTTTTTGATGACTTCGTCTCGAACGGGGAATTTGGCCTGGCCCTTGAGGTGCTCTGTGACTTCTTCTTGGAACCGGACGTCCGGCCAGTGAGTGACCTCGAACTCCACGAGATCGCAGCCCTCCATGCGCTGATGGAAGTGCAGGATCAGTGCTTTCTGCGATTGAGGAAGAAACGTCAAGATTTTGAGAGTGCCCATGACCATCAATAACGCGGCGACGAAATCCGAAGCAAGCGGTTTGCATTCATCGCTACGCTACAAATTCATCGCCCTTGTTGGGAATGAGTATGTGCGGGCGGCGACGGCCGCGGATGCCGTCGCGAGAGTGCAGCCGAAACTGGTGATTGAACCGGGAACGGAAAGCGAGCTTGCCGAAGTTTTGCGGCTTGCGAATGACGCGGGGCTCGCGGTGATTCCGCGAGGTGGCGGGACAAAGCTTGGTTGGGGAAATCCGCCAACCCGCGCGGATTTGATTTTGTCGACGGCGCGGTTGACGGAAATCATCGAACACGCCTGGGCGGACCTCACCGTAAGCGTTGAAGCTGGATGCACCATTCAAAGATTGCAGGAGACTCTGGCGCAACATGGCCAGCGCCTGGCGCTTGATCCGCTGTGGCCGGAAAGAGCCACCATTGGCGGCGTGCTCTCCACCAACGACAGCGGGGCGCTGCGTTTGCGATTTGGCGCGCTGCGCGATTTGATCATTGGCGCCACGATTGCGCTACCGGACGGAACGCTGGCAAGCAGCGGCGGCAAAGTTGTAAAAAACGTGGCTGGTTACGACTTGCCGAAGCTCGTCACGGGAGCCCTGGGAACGCTTGGCGTAATTACCCGGGCGGTGTTTCGTCTGCACCCCCTCCCTCGGAACGCGCGCTCGTTTTCCGTCCTTGCCGGAAACGGCGAGGAAACACAGCGATTCGTCCTCGCAGTTCAAGATTCGAAACTCGCGCATACCTTTCTCCAATCTCATTTTTCAGGTGAAGCTCCGCCGGTTTCCGACATCTTGTTTGAAGGCACGGAGGCCGGGCTCGTGGCACAGGAGGCGCAACTACGAAAGTTGGCTGCGCCCGCAAACGTGAAGGAGGCTTCCACTCCGACCTGGACGGCGCGCGAGGAGCTGTGGAGCTTCTCGGGCCCGGGTACAACCGCTGTCGCAAAGATCAGCATGCTGCCGGGAGATCTAGCGCGCACGATGGGGGGAGTTGAGCAGGCGGCAAAGCTGCATCAGCTGCGTTGGCGCGCGTTGGTTTACGCGACAGGACTCGGATGGGTTCGTCTGGAAGGCCAACCAGCCGCACTGAAGAACGCGCTTCAGCTATTGCGAGTGGAGTTGGAAAAGCACGCTGGATCGCTTGTTGCCCTGCATCGGCCGGGAAAAATGGCCGATTTTGACGCCTGGGGGGACGCGAGCGATGCCCTGCCGCTGATGAAAGCATTGAAGCAGCGGCTGGATGCAAAAATTACGCTGAATGCTGGACGATTTGTGGGCGGCATCTAATGGAAGAGATGACCACGAAACGAGAATGCCCGAGCGCCTTTGACGTACACCATGCGCCTTCGAAGGAAATCATCGAAAAATGTGTGCACTGCGGGTTTTGTTTGCCGGTCTGTCCTACTTACGTTTTGTGGGGGCAAGAGATGGATTCGCCGCGCGGGCGAATTTATCTGATGAAGATGGCGGGCGAGGGCGCGGCGGAAATGAATGCGACCTGGGTGAGCCATTTCGACAGCTGCCTCGGCTGTATGGCGTGCATGACGGCATGTCCTTCCGGGGTGGATTACGGAAAACTGATCGAAGCTACGCGCGCGCAGATCGAACGAAAGACGAAACGTCCCCAGGGAGAAAAACGCCACCGGCGATTTATGTTCGAGAATTTTACGCAGCCGGGGCGCCTGCGGCGAATGCGCTTGCCGCTGCTGGCCTATCAGAAATCGGGAATGCAGGCATTAGTGCGCGGCTTGGGCTTGCTGAAGCTGTTGCCGAAGAAGCTGCAAACGATGGAAGCACTTCTTCCGAAGCTCGGGCCGAAGGAAGCGGTCGCGGAAGTCACGCCGGCCGCGGGCACGAAACGGCGCCGAGTTGGTTTGCTGCTGGGCTGTGTGCAACGCGAGTTTTTCTCGCCAGTGAATGCCGCCACCGCGCGCGTTCTTGCGGCGGAGGGCTGCGAGGTCGTTGCGCCGAAGGAGCAACCTTGCTGTGGGGCGCTCCTGGTGCATGCCGGTGAGGAAACGGCGGCGGTGGAACTGGCGAAAAGGACGATTGACGCATTCGAGCGTGCGAACGTCGAGACGGTGGTGACCAATGCGGCGGGTTGTGGGTCAAACGTAAAAGAGTACGGGCACTTGCTTCGAGATGATCCGGCTTACGCAGCGCGGGCGAAGGTGTTTGCGGCCAAGTGCAAAGATATCAGCGAAGTGTTGACGGAACTCGAGCCGCGCGCCAAGCGCCATCGGCTGAAATTGCGCGTGGCGTTTCACGATTCGTGCCATTTGCAGCATGCGCAGGGCGTGCGATTGCAACCGCGCGCGTTGCTTTCGAGCATTCCCTGGCTGGAACTGGCGGAAATTCCCGAAGCCGCTATCTGCTGCGGTTCTGCGGGAATCTTTAACCTCGTGCAGCCCGATCCCGCGAAAGAGCTTGGTGACCGTAAGGCACATCTCATTGAGCCGCTGAAGGCCGACGTGGTCGCCACGGGAAATCCCGGATGCATTTTGCAAATGCAATCCGCGCTGGCACGCGGCGCGCAGAAGACTCGCGTGGTGCACACGATTCAAATCCTGGATGCGTCGATTCGCGGCGAGTCGAGCGAATCTCTCCTACGATAGAGCATTCTTAACCATTTCTACTCGAAGGGGATGCCTGTTTGTTTGGCGATGTCGCGCAGTTCTTCGACCACGGGCATCACTAGCGGGACGCCATTCTTGCGGCGCACATTTTCTGCTTCGCGTTCCGGGTCGCCGGGCAAGAGGGGCCCGTTGGTGCCGGGGGCGGGTTTGGTGGCGCGAAAAGTGCGGATGTAGTCGTCGATCTGGCGCTTGAAGGAATCGCGGTCGATGAAACCATCGATTTGCATGGCGCCGAAGAAATGTCCGATGCCATTGCCCACACTGCGGGCCGGAATCTCCTGACGGAGCGCGAAGGGCGGGGTGAACGGCCCCCAGTTCGCGCCGCTAAGAACGCCGCACAGAACGTCCACCATAATGGACAAGCCGTAGCCTTTGTGTCCGCCGCGATCGCGATCGGAGCCCAGCGGCAGGAGCGCGCCACCGTCGATCATATCATTGGGATTGGTTGTGTCGCGGCCTTCACTGGTGACGGCCCAACCCTTGGGAATGGGCTCGCCGCGGCGCCGAGCGATTTCGATTTTTCCGTAAGCGGCGGCGCTGGTGGCCATGTCGAGCACGATGGGCGGCTCTTCTTTGCCGGGAAAACCGATCGCGATGGGATTGGTGCCGAGCATGCGTTCGGCGCCCCACAGGGGCGCGACCAGCTTGGTGGAATTGGTCATGGCCCAGCCGATGAGGTTGCGCTCCAGCGCTTTCAGGACATAGTAGCCGGCGATGCCGTAATGATTGGTGTTCTGCACACTGACCCAGCCGGAGCCAAAGCGCTCAGCCATGTCCATGGCGAAGCGATTGGCGTGCGGGCCGACGACGAGGCCGAGGCCGTTGTCGCCATCGATCGTGGCAGTGCTGGGAGTGGAGCGCAACACTTTGATTTCAGGTAAGGGATTGATGCGGCGCTGGACGAGCATATCGAAATAACTGTGCAGGCGAGCGACGCCGTGGGAATCGATGCCGCGCAGGTCGGCAGCGGCGAGGACATCGGCGGCCTGGGCAGCATCTATTTTGGGAACACCGAAATGAATAAACAGGCGAGTGCTGAATTCGCGCAACGCTTCGATGGGAAAAACTTTGGTCTCCACTTCGGACATGTCTAACCCACCTTTTCTGTGAAGCTACGCGGGCAAAATCTGTCCGCGCGTTTCGGCGCCAAATGGAATCAGGATCAAACCAATGACGAACGCGATAGATGTAAGCGCGACGGGGATTCCCAACGATCCATAATGTTGAACGCCGGCGCCCACCAGAAAAGTAATGCCCGCGCCGGCAAATCTTGCGAAGGATGTGGAGAAAGCGAAAGCGCTAGCGCGGCACTCTGTAGGATATTGCTCCGGCAGCCAAAGTGTATAAACAGCGAAATTTGTGCCGGCGAAGCCGAGAAAGAAAAGGCAGACAAAGAACCAGGGAAGAGCTGCGGCACCTAGATAGAAAACTTTTCCGAACGTGAGCGCGATGAAGACCGCCATCAGGGCGAAGAAAAATGCCAAGACTCCACGCCGGCCCAATTTTTCTGCGAGCCACGGCATCGTCAAGCATCCGAGAATTGTGGCGAAGGCAACGAGCATGGTTGCGGTGGAGGCGAGTTGCGCAGCTTGTGGCCCGACTCGGCCAGCGGCTTCCGCTAGCGCTGTCACCGCTGCGGGCACGTACACTGTTCCGGCCCAGAGGCCACAGATGGAAGCCAGCATGTACAAAGAGTTCAAAATAGTGCGGCGGCGGAGCGTATCAGAAAATAAAGTTGCGAACGGCTGCCAGATTCGCCACGAATTCACAACTTTTTCCTTTTTCTGCCAGCGCTCCGGCTCGGTGACGCCGTGGCGCACCCATGCCAGCAGGAGAGCAGGCAATCCGCCGACCGCGAACATCCAGCGCCATCCAAATTTGCTTCCAATCAGGTAGTTTAGAAGCGCGGCAAGAAAAATGCCGACGTAATATCCGGTGTGCATGTACCCTGCGCCAGCACGGCGGCGGTTCTCCGGCCATTCTTCCGCGACGAAAGTTCCTCCCATGGCCCACTCGCCGCCGATGCCGATCCCGGCGAGCAAACGCAATGCTGCCAATTGCCAGATGTTCGTCACCAAGGCGCTCAGAAAGGTGAACACGGAGTACCAGACAACGGTCAGCATCAGCGTTCGAACGCGGCCAAATTTATCGCCAACCGGACCCCACAAAAATGCCAGACCCCATCCAATCAAGAAAAGAGCGAAAAGCAAGCCGCCATAACGGCCGACATTGGCTTTCGTCGCGGCGATGCCCGAATGCGGGAGCAGTTCACGGAGAGAAGGTACGAGCACCAGGGCATAGATGAACGAATCCATGCCGTCGAGCGTCCAGCCTCCCCACGACGCCCAGAAACCGCGGATCTGATTTCGTGTGAGCGGCGTTGCTTGGGCGGTGTGCGCTTCTGGATCGATGCCGAGGGTGGACATACAGCGCGCACTATATCAAAAGCTGTTGAGGGTGAAAGAAAAATCGGGCAAAACGCTGGGAAAGATTGCGCACGGATTGTTTATCGATAGCCACGAATGAAAAAATAGATGGTCATTGCGGTGCCCACCAGAATGACGAAGGACTTCACCCAGGCTTGTGGAAGCTTTTGCGCAAAGTGCGCGCTGGAAAGGCCGCCGATCACCGAGCCCGCAATCATGACGATGGCTTGCGGCCAGACGATGGCGCCGGTAGCGACAAAAGTCAGGGTAGCCACGCCGTTGATGACTCCGCCGAGGATGACTTTGAGCTTGTTCATGGCGTGAATGTCGGTCATGCCCAACGCGGAGAGCATCGCCAGGTTCATGATGCCGATGCCGCCGCCGAAATAACCGCCGTAGACGGCGACGAGGAGCTCGAATATCGAAGCGCCTGTAACGGCGACGTTGGTGGCGTCGTGCGAGATGCCGGCGGAAATGCGGCCGGTAAGATGCTTGCCAAAGGCGAAGAGCAAAGTGGCTCCTAGCATGAGCCAAGGGAGAACGTGCAGGAAAGTCTGCGCGGGCGTCTTGATCAAGAGAAAGGCGCCGGCCAGGCCGCCGAGGATGCTGGTCAGCACGAGTGGGATCATTACGCGGCGGCCGATGTTTAACTTCTGAGGATAGGCGCCACTGCTCGCGGTGGTGCCCACCCAAAGTGCGAGAGTGTTGGTGGCATTGGCGGGGATGGGGGGAACACCGGTAAACAAAAGCGCAGGAAAAGCAACGAAGCTACCGCCGCCGGCAACGGCGTTGATTCCGCCACCAAGGGCACCAGCGAAAAAGAGGAAGATGGCGTTCTGCAGATTCAAGCGGAAGTTTTATCACGAATGCGGTTCGTACTCCAAAGTATCCGCTTTGAGAACAGACTCTATCGGTCCAAATAGACGGTAAGTCATTTCTTGACAACGAACGCCGACCCGTATATGAACGGGGGCATTCTAGTGCCCTTCCACCACTGAAGACCTGGCTCGCACCCCAAAGGCGAGTCACAGGGGGGATTCAAAGGAAGGGAAACGAGACGTCAGGTGCGGTGTGCCGCTTGGCCACGCTCAATTGAGCGATTGGTCGGCGCTACGCTGTCGCAAGAAGGTCGGACTTTACAGGAGGAAGCATGGCCAGCCGTGCAGACGCAATCCCGATGGGCGGTACCGCCGAATACAGCATCTGGAGAGTGATCCTGGCCTCCAGCGTCGGAACCATGATCGAGTGGTACGACTTCTACATTTTTGGCAGTTTGGCAGCCGTCCTCGCGCTCAAATTCTATCCCCCTGGAAACGATACGTTTGCCTACGTCGCCTACCTGGCAACGTTCGCGGTGGGCTTCCTGGTGCGTCCTTTCGGAGCGCTTTTCTTCGGGCGCATCGGCGACCTGGTCGGCCGGAAGTACGCGTTTCTCGTGACACTGACCATCATGGGCGGCGCAACCTTTCTGATCGGTCTCCTGCCGGTCTACAGCACCGCCGGCTGGTTCTCCCCGATCACGCTCATTCTCATCCGCGTCTTGCAAGGCTTGGCCCTGGGTGGGGAGTACGGCGGCGCGGCCGTTTATGTGGCTGAGCATGTCCCAGACGGCAAGCGCGGCTTCTATACCAGCTTCATCCAGATCACGGCGACTCTCGGTCTGTTCGTCTCACTGATCGTAATTCTGCTCACGCAGCAATCGATGAGCAAGGAGGCTTTCAGCGCTTGGGGCTGGCGGCTTCCTTTCCTGATTTCTATCATCCTGGTCAGCATCTCGCTTTACATCCGCTTGAAGATGAAGGAATCGCCGATCTTCTCGTCCATCAAGAGCGCGGGAATGACTTCGGCTCAGCCGCTCAAAGACGCTTTTGGAAAGTGGGAAAACCTCAAACGCGTGCTCATCTCGCTCTTTGGCGCCACCGCCGGACAGGGCGTCGTTTGGTACACCGGCCAGTTCTACGCTCTCTTCTATTTGCAAACCATCCTCAAGGTGAACACCAAGACCGCCAACATTATTATTGCCATTGCTTTGCTCTGCGCCATGCCCTTCTTCACGGTTTTCGGCGCGATCTCGGATAGGGTCGGCCGCAAGTGGCTCATGCTCGGTGCATGTCTGCTCGCCGTCGTCACCTACATCCCCATCTACAAAGCCATGCAGGCAGCCGCGGGTAACAACGTTGTCACCGTGCAATCCTCTAAAAATAAAGTCACGGGCGCCACTACACTGACGGCCATGACCACAGATCCCGTGACGAATGCGCTAGTCCCCGCAAAAGAAGCTTCCAACCCGAATGTGCCTATGCTTGTTTTTCTTGTCTTCATCCAGGTGATTTACGTCTGCATGGTCTACGGTCCCATCGCAGCATATCTTGTAGAGGCTTTCCCAGCGAAGATTCGCTACACATCTCTTTCGCTGCCCTATCACATCGGTAACGGCGTTTTTGGCGGCCTCCTGCCGCTCATCGGGTTATGGAGCTGCGCCGCGACCGGCAACATTCTTGCCGGCCTCTATTACCCCATGATTGTGGCCTCGATGACCGTGGTCGTCGGCGCCATACTGCTGAAGGAAACGCACGGCACCCTCATTTGGGATGAAGTCGGCGGCATGAAGTAGCGAAGCTGCGCGGATTGACTCCCGCGCCCCTGCGGGAGCATCATTTTTAGCGGGCAAGCTCCTTCCCGATGGAATTGAGCTTGCCCGCATCAAGCTATTCCTCATTTTTGCGTAAACATCGAATTTATTCTTCGAAGGGGAGTTGCCGCCGTGGCCACCGTCCGACCGAAACTAGCTGCGAAAGAACCTAAGGGCAAGCAAAAGCTCACTGAAGCGCAAATCGCCGTCCACTGGAAGGAGGAAGAGTATTACAAACCCCCCAAGGAATTCATCGCGCAGGCGAATCTCGCCGATCCTGCCTTTGTCAAAAAATTCAGCGAGAAAAATTTTCCGAAATGTTTCGACCATTACGCCGAATTGCTTGATTGGGACAAGCCGTGGCGCAAGACGCTGGACACCAGCAAGCCGCCCTTCTGGAAATGGTTCGTCGGCGGCAAACTCAACGCCTGCTACAACTGCGTTGACCGCCACCTCGCCAAATACAAGAACAAGGCTGCGCTCATTTTCGTTCCTGAGCAGGAAAGCGAAGCAACTACCGTCATCACGTACCTGGAACTCTACAAACGCGTAAACGAAGTCGCCGCCATGCTTCGCGATTTCGCGGGATTGAAAACCGGCGACCGCGTCACCATCCACATGCCGATGATTCCAGAGTTGCCGATCACCATGCTGGCCTGCGCGCGCCTCGGCGTAGTCCACTCCGTCGTCTTCGGCGGATTCAGCGGCGAGGCCTGCGGCCTGCGCGCCGCCGATTCCGGCAGCCGTGTCTTGATTTATGCCGACGGCTACAGCCGCAACGGCAAGTGGGTGGATCACAAGGCCAGCGCGGATATCGCCGTACACACCGCCACGAAAGAAGGCCAGGCAATTGAAAAGGTCCTGGTATGGAAGCGCTATCCCGCAAAATATTCCTCCGAAACACCCATGATCATGGGCCGCGATTACTTCGTCGACGAAGTCGTGAAAGATTATCGCAACCAGATCGTCGAGCCCGTCTCGCAGGACGCCGAAGCACCGCTCTTCCTGATGTACACCAGCGGCACGACCGGCAAGCCGAAGGGCTGCCAGCATCGCACCGGAGGTTATCTCGCTTACGTCACCGGCACCGCCAAGTATTACCAGGACATTCATCCCGAAGACGTTTATTGGTGCATGGCCGATATCGGCTGGATCACCGGACACTCCTATATTGTTTACGGCCCGATGGCGCTCGCCGCCACCAGCGTGCTCTACGAAGGCGTTCCCCAATTCCCCGACGCTGGCCGCCCCTGGCGCATCGCTGAACGCCTCGGCGTCAACATTTTCCATACTTCACCTACAGCCATCCGCATGCTGCGCAAAGCCGGCTTCCACGAGCCGAAGATTTACAACTACAAATTCAAACATATGACCACGGTCGGCGAGCCCATCGAGCCAGAGGTCTGGAAGTGGTACTACAACAACGTCGGCAAAGGCCAAGCCGTCATCGTCGACACCTGGTGGCAAACGGAAACCGGCGGTTTCCTCTGCACCACCAAGCCTGCTCTCGATCCGATGAAGCCCGGCAGCGCAGGTCCAGGCGCACTCGGAATTTATCCAGTTATTTGGGACGAAAATGGCAAAGAGGTGAAGGCCGGCTCTGGCAATGCCGGAAACATTTGCATCCGCAATCCCTGGCCCGGCATCATGCAAACGATTTGGGGCGACCCCCAGCGTTTCGTCAATCAGTACTACAAGAAATACAACAAGAACCCCAAGAGTAAGGACTGGCGCGACTGGCCCTACTACGCTGCCGACGGTGCCATGCTCCCTGCCGACGGTTACTTCCGCATCCTCGGCCGCGTCGATGACGTCATCAACGTCGCCGGCCACCGCCTGGGCACCAAGGAAGTTGAATCCGCCTGCCTCACCATTGGCGAAGTCGCCGAAGCCGCCGTCGTCCCTGAAGTCGACGAAGTCAAGGGCCGCGTTCCCGTCGTCTACATCTCACTCAAGCCCGGCGTTCCGACCACCAAGGCCGTACAAGACAAAGTCGTTTCCACCATCGAAACCATGATCGGCAAAATCGCCCGCCCAAGGGCCGTCCATATCGTTCCGGACATGCCCAAGACGCGCTCCGGCAAAATCATGCGTCGCGTCCTCGCTGCCATTTCCAATCACATGGACACCGGCGACATCACCACTCTCGCCAACCCCGACATCGTCGAGCAAATCCGCGAACTGGTCCAAGGCCGCTCGGCGGGCCCGCTGAAGGAAGGTCCCGAAGACATCAAGCGCTTCGGCGAAGAAGCTTAAGCAGCGGAAGAAAGAGGTTATTTCGGTAGAGAATCTGGCCCGCTGGCGCGAATTTGCGTGAACTGCCAGCCGAAGCGTCCTTTGATACACAGGTTTCCTTGCGTGACGGTGTGGTCGAGAGGCGAGCCTCCCGCCCCGAAAACCGCCGCCAGACCGGCGACGCTCGGCGCGTGTCAAGTCCGGTTGCAGCTGTCAATGTTGTTCGTGTCGATCACCGAGCGCACAAATTTCTGCGCCACGTAGTTCAGCTCATTCGTGGTCTTCGAGCAGCTAAACATTCCAAACGTGCGCGGTCCATGCTTCTCAATCTGCGCGCGGAATCCTGCCGCCACCCGGTCCAGCGCCTCGTCCCAACTCGCCGCACGATGCTTCCCGTTTTCGCGAATCATCGGTGTCGTCAGCCGCTCTTTCCTCGTATTGTCCATACTTCGCCCCCGCAGGATCACGCCCACTTACTTGCACATATTATGCCTTTTTGTTCGCGCGGAGTTCTATTTAGGCGCACCTGAGCAAGGTGGGATCTGCGAAGAACTTTCTTCATCGCCAAAGAAGGAAGGATTCCTGTGTATCTGGTTGGAAGTAGCCCGGCTATTTGGTCGCCATCTTACTCCGCAGCTCGGCTAGTTTCGCCTGCTGCTCTGGCGTCAATTTGTTTTTGATTCGCACCAGCAGCGTCACTTGTTCCCTTTTGACTTCGCGCTCCGCTGCCAGCAGCTTTTCCAATTGCGCAAGCATTTGTTGCTCGTCCACATGCGGCTGCTTGGCCAGCGTAACCAGCTTCTCCATCTCATCCTGCAGCTTCCACTGTAACTCCGTAAATTTCAGCTGTGCCTGCCGGATTTCCGTCTTGAAATAATCTTTCTGCTCGGCGCTCAACCCAATCGCTTCCTGGTGCTGGATCACGAGCTCCGGAGCAAAGAAGGTCTGCCCGATGGGATCCTGCTCGGGCTGCTGCGCGCGGACCACACTCGCCCCGAAAAGAAATATTGCACAAATACACAGAACTCTCGCCTTCATCTCACTCCTCCTCATTTTTCTTCACGGGGACATTCAAATACGACTCGCCGAGTCGCGGCATCTTCCGCAACATGTCCTGCCCCGGCGTCACCAGCAAACTGTCGCTGGGCGCTCGCCATTCCGCCAGTTTCTGAACCACGGCAATATCTTCCGGCGGAATCGCTTGGGCTGTCCTCCGGTATATCGCCGCTCCAATCAGCAGCATCACAATTGCCGCCGTAGCGCCCGCTAGTGTCCATGCCCGCAACGGCCGCCCGCGCTTCCATTCGCCTTTGGCCGCAGCCGCAGCAAGCGCCCGTGCCTGGAAACCGGCCGAGGGCTCTGCGCTTTGCGCCACCTGCGGCAACAGCGCATCCAATCGCGCCGCGCGCGCGCGAAACTCGCCCAGCTCAGCCGAGCATTTCGCACAGCCGCGCAAATGCTCTTCAAGATCCCTAGCGGGAGTCCCCGTCAGCGCCGCTTCTCGCAACGGCTCTTTCCATTTTTCGCATGCATCTTTCATTTCATCACTTCCAACAAAAGTTTTCGCGCCGTGTGCACTCGCGACCTCACCGTCCCCGCCGGTATGCCAAGCACCTCTCCCACATCGTTCGCACCCATCTCGTCCACCAGCGAAAGCTGCAGAACGCTGCGCAATTTTTTCGGCAAGCGCTCTATTTCTTTTCGCAGCCGTTCCAGCATCACCCGTTGCACCGCGTCTTTTGCTCCGTCCACCATCACCTGTGTTTCCATGGTCTGCCAGGCGGTATCTCGTGCCAGCCTGCGCCGGTAACCCCTCTTGCGGTTCAACGCCAGCCGGAAAACGATGCGGTTCACCCACGCGCGAAATTTGTCCGCTTCTCGCAGCGAATCAAACTTCTGATAAGCCCGCAAGAACGCTTCCTGAGCGACATCTTCTGCATCCGCGGAATTGCCCAGAACGCAGTAAGCAATCTGAAAAACGCGCCGCTGATTCTCAGCGATGCGCTCGCCAAATCCCACCTCGGGATTGTGCGCTTCGGTTCTGGCAATCAACGCATTCACCCACGTTCCTGTCACAACTCTCTTACCCCTTTATAAATAGACACCGCCGCCCGGCCGCTCGTTCAGAAAAATAACACGCCGGGCCGCAGTCTATAGCGGGCAGATCGAACCACAAGCAGATTCCTTCAGCCGGATGCCGGCCGCCCGGCCAGCGCCATCCGGCCTCATGCGATCTCCAGGATCAGAAGAGAAAAATCGGCTGAAAGGCTGGCAGTATCGCTTGCAGTTGCGCCGCAATCTCCACCGCCTGAAGTTTTTGCAACTGCTCCGGGTCGAGGCTGGCCACGAATTGCCCCAGAAAAGCCTGCTGTGTTTGCCCCGCCTGCTGCTGCAACGCGTGAATCTGGATCACCAGAAATCCCACTTGCGCCGGGTTGCCGCCGGAACTCAGCAGCATGCCCAGTTGTTGGGTCAGGGCGTGAGCCTTTTGAAATAGTGGCACCAGCGCCGCCTGGCGCGCCTGCAACAATTGCTCCAGGACGCTCACCTGGCCAGGGCGCAATTGCAGAAATTCAGCCACCACCTGCAATGGTGAAATTTCTTCAGCGCCCGGCTGAACCCCGGTCGTCTGCACCTGTTGCAATATTTTTTCGATGTTGAGCTTCGACAGATCTGGGGCGGTGACTGCCGGCACGGACTTAGGCAAAGGCTTCTGTGCGCGCGCCCCTTCGTAGCTCACGAGAATTGCGGCAAGCAAAACAAAAGCGAATCTCATCTTTTTCATGACGACAGTTCTCCTTGAAAAGCGCATCTTGCGCCTTCATTTATCCAGACACCGCAGCCACGTCTCCCGTTCGAATCGAGTTCTGCGAGATTTGTTGGATCAGCCACTGCGCGGCTGCCCAACTCCGGTCTCAGCTCAAGACTGTGGGCAATCTCGCCAGATTTTGGATAGAAGTGAGTCAATTTTTGAATTGGCCTCCGCCATCCGGAAAATGACACCATCCCGACATGCTCGCGCGAGTGCTTCGATGATGTCGCTACTCGGCTCAGGTTGCTGCTGTTTCTTGGCAAGTTTAGCTATCGCCAAGACAGGGCTCCTTGTGAGTCGTTTTCAGTTCGCAGTACTTCCCAGGACTGCTCGCTGCGCCTGGAGGCGTTGGTGAATCCTGACTCTGGAATTGCTTCGGAAGCAGCGCTAGGCCAGAGCTCCGCAAACACTTCCGTTGGCATGAACGCCGTGGAAGGCTACAAAGCCTCCAAGAACGGCGACGGTCTGCGCGTCCTCGAAGACCTCCCGCAAATCATCGAGCGTGGCGCTGCGGCGCTTACACCAGCAGAAAAGGAATTGTTGAAATGGGTCGGCGTATTCTTTCGCAGGCCTACGCCGGGAAAATTCATGATGCGTCTTCGCATGCCGAATGGTTTCGCGAAGAACAGCCAACTGCATACCATCGCGGAACTCTCCCGGCGCCTCGGCAACAGCGTTCTGGACATCACGACTCGCCAGCAGATTGAGCTTCGGGGTTTCACGCTCGACACCGTACCGGAAATCTGGAAGAAGCTGCGGGGCGTGGACCTTCGCTCGCTCCAGACTGGCATCGACAACGTTCGCAATATCAACGGCTGCGCCCTGGCCGGCTTAACCCCTCACGAATTGTTTGACGCCTCTCCCGTGGTTCGTGAGCTGGATCACATCATAGTTGGCAGCAAGGGCAATCCGGAGTTCACCAATCTGCCGCGCAAACTAAATGTCACCGTAACCGGTTGTATGGACAACTGCACGCACGCGGAATCGCAGGATATTGCCCTCGTGCCCGCGCAGAAAGCAGGAAGGCTGGGCTTCAACATCCTCGTGGGCGGCAAGATGGGCTCAGGAGGATTCACCGTCGCTTCGCCGCTGAATGTCTTTGTGGAGATTTTCCAGGCGGCCGCTGTCGTCGTGGAGCTGATCAAGATTTACCGGGACTACGGACCTCGCGAGGCTCGTTCCAAGTGCCGGTTTGCTTTCTTGATCGAGGAATGGGGTATCCGGCGTTTGCGGGCCGAACTCGTCGCGCGCTTCGGCCACGAACTTGCCTTCCAGGGCCGCGATATGCGCGGTTCCGCGCATGCCGATCATCTGGGCGTGAGTGTACAAAAGCACGGTGGGCTGTCAGCCGTTGGGCTTTGCGTTCCAACCGGCAGGATGAACCCGGATCAGATGGAAGAGCTCGCGCGCCTGGCGGAAGTATATGGCAACGGCGAGATTCGTTTCACCACAGGCCAAAATGCCATCCTCCCCAATATTCCCTCGGGCCGCGTTGCCGAACTCCTCGAAGAGCCTTTGCTCAAGCAACTCTCGCCTCGCCCCTCTCCGTTTACGCGCGGATTGGTCGCTTGCGTCGGCACAGATTACTGCAACCTTGCCCTGATTGAGACCAAGAGCCGTGCGATCGTGCTCTCCGAGGCGCTCCACAGCAAAATGGGCTCCGGCACGAATCCTCTCACGATTCATTGGTCCGGTTGCCCGGCAGGTTGCGGCAACCATCAAGCGGCTGACGTTGGCCTTCGAGGATTCAAAACAAGAGTTGACGGAGAAATTGTGGATGCCGTGGCGATCTATACGGGCGGCCGGACCGGGCCACATGCCGTTGCCGGACAGGAGATTTTGGAAACGGTTCTTTGTGACGAATCCCTTCCAGATGTGGTGGCGAATGTCATTCAGTCCTATCGCTACCAGATGGAGGCGAAGGAGCATGCGGCCTTGGCCGATCCCTTGTTCGCGGCTGCAGCCACGGCGGGATTGGCGTCCTGGCGGTTCGCGCGGACGTTGTCGCCCACGTCCAGTCCAGCGTGAAACTCGGGCCGCAGGATTTTCGCTTTTGCGAGTGTGCGAATTTTAATCGCTAATTTGATGCCTTAATGAAAGTAAGAGATTGCATCCAGGAGAAACAAATATGACGGACTACGTGGGCCCAAAAGAATTACTGCAAGAAGCGGTGCAGCTGGCGAAGAGAAAGTCTGAGCTCACGGTTCGCGACATGCTCATTCGAGGTATCCTCGCTGGCGCCTTTCTGGGGTATGCGACATCGCTCGTATTCGTCGTGCTGTCGCAAGGTCTTGCTCCGATCGTCGGCGCGATTCTTTTCCCGGTAGGTTTCGTCATCCTCGTGCTTCTGGGGTTGGAACTGGTTACCGGCAACTTCGCTTTGTTGCCAGCTGGCATGATGGCCGGAACGGTTCGTTTCACAAAGCTGCTTCGCAATTGGGGCTGGGTTTATCTCGGCAACTTGATCGGTAGCTTGCTCTACGCGGCGCTCTTTTTTGTGGCGATCACCAATTGGCATACCGGAAACGGCGGCGCAGTCGCGGATCTTGTGAAACAAGCGGCGCAGAAAAAAACCTTGGCCTACATGGCGCTAGGTCCGAGTGGCTGGGGCACCGCGCTTGTGAAGGCGGTCCTCTGCAACTGGATGGTAACGATTGGGGCGGTGCTGGCGATGTCCTCGAAATCTACCGCCGGAAAAATCGCAGCTATGTGGCTCCCCATCATGACGTTCTTCGCCCTCGGCTTCGAGCACTCCGTTGTGAACATGTTCTTGATCCCCTCGGGCATGATGCTTGGCGCACCGATCTCGGTGGGCCAGGCGTTACTCTGGAATCTGCTTCCCGTTACCCTTGGCAATATGGTTGCCGGGACGTTGCTTACAGGCATGCCGCTTTACGCTACGTATCCCACGCAAGCAGTTCCCGCAGCCAGCATGGCGAAAGCGTTGCCCGTCGAGCAGAACGAACAACAAGCGGCATTCGCAGCCGCCGCCGGCGTCCAATAAATCTTTCTCAACGCGTGATTTATGCTTTCCTGCTCGCGCGAGGCGGCGTTTCGATGGTTTTCTGCCATAGTCACTCCTTCATCCAAAAACGTTGCTCTTTCTCTTCGTTGACTTACCTTGAGGCTTCAACCTAACATGTCCGCCAAATGTCGGACTCCTCTCTCGTCAGGCAGACCATTTCCCACTACCGTGTTGACGATTTGGCGAAAACTTATCCGGAAGATACGATTCTGAATTCCTATTGGCTACCTGCCGTTCTTGCCATCAAGGAAGTGAACCGGCACAATTCTGCTAGAGCTCTCGAACTCCTTCGGGCTGCCCTACCATACGAGCTTGGCAACCCATTACCGACTGTGGGCCCTCTACGTCCCGTCTACTTTCGTGGTTACGCTCTCC
>Ga0210409_10003232_pt1 | contig 18527 bp, 17 predicted proteins | sample IncBWH17MmetaG_FD_161649 | JGI IMG/M metagenome (GOLD analysis project Ga0210409, IMG submission 161649) | Forest soil microbial communities from Barre Woods Harvard Forest LTER site, Petersham, Massachusetts, United States - Inc-BW-H-17-M | ecosystem: Environmental > Terrestrial > Soil >... | reverse complement strand
CGGTGGACCTACACGCGCACGAAGCTGGAAACGGCGGATAGAGCCAAGGAACACCTAAAGCACACTGCGTTCTCCTCTACTCGGAGCTGGGCCCTAATGCTACCTTCGGCCATTCAATTCTCAAGAATCTACGATCGCCGTAGCTACAAAAAAGCCAGCGCACCGGTTGATGCGCTGGCTGAACAATGCTTTTTATAGCTTTCTATTGGTGCATTTTGTAGATGAAGTTCTGCGGGCCGTCTGAGACCTTAAAATCCGCTGGCACGGTGAAGAGCGAAGCGTCCGGCTCAGCGCGCGTGATGTTGGTCAGCTTGAAGGTTTGCTCACCCATTCGCGGATCGCTTCGTTTGCTGTAGACCACTGTCTTCAGGTCCGGTGAAGTCCACACCTCGGTTACGATCACCATCGGTTTTTCATTGCCGATTTCTCCTGCCGGAATGGCGCGGGTGGTGCGCACTCCAGTCACCTGTAGCCCTTCCATGTTCTGAGTTCCCAGATCTTCCGTGGTTGCTTGGGCCTCGTCATCGCGATTCACGGTCTTTTGGAGGAACATCGGCGGTGGTGGCGCGGGGATTTGACCGCCTGACGTGGCGACATCCGCGCTTTGTGCGAAGAAGACCTTCTCCTTAGCCACCGCTCCGGTCGCCATGGTACCCGCGGCACCACCTACTGTGCCGGAAGGCATCGCAAGTTTCTGCGCGGTTTTGTCCGTCAAGTTCAACGTGTACGAAACCTGCTCCACGGGATCCATGATGAACACGATGTGCGGAGCGTTCGCCGCGGATAGATTACCGATCATCGGTAACGCCGCGTCCTGGCGAGTTCGTCCTTGGGAATCGCGCGCGGTGATCCCGCTGCTGTTCTGAATAATGCGATTGCCGTCGGCCAGCGTTTGCACAGATTCGTTGGTAATTGTGGCGGAATAGGGTGCGCCTTGGACCGGTGCGCCAAACAACCTGCCGGCTGCGGCAGTTACAACACCGGCCCCGGAGGTCTGATACAGCACGTTGGTCTTGACCGAGTCTTGGGCAAACGCGCAAAATGACAGTGCCAAAAAAACTACCAGTGCATACTTCATGGTTGTCTCCTTTCAACTTTGTTCAGTCGTGGCCGCAGCCGAATTTGTTCCGCCGATCCATCCGCCGCAATACTGAGATCCGCAGTGAAATTTACGCCCCGGGGAATGGCGCCCGGCGGAAACATAGATTCTGCAGGAATGGAAATCTGGATGGCGCGCGCCGTGGGCTGCCAATTCGCTATTTGGGCCGCCGCTGGCGCGGCGGGCCGATGACGCTGGACCGGCTTGCTGGGGGCCGGCACGTTTTCCACAACGGCAGCCGGTGGAGGCGCCTGTACCCTGATTGCGGGTGGAAGCGTGGGCGGCTCAACGCGAGCGCGCAGTAACACAAACACTAGTGTGGCAGCGATAGCGACCGCCGCAGTCGTCGTCAGCACGGGAACCCAGCACGGCACTCGTTCCCGGTGCGTCTTCGCCGATGCCACCGCATCGCAGTAGGTATCAAAGGTCGCGCTCGCTTGTTTATAGGACTCGAGTCGACTGCGGCATTCGCTGCAAGCGTCGATGTGCCGCTCGAGTTCCACCATTTCGTCACTACCAAGCTCGCGGTCGAGCCAGGCCATCAGTTTTCCCGAATGATTACACATCGCATTTCTCCGCTAATTTCCGGACCGCCCGTTCAATGGTATCTCCCACCGTGGAGGTCGCCATCCCCAGCACTTCGCTAATTTCGCGGTAACGCAAGCCACCGGCGCGCAGCAGCAGGCATTCGCGCTCAGACTCCGAGAGCAGAGCAATCGCTTTTCCCAGGCGCCGGAACTTCTCTCGCTCCAGCACGACGCGCTCGGGCGTGGTTTCATCCAACTGCGCGTCGACCTCGAGATCAAGCGGTTCGCCGAAGCGTCGATGATAGCTCCCTTGGCAGTTTCTAGCCCGATTGTGGGCCACGCGAAACACCCACCCGCGAATGTTTTCCTGCGAGCCCCCCGAAGCCAAGTGCCGGTGCAAACTAAGAAAAGCGTCTTGGACCACGTCCTGGGCTTCATCACGCGAGAGCCCCAGACATACAAGGTATCGAAGCAGAGGTTCGCGTAGTTCGCGATACAGGTCCGTAACCTCGCAAGTGCCAGTCGCGAAGCGCGAGAGCGGCAGTGCCAACGGTAGGGAATCGCCACTCATAGGGTCCTCAAAATCGCGCCTCTACTCATATAACAACTCAGAGGTACAGTTTTCCGGGTAGGATGCATTGCCGCCCGACAATTTCCGACACAAAAAAGTCGATAAATGAGGCGACTTTTTGGCCGTAACAGGGTTCTAAATACTGACGGCTATTGCCTGCAAAGCAAATACCCGTCACAATGGAGGCCTGCCACCTCCGCCCCAGAGGACCCCATGTTCTTTCGGACCATCGAGCAGGTTCGCCGCTTCTTCCGTATTCTCGCCGGGTTTACGCTTCTCCTGGTAGGTGTCATTATGTTCTTCACGCCTGGGCCAGGATGGCTGGTTGTTTTTCTCGGACTCACTCTGCTGGCGGCGGAGTTCGTTTGGGCCAAGCGACTCATGGAGCGCATGAAGCACGAGAGCAGTCGCCTGAAAGATACCGTGCTTAAGCTCAGCAGGAACTAGACGGTTCCGAGGGATTCCCAACATGTCGAAGGAATGGCAAGGCAAATGGGCGCTGGTTACCGGTGCGAGCGCGGGTATCGGCGTGGCTTTGGCGAATGAACTCGCGGCGGACGGCACACACCTGGTTTTGACGGCGCGGCGGCGCGACAGGCTCGAAGAGCTTGCGCGCACTTTGGGCCAGCGCCACGGAATCCGCACCGCCGTGTTCGACGCCGATCTTACAGAACCCGATGCTCCCGAAAAGATCTACGACTTCACGAAGCAACAAGCCCTGGAAATCGATCTGCTCATCAATAACGCCGGCTTCGGGCAATATGGCGAACTCACTCAAGTTCCAGTGCAACGCCTTCTGGATATGGTGCAAGTGAATTGCGCGGCCGTGGTGCAGCTCTCGCGGCTGTATCTGGCCGATATGGTCTCCCGGCACCGCGGAGATGTCCTCATCGTCGCCTCCACCGCTGCCTTCCAGGCTGTGCCTTACATCTCCACTTACGCCGCAACAAAAGCCTTCGATCTTTTGTTTGCGGAAGGACTTGCCGAAGAGATGAGGCCGCACGGCATTCGAGTTTGCGCCCTTTGCCCAGGCTCCACGGAATCGGAATTCCACGCCATCGCCGGACAGGAGAAGTTCACCAGCAAGAACCAGGAAACAGCGCAGAAGGTCGCCCGGACGGGGTTGCAAGCCTTGGTCGCCGGAAAAAGCTACGTAATTTCGGGGCTCGGCAACTACCTGGGCGCGCAATCGCAACGAATCGTGCCCAGGCGCCTGGTGACGCGGATTGCCGCCAACATGTTCCGGCCGGAAAAGAACCGGTAACCTCCAGAACGGCTAAGCCTTAGCGGAATCTCTGGCTCATCCAGCCCATTTGACTGACACCGGCGAGCAACTTTGCGCGTCTTCTTAATGTTGGATTCGTGTAGGCGCATGAATGGAAAGGGCTTGTCTCTTCATGATCCACGGGAACTTTTCTTGTTTCTGCCGGGAAATACCTATGAAAGCAGGGCGTCAACCAGGAGAGATGCAAATCGATTCTAGCGAACGCGATGACGTTCTGCTGCGGCGCTCCGCGAATGGCGACGAGGAGGCTTTCACGCTCCTGTATCGCCGTCACCAGGCGCCCATTTATCGCTTTGCGCTTCGTATGACGGGAAACACCTGGGCCGCCGAGGAAATTGTTCAGGATGTTTTCATGACTCTGGTGCGCGAACCGAAAAAGTACGACGCCGAACGCGGAGCATTGGGTGCGTTTCTTTACGGCGTTGCCCGCAACCGCATTATGAAGCACCAGGAGCGTCTGCCTCGGGAAGTGCCGCTGCTGAATCCGGAAGATGACGGATTCGCGGGCTATCCCCAGGCGGTTGATTCCGCGACGCCGGCCCACTGGGCGGAGTTGCGCGAGCGCCGCGATCATGTTCGCGCGGCGGTGTTGGAGTTGCCGGCGGATTTTCGCGAGGCTGTTGCCCTTTGCTTGCTGGAAGAAATGAGTTACGAGGAAGCTGCGGAGTCCTTGCAGTGCCCGGTGGGAACGATTCGTTCCCGGTTACACCGCGGCCGAGCGTTGTTGCTGGCAAAGCTGGAAATGCTGCGCGACACGCCGAAGCGCGCGAATGGTACTCGGTGAAAGGGAGCAGGAGAAGCAATCCATGACGTGTGAAGAATTTCAGATGGCGGACCTCGACAGCCGGCTGATTGCGGAAGAAGGACCGCTGCAGCAAGCGGCCCGGCAACATCTGCTGGAATGCCCCCACTGCGCTGCGCTGCACGAAAACTGGCAGGCGCTGCGCACCGACCTGCATGCCCTTGGCGCGGAGACGCGGGAGGTCGAAGCGCCGTCTCGCGTGGAACTGCGCCTCCGCCAGGAATTCCGTACCAAGCACAAGACCCTGAAGAGGCGGCGAGTCGCCCTGGTTAGCGCGTGGGCGTTGGCAGGAGCCGCGGTGGTACTGTGCGCGATTACGTGGTTTAACTGGCGGCTGCAACAGGGCCAGATAGCGAACATGCAGCAGACCCGGGGCGGTCAGAGCACGGTCACTGCGGCGAACTCGACAGGCGGCGCTCAGCACGTCAATCCCGCGGGGCCGGAACTCGGTGAAGTGCTGATGGCCTTCAATGACTCAGGTGAGTTTACGTTGCTGCCCGGCACCATGCCCGGGTCGCTCGATGATGCCACCGTGGTTCATGTTCAGATGCAACGCGGCGCTCTCGGCGCTCTCGGCCTGACCGTCAACGAGGAGCATGCCGCGGATTGGATTCAACTGGATTTGCTGGTCGGTGCCGATGGGCAGCCGCAAGCTGTGCGGCTTCCGGCATCCAGCAATTGAGTTTCCTGCGGTCCGTAGGACGCAGACGGGGAGAGAAGAGGAGAAACAATAAATGAAGAAGAGCAAGTGGATCTATCCCGTGCTGGGTTCGGTGCTGTTGCTAAGCGCCGGTGCGTTGCGCGCTCAAGAGCCGACGCCGGGGCCCGGGCCGGACATGATGGCACCAGGTGGCCCGATTGGCGGGCGCATGGAAATTCTGGGCTTTGGAGAAATGCATCCGGGAAAAGTGGTTACCGGAGCTCCGTATAGCGCGGTTGCTGTGATCGAATCGACGCAAACCTTGAGCGACGGCAATAGCATTAACCGCAAGGTGCAAACCAACGTGTTCCGCGACGGTCAGGGTCGTACGCGCCGCGAAACCACTCTTCCTGCGGTGGGCCCTCTGGCGGCCTCTGGCCAGCCGAGAACATTCATCATGATTTTCGATCCGGTGGCCACTACTGCCTATGTACTGCATCCCGACACCAAAATTGCCGACAAGCTTCCGACTCCGGCGGGCAAGGGGAAGGATCCCGCGAAATTCGAAAGCAAGTTCGAGGCGCGCATGCAGGAAGAGATTGCCAATGGCACTCTGAAAAAGGATGACCTGGGTACGCAAACCATCAACGGGCTAAGTGCGCAAGGTACACGGTACACGCACACGATTCCCGCAGGCCAAATCGGCAACGACAAACCCATTGTCATCGTCAGCGAGCGCTGGTACTCACCCGATCTGCAGATCGTGGTGAAGAGCACGCGCACCGATCCGCGGTTCGGCCAGACCAGCTATACGGTAACAAATATCCAACGTACGGAACCCACCGCGACATTGTTCGCTGTCCCGGCGGGCTACACCGTGCAAGACGCCAAGCCGCGTTTCCGCGGCGGCCGTAGAGGACTGGGCGGGCCAGCTCAGACAGGTGCCCCTGCCGATGCGCCGCCACCGCCTCCTGGCGAATAGTCTCGGTTGTAACGATCTTCTCTCCTGAAGACGGCGCGCCCTTTTCGCAGCGACCCCCATTGCTGCGGAAGGGGCGTAGTCGTGTTTGGGCGGCACAACGTTGCAACCGGCGTGCGGTTCCTAGTCCGCTGATTGCGGACCGCGGCTTCTACGTTACAATTCGCGCATGAACGAGCAGCAACTCACCGCCCTGCTGCGACGCGAAGGCTTCTCCCACACCTACGTTTGGGAGGACGGCCCGAACGCGTTCTATCCGGAGCACATTCACCCGATGGAAACCGCGCATATCATTCTCGAGGGAGAAATGACCCTCACCATGGCAGGTAAATCCCAGACATTTCACGCGGGTGACCGTTGCGATGTTCCCGCGGGCGCGATTCACTCTGCGAAAATGGGCGCGCACGGCTGCCGCTACCTGATTGGCGAGCGCTGAATTACGATGGGATTGTTGCGCGATCCAGCAGTTCGATGACGTGCAATACTTCCTGCCCCGTCTGGTGTATTTCCGCGCCGGCGCGCAGCTGCAGCAAGCATCCGGGATTCGCGGTGGCAATGATCGCGGCGCCTGTCGAACTCGCGTGGCCCATTTTCTCCTGCAATAGTTCCAGTGCGGCTTTCGTCTGCGTCACGTTGTAGATGCCTGCTGACCCGCAACAAATATCCGAGTGCGGCAATTCCACAAATTTCAGCTCGGGAATCGCGCGTAGCAATTGCCGGGGCGCCTCGCGAATTTTCTGCCCGTGCAACAGATGGCAGGAATCCTGGTAGGTCACTCGTGCGGATATCGGCTGAAGCATTGCGGTCAAGCCCAATTCCGCCAGAAACTCGGTAACATCGCGCACCTTGTGTTGAAATGCCACCGCCTTGGCGTGTTCCGGCTCGTCGTCCGCAAACAGGCGATCGTATTCCTTTAGCGTAGAACCGCAGCCCGCTGCGTTGGTCAGAATCGCATCGAACTCACCGCCTGCGAACGCCTTCATATTTGTTCGTGCTAGTTCGCGAGCCGTATCCCGCACGCCTGCATGGGCCGCCAGCGCGCCACAGCAGCGTTGCCGGTCCGGCACGAGCACCTCGCAGCCATTCGCAGTCAACACGCGGATCGTGGCCTCGTTCAGTCTTGTGAATGTGACATTCGCGATGCAACCCGCAAAAATGGCCACTCTCGCGCGGCGCGGGCCTCGCGCGGGGAACGTTTTGCCTAGCTGGTCGAAGAAAAATCTTTCGTCGATCACGGGCAACAACTTCTCACGCTCCGCCAGTCCCAGCAGCTTCAGGGCGCCGGTCGCCCTGGAAAGGCGCTGCAGCCCGGAACGTTGATAAAAACGCACTAGTTTCGCGGTGAACGCAATGCGAGCGGGATACGGCAGCAAGCCTTCGATGAAAACTTTGCGCGCCAAACGTGTAACTAACGGACGCCGATACTGTTTCTCGATTCGCGCCCGTGCATGCTCGACCAGTTTTCCGTACTCCACTCCCGAAGGGCACGCCGTCTCGCACGCCCGGCAATCCAGGCATTTATCGATGTGCTCAACGAATCCCGCGGAGAGCGGCAACTCGTCCTCGTTCACCAGTATCATTTGGCGAATCCGGCCGCGCGGCGAATCCGCTTCCAGTTGCCACAGGCGATAGGTTGGGCAATTGTTCAGGCACAATCCACAACGAATGCATCGCGCAAAATCTTCGTAGTTGGGAACCGCCCCGGGGATGGAATCCTTTGTGGGCAAAGCTCACAGACCTCCCCAGAATCGTCCTGGCGCGAACAGGCCTTGCGGATCGAAAGCTTGCTTCACGCGGCGCATCAGGCTGATGTTTTCGTCAGCTCCCGCCCAGATGCTTGCTCGCGATTTCAGCGCCAACGGCGCATGTAGCAAGGTCGCGTGTCCCTGCTTCTCTGCCGTCAGGCGTCTGACATCCCTTGCCGTTTTCTCCAGGCGGTCCAGCGCCGCGCCCTCATCGCTGTCGCCCTGTGCCAGGAAGTAAACGACCCCGCGAGCACGCAGCAAGAACGCGCCTCGCATCGAATTCGCTTTCAGAATATCCGATAGATCAGCGCTCACCTCGGCGGAGAACTCCGGCAAGGCCACGCGCAGCAGCAGGACCGCCGGAGATGCAAACCGCAGCCACTCGAAGGCCTCGCGCAACATGCCGCCCAGACTTTCATCGGCGGATTGGTCGAGAGGCTCACAATTCGTAGCACCAGTATCGTGGGCGAACTTCTCCAGTTCCCGAGAAATGCGCTCGACAACCGCCGTGTTGCCTTCGTGCGATGCGTAGACGCACCACCGCCCTTGCTCCAACCCCAGTGGAACGCCGCTTTTCGCGCTGCGCAGAATTGCCGCCAGAATAGCCGCGGTTCCGGGGCTAAATACCTCGAGGTTGGACAGCGGCAAGCCGGCTGCTTCCACTCCCCGCCGGAACGCCAGCGCACCATCGACGCCAACAAAGCTAACAAGGTGCCCACCGCTCACCTGTGCCAGTGGAAACGTGCGAAAATTCAGTCGCGTGATGACGCACAGCGTTCCCAGCGAGCCGATTAACAGTTTGTGCAGATCGTATCCCGTAACGTTTTTCACCACGCGTCCGCCACTCTTGCAGATTCTTCCGGTCCCATCCACAAACTCCGCACCGATCAGAAAATCGCGCGCGGTTCCGTATTGCTGGCGCAGCACTGAATCGATCCCGGAAGCAACCGCACCGCCCACGGTGGAAGTTTCGAAGCACGGCACCGCCAGCGGCAGGAATTGCTGCTTCTCCGCCAGCGCTTGCTCCAGTTGCCGAAGCGGCATACCGGCATCCACGCTAAGCGTCAGGTCGCCTGCGTCATAGTGAGCGATGCGGCACAAGCCGGTCATATCCAGGGCAATGTCGTAACGCGCCGGAGGCATGCCCAGCTCCAGCTTGCTGCGGGATCCGCAGCTCACGATGGCCAGCCCTTCACTCGCTGCAAAACGAACGACTTCCGCCACTTCCTCGGCGGACGCGGGCTGGATGATCGCAGCGGGTGAGATGCCGTCCACCGCAAAAGAAGGCAGAGCGTCCTCCACCGCCGTGACGCGGGTCGCGCCTAGCAAGCCTTGCAATTTTGCCGCGAGGTTTGCCGTCAGCATTATCGATTGCTACCCATCATGTCTTTTGCTTTGACGCGGATTTCGCCGCACCCCTTGCTCAGCGGGAAAACCTTGCCGGGATTCAACGACGAATCCGGGTTGAACGCGTCGTGCACGCGCCTCATCAAGTCAAAATCCGCCTCGCTGAACATCAACGTCATCAGCTCATTTTTTTCCATTCCCACGCCGTGTTCCCCGGTCAAGGCGCCACCCAGGTCCACGCAGTAGCGAATGATTTCTTCCGATGCGGCAATTGCCTTTTCGAGGGCCTTCGCGTCACGTGAGTCATATAACACGATGGGGTGCAGATTTCCGTCGCCTGCATGGAAAATATTCCCAATCGCGAAACCGTATTTCTTGCCGATCTCCTGAATATGCTGAAGTGCCTGCGGCAGCTTCGATCGCGGGATCACTCCGTCCAGCACGTAGTTGGTTGGCGCCAGGCGGCCCAGCGCGCCGAAAGCGTTCTTGCGGCCTTTCCACAACAATTCGCGCTCGCGCTCGTCTTTCGCCACCCGCACCTCGCGCGCGCAATGTGTCCGGCAGACATCCACAACCGCCTCAGCCTGCGTCTCCGCCGCTTCGTGAAGCCCCTCCAGTTCTACAAGGAGAACTGCCGCGCTATCTCGCGGGAACCCCGCGTGCACGTAATCTTCGACGACTCGCAGCGTCCAGCCATCCAGCATTTCGCACGCTGCTGGGGTTATTCCTCGCGCCGTAATCTCCGCAACGGTCAGCGAAGCGTCGTCCACCGCATCAAAAATCGCTAGCAGCGTCTTCACCGCCTCCGGCTTGCGCGCCAGCTTCACGGTGATCTCCGTGACCAGCGCAAGCGTGCCTTCGCTGCCGACAAACAATCCACAAAGGTCGTAGCCAGAGGAGTCGCCGTGCTTACTGCCCACGCGCACAATCTCGCCATCCGGCAGCACTAGTTCCAGCGCTGCAATGTGATTAACCGTCACCCCGTAAGCCAGCGTGTGTGGGCCGCCCGCGTTTTCCGCTACGTTTCCGCCGATGGTGCAGGACTTTTGGCTCGAGGGATCCGGCGCGAAATACAGCCCGGCCTTCTCCACCGCGCTTGTGATATCCAGATTCACCACGCCCGGCTGCACCACCGCCCGCTGATTTTCCAGATCAATTTCCAGAATGCGATTCATGCGCGCGAATACGATCATCACGCCGCCGCCGCGCGCCAGCGCGCCGCCCGACAAACCCGTTCCTGCGCCTCGCCCCACGATGGGCACGTGGTGCTTGGCAGCGAGCTTCACGATGCGCGAAACGTCTTCGGTCGTGTGCGGAAACACCACTACATCCGGCCGGCCCTTTTCCACCGAGCCGTCGTATTCATACAGCATCAAATCTTCCTTCTGGTGGAGGACGTTGCTGGGTCCCAGGAGGGATTTCAAGTCGCGCAGCAGGGAAGCGGTCATTGGGTTTGGTTGTGGCCTTACCTTCTCACTATAGTGAGACTTACGGTATGCAGCAATGGCGGCAATGGCGGTCTGCGCTGCTTGTTTCAGCTATGTTAGTGTAGAGGTCTATAAAACAACGAGGACGGTGGATGCCAAAACCTAAGGTCTTTGCGACGCATGGGCTGTTCGAAGATGCGCGGAAAATTCTGGATGCTACGTGCGACGTCGAATACTGGAGCCAGCCGGAGCGCCCTCGGCGTGAGGAAGTGTTGCGCCGCATGAAAAACAAAGAAGGCCTGATTTGCCTTTTAACGGAAAAAGTTAACGAGGAACTCCTTCGCAACGCACCCAAACTGCGCATCGCCGCGAATGTCGCGGTGGGTTTTGACAATATCGATGTGGCTGCCTGCACCAAGCGTGGTGTTGTCGCCACCAACACGCCCGGCGTGCTCGATGAAACGACCGCCGACTTTGCCTGGACGCTGCTGATGGCGGTCGCGCGACGGCTCGGCGAAGGGGAGCAACTTGCCCGCTCGGGGAATTGGAAAGGCTGGAACCTCGATCAATTGTGCGGCGCGGACGTCTGGGGCAAGACGCTCGGCATCGTCGGCTTCGGCCGCATCGGACGCGCCGTCGCTCGTCGCGCGCAAGGTTTCCAGATGAAAGTGATTTACACCGATGCCATTCGCGCTGCGGAAGATGTGGAGAAGGCTGCCCACGCGGAATATCGCGATTTAAACGCACTGCTGGCTGAGTCTGACTTCATCAGCCTGCATGTGCCGCTTCTTCCAGAGACGCGCGGGTTGTTTGACGCCCCGAAGTTTTTCCGCATGAAGGCTACCGCGTATTTGATTAACACCTCGCGCGGCCCGGTGGTGGACGAAGCTGCGCTGGTCGCCGCCCTCGAAGGTAACAAAATCGCGGGAGCGGCGCTAGACGTCTACGAGAACGAGCCGTTCATCCATCCGGGCCTGAAACGAAACAACGTGGTGCTCGCACCGCACCTGGCTTCCGCTTCCATCGAAACACGCACCAAGATGGCGGTCATGGCCGCGAACAATGTGGTCGCATTGTTTAAAGGACAGCGGCCCGCCAACATGCTCAACCCTGATATCCTGAAGCGCACCTGAACGTTCTGGCGGTTGAAACATGCCGGACAGAAAAAACATTGCCCGCGAGATTTTCCGGCAAACTCTTGCCTCCATCGACATCCCGGGCACGATGGAACGCAAACTCTTGCTGGAGGGGAAGCGCCTAGTCCTTCCCGACGCCCCGGTTGACCTCTCCGAAATTTCTGAAGTTCGCGTGGTAGCCAGCGGCAAAGCTGCCCATGCGATGGTTGCCGGTCTCCCCTGCATTCTTCCCGACGGCCTTCCGGTGCGCGGAGTCGTGTCCGCATCCACGAAGCCGGTAGTCGCTGGGCCAGGCTTGCGGTACTTTCTGGGAGGGCATCCTCTCCCCAATGCAGCGGGTTGGCGGGCCGCCGAAGCAATTCTCGCGCTCCTGCAACCCTGCACCGCGGAAACGCTCGTGCTCTTTCTTGTTTCCGGTGGTGGCTCCGCATTGTTGGAGCTTCCTCTCGATCCGACCCTCAGTCTCGAAGACGTGCAAGCGATTTATCGCGCACTCGTAACCTGTGGAGCTCCGATTGATGCGGTGAATGCGGTTCGCAAGCATTTCTCCGCAGTGAAGGGCGGACGCCTCGCGGTCGCGGCTGGCCCGGCGCAGAAAATCACTCTCGCGGTTACCGATGTGCCTGTGGGAAACGACTCCGCGCTGGCCTCGGGCCCGACGTTGCCAGACCCGACAACGATTGCCGATGTCGCACAGATCCTCGAGCAATATGGCTTGCGCAAACAATTTCCGCCAACGCTCCTGCGCTGGCTCGATGCCGGGAACATGCCGGAAACGCCCAAGGCTGACCATCCTGCGTTCCGCAATGCGTACTTCTTATTGCTGTTAGGGATGGATGATCTCTTCCATGCTGCGCACCATGCCGTGGAAGCACACGGCTATCTCACCTGTTGCGACAATACCACCGACGATTGGCCGCTGGAGAAGGCCGTCGACTTTCTGCTGGCGCAATTGGCCGACTGGCAACGTGAAAATGTCGGCCAGCGCGTCGCGATCATCGCCGATGGCGAAATCAGTGCGCCCGTTACTGGAGATGGCATCGGTGGACGTAACTCCGCGTTCGTTCTTGCCTGCGTGGAGAGAATCGCTGGCGGAAACATTACCGTCTGCAGCGTGGGAACCGACGGCATCGATGGAAACAGCCCTGCGGCGGGCGCCATCGCCGACGGCCAGACCCTAGCTCGCGCCAGAGCCGCGGGAATGGATCCCGCCGATTTCTTTCGCCGAAGTGATGCTTTTACGTTTTTCAACCGGCTGGACGATGCCATCATCACTGGCCTGACGGGAAACAACCTGCGCGACCTGCGCATTTTTCTCGCCGAGCCGAAGACATGAACCTCTAGCAAGACGCAATACTGTCCGTTGCGCTTCAGCATGACAATGCCGCCTGCTTGCGAGGCAGGGTTCTGCGAGATATCGCCGTTTCTTACTTCGTGGGCGTTGCCGGTGTCAAACGACTCTCAATTGTTTTGAGCCGTTCGTTCATTTCCTTGACCAACTGCTCAATCTGCGTGAGCCTCTGATCCTGACCCGGTTTTTCCGCGTGCTCTTCGCCTTGCGCTTCTTCGTCATCGTCTCCTCGCCACATGCTGGGATTGGCTTTGGCGGAAGGATTCTTCAGCCGCGCAATTTGTTCCTTGATCGTGGGCGCCAGCTCAATGCTTAGATCGTCACGCTTCAGCATTGCTTCCAAGGCTGGAATGGCGGAGGCATCGCCGCGCGCGCCCAACGCAAACACCGAGGTGTAGCGAATCTGGGAGTGCTGCTCCGCAAGGTATCCTGCAATCTGGTTGGTGATTTCTTTGTTGTTCTTATCGACGTGTGCCAGCGCGCTGATGGCGGCCTGACGCGAATTCAGGTCCTTCCCGGGCATCGCCCATTCCCGCAGCAACGGAACGGCTTTATCGTCGCCAAGCGAGCCCAGCCCGCGCAGCGCCGCATTTCGCGTGATTCCGTCGGGCGAATCGCTCTTGACTGCAGCAGCCAGAGTCTCGTACGCGCCGGGCGATTTCAATTTGCCTAAATCCTGCAGGGCGGCCGCTCGCGCGCGATACGAGCTATCGTCCCGTGCAATCGCCTCCAACTTTGCCGTGACCGTTCGATCATCCTTGAAATTGCCGAGGGCTTGCACAATCGCGGCTCTCACCCATGGCGTCTTGATGGATTCCAACGATTGCAGCAGTTGCTTCGCGGCTGCGGCACCTCCCAGCGTGCCCAGCGCTTCTGCCGCCACTCTTTGCACGCCGGAAGACTTGTCCGTGCGCAACGCATCACCCAGCGCGGCTGCCGCCTCATCCTCAGCCTTGAGCTTTCCAAGCGCCACCGCTGCATCGGCGCGGTCCGCCACTTCGCTGGCATTCTTCACTTGATACAACCACTCTTTCTTGTCCTTCTTGAATTCCATCGACTTCAGGATCTGGTTGCCCTTGTCGAAGAGCACCATTTTTGGCGCCGATTGCGAGGGAAACGTAAACGTCTCGGATTCCTTGGAGACCACGATGGGAAAGAGTTTTGGCCCGGTCTCATTCGTGATTTCTACTTCAATGGGCACGCGAAACAATCCCACGTGTCCTTCCACCTTTTGCGTTTGTTTTGCGGTCAGCGACACCTGTTTCTTGGCGTCGTCATAGGTGTAACTGACTTCGAATTTTGGCGCGCCGGCGCCGTAAACCCATTGGTCAAAGAACTGGTCGACGCTCGTATGCGTCGATTCGTCGATCGCCTTCACCAGGTCCGAGGTCATCACGTTCTTCCCGCGATTCACTTCCAGGTAATGCTGCAAAGCCGTGAAAAACGCACGCTCCCCCAATTGATTCCGCAGCATGTACAGCACCCACGCCCCTTTATCGTAGGCATTTCCATCAAATTCGCTGGAATCGTCGAAATCGTGTCGCACAATTGGTTTCTCATACAGATTGTGCGACGCGTTCCAGAACTTCGCATTTTGCCAGCGCTCGTAATCCGCAGCATCCTTTCCGAAGTGATTTTCGGTCCACAGGTACTCCATGAACGTGGCAAAGCCTTCATTCAGCCAGATGTTGCCCCAGTCCCTCGTCGTCACCAGGTCGCCGAACCACTGGTGTCCCAATTCGTGGGAGATCAAGCCGTCCTCCCCGGTGTCGTATTCCGCCACTAGCAGCGGATTCCGCAATGATTCCGCGGTATTCGTTGTTGCGCTGGAGTTTTCCATTCCTCCCGCCACAAAATCGTCCACCATCGCCTGGGAATACTTCTCCCACGGATAATCCACGCCGAGTTTTGTGCTGAATAATTCAATCATTGCCGGTGTGCGGCTGTAGTTTGCCGTGAGCCGGTCTGCGCGGTCCTTTGGCGCATAGTAGCTCACGGGCATCTTCCGCCAGGTGTCCTTCACTTCGGTGAACTCGCCAGCCACCACCGTAAACAAGTAGGTTGAGCTGGGCTGCGATTCGCGCCAGGTCCAGGTCTTCATGCCGTTGCCGGAATCCGTCACGCCGATCAGTTTTCCATTGGAAATCGTCAGCCACTCGGCGGGAACCGTCAGAATCGTTTCGGTCGTCAAGCGGTCGTTGGGGTAGTCGTAGGTCGGTAGGTAATACCGCGTGTCTTCCGATTCTCCCTGGGTCCACACCTGCGTCGGGCGATTCGGATAGTCCTTGTCGGGAAGGATGAAATACAGGCCCTTTTGCGGTTTTCCCTCGTACTTGATCTCAATGTCGAACTTGTCGCCGGCCTTCCCAACTCTTGGCAGGGAGACGTACAGCTTGCCTTCGGTGGTCTCAAATTTCGCCGCGGCTTTATTTACGGTTACGCTCTGGATCTGCAATCCCACCGAGTCAAACCACACCTTATCCATGCCGTTGCGATAGAGATCGATCGAGTGCGTAACGTCTCCGATCACTTTTCGTTGCGGCAAATCGAATTTCAGCGCCACCTTGGAGTGCTGCAAGTCATAATCCTTGCTCCGCGCAAAGGGCTCATCGGCGTGGACCGATGCTCCGCCACTGATCAGCACCAGCAAACTGCCCAGGACAACGGGCGCCACCGCGCGCCCAAAACGCCAATCTGACATTCGCATTCTCATACTTCTCCTTCTCCTCGCATTTCAAGAAACCGTTCAGGAAGTCCGCGTTGAAGCAACCCGATCCTTCGCTCCTACAAAAGGCTTCGCGTTGTCCCGCCATCCACGGCCAGCGAAACTCCGTTCACATAACTAGCCCGCTCCGACGCCAGAAACGCCACCACCGCCGCAAATTCTTCCGGTTTGCCGAGCCTCCCGGCAGGAATCAACTTTTTCCATCCCTCAAAAACTTGTTCCGTAGTTGACCCAGTCCGCGCGGCCATCATGCCCGCCAAATCATCCAGCCGGTCCGTGCGCGTGTAACCAGGGCAAACATTGTTCACGGTGATGCCGTGGCAGGCGTATTCATTCGCCAGGGTACGCACCAGGCCAGTTACCGCCGCGCGCAACGAATTGGAAAGCAACAGTCCTTCCACGGGCTGCTTTACCGAGTACGACGTGATGGTAATGAACCGCCCCCAACGCTGTTTTTGCATGCGCGGCATAACCTGCTCCGCGAAATAGACCGTGCTCATCAGCAGTTGGTCGGTCCAGGTTCGCCAGTCCGCATGGGTGGTGGCCCCAAATAATTTAGACGGCGGGCCGCCGGTGTTGGTAACGCAGATGTCCACCTGGCCAAAGCGCTGGTCAACCGCTTGCACAAAGGCCGCTACTCCCGAGGCGTCTCCGACGTCGACCGCTTGCCAGAATACCTCGCGGGCGCCAGCGGAACGTATGCGCTCCGCCGCTTCTTTCAGGTCCACCGCAGTCCGCGCGCAGATTGCCACGGCTGCGCCTTCGCGCGCCAGTTCTTCGGCCACCGCGCGGCCCAAGCCTTTACTGGCCGCTGCAACAATGGCCACGCGGCCGCCCAGCCCCAGATGCATCCGGCCCTCCACTCCAAACCCTTTATGGTCTCGCGGAACGTCACCAGCCGTCAAATTGCAAAATCCCGATAGCCCGATGGCGGTTAGCGCAAGTTCCGGTTTCGAGACTTGCATCGCGTGCCGAGTGGTATACTCTGTTACCTTCCCCAGCCATTTCAGAGCACCGCGCACTGATGCCTCCAGCAGGTATTCGGTCCTGCGAGCAATGCGCCCGAACCTGCTAGTCTCATGATGCTCGGAACTGGTTTGCTAGCGCTGGTGAGTCTCAACCTCAAAAAGTTCACAACGTAGCCATGGCAGGGCCATGGCAGGGAAGTGCCTCACCCTCCAATCAAAGGTGAGCTAAACATCAAGGACATTTAGTCGTGTAGCTCGGGCCTTAGGATTTTTCGTCGTGCGCCTCGGGCCACGAAACCACCGAAAGCCGCGAAATCGTTTGCGCGAATCTTCCCCGCGCACTAAGATAGCTAAAGCAGAGAAAGTCTCACTCCGACAATTTGAACAGGAGGTACGTATGTACCGCTCCCGACTATTTGCGGGCCTGTTGCTCCTCCTGGCGTTCCTCGCTCCCGCCTGCAAGGCACAACTTGGCAAGAACGTTATGATTCCGGCTGGCTCGGAAGAAGATCACGCACTCACGGCGATCAACAATGCCACCGAACCCGATAAAAAACTGGAGTTGATCGAACAGTTTGCCACCGCACATCCCGACGGCGACTTTGCTATTGTTGCCGACGAGCTATTCGTCAATTTCTACATCAACGCCAAGCAGTACGACAAAGCGTTCGTGTATGGCGACAAGCTATTTGCTATCGACCCCGATAACTACAACAATGCCATCAACATGGTGCGCGCCGCCAATGAAAAGGGCGACACCGAGCGCATCTTCGCCAGTGGAGAGAAGGCCAACGCCATTGTGCAGCGCTATAAAGCGGCCTCGCCACCTTCCGGAACGCCTGCAGATACCTGGGAACAGCAGCGAACGCAAAAGCTCGACGCACTGAAGGAAAATCAGCAATATGTCGAGCAGTCTCTTCTGGGCGCCGCATATCAGCAGAAAGATCCCACAAAGAAGGCTGAGTATCTTCAGCGATTCGCGAAAGATTATCCCGGCTCGCCCAACGGCGAACAAGCCCTGACGCTGGCGGCTTTTTCCTACCAGCAGGCCCAGAACCGGCCAAAGATGCTGGAACTCGCCAATAGCGTGCTGGCCAAAAATCCCAACAGCATTGGCATGCTGCTGCTGCTTGCCGATGACTACAGCGAGAAAAACGAGCAACTCGACAAGGCCGAGGCGTACGCCAAGAAGGCCGCCGGGCTTTGCGAAACCGCCAAGAAGCCCGAGGGCATCACCGAGGAAGACTGGCAGAAACAGATCACCCTGCAGAAAGGCTTAGCTCTCAGCGCGCTTGGCCAGGTCGACTTGGAGAAGAAGGACAATGCAGCAGCGGTTAAGACTCTGACCGCGGCCACACCATTGCTCAAATCCAATGCCGCCACCTATGCCCGGAATCAATACCGCCTGGGTTTTGCATATGCCAACCTGAAGAACACGCCGGCGGCGAAGCAAGCCTTCACCGAGGCCGCTTCCGTGGACAGTCCCTATAAAGCGGCGGCGCAGGGCAAATTGAAAGATCTCGCCGCGGACAAAACCGTCCACAAGAAAGCGTCATAAGCCGCACTCGAATCCAACCATTCCCCTCCGGCATCTAAGTGGTATATTCGTCTGCATTTCCATCACGAGGGGGACATCATGCAGGAAGTTGCCACATTCGGCGCGGGCTGTTTTTGGGGCGTAGAAGCCGCTTTCCGCCGTACCCCCGGCGTAATCGATGCCGCTGTCGGTTACTCGGGCGGAGATCTCGAGAAGCCCACTTACAAAGACGTGTGCACCGATGAGACTGGCCACGCTGAGGTTGTGCAAGTTACGTTCGATCCGCAGAAGCTCAACTATTCCCAACTACTCGATGTGTTCTGGAAGATCCACGATCCAACCCAGGTGAACCGCCAAGGGCCGGACTTCGGGAAACAATACCGCACCG